>Ga0194060_10000275_pt1 | contig 36977 bp, 31 predicted proteins | sample SepL225m_MetaG_FD_163427 | JGI IMG/M metagenome (GOLD analysis project Ga0194060, IMG submission 163427) | Anoxic zone freshwater microbial communities from boreal shield lake in IISD Experimental Lakes Area, Ontario, Canada - Sep2016-L222-5m | ecosystem: Environmental > Aquatic > Freshwater >...
TCTGGACAAAATCCTCAAATTGGTCGAGTGTGCTGCGGGGATCAGATGGATCGCGGTAGCGAGCATCCACATCAAATAGATTGGTAGCGGCGTAAGGACTGTCGGAATAACCCATTTGCGTGATGGGAAGCAAGTGGATGGCGTCAAATCCCATGGCGGTGATGGAGGGCAGGAGTCGCTTCCAGTCTGTGATGGTTCCTGAAGCGCTGGGGATGAGGGTGTAGAGGCGAACGGTGCGGATGGACGGCGGATCAACCATGACATAGGAATGGGGGACTCGGTCCCAGAACCATTGATCCCCGCCATCGAGTGAATACTTGATGCGGAACCGGTAAAGGCCGCATCGAGGAATGGATAACGACAACTTGAATTCGTTCCCGTGGGTGGCCGTGAAGGGGATGTCTTGCCAATCCTCAGCCGTGGCGGCGCCGATATCAGTATGCAGGATGACTTGCGGGGGGCTAGATTGGCGTTGGTTCAGGCTTACCACCAGTTCGAGAGGCTGATCATGGAACAAGCGGAAAAAGTTCTTCTGGCCAAACGGGAATGAGCGTTGGATGATACCGGCCTCCCCCTTCTGAAGCGAGCGGGGAGTGAGTTGAGGAATGGGCAGACGTGGCACTGTCATCGGTATTCCTTTCCAAGGGAAATCATGCGAGGATTATGTCTAGGGCGAAGCGGAGTGTCGAGTTTTCTTCAAGAGGTCTATTATGGCTACACAAGCTGATATTGTCCGGTATCGGGAAAATCTAAAGGAAGAACGCAATGCGATAACGCTTTATGAGCATCTCGCCCGAGTGGAGCCCAATTCGAGCCTTGGCATCCTCTATCGCAAATTGGCCGAGACGGAACGTAAACATGCGGCTGTTTGGGAGCAGCGTCTCCAAGAGGCCGGGACGGCAGTCCCAGCCTGGCGAGTCGACTGGCGGACTCGGGTGCTGAGTTGGTTGGCGGGAAGGTTTGGCGTGGGCTTTGTGCTTCCAACCATTGCTGGCATAGAGCAGGGCGCCGGAGCCAGATATGATACCCAACCTGAAGTCAATGGGACGGGGATGCCGGGAGATGAACGGTCACATGCCAGGATATTCAAGATGCTTTCGGGCCAGACAAATGGCCTTGCAGGCAGCGGGGTTGCCCGTCTGGAGGGGCGGCATCGTTCCGCAGGAGGGAATGCGTTACGGGCGGGGGTTCTGGGAGCCAATGACGGGCTGGTGTCCATCCTGAGCCTAGTTATGGGCGTGGCTGGAGCAGTCATGGATTCACACATGATTCTTATTGCCGGGCTGTCGGGATTGTTAGCCGGCGCTATTTCCATGGCGTTGGGCGAATGGTTATCGGTTCAAAGTTCGCGGGAGCTCTATACGCGACAACTGGACATAGAGCGACAGGAGTTGATTGATTCTCCGGAGGAGGAGCGCGAGGAACTTGTTTTAATTTATCAGGCAAAAGGGGTGGCGCCGGAACAGGCGCGTCAAGTGGCGGACCATCTGCTATCTGATCCTGTTTATGCGTTGGACACCTTGAGCCGGGAGGAACTCGGCGTGGATCCTGATGAGTTGGGCGGGTCGGCCTGGGTCGCGGCATTTACGTCTTTTCTGTTATTTGCGGCAGGCGCACTCATTCCGATTTTTCCTTTCTTTTTTACCCATGGGATGAAGGCGGTTATCTGGAGCGGTGGGCTCAGCGCGGTGGGACTGTTTGTCATTGGCGCGGGCATCACGCTGGTGACCGGGCGCAGTGTATGGCGCTCCGGTTTTCGGCAGATTGCCTTCGGATTAACCGCGGCCGCCGTCACTTACGGAATCGGACGCCTGTTGGGTGTACAGATCGCTGGATCATGATTCATCATTGTGTCTTGTGCCGCTTCGGATCATGTGATACAAAGCCCGCCCTTTAATCGAGAGGTAAACCGAAGCATGGAAGCATTAGCACATATCCCCATGGGGGAAGGTCAATTTGAAGAGTGGTTTCTGACCAAAGTATCCGGAGAAAACATGCCGGTGGTCGATATGCAGAACGCGCTGCGGGAATTGCGCAGGGCTGGGATGATCCCCCAGACCAACGGTTGGGCCGAATTGATGGAAGACACCCTCCTTGAACAGGGTAAGCTTGACGACGCGGTCAACGTGCTCCGGATGCGTGCCCTTTGGAACAATGGAGATCCGTCTTTCCGGGACGCCTGTGCGAAGCGGCTGACATTTGTTTTCCGAAATGATCCGGTCAGGAAAAAATTTGTTACCAACCTCGGGATCGACAAGGGCGTGGCATTGACAGAATGCTTTCGCCGGCTGGAAACCCTCCAGAACATTAAACCCGGCCTTCTTTGTATGGATAAGACTTGGGGTATCGGATCGATCAAGAATGTGGACGCGTTTTATGAGCGGGTGGCCATTGATTTCACCCGCAAGATGGGGCACGAGATGTCCTTTGCATATGCGGCTGAGACTCTCCAGCTGGTGGGCGATGAGCATCTTATGGCCCGCAAATATCGTGATGCGATCGCGCTGGCTGCTCTCGCGGAAACCGAGGCAGCGGAATTAGTTCGAATCGCGCTCCGCAGTTACGGTCCGCTCCCGGTGATGCGCCTGCAGGAAATTCTGTCGGATGGAATTGTAAAACCGGAATCCTGGAAAACATTCTGGGAGGCGGCACGCAAGGCTTTAAAATCCGATCCTCTGATCGTCATTCCCTCCAAACGAAGCGAGCCCATCATCATGCTGGAAAAAGCAAAGGCGTATGATGCCGCCTGGTTTACCGCCTTGGCGGGTGAGCGAACAGCGGAAGGCGTCTTCGCGAGTCTTGATAAGCTGGCAGACAATGCCAAGCCTGGCGAACTGGACGCATCTAGCCTGCGTGTCATCGGGGAACGTTTGGCGTTTCTGATGCGCGGATTCGGCGACAAGGATATGAATATCCGAGTGCAGGTTGTGGTGGCAGCCCGGCAGTGGATGGTGTCCGTTGAACAGGTAGACTGGATGCGGGAAGCCGGAGTCCTTATTGAGCCGGTTAATTTTATGGCGGCTGCCTTGGCCATCACCTCCAAGCGGCTCGACGCGCTCCTGCGATTGCTCTCCGATCACGACAATGCTCGTTTGTACGATACCATCAGCGGGGCGATCCCCATCATGACCATGAATGTGCTTAACTCCTGTATGTCCTTTATGCTCGAGTCAGGGCAGGAAGCGCCCTGCATGGCCGTCTTCAAGGAGTTGGTCGGGATGCGCAAGGCGGGAGTGGAGGTTCTCTTTTGGCTTGCGAAACGCCCTGACCGTCTTGAGGCTTGGAATTTGGGAACCACCGGCGATCTGGCCTTTCAGATCTTGCCGGCAATGGAAAAGACGTACAACGGGGAGCGGTTGCGTGCCGCCAATCAGTTGGGCGAATTGGTACAACAACGCGAATGGCTTGAATCGGCCGCAAATGCCATGAACGAGGTTCAGCGCACCAGCTTCATACGCTACCTACGTGCCGTCATGGGTAAAACATCTGTCGATACCCAGGCCATGATTGGTCGAATTGTTCGGGTTTATCCCGAGTTGGTCTCCCTATTGACAGATAAACACGATGCGGCCTCTGCTGAGGCGACCACCCCAAAAGGCGGATTGACCTCCTGGCGATCCTACCGTCTGCGCCAGAAACTTTTGGAGAAAATTGTCAACGAGGACATCCCCCAAAACAGCCGCGACATCGGTGTCGCACGAAGTTACGGGGATCTGCGTGAGAATTTCGAATACAAGACTGCCAAGGAACAGCAGAGAATTCTCATGCACCGGAGCGCCGAGTTAGAGACGGACTTGAACACTGTGCATGGAACCGACTTCGCGACCTGCTCGACCGAGGCTGCGGGGATGGGAACAACCGTAACACTGGAGATGGATGATGGCCGGAAAGACGTCTTCAGCATCTTGGGTGAATGGGATCAGGATGCCGAGAAGGGGATCATCTCCTGTAGCAGTCGGTTGGGTAAAGTGTTGACCGGGCACAGGGTCGGCGAGGTGATCGACATACCCGGGGATAAGGGAGATGTCAAGTGTCGCATTCTCGCTGTGTCGGCGCTATCCGAGGATGTGTGCATGTGGGCCAAAGGAGTCTGATGGCGCGATTGACATAGATGGGGTCTTTTGATATCTAAGCGTGCTTTTTTTTGCGAAAACAGATGTTGAGCAGGGTTGAAAAGGCGGAACAGATTTATGGCAAATAAAACGAAAAAGACAAGCAAAGCGGTTAAGAAACGGGTTGCGGCAAAATCTAAAGCGGTGACTAAAGTAGTGACACTGGCGCCGAAGAAAGCCCATGACGCAAGAAAAACGGCGGCGAGATCTACATCCAAAATCAAGGCATCCAAGCCCGTAGCGGGCAAGGTGTCAAAATCTGTGCCGATTAATCGTTCCAAACCTTTGGCGATCAAGGTTTTCAAATCTGCCATAGGTAAGGTTGCTGCAAAAAAGGTTGAGCCGCCGATTCGGCGCAAGTCCCCGCTCGATCAGAAGATGCTGCAGTTGCTGAAGGATGCCATGATTAAGATGCGGGATCGCCTGACGGGGCAGATTTCAGCGCAATCAGATGATTCCCTTAAGTATGTCGACGATACCTCCTCTGAAGATCGTACGGATGATTTTGACAAGGAGTTTGCTCTTAACATGGTGAGCAGCGAACATGATTCCCTTTTTGAGATTGATAACGCATTGCGCCGTATTGCGGAACATAACTATGGATTCTGTGACGGCTGCAACTGTGCAATCGAAAAGCCGAGGCTGCAGGCGCTACCGTTTGCCAGAATGTGCATTCGCTGCCAGTCGGAACAGGAAAAGGGGCGCACCCGGTTCCGCCCGTTCGGTGATACCCTGGCCCAGGGTGTGGAGCAAGCTCCGGAAGTTGTGGAACAGGAAGAAGCCGAATAGAATAGCAGGACGGTGTTAATTGCGGATTACCCGTTTTTGAGTTTGCAGTATTATGCAGGTATTATTGCTGAGTATTGCGATCATCGTGCTGGATCAAATCACCAAATATTGGGTGACGCTTAAATTCTATCTCGGCGAATCCGTGGCGATTATCCCCGGTTTTTTCAGCCTGACCTACGTGCGTAATACGGGGGCGGCATGGGGGATGTTGGGAGGGTGGAACGGTCTTCTTGTAGGGTTATCGTCAGTTGTGCTCGTGACGCTCATCCTCTTCCGTCGGTCTTTTCTGACAGACACCCCGATACATCGAGTCTCCAGCGGGTTGATGATCGGCGGAATCGCCGGAAATCTGCTAGATCGTATCCGACTTCACTATGTCGTTGATTTTCTCGATTTTTTTTGGACGTCCTATCATTTTCCTGCCTTTAATGTGGCTGATTCCGCTATTTGTATCGGAGTTGGTCTTTATATGCTGTCCTCTCTTCTGGCTCCGGAAAAGGCGGCCGGGGGAAAAACGGACTAACGGTGTGACGCCGGATGAATCCTCAAGCTTCCAGTTATCAGGCTTATTTCCTTATCGGTCCCACGGCGACGGGGAAAACCGCGATTGCGCAACGGTTGGCTGAGTCAATGGGCGCGGAAATCCTGTCGGCTGACTCAATGCTCGTGTATCGCGGAATGAGCCTCGGCACAGCCAAACCTTCTTTGGACGAACGGCGCCGTGTGCGGTATTGGGGAGTGGATCTCGTGGATCCATGGGAGTCCTTTAGCGTAGCTCGTTTTATCACTGAGGCACGCCGGTGTTTTGCATCAGCACGTGAACGCGGTATTTCCATCATCATTGCCGGAGGAACAGGACTCTATCTCAAAGCTCTGCTTGAGGGGCTGGATGAACTTCCTGACCCCTCGCCGGCGGTGAGATTGCGATGGCAGGACGTTATGGATCAGAAGGGGGTGGAAGGCCTTCGGCTTGCCTTGGCGGCACGAAATCAGGCATGGTTGGAGTCATTGTCCGATCCGTTTAACAGCCGGAGGCTTATGCGTGCCCTTGAGCTGAGCGAATCCGGATTCACGGAGCCTCCCCGTTCGTGGGGTAATCGGGCTCGCTCGACGGCGGTGACGGGGCTTGAGGTTCCACGCGAGGAATTACTCGCCCGCATCGAACGTCGTGTGCGGGACATGTATGAGTCCGGCTTGTTGGAGGAGACGCGCGCGCTGGTTTCTGGTCCGTTGCCTCTTTCCCTGACCGCTGCCGGAGCCATCGGCTATGCCGAGGCCATTGCTTGTTTGCGTGGCACTTTGTCGCGCGAAACCGCCATTCAGCTAACCATCCAGAGGACACGGCAGTTAGCCAAAAGGCAAATGACCTGGTTTCGGCATCAAATGAATGTCTTCTGGATACCGACATCAGGACTTGCCCTCCATGAAGTGGCCGAAAACGTGGCAGTTGCATGGAGGCAACGCGGCCCGCAAACGGTTGAGCTCGGTTAAATTAATTATCTTTAATTATAGATTATAGTGTAATAGATTGCCCTCCATGATGTCTGAGGGCGTAACAACAGCTGGCATGTATTCTCTGCCTGATTCGGCTGGTGCGGGGGTATGTTACCGGGTTTGTGACATGCCTGCTCGCTTGAGGCCACGTGAGGCGCTGGAGCGACAAGGTATTGAGAATGTGTCCGACGAGGTGATTCTCGCCATTCTGTTGCGCACCGGTTCCCGCGGCCTCAATGTCGTCGACTTGGCGGAAAGGATATTATTCCGATACGGGAGTCTGACGGCTCTGGCACGCGCTTCCGTCGAGGAATTGTCACGCGATAAAACCTTTAAGGGGCTGGGGAAAGTGAAGGCTCAGATTTTGCGCTCGGCCTTGGATCTAGCCCGGCGCATGGCGGAAGAGAGTCGCGACGAGCGTGGTGTCTATGTCAGAACCCCGGAGGATGCCGCCGACCTGATGCGGGAACTGGCGCGTGGGCTGGATCATGAGCGTTTTTGGACGCTGAATCTGGACACCCGTAACCGACTGAAGGGCGCCCCACGGGAAATATCCAAGGGAATTCTGGACGCAAGCCTGGTTCATGCGAGGGAGGTATTCAAAAGCGCCATTCAATCGGGATGTGCGGCCTTGGTTTTGATCCACAATCATCCCTCGGGAGACCCAACGCCATCCCCGGAGGATTTGCGTCTCACTCGCCAACTGGCCCAGGCCGGACAGGTAATTGGAATCAAGGTGCTTGATCACATCATTGTCGGACGAAAAAGTAGCGCAAAAGCAAAGGACTTCCTGAGTCTGCGTGAAGGGGGGCTCGTAACCTTCGATGAATGAAGGGGTTACAATCCGCTCAATGAAATCTCGTTGTTAAGCGTTGGCTTTGTCGCCAAAAATTCAGTTCCCCTGCGCCTTGCGGTTTGCCAATCCCGGGCGCTTTGGACAGTTCTGAACAGAGTATGGCCGAAAACGAAATTTCGTGCGAAGTAGGGGGTAAAGACTTTGAGTCTGATCACCCCCTTGTCGGGGGTAAAATCCTCTTCGATGTAGTCGCATAAACGATTCCAAACAGTAAGGTGATTAACGGAGATATTGGGTTGATGCCATAGCGCAAAAAACCAAGGACGTGCTGCAGCCATCCTGCCAATCATCAGTCCCGACGAAGCGGAGAACCGCGCTTCATGTTTTCGGTAATAGGAGATTCCGGTGATGTCTCCGTTGGCAATAATCGGAAGGCGGGTTTGGGTCGCCAATTCAGCGTAACATGAATGTTGAGGTTGAAAGCGATTAAGGGATTCCTCTGCAAAACGGGGGTGCAAGGTCAGGGCGTCAATACCCTCATCCTCAAGAAGTTGCAAGCGGTCATGCAGCACGGTTCGCCAATCAGGAGTCGGGCGCCCCAATCGGATTTTGACGGTCAAAAGGCCGGAAAAATCATGTCTGATAGTGCGGATAATTTCACGGAGCCGGGGAGGATCGTCGAAAAGGTTGGCGCCGCCCCCTTGTTGTTGGACGGTGGCGGCAGGACAGCCGAGGTTGATATCAATGCCATCATGTAGTACTGGCCTGAGTCGGTCAAGGGCTTCGGTTAGACCGGAAGTGTGGGCGATCAGTAACTGGTAGATGACACGCTTTTCCTGGGGGCGGCGCTTCAGCCAGGGGGATGTTTCCGGGTTCTCGTGAATCACCATTTTAGCTGAAAGCATTTCAGTAAACAGGGCGCCATATCCACCGAAATCCGAGAGGAGTCGCCTGAAAGCGCTATGTGTGATTCCCGCCATGGGTGCACAAAAAAGTGGCGGATCAAAACACATACCCCTTAATACAAGGGGCGTTTGTATAGGTTTTGTTTGTCCAGTCTGTGTTATCTCATTGTGTAGCATGAAGACGAGTAGTATGCCATAGACAGTCCGCACGCGCAAACGCTACAGTGAACCGTAATGAAACATTATTCCGGCAGGATCATTGCAGGATGAAAAAAAACGGCCTATTCCTGTTGTTGCTATCCCAGCTATTGGTGATTGTTGGATTCTGGGCGTGGGATCAGATCCAGCCCCCCTTGGGTAACTTGCTTGTGGGAGGGGTTGCGGGACAATACTTGGCCTTCGGACGTCTGGCCGGACTTTTGGCTTTCTTCTTTATTTTGCTTCAACTTCTGATGGTAGGTAGGGTTCCTTGGGTTGAGAAGCGATTCGGCTTGGATCAACTGACTCGCCTACATCACGGGGTGGGTTTCTTTTTGGCAGCGGTACTGGTATTGCATCCATTGCTTGTCACGATCGGGCATGCGAAGAAGGCGGATGTAGGTGTAGGAGTGCTGGATCAGTTTCTTGATTTTTGCAAAAACTGGGATGATATCTTGCCTGCCGTTATGGGTTTTGGCCTACTGATAGCAGCCGTCATCGCCTCAGGTGCGGTGATCCGAAAACGCGTGAGTTTTGAGGTTTGGCATGCCTCCCATTACTTCTTGTATCTGGCCATTGCGCTACTATTCGGGCATCAGATTGTCATCGGGGGCGACTTCACAGGAAACGATGGGTTCCTGATATACTGGATTAGTCTGTGCCTCTTCATTTTGGGGACTCTGCTTGTCTGCCGAATTGGCCGCCCGCTGTGGAATTACCGCTGTCACCGTTTTCGAGTGGCGCGCCTTGTTCCGGAGGCGTCCGATGTCACCTCGATTTATATTAAAGGACGTGCTATGGGCCAGTTCCGTGCGAACGGAGGCCAATTTGTGTTCGTGCGATTTTGGGCGCCCGGCTTCCGGTGGCAGGTACATCCTTTCTCGATATCGTGTCCGCCCGATGGCCTGCAGATTCGACTAACCATCAAACAGCTTGGCGATTTCACCCGACAGATTCCCCATTTGGCTCCAGGCACCCCGGTCATACTAGACGGGCCATATGGAACATTCACCGCGTCACGCGCAGTGTCGCCCAAGGTGCTATTGATTGCCGGGGGGATAGGGATTACCCCGATTCGGGCGATGCTGGATGGGCTCCTGGCGGACGGTCGTAATTTGGTGTTGCTCTACGCCAACCGGAATACCGCCGGGGTGGTGTTCAGGACAGAGATTGACGACCTTTCTGCGGCCTTTCCGGGGCGCTTTCGGGTGGTGTACGTGATGAGTCATGATCCGGAGTGGGAAGGCGAGAAGGGTATCCTTGATCGTGACCGCCTGACTCGGCTTGTTCCTGATTTAAAAGAGAGGGATGCCTTTCTCTGTGGCCCTCCTCCCATGATGAACAGCCTGAGGCCTATTCTTAAAAGCCAGGGTGTCCGCTACATTTATTCTGAACGATTTTCGCTGTAATCTATTTATTTGATGGAAATTATTTTACGCTCACACTATTTATGCCTTTCTGCAATGCTATGACTGTGCAAGACAGAAAGTGAAGGCGCTCAAATTGGGAAGCATATACATTCACTCGTGTGAGGATTTTTTGAATTAGAACGATGCCTTGATCCGGGAATGAGTTTGATTATGGAAACTGACTCCAGCATTACGATTGATTTTAAATTCATTGTATCACGTTTCCTGTCATGGGGAGACCTGGTTTCTGTTCAGCCGCATGGAACCGGCCACATCAATGATACTTTCAAGGTTACAGTCAATATGGCGGGCGCGCCGGTTCATTATTTGTTGCAGAGGATCAATCATCAGATTTTTAATGATCCGCCCGCTCTGATGGATAACATCCTCAGGGTAACAGGCCATCTCCGGATGAAACTGGCCAAAAGTGGTTGTCCGGATGTGAACCGCCACTCGTTGTCCGTCGTTATCACGCGTGACGGTCAGAATTGCTACCATGACCCCAATGGCAACTGGTGGCGGATGTATTTATTTGTCGAAGGCGCCCGCACCTATGATACCGTGGAAACCACGAGACAGGCTTATGAAGCCGCCCGGGCCTATGCCAAGTTCCAGCTGATGCTGGCTGATTTGCCCGCTCCCCGGTTGCATGAGACCATTCCAAATTTCCATGACACCCCCCTTCGTTGGAAAGCGCTTCTCGATGTCATACAGCGTGATCCCTGCAATCGGGCGGCTGAAGTGAAAAATGAAATTGATTTCGTTGAACGTCGCGCCGGAATGTGCGGACGGTTGCTGGAGCGTTTTGCCAAGGGTGAGATACCTGAGCGTATCAGCCATCACGATACCAAAATTAACAATGTGATGCTGGATGATAAAACCGGGGAGGGTGTGTGCGTGGTGGATCTCGACACCGTGATGCCGGGTCTGGTCTTGTATGATTTCGGGGATATGGTTCGAAGCGCGACCACGTCCGCCGCAGAGGGTGAACAGGATTTAGGGAAGATCCGGATGCGCGTCGAAATGTTTGAGGCACTTGCAAGCGGGTATTTATCGGAAGCCACGGCTTTTTTGAATCCGGCGGAAAGTGAGGAACTTGTCTTTTCTGCGCGGCTTATCACGCTGATGATAGGCATGCGGTTCCTGACTGATTATCTTCAGGGTGACACATATTTCAAGATCAAGCGGCCAAGCCATAATTTTGATCGTTGCCGGGGTCAGTTCAAGATGGTTGAAAGCATGGAAGCGCAGGCGGATGAAATGGAGCGAATTGTCTCCCAATGCCTGGCGCGGTAGAGACGGAAGGAGAATGCGTTCATGGATTTGACGTTGATTACAGGGGGATGCGGGTTTATCGGGTCCCATATTGCGGAAGCCTTGGTTGCCGATGGCGTGAAGGTTCGCGTGTTTGACAACTTTTCCAGCGGAAAACTCGAAAACCTGCAAGGCTTCGGCGGCGAGATTGAGGTGGTTCGCGGGGATGTCTGCGATCCCGAGGCATTGAAATCAGCGATGCCGGGGGTCACGCATGTATTTCATGAGGCCGCGCTTGTATCGGTCGCCATTTCGGTTGAAAGCCCCGTCGAGAATGACGCCATCAACATTCGTGGCACGCTCAACGTGTTGCAGGCTGCACGTGCGGCGGGAGTCAAGCGCGTGGTATTGGCCTCGTCAGCAGCGGTTTACGGGAATAATCCAACGCTTCCCAAGCGCGAAAACATGCTGCCGGAACCGGAATCACCTTACGCGTTGGGCAAACTGACAGGTGAATATTATCTAAAATTGTTCAGCAGCCTCTATGGGTTGGAAACCGTTGCGTTACGATACTTCAATGTCTTTGGTCCCCGGCAGGATGGAAAATCAATGTATTCAGGCGTGATTTCCAGGTTTACCGATGACCTTCGGAGCGGGAGAACCCCCACCATTTTCGGGGATGGCCAGCAGACCCGCGACTTTGTTTATGTGAAGGATGTGGTGCAGGCGAATCTTCTGGCCATGCGTTCTCCCAAGGTTGGACGTGGCGAAGTATTTAATGTGGCCACCGGAAAAGCCGTGTCGTTGATTCAGCTCCTCGATGCTCTCAAGACAATCACCGGCGTCAACGTGACTCCCCAGTTCAAGGATGCCCGCGTCGGCGACATCAAGCATAGCCTCGCAGATATCTCCAAGATCCGAAGCGGCCTTGAGTACGAACCCCGGTTCGGTCTGAAGCAAGGGCTGCGGGCAACCGTTAACGTGAACTAACGATTTATGCGTTTATATCCGCTTCCTAGAAACGGATTCTTGCCTAACGAAATGAGATTATCTATTGTAAACTCATGATTTCTACCGGAATCGGATATACCGACAAATTGATGTCGTCTTCAGAAGCAGACCTGATCTGCCGGAACGCTTTTCGCGACTGGACTGTCGAGGGAAAGCGAGTCCTAGTTGTCATTCCCGATCATACCCGTTCATGTCCCTTGGGGATGATGTTCCGGCATGTGCAGGCAGCTGCTGCCGGGGCACGTGCGCTAGACTTCATCGTTGCGCTGGGAACCCATCCCGCGATGTCCATGGAACAGATCTATCATCGCGTAGAGATCACAGAAGCGGAACATAAGTCCCTTTATCCGAAGACGCGTTTTTTTAACCATGACTGGAAAAATCCGGCGGCCTTAATGGAAGTGGGGCGGTTTACCCGGAAGGAAGTCGCCGAAATGACCGCCGACCGGTTTGAAATGGATGTCAGCGTCACGGTCAACCGGATGATTAACGACTATGATATGCTGGTAATTCTCGGGCCGGTTTTTCCGCACGAAGTCGTCGGTTTTTCCGGCGGAAACAAGTATCTGTTCCCCGGAATTGCGGGTCAGGAGATTCTGGACTTTTTCCATTGGCTTGGGGCGGTGATCACTAACCCGATGATCATCGGGAACAAATGGACGACGGTTCGCAACGTTGTGGATCGGGCAGCCGCTTTGTTAAAGGTGGAACGCCGTGCCTTGTGCATGGTAGTGCGGGGGAACGATCTGGCCGGGCTGTATGCCGGAGTGCCGGAGAAAGCCTGGGCGGATGCGGCTGATCTTTCACGGCAGATCCATCTGGAATTCAAGGATAAGCCTTTCCATACGGTGTTATCCTGCGCGCCGGTGATGTACGATGATCTCTGGGTTGGCGCAAAATGCATGTATAAGTTGGAGCCTGTTGTGGCGGACGGGGGCACATTGATTATTTATGCGCCCCACATCAAGGAAGTTTCGGTGACTCATGGTGCCTTGATAGAGGAAATTGGCTACCATACCCGTGATTACTTTGTGAAACAGTGGGATCGGTTCAAGCATTACCCGTGGGGCGTGGTGGCGCACTCCACCCATGTCCGCGGTATCGGGACATATGAGGGCGGGGTCGAAAAGCCGAGGGTGAATGTGGTGCTGGCTACGGGAATTCCAGAGTCAGTTTGTAGAAAAATTAATCTGGGTTGGATGGATTATAGGACCGTTAACGCGGCCGACTATTTGAACCGGGAAGCCGAGGGGATTCTGTATGTGCCCAAGGCAGGCGAGATTTTGTACAGGCTGAAAAATGCCCCCGTGGAATTGGGCGGATGATAATAAAAAATGAGGAGTTTATGACAGTGCCAATAACAGTAAATCTTAAAGGACAAGTCGCGCTCGTGACCGGTGGCGGTGGCGTATTGTGCAGCACGATGGCTAAAGCACTGGCCCAATGTGGCGCCAAAGTGGCCATTTCTGATATCAAACAAGACAGCGCTGACCGCGTTGCCGCTGAGATTAATGCCGATGGCGGTCGCGCCATAGGTGTGGCGAGCGACGTACTTAACAAGGCCAGCCTTGAACAGGCTAATGTGATTGTGGAAAAAGAACTGGGCGCGGTGACGATTTTGGTCAATGGCGCAGGGGGGAATCATCCCAAGGGTACGACCTCCCGCGAATACCTGCTTCCCGGGGACCTCACACAGCAGGTTGAGGGAATCACGACGTTCTACGATCTCGATCCCAAGGGAATTGAATTTGTGTTCAACTTGAACTTTCTGGGAACTTTGCTTCCCACCCAGGTGTTTACCCGGTCTATGGCGAAAGCCGGGCGGGGGGTGGTGATCAATATTTCATCTATGAACGCTTTTACGCCCCTGACAAAAATTCCTGCATATAGCGGGGCTAAAGCCGCCGTCAGTAATTTTACCCAATGGCTGGCGGTGCATTTTTCAAAAGTCGGCATCCGGGTGAACGCCATAGCCCCCGGCTTTTTTCTAACCGACCAGAATCGGGCCTTATTGACAATGCCAGATGGAAGTCTGACGCCCCGCGGGAACACCATCATTGCCCATACCCCCATGGGGAAATTTGGAAGCGCCGATGACTTGGTTGGCGCCTTATTGTGGCTTTCAAGTTCGGAAGCGGCGGGATTTGTGACGGGAACGGTGATTCCCGTGGATGGCGGTTTCAGCGCGTTCAGCGGAGTTTGAGAATAAGATTTCAAAGGAGTTAAGTATGACACAGCAAGCGGATATAGGATTGATCGGGTTGGCGGTAATGGGCGAGAATCTGGTTCTCAACATGGAGAGCAAGGGCTTCACGGTGGCGTGCTATAACCGCACCACAAGCAAGGTGGATGAGTTTATGGCGGGACGCGGCAAGGGGAAGAATCTTCTCGGCGCGCATAGCATCCCGGAATTGATCGGACAGCTCAAATCACCCCGGAAAGTCATGCTGATGGTCAAGGCTGGAAAGCCGGTGGATGAATTCATTGAGCAGTTGATTCCCCATTTGCAGGCGGGCGATATCATTATTGACGGAGGAAATAGTCATTTTCCTGATACCACACGCCGAACAAAATATGTCGAAAGCAAGGGGCTGCTCTATATTGGAACAGGTGTAAGCGGGGGTGAAGAAGGCGCTTTACTTGGCCCGTCGATCATGCCAGGCGGGTCTCCAGCAGCTTGGCCTCATGTGAAGCCTATATTCCAGAAGATCTGCGCCAAGACGGATAAGGGCGAGCCTTGCTGCGACTGGGTGGGGAAGGATGGTGCCGGCCATTTTGTGAAAATGGTTCACAATGGCATTGAGTATGGGGATATGCAGATGATTTGCGAAACTTACCACATGATGAAGTCCGGGTTGGGAATGACCAATGCCGAAATGCATCAGGTTTTTGCCGAGTGGAATGAGGGTGAACTCGACAGTTATCTCATTGAGATCACCCGTGACATCTTGGGTTACAAGGATGAAAAAGGAAGCGAAGTAGTGGATTTGATCCTGGATGCCGCCGGCCAGAAGGGAACAGGCAAGTGGACGGTGATCGCTGCTCTGGATGCGGGCATCCCCTTGACCTTGATTTCCGAAGCCGTCTTTGCCCGGTGTATCTCGTCCATCAAGGATGAGCGTGTCGCCGCCTCGAAAGTTCTGGCGGGATCCAAGGCTATCTTCACGGGTAGCAATGCGTCTCTGATCAAAGCTCTGCGCAAGGCGTTGTACGCCTCGAAGATTGTGTCCTATGCGCAGGGGTATCAACTCATGCGTGCGACGGCGAAGGAAAATGGCTGGGATTTGAATTACGGCGGCATAGCCCTGATCTGGCGCGGTGGCTGTATCATTCGATCCGCCTTCCTGGGCAAAATTAAGCAGGCCTTCAAGAAGAATCCCGGTCTCGACAATCTGTTGCTGGATCCTTTCTTCCAGAAGGCAACGGCGCGGGCACAGACCTCATGGCGGAAAGTGATTTCCACGTCCGTCAAATTGGGAATCCCGATGCCTGCGATGAGCGCGGCGTTGACCTATTATGACAGTTACCGTTGCGACCGTTTGCCGGCAAACCTGTTGCAGGCCCAGCGGGATTATTTCGGCGCTCACACCTATGAGCGCGTTGATAAACCTCGCGGCGAGTTTTTCCATACAAACTGGACGGGTGCGGGCGGGACGACTGTATCTTCGACCTACGGGGTGTAATGGAGCGGGTCAACTATTTTATCAGACGTTTGTTGCTGGTGATTCCGACGTTTCTGGGGATTACGCTTCTCTGCTACGGAATCGTTCAACTTGTTCCTGGTGGACCGGTTGAACAGATTATCATGCAGATGAAAGGCATCAACGCCGGCGAGGGCAAAATGGTTGCCGGGGCGGCTGGAACCATTACGACTGAACAGCGACAGGCTTTGGAGAAGCATTTCGGGTTTGATAAGCCATTTCTGAAGCGATATTGGAAGTGGCTTGTCCATGACCGACTGGGGATGCTTCAGGAATCGTTCAAGTATCCAAACAAAACCTCCTGGCAGTTAATTCGGGAGCGATTCCCCGTCTCTCTGATTTTTGGCCTCACCGGCGTCGTACTGAGTTATCTCATTTGTATTCCTCTTGGTATCACCAAGGCGCTGAAGAACGGCGGCGCCTTTGACATGACTTCCAGCGTGATCGTTCTGGCCGGTTATGCCATTCCTGCCTTGGCGCTGGGCATGATGCTGAAGATGCTCTTATGCGGAACCACGGACACGCTGTGGGATGTTTTTCCGTTATCAGGTTTTCATTCCGAGGATTACGAATCGCTTTCCCTGTGGGGCCGATTCGGTGATACGATCTGGCATATGGCGTTACCAGTCCTGTGCTATGGGATCGGCGGGTTTGCGGTTTTGACCTTGTTGATGAAAAATTCGCTATTGGAACAGGTCGGTAAGGATTATCTTCGGACGGTTCTGGCCAAGGGTGGATCGGCCCGACGCGCGGTATGGGGACATGCCTTGCGCAATGCCTTGATTCCCATTGCGACTGGAATTGGCGGCATTCTGAGCGTCATGTTCGCGGGATCCGTTATTATTGAGCAGATTTTTGAGATACCGGGAATGGGTCGTCTCAGTCTTGAAGCTATCATCGGGCGGGATTACCCGGTTTTTATGGGCATTCTCGCTCTAACCTCCATCCTGGGATTGATGGGTAACATTATTTCTGATTTTTGCTATATTCTGATTGATCCGAGGATTAATTTCGAAAAGTAGGGATGCCGTTCGTATGACGATTATTGAGCCCCATATTCACATGTATTCGAGGACGACGGATGATTATGTTGCCCTGTATAAAGCGGGCATCCGGGCGTGCGTCGAGCCATCGTTTTGGATGGGGTGCAATCGCCGCTATGCGGGGACATTTTTTGATTATTTCAACTTGATTCTCGAGTTTGAAACCGTCCGCGCCCGGCGCTTTGGGATCGATCATTTCTGCGCGATTTCCCTCAATCCCAAGGAAACGGAGGACGTTGTTCTGGCCAACGAGGTGATGGATGGCATGATGTCCTATCTCCGCCATCCCCGGTGTGTGGCACTGGGCGAAATCGGCTTCAACGCGATCACGCCCCATGAGGAAAAGGCTTTTGTGCGCCAGCTTCATATCGCCCATGAACTTGAGATTCCCGTTATCGTTCATTTGCCGCATGTGGATAAACTGAGGGGGATCCAGCGCACGCTTGAAATTGTGAAGGCAGAGGGGATCAATCCGGATTGGGTGGTGATTGATCACAACACCGAGGAGACGATCCGGCTTTCTCGTGAAAGCGGTTGTTATTCCGGGATGACAGTCTATCCGATTTCCAAGCTCAGCCCTGAGCGAGTGTCCGCCATTATTCGTGAATATGGCAGTGAGCGAATGATCATTAACGGTTCGGCGGACTGGGGCGTCTCTGATCCTTTAAGTCTTGTGAAAGTTGTGGAGCGGCTTCGGCAAGACCGGTTTCCGGTGGACGATATCCAGCGACTGACATTCGGCAATGCGATGGCCTTCTACAGCCAGTCTGCGCACTGGACTCCGGACTTTGCGATTCAGCCTCTCGATCCCCGTGAATTCCAGCGGTAGGAATGACTGCAAACGCCCTTAGGATCCTGCATGTGGATATGGACGCCTTCTTTGCGGCCATCGAGGTGTTGGATCATCCGGAATGGACAGGTAAACCTTTGGTGGTCGGCGCGCCGCCAGACAAGCGCGGAGTGGTCTCCACCTGTTCCTACGAGGCCCGCAAGTTCGGTATTCATTCGGCTATGCCTTCCCGCACGGCCGGGAAACTCTGTCCCCATGCGATATTCGTTCCGCCCCGCATGAGTCGCTATGCAGACATCTCAAGCCAGCTCATGGCTATTTTCGAGGAGTTTACTCCCCTTGTTGAGCCGCTCTCATTGGATGAGGCATTTCTGGACGTCAGTGGTGCCCTGAGATTGTTTGGTGATGCGGTGACGATGGCCCGTGATTTGAAGGCGCGAATCCAGTCCCGGACTGGGTTGACGGCCTCTGTGGGGGTCGCTCCGAACAAGTTCCTCGCCAAGATTGCCAGCGACATGAATAAGCCTGATGGCTTGACGGTGGTGCCGGTCACCGAACCCGAAATCATGGCTTTTCTGGCTCCGTTTCCGGTCACCAAGATGTGGGGTATTGGAAAAGTGTCCGGCGCCCGCTTGGGAAAAAACGGGATCCGTCTCATCGGGCAGTTGCAGCAGCTCGACATGAAGGCCATGGAACGGTTGTTTGGGAAAACTGGCGCCACGGACATGGCCGACCTGATCCGAGGGCGCGACAGCCGCCCGGTCATAACCCATTGGGAAGAAAAGAGCATCTCCAATGAGCATACTTTTGATCATGACGAGCCGGATATTGAGCGGGTTCGCCAAAGGCTGCTTGAACTGACGGAAGAAGTAGGAGGCCGATTGCGAAAATCTGGAAAACTTGCGCGAACCGCCCAAATCAAACTGCGTTATGGTGATTTTTCGACCCTTACCAGACAAGCCTCATTCCCGTTGGCGTTGAACAGTGATCGTGAATTGATTGCCCACGCCTTCACTTTGTTTGATCGTGAGAATGTATCCCGACCGATTCGCCTGATTGGTTTTGGCGTAAGTCATCTAGTGGCGCCCGGTCAGGCTGCCTCGGCTCAGCAGGAGTTGTTTAGCGAGGATGTGTCCAATTTCAAAGATGGCCGGAACAAGAAACTGGATCTGGCTGTGGATAGGTTGCGGCAAGCCTTCGGCAGCGATAGCGTCAAGCGCGGGAAGTGGTGAAGACTATCAACGCCAGCTTTTGACCTGCTCGATCAGCCGGTCGAGAATGTCATCTTCCTGCACGGTGGCCAGAAAGGCGCCCTTCACATATAGAGCGGCTTTCCCATGTCCGCCGGCGATGGCGATATCCGCCTCGCGGGCTTCGCCGGGGCCGTTAACAAGGCATCCCATAACGGCCACGGTGGGGTGGGGTGCCGTCGGATTGGTGCGATAGTATTTATCGAGTTCACGTTCCACGCGCTGGGCTAGGGACACCACATCAATCTGGATCCGTCCGCAAGTCGGGCAGGAAATCACGCTGGCGCCTGGGGGCCGAAGTCCAAAACATCGGAGGAGTTCCAGCCCAACCCTAACCTCCTGAATGGATGAATCGGTCAGGGATACCCTGAGCGTGTCGCCGATTCCCTCGGCTATAAGCATGCCCATGGCTACACTGGAACGGATCGTTCCGTTTAGCAGTGTGCCCGCCTCGGTGACGCCCAGATGGAGTGGATGGTCGGTCGTTCTGGATAAAAGCCGGTAGGCCTGAAGGGTTCGGGGCACATCCGAGGCCTTTACTGAGATCTTAATCCAGGGATGACCAGCATCCTCCAGGATATGAACATGACGCATGGCGCTTTCGACCAGCGCTTCGGCTGTGGCACCCGCATATTTCTCGAGCAGATCTTTCTCCAACGAGCCGGCGTTGACACCGATCCGGATGGGGACTTTCCGGTCGGCTGCTGCCTTGACCACTTCACGCACACGATCAAGGCTGCCGATATTCCCAGGGTTGAGCCGGAGACCATCAATGCCAGACTCGAGGGCCATCAAGGCCAGTTTATGATTGAAATGGATGTCGGCAATGAGGGGGATGGAGGCCTCTTTCTTGATGGAAGCTAATGCCTGGGCGGCGGCCTCATCCACTACGGCAAGACGGACAATGTCGCATCCGGCCTGTTCAATCTCCCGGATTTGCGCAACCGTGGCATTGACATTCCGCGTGTCCGTCTTGGTCATGGTCTGGACGCTGATTGGGGCGGATCCACCCACCTCAACTGACCCGAGATGAATTTGACGGGTCTGGCGGCGGGTAATGGCAAGAGCGGGCTGCATATTACTTGCCGGAGGCGGGGGGCGTATTGGTTGATCCGACTGGCATGTTGGTTGTCACACTCGCGTTTCCATTCATCCAGTGGTCGATTTTTTCGCCAACCCTCGTGTAACGATAGGTGTCGCGACCGGTCAGGAATACAAACAGACAAATCAACAGTATCGCGAAAAGATTAGTCAAGGCCATGATCACCTTTGAATGCAGGGGACGACGGAAGATGATTTCCCATAGGGCAAAAATAATGTGCCCGCCATCCAGGACGGGAAGGGGAACCAAGTTGATGATGGCCAGATTGACATTCAGGAAACAGGTAAAGAACAAAGCCATCATGAAACTCAATTTAACGATATAATAATAGGCGATGAGGATGGCCAGCGGGCCCCCAATTTGCTTGGCGGTATTGCCTGCCTGTCCCGGAGTGGTAAGGGCATGCAAGGTTTGAAAAATCGCCTTGGAATGAAAATGAAGCTGGGACCAGGGCCCCGGGTGAACGATCTTATTGAAATCCACATCCACTTGTTGAGGGGTGAACTCGATCCCGATACGGACTTTGGAGTATTTTGCGTCATAGTCTGGTGTGACCATGGCCGTCATGCGAGTGCCGTCGCGCAGATACGTCAGGGAGACTGTTTTGCCCTTGTACGACTGCATCATGCTGGTGAGGTGTCCCCGGCTGTAGATCGTCTGGCCATCAAACTCAGTGAGCAAATCGCCGCGTTTAAGGCCGGCTTTCTCGGCGCTCATGCCAGGAGTAATAATGAAAATCATGCAAAGCCCCTTGCTGTCTAGCTTGGTGAGGGATTCCTCGCCGGGAATTGTGATGGACATCCTCTCCGATAGCCGTTGAACCGTTACCGTTGCGACATTGTAACGGTATGCTAGCATCTGGAATTCAACCCAGCTTTTCACTGGCATCGCATTGAGGGCAACAACCTCGTCGCCGCAGCGCAAGCCGTTGGTGAAGGCCACGCTGTCTGTCGACACATAACCGACCACAGCCGTCTCCTCGGCGACGGAGGCAGGCTTGCCGATGAGGTAAACGCACCAGGCCAGAACCACGGCAAAGACAATATTGCCCGCCGCGCCTGCCGCAGAAACGATAATACGTTTCCAGGCCGGCATGGGGAGCAGCATTCGTTGCGGCTCCGCTTGTTCTTGAGCTCCCGGCTTATGCGTCGTTTCAGGGGAAGCTTCGGCTATGGTTTCGCCTTGAATCAGGCTCATCCCGGTTGGATCCAGTTGGGGCAGGGCCACATAGCCGCCAAAGGGAATGGCCCCGATTTTGTAAACCACACCCTTGTGCTTCCGTTGCCAGAGTGTCGGCCCGAAACCGATTGAGAAGGTGTCCACGGTGAATCCAAACAAGCGTGCGGCAAGAAAATGGCCTAGTTCATGAACGAAAATAGTCATCCCAAACAGGATGGCGACGATGATAATGGTGGAAATGGCGGTCATCATACGATTATGCTTTCTTTCGTGTGGAGGCGATCAGGCAGTAACGTTTTGCGTCCTGCCGACTCCAGTGGTCGGCTTTGTTTATCTGCTCAAGAGTCGGTTTGGCGATCACTTTATGACGGTTCATAACCGCCTCCACTGTGTGCCATATTCCAGAAAACGGAATGGCTCCATCCAGGAATTCCTGCACGGCAATCTCATTGGCAGCATTTAACACGCAGGGAAGTGTGCCGCCGGTGATGGCCGCCTTACGGGCAAGGCCAAGACAAGGAAAACGTGTCAGGTCAGGAGCCTCAAAATGAAGCGCGCCCAAGGATGCGAAATCGAGGCGGGGCAAACCCCCGTCCTCCCGGTTCGGCCAGGTTAGCGCATGTTGGATGGCATAGCGCATATCGGGCGGACTAAGCTGGGCGAGCACGCTGCCATCCACAAACTCAACCATGGAATGAATGATACTCTCAGGGTGGATCACCACATCGATCCGGTCATAGGGGATCCCGAAAAGCCAGTGTGCCTCCATGATTTCAAGTCCCTTATTCATCAGGGTGGCAGAATCCACAGTCACTTTGGGCCCCATGTTCCATCGCGGATGGACGAGTGCTTGGGCGGCAGTCACTGTGTCGAAATCCACATCGTGGCGCGAGGCAAACGGCCCCCCTGAGGCGGTGAGAATCAGCCGACGGATGGAGGCGGAGGGCCGACCTTCAAGACACTGGAAGATGGCGCTGTGTTCGCTATCGACCGGGATCAGGTTGGCGTTGTTCTTCTTGGCGCAGTCCATCACCATCTGGCCGGCGGAGACAAGAACTTCCTTGGTCGCAATGGCCACATCAGTTCCTTGTTGGAGTGCGGCCAGAACGGGCTTTAAGCCCGCCATACCCACCATGGCGCACAGGACAAGGTCAGCTTCTGGCAGGGATGCCAATTCCTCAACCCCGTCGGCACCGCTATAGAGCCTGATGCCGCGCGGGCCATTTTGCCTTGTGGCCGCAGCCATCTCAGGGTCGGCTATCGCCACATGCTTAATCTTGAACTCGGCGGCCTGCTCTAGAAGCCGGCTAACACTGGTTCGCGAGGCGATTCCTATGATTTTTAACCGGTCCGGTAATGCGGTTGCCACACGAATGGCATTTTCTCCAATGGAGCCGGTGCTGCCAAGAATAACGATTTTCTTTTTCATGGGATCAGACAACGTGAGCAACCCAACGCAGATAGAAGTATAACGCAGGCGCTGCAAAGAGCAGACTATCCAGCACATCCAGTATGCCGCCCATGCCGGGGAAGATGCACCCGGAATCCTTGAGCCCGGCAGAGCGTTTCAAGAGGGACTCCACGAGATCGCCGATCACCCCGATGGCGGCCAGAAATGCGCCCAAAAAAAACGCATGGCCGAACGTGATGCTCAGACACCCAAATCCAGCCGTACCATTTCCAGGTATCGGATTATGCCATAGCCAATAGACCACAAGGCTGGCAAGTATGCCGGTAATGAACCCGCCGGCAAGTCCTTCCCAGGTTTTCCCTGGCGAGATACGGGGAAACAACTTGTGGCGACCACAAGTGCTGCCAACCAGATAGGCGCCGATGTCGGACGCCTTGACGACCACCACGAGATAAAGAATCAATGCCCGTGCCGTCGGACTAAACGGTTCGTTCCAGGCGGTGGGAGTCCAACGAAAGCATAAATTCATGATAAACATCAACAGGAGCGGAATGTAGACAAGTCCAAGCATGGTGCAGGCAATAGTTGGCAGTGGCTGATGATTCTCCTTTTGAGGGAATTGCCGGACAAAGATGATGAATATGACCAGTGTGACCACGAGGAGGGGCAACTCACGCCAGGCGTCGATGGACGGTGTATCCCGAAGCACACTGATATTGAGGCTGACATAGGCAGACGCCAGCAGGGCAATTCCTGCCGCAATCCCGATGTTACGGAAAGCCGGAATGCCGGAACTTTTTTGGATGTTGTAAAACTCCAAAAGGGCCAGAGCCGCCAGGATCATCAAGACCAGAACCCCTGCAATGGAGGGCAATTTGAAAAGGAGCATCCCCGCCCCGCCCAGCAGAATGATCGCACTGAAGATACGTCGCAGCAGTGTCATCTCAAGAAATCCCTCCAAAGCGACGGTGTCGCCTGGCATATTCTTCCACGGCTTTGACCATGTGTTCCTCCCGGAAATCAGGCCACAGGGTATCGGTGACGTATAACTCCGAGTACGACAATTCCCAGAGCAGGAAATTGCTGATCCTCATTTCGCCGCTGGTTCGAATTAGAAGATCCGGATCGGGAATATCGGGAGCGTACAGGTGGGCGGCGACGGCGGCTTCATCAATAGCCTCTGGCTCTAGCACCCCAGCCTTCACTTTCCTAGCCAATTCCTGTGCTGCATGGGCAATCTCCGTCCGCCCCCCGTAACTCAAGGCTAGGACCAGAGTTGCCTCTTTATAATGTTCGGTAACACGAATCGCCTCGTTTAATTCGCGCCGGACAGATTTAGGTAGATCACTAAGGCGTCCGATCGCCCGTAACCTGACCTTGTTTTCATGCAATTCCCGAACCTCGTTCCGGAGAAATTTTTTAAGGAGGTTCATCAACGCCTCGATTTCAGGTTTCGGGCGGCTCCAGTTCTCCACACTAAAAGCGTAAAGGGTAAGATAGCGAATTCCAAGCTTTCGGCAGGCGCGAATGGCTACCCGAACCGATTCGGCGCCTTTTTCGTGTCCCTTGGACCGAAGGAGACCCCGTTGCTCGGCCCAACGCCCATTGCCATCCATAATGATGGCAACGTGATCCGGGACTTTTCCCGGTTCCGAGGCAGAGGATGGAGGAATTGTTGACATCGTGATTAAACGGCCACTCTGAAGGTACTATCCCGCTGGGGGCTCACCGACAAGACACCCATGGGGACGCCGCTGATATCGCACAACGCCTTGACGTAGTCTTTCGCCTGTGCCGGGAGATCTTCGTAACGCTTGATACCGCTCGTTTCCGTCAGCCAGCCAGGAAACTCTTTATAGACGGGCTTGCAGCGTTCCAGCATGGCGATACTGGCGGGAACCGTTTCATAACGTTTGCCGTCGCATTCATAGGCTACACAAATTTTAATCGACTCCATCTCGTCAAGCACATCGAGTTTGGTGATGGCCCAATAATCGACGCCATTAACCATGGCGGAGTAACGCGCGACAACCGCATCAAACCAGCCACACCGGCGGGGACGTCCGGTAGTGGCTCCGAATTCACGACCGCGTTTGCGGAGTTCCGCGCCCGTCGCGTCAAGAAGTTCGGTGGGGAAGGGACCTTCGCCCACGCGGGTGGTATAGGCCTTGATGACACCCAGAACCCGTTGCACCGCACGGGGCGGAAGGCCGGTGCCGACGCAGGCGCCACCGCTGGTGGGATTCGATGAGGTGACAAAGGGGTAGGTGCCAAAATCAATATCCAGCATGGTGCCCTGCGCCCCTTCAAATAAAATTTCCTTGCCCGCCTTGAAGGCTTCATTCAGTAATTTCACCGTATCGGTAATGTAGGGCGCTAGGAACGCGGCCGCCTCACGAATCTCTGAGCAAACGGTCTTGATATCCAGGGTGGGGGCACCCAGAAGGGTCAGTTGTTCGTTTTTCTCGGCGAGTCGCTCGGAAAGGCGACGTTCGAGATCAGGGTCAAGCAGGTCCCCCATCCGCACCCCGGAGCGGGTGGCCTTGTCGGCATACGCCGGGCCGATTCCCCGCTGGGTGGTTCCAATTTTGGATCCGGCGGAAAGTTTGTTCTCACGGGCGGCATCGAGAGCCTTGTGATAGGGAATGACGGCATGAGCGCGGTCGCTGATATGCAGACGTCCCGCCGTCTTGATACCGCGCTTTTCAAGTTCCTTGATCTCGTGGACCAGGGCGGCGGGGTCAATGACCAACCCGTTGCCGATCACACAGGTTTTACCGGGATAAAGGATGCCAGACGGGATAAGATGCAGGACATAGCGTTCTTTCCCAATTTCAATCGTATGCCCGGCATTGCTGCCCCCTTGATATCGGACGACAACATCGGCGTTCAAGCTCAGAAAATCGACGATCTTTCCTTTACCCTCATCACCCCATTGGGCGCCTATAAGCAATGTATTCGGCATTCGGCCATCCTTTCAATCTGCTGCAAATGAAGGAGGCCTTGTATCAAATAATAATGGCGTCAGCAAGCTTTGTGGGGGATGTTCTTTAACTTGATTACAACCCCTGGCCGATCTATCCTCGCCAACGATGGAACGAACCCTATGTTAATGGCATGGAGCGAATAGGAAGGATCGATTCGTGGATATTCTGGCGCACGCCTTGTATGGGGCGACATTTTTCAGCCGAACCGGCTTGGTCGGCGGGCGCCAGGGCACCCCAACGCCCCGTGGTCCCTATGTGAGTGATTGGACCGTTTGGGCTGCGGCCGGACTCGGTATGCTGCCGGATTTGACTTCGATTGGCTTCACCTTCATCCAAATGCTCATTCGCGGGGATTCGCCCTCCTTTCACGGTCTTCCACCCCATGTTTTCGTCCTTTATCACTGCACTCATAGCCTTGTGTTTGCCGTTTTTTTTCTGGTCGCGCTGTGGGTACTCGTCCGCCCACTTATCGTTCCTGCCCTTGCGTGGCCGCTCCACATTGTCATGGATAGTTTCTCTCACGGCGATGGGTGGTGGCAAACGATGATGCTTTATCCCTTCTCGAGCTGGCATTACCATGGGATTAACTGGTGGCAACACCCAGGCTTAATTTTGCTTTACTGGAGCATCTTGCCTGCTCTGTGGATCAGCATCTTTCTTTGGCGCCGCCACCGCCCCCTGCCGGCTTTTCGCTAGGCTGGAGTCTTTAGGGGCAGGCAGGCCCCAGGCGAGGGTAGGGCGGCGGAGTTCACCCATGATATGCGGGGATAGGGCAATCTGTGATGAGATTCTGAACCGTCCTGGTGCACTCACACCTTGTATGCGATGACGATTGGAATGAAAATGAACGCCACGACAGTCATGATCTTCAGGGTATAGGGACTGGACGATAAGTTGGTAATCGTCAGGCTGTATTGGGTGTTCAGGCTCGATGGAATCAGGTTCGGGAAGAGCCCGGTCAGCCCGGTAGCCACGACCATCACGATCGTCGTGCAAGACGCAGCAAAGGCGGCCAGCAACCGCTCCCGGACAAGAAACACCTTGTCTGTCAGGAGCGCCGCCACCGCCACCCCCGGCACCATCAGCAATCCCGGGTGCCGGAGATGGTTATCGTACAAGTGCGTGGCAGGATAGGTAGCCGCCAGAAAGGCAACAGCCACCTGCTGGGCTACACCCTGCTCCTGAAGTACCCCGTTAGCATCGTGCGGCTCCGCCGTTATTTGAGCACTCTCGCCGATGGTGGCATCCCCGATGTGGTGACCCTCCCGGAGGACGAAGATGACCTAGCCGCCGTCCAGCGCCACATGGAGCGCCTCGTCAAGTTGCAGGAAACTCTTGAGATTCTCAAGGATACGGAGGAGGCCTTTGAAGCCATGATCAGGCTCCTGGAGGAACTCAGGACTCTCACCCGCTATGCCTCGGAGCCTTACCTCCCCTCATCGCCCCTCCGACAGGGAAAACCTGAAACCCGGATTATCAAGGTCTGATGGCTGCGGGGCGCATTGTAGTCCACCTGGGGGTTATCACAAAAGGCAGATTAACCTCCCGCTTCCACATCCGAGTGGCTTTTCTTGATGGCGAGGATTTCGTTTTGCGTGGCCATCAAGGCATCGACTACGACGGGATCAAACTGTGTTCCACTGCCATCTTGGATTATGGCGTAGACTTTCTCGATAGGATAAATAGCAGCATCCCGGTAGGGTCGTTTGGAGCATAAGGCATCCAGAACATCGGCCACAGCGACGATTCTGCCGGCTAGTGGGATAGCCTCGCCATGGAGCCCGTTGGGATACCCACTTCCGTCCCAGCGCTCATGATGGGTTAAGGCAATGGATTCCGCCATCCTGATCACCTCGATCTCGGACCCTTTCAGGATCTGCGCTCCGATTAAGGTGTGTTGCCTCATGGTATTCCATTCCTCAGGCGTCAGGGGGCCCGGCTTGAGGATGATTCCATCCGGAATGCCGATCTTACCGATATCGTGCATGGGTGCCGCGAGTACGATGTCGGCGATCAAAGCGGACTCGAGGCCAAGTTGCCGGGCAATGACTCCGGCATAAAGACCGACGCGCGCAATGTGGCCGCCCGTGTCCTGATCCTTGTACTCTGAGGCCGCGACTAATCGGTTGATGGTGTCTTGGGCCGAGGTCTTGATCTTCCGGATGGCCATCTGGAGGTCCCGGGTCCTTAGATCCACAAGGCGTTCGAGATCCCTCTGGTAGGTTCGCATGTGATCCTGATAGGCCTTGACCCGGACGAGGGATTGAACCCGGGTTCGCAGTTCCGTGATCTCGATGGGCTTAAAGAGGAAGTCATCGGCGCCTGCGGCCAGTGCCTTGATCCGTTCTTCGGTTCCGCAGATGGCGGTCATGATGGCAATGGGGATTTCCCGGGTGGTGGAATCCGCTTTCAGGATCTTTGCCACCTCATACCCGTTCAAACCGGGCATATTGATGTCGAGCAGGATTACATCCGGAGGATCGGCCTTGGCCAGCGAGATGGCGGCTTTACCGCTAGTGGCGGCTTGAAGGTCATATCCTAAAGGAGAAAGAATGCCCCTAACCAATTCGCAGTTAAGAGGCTCGTCATCGACGATTAATATCTTTTCGGGCCGCTCTCGGGGGGGCGTGTCTTTGATTCGCATGTTTTATTTAATAGTATAAACATGGGGTGGTTTCAATTGCTAATGACGGCAATTGGCCGGTAGTGGTAAAGTAGCGGGTCACAGCATAGATTAAGTAGAGCCAGCGAATAGATCGGCAGGACATATGGATTCAATCAAAGCAGGCGGACACCTGTTCCGCCCGGGAGCTGATGTGATACGTAGTGGTGTTTTCAAGGCTATTTTCAGCGCCCTCCTTGTCCTGCTAATCTCTGGCGGAGTGACCGGGTATTTCTGGAGCCTCTACAACGCCAGCCTCAGTCTCAATGCGTTGGCGGTCTATCAGAACAAGACCGAGGCCCTCAATTCCCGCATCATGAGGAGGTTGCAGGAAAACGAACAGATTCTGCGGGGGGCTGCTGGTCTGATAAATGCCAATAACGCGGTTAGTCGAAACGAATGGCGCCAGTATGTAGCTACGCTGGGTTTGGCTGAGAATTATCCAGGTACTCAGGGTGTCGGGTTTTCCATATGGGTGCCCGCGGCCCAGCGCGAGGCTCATATCCGGGCCCTACGCGCTGAGGGGTTCCCGGACTACAAGATCCGTCCTGACGGGGAGCGCGCCGTCTATACCGCCATCATTTATCTCGAGCCCTTTGACTGGCGTAATCAACGAGCGTTTGGCTACGACATGTATAGCGAATCGGTCCGCAGGTCCGCCATGGAGAAGGCAAGGGATACTGGCAAATCAACGGTTTCAGGCAAAATCATTCTGGTTCAGGAAACGGATCAGGACGTGCAGAATGGCTTTCTGATATTCGCACCCGTTTACCGGCAGGGGATGCCAACGGAGACGGTGGAACAGCGTCGGGCGGCCATCCTCGGTTTTGCTTATAGTCCCATCCGGACGAGAGATTTCATTCTAGGTTCATTTGGACGTTTGCCTGAGGACATAGCCTTTGAAGTTTATGCCTCGGACAAGGAGGATCCAGCTTCCCTGCTGTTCTGCTCCACCCGCGATGGGAACGCTCTGCCGGTTGATTACAAGCCCGAATACCGGAGTAAAAAGACCATCAACATTCTGGACTCAGAGTGGGTATGCACATTCAATAGCCTGCCCACATTCTCGTTGGAAACCCATCATGGAGTCGCCGCCATTATTCTGGTAGGGGGGGTGCTGCTCGATGTCATGTTGGCTGGAATAGTATTCATCCTGATCTTATCCAGCAACAAGTCCCGTGCCTCGGCCCGGGCGATCTCGGAAAGTGAAGCGCGATTCAGGGGAGCGTTTGAACATTCAGCCATCGGGATGGCGCTTGTGGCACCATCCGGGGCTTGGTTGAAGGTCAATGAAAGTTTATGTTCGATACTAGGATACCGTGAGGATGAGTTGGTGAAGATGACCTTTCAGGACATCACCCACCCTGATGATCTGGCGCCGGATCTCGATCTCGTGCGCCGGCTCCTCGCTGGCGAGGATGATACCTATTCACTTGAAAAACGGTATTTCGGCAAAGATGGCAAAGTCGTTACGGCCCTGTTGTCCGTTTCACTCGTGCGGAATAGTGGCGGTAAACCCCTCTATTTTATCTCGCAGGTTCAGGACATCTCCCAAAGGAAGAAGAGCGAGGTGCTGCTTCAGGCCCGGGTACATCTGATGGAGTACAGCCTCTCACATTCCCTGAATGAGATGCTTGTTGAGACTCTTGACAGGTTGGAGGGCCTCACCGGCAGTCTGGTCGGATTCTTTCATTTTCTGGAGACGGACGAGCGTGCCTTGACGTTGCAAGCCTGGTCCACGAGAACCAAAAAGGAATTCTGCCTTGCGGAGGGGGCGGGACGGCACTACGACGTGGAGAAAGCGGGAGTGTGGGTGGATTGTATTCATCAGCGGAAGCCGGTGATCCATAACGACTACGCGGCGTTGCCTCATCGCAAAGGGATGCCGCCCGGCCACTCCCCGATCATGCGGGAACTGGTCGTTCCGATTATCCGGTCGGGAAATATCGTGGGCATTCTCGGCGTGGGCAACAAGCCGGTGGCCTACACTGAGGAGGATGTTGATACCGTCTCCCGTTTCGCCGACCTGGCCTGGGAGATTTCCGAGCGCAAGAAGGATCAGGAGATGCTTCGGGAGAGCAATGAGAGATTTGCTGTGGCGTTCAATAACGCGCCGGTTATGATGACCATCAGTAGTCTTGAGGATGGGGTCTATCTGGATGTGAACCGCAGTTTTACCGAGGTGTCAGGGTTCAAGCGGGAAGAAGTTATCGGGAAGACCTCGGTTGAGATCAACTGGGTTTCGGAAGCCACGAGAAAGCAGTTGCCTGAAAAGATGGCCAAGGAGGGGAGGATTAGCGATTGGGAGATCACGCTCACGTCAAAGGCGGGAGAGCCGCTCATCTGCCGGTATTGGGGTGAAATCATTACGATTGCGGGCAAGAAAAGGGTGCTGTCCATCGCCATAGATATTACCGATGAGCGGCGGCTGAGCCATCAGCTTTTTCAGGCCCAGAAGATGGAGTCGGTCGGGTGCCTGGCCGGTGGCGTGGCACATGATATCAACAATAACATGTTCTGTGTGCTGGGGTTTTCGGAGCTTGTCCTGGAGTCGCTGGGCGAGGACTCCCCGCTTCGTCCATCTGTTGAGAATATCCGGAATGCAGCGAATCAGGCGGCGAATGTCACCAAACAGTTGCTGGCCTTCAGCCGTCATCAGATCATCCAGCCCCGCCCGATGGACTTGGATGCGGCTATTGTTGACTTGCAGAAGATGCTTCACCGGGTTATCGGGGAGAACATCAACATCAGACTGGAACTGGAGCCGAAGCCCAAGTTCGGGGTTGTGGATGCCTCGCAGTTCCAGCAGGTGTTACTCAATTTATGCATTAATGCCCGTGATGCCATGCCCAATGGAGGGACACTGACTATCAGTTCGCAGGTGGTGGGCGCCCCGCACAGGAAGGATTTACCCGCGATTCGTGCGGGGGCGCTCTTCATCCGGGTGTCGGTGGTTGACACCGGGTGCGGCATGACAGCCAAGACGATCTCCCAGATATTCGAACCGTTCTTCACCAGCAAGGAAATCGGGAAGGGTACTGGGCTGGGGTTGGCGGTCGTCCTGGGGATCGTCCAGCAACACGGCGGGTGGGTGGATGTTTCCAGTCAGGTTGGCCGGGGTTCCCGTTTCGATGTGTATTTCCCGCATTCCACAGATAAGTCGGCGTCTCTGCCGGAGGAGTCGCCGATGCCACGCGGGAACGGTGAAGGGCTTCTATTAGTCGAAGACGATGACACGGTGCGCGGCATTGCTTCAACTTGGCTTCGGGATCTGGGCTACCGGGTCATTGAGGCGGAGGGCGTGGAGAGCGGGTCGCGGAAGTTCCATGCGGCGGGGGGAGATGTGCACGTGCTACTGAGCGATGTTGGCCTTCCGGATGGAAGCGGAATTGCCCTGGCGGAACGGATTGTTGCGATAAATCCTTCGGTGAAGGTCATCCTCTCCAGCGGCTACACCGATGAGCGATCCCGCATCGAGACAATCGGGGAGAAACACTGGGGGTTTCTCATGAAGCCGTATAGCAAGGAAGATGTTGCTAGAATGATTCACTCCCAGACCGCCATTTAGCAATCTGATGACTATCGGGGTACACAGGCATGGGAAAGCAGAAATCGCATGAGTTAATTCGCATTAAGCGACACCATTCGTTGATGATTATCGCGGGGATGTTGGTTGTTTCGATTGCCGTTCTGGCGGCGCTGAATCTCTGGTTTTTGAGAAAAATGCACAGCCGGAGTCTGCATGATACGGCGGCACGGTCAGTCTTGGGCCTAGGCTCCGAACTGGCCCATAATCTGGCAAACCATCCGGTGATTCAGTCTGAACGTGACGATCCGCGCCGGTGGGCTGACTTTGCACGGTGGGTACGTGCCCTGAAAGGGATCGAGCCTTCACTCCAGTATGTTACCGTCAATGAGGGGGATGTAACCTATTTCCATGAAGATACCTCCCGTACGAATGATGACGCGGTCGCCCTCGGTTTGTCAGGTGGACGTGAAGTCCGGGTGGGGCATAAACTGCTGGCAACCGAAGCGGGCGTGGTGCCTGTCCTAACTTTTTCCGCAAAAACCCCGGACGTGGGGGGCGGGCGCCGGGTCGTTCAGATCGCTATGCGAAAAGATGCCGTCTTGCAGCGTGAAGAGCAGGCCTCTCGTATGCTGGAGATTATGTTCAGGCTGTCGATTATCACCTTAAGCGTGGCACTGGGGTTGGCGGTGATCTTGGCCGTGTGGTTGGTTCGTCATGAACTGGAGCGGCAGCGCCGCCGTCGTGACGAGGAGCATCTGGCCTTCGCCGGACTGTTGGCAGACGGAATTATTCATGATGTGCGTAATCCTATGAGTTCATTGCGGCTGGATGTTCAGATGCTGGAAAAGGAAGCCGGAAAAGTCGAGGGGTGCCGGGCTGAACGCATTGCGGAATTGGCTGTTCGGGCGCGAACCACCATGGACCGGATGGATCTCGTCATGCGGGAGTTCCTTTTTGTGTCGAAGCCGGATTCCCGTGAGCCGGAGTTATTTGAAATCAATGCCTGTGTCAGGGATTGCCTTGACCTTTTGGGGCCACGGTTTGAGCGGGCGGGCGTTTCCCTCTGCGCAAGCCTGTGCGCTGCCCCCCTGAACATGGTCGGTACAAGTGTGGGGTTGAAACGGGCGATTATCAATGTGCTGACCAATGCCAAGCAGGTTTCATCCTCCGGCCAGCGTGTAATGATCAGTCTCCAGCGGGTCGGCAATGACGCGATTCTTAAGGTGGAGGATGAAGGGCCCGGCATTGCGAAAGCCGATTTGAGTAGCATTTTTGATATGTTTGTTTCGGGCCGACCGGATGGGATCGGGCTGGGTCTTTATCTGGCCAAGGCCGCTGTGGAGAACAATGGGGGGACGATCAGCGTGGAGAATTGCACTCAGGGAGGCGCATGCTTTACGATTTTGCTTCCCCTGAGGAGTTGATTTTGAGGATCATGCTTCGGAGACATTTCATTCGACATGAATAACACCGCTAAAATATTGGTGATAGAAGATGATCCGGATGGGCTTCGCTCGGTGGAGGATGCCATTCGGGATGCCGGTTATCAGGTGATCAGCGCCACCACTGGTCGGGGTGGGTGTGATGCGTTTCTCCGTGACGTTCCTGATGTGGTTCTGTCCGATCTTTTTTTGCCCGATATTGATGGTTTGGCTGTTCTAGAGAACTGCAAGCGACATAAGTCTGACATTCCGGTGTTAATTATGACGGCTTATGGATCCGTCGACACCGCCGTCCGAGCCTTGAAGCAGGGGGCTTATGATTATCTGGTGAAGCCTCTTGATTTGGATGATCTTCAATCCAAGGTGGCTCGTGCCTTGGAGGCCAGTCGACTTCGGGTGCAGGTTACCCAGCTTCGTCATGAGGTTCATGGCCGCTACTCAGCCAAAACGATGGTGGCTGGAGCGCCCGTGATGCAGGAACTCTTGCGCCAGATCGCCGCCGTCGCCGGAACCCATGCGACGGTGCTGGTGATGGGGGAGAGTGGCACCGGCAAGGAACTGGTTGCACGGGCACTCCACGCTGACGGGAAACGCGCCGACGGCCCCTTTGTGGCGGTGAATTGCGGGGCGTTCGCAGAAACGCTTCTGGAATCGGAACTCTTCGGCCATGAGAAGGGGGCTTTTACAGGCGCGGTATCCCGCCATGAAGGTGCCTTTGAGCGTGCCAGCGGTGGTACGTTATTCCTGGATGAAATCGGAATTGCCCCGAAATCGGTTCAAGCCCGGCTGCTCCGCGTTTTAGAGGAGCGGGAAGTTCTTCGCGTAGGCGGGCGTGAGCCCTTCAAAGTGGACGTGCGTGTCGTGGCAGCCTCCAATCGTGACCTTAATGAACTGGTCGAGGCGGGGGAGTTCCGGCATGACCTCCTTTACAGATTACAGGTGGTGACCCTCCGGTTGCCCGCTTTGCGGGAGCGGCGTGAAGATATCCCGGCGATGGCGGACCGTTTTGTGGTGCAGGCCTGTGCGGAGCATGGCCGTCATATCGAGGTTGTGTCCCCGGAGGGATACGCCAAGCTGGTGGCCTATCCTTGGCCCGGAAACGTTCGTGAGTTGAAGAATGTGATGGAATCCGCCGTGATCCTGGCAACGGGCCCGATTATCCAACCTGATGATCTCAAGCTAGGCCGAAGCGACCCTGGCCCGTCTGTCCGGCAGTCGCTTGTCTTTCCTGAAGGGATGACATTGGCTGACCTGGAAAAGGAAGCGCTTATGCAGGCATTGCGGCGCCATGAAGGCAACCGGCAACTGACGGCCGACGAGTTGGGCATTTCGGCCCGGACGATTCAACGGAAGATTCGTGAATACAATTTGCCCCTCTAACTTCGCATGACCCGCTTCATCATACGCCGCGTGCTCTATATGATTCCCCTGGTGCTTGGGGTGATCCTGACTACCTTCCTATTGTTCAATGTGGTGGGAGGGAGCCCGGCCTCCATGGCGCTTGGCAAAAATGTGTCACCCCGGGCCTTGGAGGAGTTCGATGAGCAGCGTGGATATAACAAGCCGGTTTTATGGGGATGGTGGACCACCACCCGCGCCTATCCCGGAAGTGACTTCACATCCCCATTGCGGATCATGGCGGGGACGAATTATCCGGTTCAGCTTTTTTTCCCATTACGTAAAGATACAACGTACCGCCTTCGTGTGAACGTCAGGGCGGATGACGGCGCCTCGGTCAGTTTCAAGGGGGACGGGGTGACGGCGGTATCGGACTCCGGTCTGGCCGCTGCCTCCCGTTGGCGCTGGCGTGAATTTGTTTTCAAAACGGGCTCAAACTCCATGGCGGTTACCGCTGTGACACTGGCCACTGACAGGGGGGCGATCGATCTCAGGGCTGTGCGGATTGATCGCCGTATGCCGCAGTGGTATGACTCCCAACTTCTACATTACTTCACTCTGCTGGAGCGCTGTGACCTGGGAACCTCGCTATCGACCAATGAAAAGGTGACCGCGATGTTGAAACGCGGGGTGCTGCCATCGCTAGCCCTGACGGTGCCGATTTTTTTTGGCGGGTTGGTGCTTTCGATCGGGTTGGCGCTCGTTTGCGCGTATTGGCGCAATCGTTGGCCGGATCGCGTCTTTGTCTTTGTGGCCGTTGCGTTGATGAGCGTGAATTATTTAGTATGGATTATTTTCGGGCAGTTTTTCATGGCCTACAAATGGCACTGGTTCCCAATCTGGGGGTTTGAATCCTGGCGCTACCTGCTGTTGCCGGTGCTCATCGGTATTATCAGCGGGCTTGGCGGCAATCTCCGGTTTTACCGGACGGTTATTCTGGATGAACTCTACAAGGATTATGTACGCACCGCGTTTGCCAAAGGATTGAGCCCGGCCGGGGTGCTCTTCAAGCATGTGTTACCCAATGCTATGATCCCGATTGTGACCAATACGGTGATTGCCATACCGTTCCTCTACACCGGCAGCCTGTTGTTGGAGAGTTTTTTCGGCATCCCAGGCTTGGGCGGACTCAGCGTGAATGCGATCAACTCCTCGGATGTGGACGTTGTTCGCGGCGTGGTGTTGGTGGGCGCAATTTTGTATATGGTGGCCAGTTTGCTGACTGATCTGTGTTATGCGCTGGTGGATCCGAGGGTGAAACTGAAATAAGATGGACGAAAACGGTCAATCCTTATGGCATGAGGCATGGCGGAATCTGGTGCACCGCCGGATAATCCGGGGATGTCTCTGGATTATCGCCTGTTTTTCCCTTGTCGCACTTTATGGGGAGATCGTCTACCGTTATTACCAGTTTTCCGATCGCACGCCGTCTTATCTGCAGGTCAATTTGAACGAACGCTATCTGCCGCCAGCCCTGTTACGTCACCCCTTTGCGGATGCGAAGCCGGAAGCGGGCGAGAGCGCGGTCAGCCGGGTGTGGCGCGGGGTGAAGGCGCTGGCCTACCGGCCATTGGGCACTGATAACTTGGGGAGGGATGTCTTGCAGCGAACGATTCAAGGAGCCCGGATTGCCTTCCTAGTGGGAGTGGTGACGTCCTTGATTGCCATTCCCATCGGAGTTCTGCTCGGGTGCATCAGTGGTTATTTCGGAAAATGGATTGATGACATGATTGTTTGGGTGTACTCCACGGTTGAAAGCATTCCGGGGCTACTATTCATTCTTGCCATTTCCATGGTGGCGGGAAAAGGCATCATGGGCGTTTATCTAGGTATCGGCCTGACCACGTGGGTGGGATTATGCCGCCTTTTACGGGCTGAGGTTATGAAGCATCGCGACAGGGCGTATGTCATGGCCGCGCGTTCGCTGGGGTACAATCCCTGGCGCATCATCTTCCGGCATATCCTACCCAATGTCTTTCATATCGTCATCATCACATTTTCCCTTCGTTTTCCCGCGGCCATCGGAACCGAGGTTTTTATGAGTTTTCTGGGAATTGGAGTGCAAGGGGAGCCATCTTGGGGTATCATGATTAGTAATGCACGTCTCCGCCTCTGGCAGGGAATGTGGTGGGAAATGGCGGCAGTCTCGGCCGCCATTCTTCTGGTGGTGCTGGCCTTTAATCTGGTGGGGGATGCCCTGAGGGATGCGCTGGATCCGAGATTGAGATCGAGAGAACGTTAACACAAGCGAGTGGATGGAGTCCGTCACATGATTCAAAAAGCAGTTCTTAAAACAATTAACCATGAGACCATCCTGGAATTTTTCCAGAAGCCGGACTATGCGCCGATGACGCTTGGCGAACTGACTGAAGCCTTGGGGCTTCGTGGCGGGGAACGGAAATCCCTGGTGGATATTCTGCACAAGATGGTTTTGAACGGGGAGATTGTGATTATCCGCAAAACCCGCTATTCCCTCGGGGCACCTGCGGATCTGATTACCGCAGGTGCCCCGAGG
>Ga0194060_10000277_pt1 | contig 36889 bp, 35 predicted proteins | sample SepL225m_MetaG_FD_163427 | JGI IMG/M metagenome (GOLD analysis project Ga0194060, IMG submission 163427) | Anoxic zone freshwater microbial communities from boreal shield lake in IISD Experimental Lakes Area, Ontario, Canada - Sep2016-L222-5m | ecosystem: Environmental > Aquatic > Freshwater >...
AGCGCGATCTGTGCGCCTCACAATTTTTCCTGATGAGTTCTTCTCAATCTCATCATGCGCACTTGAACCTCTGCGTCTCGCGGATTCAAATCCATCGCCTATCTCAACGCCTTTTATCGCTTGGATTCCCATCAACGCAGCGGCCAATTTAGAATCTAATCTACGATCCCAATGTGTATGCGAGCCAAGCCCAACCGGAACGTTAAAAGCGAGAACTTCGACGACGCCACCAAGAGTGTCACCATCTTTATGAGCGCTCTCAATTTCTTTTACCATCGCAGCGCTCAAGCCCTTATCTGCCGCACGAACTGGATCGGCATCTACAGAATCTCTATCTGAATAGCTGGGCAATTTATAATCAAGAGGTGCGTGAGCAGTGCCAATCGAAAGAACATGGCTCATAATTTTTATACCAACGCTCTGCTCTAGAAATGCACGCGCAACAGCGCCCAGTGCAACACGCGCCGCAGTTTCACGTGCGCTTGCTCTTTCTAATATTGGTCTGGCGTCATCAAAATCATATTTCTGCATTCCAACTAAATCAGCATGTCCAGGCCTAGGTCTTGTTAGTGGCGCATTCCGCGCTAATTCACTCAACTCTTTTGCATCAACAACTTCTGGCGCCATTACCTTTGACCATTTTGGCCACTCTGAATTCCCTATTTGTAACGAGATCGGACCACCCTGAGTTTGGCCATGTCGTACTCCCCCAAGAATTGAAACAACATCCGCCTCAAAAGTTTGTCTAGCGCCCCGACCGAAACCAAGACGACGCCTTTGTAAATCAATATCAATTGCCTCTTTAGAAATTTCTATATGTGCCGGCATGCCTTCAAGAATGGCGCTCAGCGCAGGGCCATGAGATTCACCAGCGGTTAACCAACGAATCACAACGATCTCCTTAAACCTTCAATTATTTAGAGCGATCGGCAAATCGCAGGCTCCTATTGTGGCAGATGTGTACTCCCTTGCGCTGGAAATAAGGCTATATCGCACCGAGAAAAGCAACGAAAATAAAGGGGGCAAATGCAATATTGGTATTAAATCTGCGATTTTGCAGAATATAACCAATGGCAAATAAACCGCCTAGAACCCAAGAAAGACTGATGAATTGCAACCATTGGTTGAACGAATCAGACCAAATAATTAGTACCAAGAAGAGCTTTAAATCACCTGCGCCAATCCGATTTCGGAATAGAAGATGTAGCAACAGTAGAAGTAGCACTGCAGGAATTAGATTACGAAAGAAATAGATGCCATGGTTTGGGATATTGAGAACGACTGAGATGGTTGCAAATATTAATAGATCTTTGTTGCGAATGATGCGAAATTGAATGTCACTCTTTGAAATCAGAAGAGCAAAAACACAATAAAAAGCCAGGGCGCAGATTCGCAACATGCAAAGAAGGTAGTCGAGAAAAAGAGTTGAGAAAACAGCCTGTGGATATCGCTAACCTGCAGAAATATGTAGCAGAAGCTCACGCCTCATCGTGGCGAAATCGAAAGAGTTACCGCTGAATAGTTCAATTTGGAAAAGTGCCTGCTCAACTAGTAGTTGGCCTCCAGAGATAACGCGACCGCCTAATTGTGCATAGCGTGCGGCTAGTGGGGTTGGCCATGGTTTGTATAAACATTCCAATAGGAGACCCGGGGCATCATGCAATTTTTCGACATATTGATCGTAGGCGCCAACTGGTGTTGTTTGAATAATAAGATCATAAGAAGATAGTGGCGCGTCCATTTCTAGAGCGCGTATTTTTACATTTGGCGCAGCTTGCGACATTGCTGCTACGCGATTAGAGCTCCGCAATAAAACATCTACTGCATCAACTTTCCCATCCAAGGCGCCAGCAGCGGCTCTGGCAGTTCCGCCCGAACCAATAATTGCAATATTCATACCAGGCATAACATCTAACAAATTGTTGAATGCAAGATAATCCGTCGAAGTTACGCGCCAATCTCCGCCCACTTTATACAAGGTATTTCCCGAGTTAATCTGCTTGGCGATATCACTTACGCTTTTGCAACAATCAAGAACAACTTCTTTAAGCGGCATAGTCAATGAGAAACCGTCCCAATTACCGTTGCTGTTCTCGGCAAAGAATTTGGGAAACTGATCCTCAGTTATTTCGATAGCGGTATAGGTAGCCTCAACTCCTAGAATTTCATATGCTTTGCTATGTATTTTTGGGGATAGCGAATGCGAAATCGGCGAACCTAATACTGCTGCATTAATCATTTAAATTTACCTGCCGCCACATTCCTGTTGAACTCAGTATTCCAGTTAGAAAATTCTGCAAAATCTTTTGTGAATCTGGTATCCCCTGGTAGAACTGTAATGAAATATAACCAGTCCCCGCTTGCGGGTTTTAGAGCTGCTGCAATCGCATCTCGGCTTGGGTTAGATATTGGAGTTGGTGGCAACCCAACTCTTTTATAGGTGTTGTAAGGCGAATCTATCTGGGTAGCCTTATTGGAGAGGGTTATTTTTCCGCGAAGATTTGCCGCATACTGCACCGTTGAATTTAGCTGAAGAGCCATACCGATATCAAGGCGATTATAAATAACGCGGGCAACTTTATCGAAATTTTTCGGATCTCCTTCAATCTGCACCATCGAGGCTATTTTCAAAACCTCATAAGGTTTGTATTTTCCAAATCCTGAATTTAAACCAGCAGCAAAATATTCAGCCTTAGCCTTTGCAACCATTGCACTTAAAGCCTTAGCAATGGTTGTGTTTGGCTCAAAGGAATAATGAGCCGGAAAGAGCGAACCCTCTAAAGACTTCGCGGATTCGGGATAAATAGACGCAACCGTGCCGTAACTGGTGTTCGATTTTGAAATATGATCGTTCGCCCGCAGTTCAGCCAGAACATCTGAGACAGTTGAACCCTCCTTAATGACCAGCAGGTTATTTAAGCGTTTTGGATCAAGCAATTGCATGATCGCAGTTTGCGCAGGTATATGTAATTGGATCTTATGCGAACCCGGGCTAATTCCCTGCGCTTTAGGATCTTTTGTGAAATCTTCAACAAATTTTGTTGCGCTCTTGATGACACCGCTTTGCTCTAAATTAGCAGCGATAGAACTTCCGAGTTCACCATCAGCAATAACGAAATTGATCTCTGCTCCCGGCTTGTTACTAGGAAAGTCATTCTGGGGTTGTAGCCGCAAGAATCCAATCAAAATAAGAAAACACGCAAGGCTGATCGCTGCAATTCGACGTTGTAAGTTCATCGCTGAAAGCGATTCATTGGAACACCTTGTATTCGCTCTTGATTAAGTGCAGAATCCAAAATAGAGGCTGCTGCAGCCGAATCAATTTCACTTTTTGCAGCCTTTGCATTCAACCCAGCTTCACGCAATGTGCGAGCGGCAGATACTGTGGTCATGCGTTCATCAATGAGATATATCGGCAAATCTGAATTCACACTTATCAGCTCTGCGAATGCAATAACACTGGAACTCTTTGCACTCTCACTGCCAGAGAGATGAAGCGGGAATCCTAAAGCGATATAAATTGGTTCATATTCTGTCAATAACGCATTTACTTGCGACGCTAAGTTTTCACTGGAGTTAGCTAAAAAGTCTATTGGAGTCGCTAATAAACCTGACAGATCTGAGATTGCTACACCAATTCGAGCATCACCGAAATCAAATGCGATTCGTCTCCCCGAAATCATTTATTTACCCGCAGTTTGGCCTATTGATTTACTCATCGCCTGCAGCGCATTTGCTATTTCTGCGCGGTTGGATCCGCCACCCTGAGCGAAATCATCTTTACCGCCACCACCACCGCCAAGAATTTCAGATCCTAATTTCACAAGTGTTCCCGCTTTGACTCCAGCTTTAACGGCGTTAGGCGCTACAGCTACAACTAAGGTTGAACGTTCATCGCCCTTAGAGGCAAGAAGAACAATGCCATCGGTCAAACGGTTGCGAAGATCCAGGGCAATTACTCGCAAATCATCCCCCGAAATCCCTGATTCAAGTTCTGCCGATAGAACTTCAAACCCAGAAATCTTCTCTGCGCTCTTCACCAAACCGGTCGCTGCCGCCAATATTTGTGCAATTTTAAAAGTTGCTAACTCTTTTTCAACGCTCTTTAACTTCTCGATTAAATCAGAAACACGTTCTGGTAGCTCTTCCGTTCTGGCGCCCTTAATTATCTGAGTTAATGAGTTCAGTAATAAGTGCTCTCGAACCAAGAAACCATAAGCATCGCGTCCAACAAGCGCTTCTACGCGGCGAACTCCTGCGCCAATTGAAGATTCAGACAATAGTTTTACAACACCTAATTCGCCAGATGATTTAACGTGAGTACCTCCGCAAAGTTCGTGCGCCCAATCCCCAACGCTTACAACGCGGACCTGATCACCATACTTCTCACCAAAAAGTGCCATAGCACCCATTGCTTTAGCTTCTGGTTGCGTCATCACTTGCGCACTAACTGTTAAATTCTCGAGGAGCAAATTATTAACGCGACCTTCAACTTCTTCTAGAACACTTGCAGGTACCGCACCAGTGGAAGGAAAATCGAATCTGAATCGTCCAGGAGAATTTTCCGAACCTGCTTGTGTTGCAGTTTCACCAAGAATTTCACGGAAAGCTTTATGAACCATATGCGTCGCTGTATGAGCGCGCGAAATTGCTAAGCGACGTTCTATATCAATTGTTGCCAGCGCACTATTCTTAAGATCAACAGAACCTGAAACGACCTGTCCGCGGTGAATATAAAGTCCAGGAACTGGTGTTTGCACATCATCAATCTCGACTACTGCTCCATTTGCAAGAGTTATCAACCCACCATCCGGAAGTTGACCGCCTCCTTGTGCATAGAAAGGAGTTCGATCCAAAATAATTTCAACATCGGTGTTTACATCTGCTTCATTAACCGACTTTCCATCAACCATAATTGCTGAAATTTTTGCTTCGCTAGCCATTTCGCTATAACCAGTGAATTTAGTCGCACCAGTTGCATCCAAAATTTTGCGATATTCGCTGACATCCGTATGTCCTGTTTTCTTCGAGCGCGCATCAGCCTTCGCCCGTTCCTTCTGATCCTTCATTAACTTGCGGAAACCATCTTCATCAACTGATAGACCCTGCTCTTTCGCCATCTCAAGCGTTAAATCAAAGGGAAAACCATAAGTATCATGGAGTTTGAAAACAGTATCGCCATCCAACTTACTTGACTTGGCTCTCTTCACTCCTGATGCAGCAACATCGAAAATCTGAGTTCCACTCTTAAGCGTGGTGAGAAATGATTCCTCTTCATTTACCGTGACCGCAGTAATTCGATCTTGATTTTCAATAAGCTCTGGATATTGCGGGCCCATAGCCCCAATAGCCGCGGCAACTAGTTCGCGTGAAGTTGGATCACCAGCGCCCAGAATTCGCATATTTCTAATTGTGCGACGCATCATGCGGCGAAGAACATAGCCACGGCCTTCATTTCCAGGCAATACACCATCTCCGATTAACATCATCGAAGTTCGTGCGTGATCAGCAATTACTCGAAGGGCCACATCACTTTTCTCATTGGCGCCATATTTAACTCCAGTTAACTCTGAAGCCACGTTAAGAATTTGCATTGTGGTATCGATTTCGTAAATATTCTCAACACCTTGCAGTAAGGCGGCCATTCGCTCTAGTCCTAAGCCGGTATCAATACTCTTCGCAGGTAGTTCACCAAGTATTGGAAAATCATCTTTACCTGAACCAGGCCCGCGCATGTTCTGCATAAAAACTAAGTTCCATACTTCTAAATAACGGTCTTCATCTGCGATCGGTCCACCATCGCGTCCGTATTCTGGACCACGATCATAATAAATTTCCGAACACGGTCCGCAAGGTCCAGGTACGCCCATAGACCAAAAATTGTCTTCCATGCCTCGGCGTTGAATTCGCTCTTTAGGTATACCGATCTTCTTATGCCAGATATCTGCAGCTTCATCATCATTCTGAAAAACCGTTACCCAAAGTTTCTCTTCTGGAAATCCATAACCGCCATCTGCAACAGGTTTTGTTAAAAGTTCCCAGGCAAGTGCAATTGCGCCCTCTTTAAAATAATCACCAAAGGAAAAATTGCCGCACATTTGAAAAAATGAGGCATGTCTTGTGGTCTTTCCAACTTCATCAATATCTAAAGTTCTTACACATTTTTGAACAGATGTTGCCCGCTTGTAAGGCGGAGTAATTTCACCGAGGAAGAAGGGTTTGAATGGAACCATGCCTGCATTTACTAGAAGCAAGTTTGGATCGTCAGCGATCAATGATGCTGATGGAACAACTGTATGTTTTAGGCCCTGACTATTTCCAGTTTCGAAGAAATTTAGCCAACGCGTTCTGATCTCTGCAGAATTCACGCTCCTACTCGAACTCCTCGTCGGAGAGAGTGCTCTTACTCTTCTTCTTCGTATCCTTCTTAGAAACCTTTTCTTTCTTCGCCTTCTTCTCGTCAGAGCTTTTCTTAAACTTAGAAACCGCAAGAAGAGCGCCCGCTGCATTCATGGCAAATTTATTCTTATCCAAGAAACCTTCGGTCGAATCTGAAATTTTTGTTGTTAAACCCTCTACCGTTTGCGTAACCTTATTAATGCTCTGCAGAGGTCCATTGATTAATTCAACAGTTAAAGTCACTTCTTCCAGGAGCGGTGTTACTTCCGCTGTTAAATCTGTAATCGCGCTTCCGGCTTGATCGACTAGGCGACCAACTCGAACAACCGCATACGCAAGTGCAATAGCAATCACCAAGAGCGATATCGCTGCGATTATTGTTGCAATTCCACCTGGACCCATAGTTCTAGCCTACCCGATTGGTTCGTTAAGAAGCCTCAAATACTGGGATTGGAAGATCAGGGCGTTCGTGCTTTTGGTGAGCAACTACGGCCGCTAAATGATAATTCCAGATGGCATCGAGATTGGCTTGAATTGCATATGGACGTCCATCTACTAGTGGGCCCTTTTCGCCATTCATAACGGAAATTACATCATCGCCGGAAATAGTTTTATGCGTCTCAAGAGCATGCGCAAGCGCCAAGACTTTGAACTTATTTTCTTGCAATATTTCTTCAGCTCTTGTTAGAAGTGACGCTAGATTATTTTCAATCCGATCTCCAAGGGCCATTCTTAGATCCTTAGTACCATCATCTTTTCCGCGATTGCCGCCCGGTGCACCAACTTCATTTCTACGGTTGGAGGCATGCGAGGAGATAGTTGAACCCATCCCCCAATGACCTTCCATAAAACTTGCAATAGTTGTTGCACTTTCTAAATCCCCAGAAACTCCTGAGGAATTATCGCCCTCAAAGAACATTCGCTCTCCTGCTAGAGAGGCAAGAGATACCAAAATATCGGCTTCATATTCCGTACGCCATCTAGTGAATTGATCATCGGGCGGAATACTTGCGACCATTCCTAAATAATCTGAACCTTTTTCAATCGTGGCAAGATCAATCGCCATATGTTGACGCATTAGATGCGCCATAACTCCATGACATGCTTCGTGAACAGCGACGGCATGACGTTCACGTTCAATATATTCAACATCTTCCGCAGGACCCAAATCCTTCAACTGTTTGGCTTTTATAACGTCAGTCCAAGTGATCGAGGTACGACCATTTCTAATGGCCATAATTAGCGCTTCGTTAATCGTGTCCTTGATGATTGCGCCAGTAGCATAAGGCGTAATTGTTGCAAGTTTGTCGATCTCTTCAGATGTAAGAGAGTGTGAAACTTTTGCTAAATAACCCTCGTAAGTTCTAACACGTCCCGCTTTGCTTGGATACCCAACTCGATACATCCGATCAATGCGACCAGGACGTAGCAACGCTTCATCAAGTGCTTCCGGCATATTTGTCGCCATAACAACCAAGATTCGATATTTCGGTGGGCTCTTTGGGCGCATTCCGAGAGCGCGGCGGACCACGCGATTTATAAAGCCACGTGGTTTCTTAAGCCCCGAAAGTTCAGTAAGCAGTGCCTGCAAAGTTCCTGTTCCGCCACCACCACCGCCACCACCACCGCCGCCCATTACAAATTGATTGTTGCCTAAAGCCGCAGTTGTGATTAAAGATTTACCAGGTTCAGATAAATAGTTCCCGCCATTACACGGAGTTCCAAATACAGTTTGATTCGCCTCTGTCGTAAGCATCGAAGGTCTGCTAATACCGCGATTGCCTAAAGAATCTGCCTCATCGAAAAATACAACTACACCACCATAACGAAGGGCCAACTTACGCAACTTTCTAAATAACCCTTTAACTTTCAGAACTCCAACGCCCATAAACATATTAGTAAAGGCGCCCGGATCGACAAATACGAATGGTTTTCCAGTTTCGCCAGCCATTGATTCAGCCATCAAAGTTTTACCAGTACCTGGTGGGCCCCAAAGTAAAATACCGCCCGGCACATATCCGCCATGCTTTTCAATTAATTCGGGAGTCTCTAAAAATAATAGATTCTCGCGAATCCGATTTAACACATGGTCCTGACCCCAGACATCCGAGAATCTGGTTCGAATATCATCTGGAAAATAGGTATCAACACCACCACGGCTAAGGAACCAGAAAATAGCTGCAAATTGAATAACGACAAAGAACACAGCAAATAAAAGTTGTCCAAGCATTGGTAGGGCTGACCAGAGCGCTTTCGGCGCAAAGAAAAGCGCACGAACCGGGGTCTCCTTATAAATTGCCCCAAGCACAACTGAAAGAAGAGCAACAAAGAGCAACCATTTGATAACACGACCTAAGCGATAACGATTCCAATCGCTAAGTTTATTCAATAAGCGTTCAACCAAAGCAAAATATTTAAGCCAAATGCCATGATAAGGCGCAAGTAGCTCGGCCAAGGCGAAGTGCAATTGTCGAATTATCTCTATCCCTACAAGAACAATTAACCAAACTTTTGCACTGATAGTGCGGTTCAACGCATCGGCAAAAGAAAGCAGTGGGTTATCTGCCATATTTGCCCAAGCTAAGACGAAGAAGGTCAGAGCAAATAGCATCAAGAACTTTGTGCGGTCATAAACCGAGAGCTGAATACGTGTCTTGCGATCGGTATCGCGTGGACGGCTTTGCTGGCTCATTTATTGCCTCTCACGGTGAAGGAATCACCAATTGCTTGCAGTTCTTTTACATGTTCTTTAAAGTATTTAGTGGGGGCTCTAACTAATAAGACATAAATTCTTGAACGATCGTCTGAAACTAAAGCTGTTTGATCTACAGTCTCCGAAATTCCTGCTGGATCGCCGAAAGTGAAAACAGTTCGCACCCCGCGAGCTATCTTTTCGACTCTCTCATAATCATCATGTAATACAAATTTCGAATTTGCTTTTGTCGGGTCTGCTAGCCATGTTGTTATTGGCAGAATCAAATTGCGCAACGCATTGTAAGAAATAGAATTCATATCATCATAATTAAGGTCGCGGACTCGAACATATACGACCGCGCCATCTGGTGAATCTAAACTAAAGATCGATGATGGTGTGGTTGCTGGAGAAGTTGTATAGGCCTCTTGCCAAACAACGCTTGCTAACCGTTCTGCGGCACCTTTCGCTGTCGACTTGGATTCGGCCGAGTTCAATTGCTGATTGGATATCTTGTTCCAACCCTTTGGTAGCGCTAAATAGACGCCGCTTTTTTTATCTGCTGCATAGAGTTGTGATTGCGAACAACTGGTTAAAAGAAGGAGCGAACAGACAACAAGCGCTGCGGTTAATAATCGCTTGATCCTGGTTTGCATTAATCCTGTGGCTTCTTCTCTGGAACAAAATCCACGCCAGCCTCTTTGCGCTGTGGCGCGGTGATAGGAGTAGGGGCGCCCGTAAGTGGATCTCCCCCACTTGCTGTTTTGGGAAACGCTATAACTTCGCGAATAGATTCAGCGCCAGCCAAGAGTGCGCACAAGCGATCGAGTCCTAGTGCAATTCCCCCATGTGGTGGCGGCCCATAATTAAATGCTTCAAGTAAGAAACCGAATTTACTTTCAGCTTCCTCTTTAGATAACCCGATAGTTTCGAAGACTCGCGCTTGCATTTTGCGATCATGGATACGAATTGATCCACCCCCGATTTCATTGCCATTTAAAACAATGTCATATGCGTAGGCAAGTGCCTTTGCCGGATCTTTATCGAAAGAATCGGCGAATTCGGGCTTTGGACCAGTAAAAGGATGGTGGACTGCGGTCCAACCGCTATTTGGATCGCTGCTATCAATCTGTTCAAACATTGGCGCATCAACAATCCATAAAAAGTTCCATGCTTTTTCATCTATTAATTTACATCGCTTACCAATTTCTAGTCGAACCGCTCCTAAAAGATCGAGTGATGAAATACGATCCCCCGCTGCAAAAAATATTGCATCGCCGGCTTTAGCTCCCACATGCCCAACGATTCCAGCTGCCTCTTTCTCTGACAGATTCTTCGCTACCGGCCCACCCAAAGTTCCATCAGCCGCAATCAAAATATATGCAAGTCCCTTTGCGCCACGAGCCTTAGCCCAATCCTGCCAGGCATCTAATTCGCGTCTTGGTGATTCTGCGCCACCAGGCATTACAACAGCACCAACGTAATCCGATTGGAAAACTCGGAATGTTGTATCTGCGTAAAACTCTGTGCAATCTACTAATTCATTTGCAAAACGAAGATCTGGTTTATCGGATCCATAACGACGCATAGCTTCCCAGTACGTCATACGTGGAATTGGTAGGGGAATAGCAAAATCAACTACCTTCTTGAATGTTCTAGCCAATATCTTTTCAGCTACTTTCAAAATATCTTCCTGATCTACAAAAGACATTTCGATATCAAGTTGGGTAAATTCTGGTTGACGATCAGCGCGAAAATCTTCGTCACGAAAACAGCGAGCAATTTGGTAATAGCGTTCCATGCCCGCCACCATCAAGAGCTGCTTAAATAATTGTGGTGATTGTGGAAGTGCATACCAACTGCCAGGTTGGAGGCGAACCGGCACCAAGAAATCACGAGCTCCTTCTGGTGTTGACCGTGTTAAATAAGGAGTTTCGATTTCAAGAAAATCTTCATCATCCATAACTGTGCGAATAACCGATGTAACTTTAGATCGAAGGCGCAAATTCTTCGCTGGACCTTCGCGACGTAGATCTAAGTAACGGTACTTCAATCGAATTTCCTCGCTGATTGTACTGAGGTCGCCACTGTCCACTGGAAAGGGCAGCGCAGCTGCTTCGCTTAAAACTTCTAAACTTTCGCAAACAACTTCGATTTCGCCCGTGGGGATATTTGCATTCTCATTTCCTGCTGGACGAACGCGCACAGATCCAGTGATTAATACACACCATTCGGCGCGAAGAGATCCTGCTAATGATTCGTCATTGATAACAACTTGCGCTGCACCAGATGAGTCGCGCAAATCAATAAATGCAACACCACCATGATCACGACGTCTTGCAACCCAGCCGGCAAGTGTGACCTTGGTACCTACATCACTCTTCCGCAATGAACCTGCTGTGTGCGTTCTAATCATGTTAAATGGGCTCCGATATATTTTTAGTTAGTAGTAAATTCATTACTCAAGGCGCCGATTCTAACTTCTTTTGACTCCCCTGATTTCATATCTTTGAGGGCAACAATCCCTGATTTAATTTCATCCGAACCGATTACCGCGCTAAATCTGGCCCCGCTCTTATCAGCAGATTTCATCGCACCTTTAAGGGCCCGATCGCCATAACCCATATCGCAGGAAATCCCGTTATTGCGCAGATCATTTAGCAGATTTGAGACATAAGCTTTCTCTTCCGAAGTTAAAGCAATGAGGAAGAGATCAATCTCAGATTTATTCAGAGATGAATCAAAAACACCTTCGGCTTCGCAGGCCATAAGTATCCGATCTACCCCGAGACCGAAACCAATTCCCGAAAGATCACTGCCGCCAAGTTCGGCCATTAAGCCGTCATAGCGGCCGCCCCCACCAATACCCGATTGTGCACCCAACTTTTCACTCACAAATTCGAAAGTTGTTCCGGTGTAATAATCAAGACCACGAACCATTCGCGGATTGATTGTGAAAGCAATTTCTGCAGAATTCAATAATTCTTGTACCCGCGCAAAACTAGCCTTGCTTTCCTCAGATAAATAATCCAACAGAAGCGGGGCCTTGAGCATTGCACTTTGAATCTCTGGTCGTTTATCGTCAAATAATCGCAGCGGATTTAGTGCAGCACGTTGCAGTGTCGCTTCATCTAAATCGAGCGTAGCAATATATGCAACTAAATCTTTGCGATGACTGGCTCGGGATTTAGCATCTCCAAGAGAAGTTATATCCAAACGATATGCCTTAAGACCCAATTTTTTGAATGCGCGATCCGCCACTGCAATGACTTCGAAATCGATCTCTGGATCATTTAAGCCGATAGCTTCAATACCAACTTGGTAGAACTGTCGATATCTTCCAGCTTGAGGTCGTTCAGCGCGGAAATAGGCACCCGAATACCAAACTTTTATCGGCAAAGTTAATTTATCTAGGTTATGTTCTATCACGCTGCGCATTACGCCAGCGGTTCCTTCTGGTCGAAGAGTTATCGAACGTCCGCCTCGATCTTCAAAGGTATACATCTCCTTTGAAACTACATCTGTTGATTCACCAACGCCACGTTTGAAGAGTTCAGTATCTTCGAAAACTGGTAGCTCCATCAACTGATAACCAGAAATCTTGGCAGAGTTAATTAAAGTTTCACGGACGAATTCAAAATATTGCGAACGAGGTGGAAAATATTCACTCACACCTTTAGGGGCTTGTAGCTCTCGCATCACTCCCCCCGTCCTGGCTTTGAATGCAAGAACTCTTCCTGCAGATAAGGATTATTGGATCGCTCACGGGCAATTGTAGTTTGTGGTCCGTGCCCAGGCAGGACTATTAATTCGCCATTCAGGGGCAATATTTTGGAAATTAAGGAGGTACGCATTGCACTAGGCGAACCTGTTGGAAGATCAGTTCGTCCAATAGCCCCGGCGAAAAGTACATCCCCTGAAATTAGAAATTCACCATTGACCGTGAATATCGCTGACCCCGCTGTATGTCCAGGTGCGTGGCCAACGATTATGTCGAATCCTGCAAGTTGTACTTGCTCCCCATCAATAACCTCTCGGACAACTGCAGGTTCTTCAAACTTTGTCACACCAAGTGCAGCCATTATTTGTTGACTCTCCCCGCCCACATTCAGCGCCCGGTACGGATCGCTCAATAGTTTTCGATCTGCAGTATGAATCAAAGTAGGAACGCCGTATTCATCTGCAAAAGGTCGAACTGAAAATGTATGGTCTAAATGGCCATGCGTTACCAAAGTTGCAATCGGTTTTAAATTGTGTTTATTTAGAACGGTTTTAATAGCAGCAACTAAATTTGGGTTGGCCATCCCAGGATCTACGATGAAACATTCCGAGTTCTTGGTGGGGGCGAAAATCCAACAGTTTGTTGCGAAATATGGGGCGGCGATAACCTCGAGAATCAAGACTTCACCCCTAATCATCACGCGTAAAGCAGCCATTTGCCGGGTATCTCTGATCTACCACTTTTGTCATAGCAAGGGTTAAGGGTATCTTTAGCCCGCACGCATCACTAATTACTCAAGACATAACGAATGGTTTGCAACCCCGTGAACCTAACGCGCAACGAAAGCGAGTTTAAAATGATGGATATTAACCCAACCGAAGTCGCCCACGCTGTAACAACCGGTGACTCAAACTTAAGCGCTGCATCAGCCCTAATCGGAGATCCTTCTAAATTCGGACGCGTTGATCAAGATGGAACGGTTTATGTCTTAACTCCTTCTGGCGAAAAAGCAGTCGGTTCATATCCAGGCAAAAGCGCAGAAGAAGCGCTCGCATATTTCGTTCGTAAGTTTGAAGCTGTTGCATCAGAAGTAGCGCTATTGGCCGCCCGAATCAAAAGTGGCGCAATGGTTCCATCAGATGCCGCTGAAGCTGTTGTTAAACTCCGCGAAACTGTTGCAAATTTAAATGGTGTCGGCGATCTTGCAACCCTAGCCGCATCAGTAGACCAAATTCCGAATTTAATTGAAGATCACCGCGCTGCATACCAAGAGCGCAAAGACATCGAGAGCGCTGTTCGTGAAGCGAAGCGGGCATCATCTCTACTAGTTAAAGAGAAATTGGTGGCAGAAGCAGAATCTTTGGCTCTCTCTGAAAGTTGGAAATCAACAAGCGAACGTCTAAAAATTCTTCTTGATGAATGGAAAGCGGCCCCTCGCTTAGATAAGACAACAGACACTGAACTTTGGAAGCGATTTTCATCATCTCGCAATAAATTTGATAAGCGCCGTCGCACGCACTTTGCAGCCCTGGAATCTGTACAACATGAAGTTGCTGCCAAGAAGGAAGAGATAGTTAAACAAGCAGAAGCCTTAGCTACTTCGAAAGAGTGGCTTCCAACAGCGCATAAGTTTAAAGAACTCATGGATGCTTGGAAGGCATCTGGACGCGGTAAGCAGAACGTCGATGCAAAACTTTGGGCCCGATTTAAAGCAGCGCAAGATCAATTCTTTGCAGCTAAGAACTCTGACCTAGACAAGCGCCAAGTTACTATGGCTACCAATCTTGCAAAGCGCGAAGAGCTAATTGTTAAGTTCGAGGAAATTCTTCCGATTACTGATCTGCAAAGTGCCAAGAAGGATTTCAGAGCTCTAATGGAGCAATGGCAGAAGATTGGTATGACTGAACGGAGCAAGCGGGCTGCCTTAGATACTCGTTTATCCCGTGTAGAAGATGAACTTCATACGATTACTGAAGAACAGAATCGTCGTACTGACCCAACAGCAATTGCTCGGGCAAACGATGTTGTGCAAGGTTTAGTCGATGCAATCGCAGGCTATGAAGCACAAGCTGCTAAGGCTGAAGCTGCCGGCAACAGCGCAAAAGCTAAGACCGCACGCGAAGCTGCCGAAGCTCGCAAGGTATGGCTTGCCGAAGCGCAAAAAGGTTTAGCAGATTTCAAAAGTAATTAACTATTAATTATTTGTAACTCTGTAGACATCATAAACGCCTTCTACTGATCTAACACTGGCTAATACCGCATCCAAATGCGAGGCATCTGCCATTTCGAAAGTAAACCTAGAGATTGCAGTGCGATCCTTGCTCGTGCTAACTGCCGCGTTCAAAATATTTACATGCTGATCTGAAAGAGTACGAGTTACATCAGATAATAAACGCGCACGATCTAGAGCTTCTACTTGGATATTGACAAGAAATGCACTCTTCGCTGAATTGTTCCATTTAACCGGAACGATTCGATCACCTTGATTTTCGCGCAAATCAGTTACGTTTATGCAATCACTGCGATGAACCGAAACTCCACTGCCACGAGTAATAAAACCAACAATTTCATCGCCGGGTACTGGGGTGCAGCATCTAGCCAACTTAACTAAAACATCATCCGCGCCTTCAACATCGACACCAGATGAGTTACGTCTAACATGTTCGAAAGAGTGAACAGGATTGGTGTGGCTTTCGACCTCGGTATCTGGCTCGTGTAGATCGGTATTTGCAACTAATTTTTCAATAACAAATTGTGCGCTTATGTGCCCGTTACCAACTGCCGCGTACATGCTTTCGATATCTGGATAATGTAAATCATGCGAAAGTTCTAAGAAAGCTTGGCCAGCGAAAATCTTTTGTAAGGGCAGACCAACTTTGCGCATCTGGCGCGCTATTGATTCACGTCCCGCATCAATTGCCTCTTCTTTGCGTTCTTTAGAGAACCAAGCTTTTATCTTCGATCTTGCTCGAGGCGACGATACAAAATTCAACCAATCTCGACTTGGAGCTGCGCTGGGACTCTTATTTGTTACAACTTCGACTACATCACCATTTGCCAAGATAGATTCCAACGGAACTAGTTTGCCATTCACTTTTGCCCCAACACATCTATCCCCTACTTGGGTATGAACAGCATATGCAAAATCCACTGGGGTCGACCCAGAGGGTAGAGCGATGACACTTCCCTTAGGAGTGAATACAAAAACCTCTGGTGTGCGAAGGTCATACCGCAGCGTGTCTAGAAATTCACCAACATCTTCTGTTTCTTGTTGCCATTCGTGTAATTGTTTCAACCAAATCATTTCAGGTTTCGCACTAGCATTTTCACCGACAGCAGCAAGTTTATATTTCCAATGTGCAGCGATTCCATATTCTGCGCGCGCATGCATATCGAGCGTTCTAATTTGGATTTCTACCGCCTTGCCATTTGGGCCAATAACCGTTGTATGCAGGGATTGATAAAGATTAAATTTTGGCATAGCAATGTAATCTTTAAAGCGGCCTGGAATTGGGCTCCATCTAGCGTGAATCGCGCCAAGAACTGCATAGCAATCACGAACACTTTCAACCAGAACGCGGATACCAACCAAATCGTAAATTTCATTGAAGTCGCGGCCACGAATAACCATCTTCTGATACACGCTATATAAATGTTTCTGACGTCCCAAAACCTTGGCAGTAATTCCATCCGCGGCTAAATCTTTTGCCACTAATTCAAGAACTTCTTTGGTCATAGCCTCTCTAGCAGGGTTTCTCTCTAAAACAAGCCTCTCGATTTCATCATAAATTTTAGGTTCCAAGGTCTTAAATGAAAGATCTTCAAGTTCCCACTTGATGGCGCTCATGCCCAAGCGGTTAGCAAGAGGCGCGTAGATATCTAGAGTTTCGCGCGCCTTACGTTGGGAAGATTCAACTGAAACATATTGCCAGGTACGGGCATTATGTAATCGATCGGCTAGTTTGATAACAAGAACGCGGATATCGCGTGACATTGCAATAACCATCTTGCGCAAAGTTTCGGCTTCGGCTGTTGGTCCATAATTCAATTTATCTAACTTAGTAACACCATCTACTAAATTAGCTACCTCTTTTCCGAAATCCCTCTTAAGGGAATCAAGAGAGTATTTAGTATCTTCAACAGTGTCATGCAACAAAGAGGCAATAATTGTTTCAAGGTCTAAACCAATCTCAGCCAAGATCTCAGAGACAGCCAATGGGTGGGTTATGTAAGGCTCTCCTGATTTACGGAGTTGTCCTTCATGTGCTTCAGCTGCGACGTTATATGCGCGTTCTAGCTCGGACAACGAGGCGTCAGGATGATGTGCGATCAACGACTTCGTCAAATTATCTAGAACCGGATTCATGGTTCTATCTTAACTAATTAAAAAGTATTTAAGAGTTTAACGACGCTTACGCTTTGGCTGATTACGAGGACCACGTGCCCATGCGTTTTTGGTTGAAGATCCAGCATCTGCGCCAGTTACATTCATTGAACTCTTTGCTTCAAGAGTTACGGCGCCTGGTGCATGTTGAGCAACGCGCTTTGATAGTGCACGCATCGCTGGTTCACGTTCACGCAGTTGCGCCAAGATAGGAGTCGCAATGAAAATCGAAGAATATGTACCAGTGGCAAGACCTACGAATAGCGCAAGTGAGAGATCCTTAAGCGTTCCAGCGCCAAGCAATCCAGCGCCAACAAATAGAATCGAAGCGACTGGAAGAAGAGCAATTAGCGATGTATTGAATGAACGAACCAAGGTCTGATTCACTGCAAGATTTGCTGCAGCAGAGTAAGTAATTTTTCCGGTGCTTGTTATCGACTTGGTATTTTCACGGACCTTATCGAATACAACAACGGTGTCATAAAGTGAATAACCCAGAATCGTTAGGAATCCAATCACCGTAGCCGGAGTCACGTCAAAGCCAACAAGAGCATAGATTCCAACGGTAATAAATACGTCATGGATTGTTGCAACGATTGCGGCAAGAGCCATCTTCGATTCAAATGCCACTGTTAAAAAGAGCATCACGACGAGAATAAAACCAATCAAACCATAAAGAGCTTTCTTGGTAATTTCTTTACCCCAAGAAGGTCCAATAATTTGGGTATCAATATCGTCAACATTTACCCCGAAGGTTTTGGCAAGAGACGCTTTTACAGTTTCAAAAGAGGCTAGTGCACCAGTCTGAATGCGAAGTCGGTCATTACCAATTTTCTGAACAACGCTTTCGCCAGTAACTCCAGCTGCAGCAATCGCTGCGCGACCTTCTTCAACTGTTGAGCCAGCCTTAGTGATTGAGAATTCAGATCCACCTTTAAATTCAATTCCCAGATGCAGTCCTTGAGTTCCAAGAACGATTGCGGAAACAATTATCAGAATTCCTGAAAATGCATACCAACGGCGACGCTTCCCGATGAAATCAATTGAAGTCTCGCCGCGATATAGACGGCCACCAATACCTGAAAGTGAACTCATGTGATTAACCCTTCAATCTTTCTAAACCATCTGTTTTGATAACGACGCCCAAGCTCTTAGCTGAGAAACCTGAATATTTATGACCATTAGCAAAGAATGAAATCCGAGCTAGTAACGCGACTAATGGGTGAGTGAAAACGAATACAACCAATAGGTCAATAAGAGTTGTAAGTCCTAGCGTGAAGGCGAATCCGCGGACCCCACCTACAGCGAAGAAGTAAAGAAGAACGGCGGCAATCATTGAAACGGTATCCGCAACAATAATTGTATGTCGAGCTTTTACCCAGCCAGTTTCAACTGCTGAACGAAGTGAACGTCCCTCGCGAACTTCATCTCGAAGTCGCTCGAAGAACACAACGAAGGAGTCAGCTGTAATTCCAACAGCAACGATAGCTCCAGCTATACCGGCCAAGGTGAGAGTGAATCCAATCCATTCGCCAAGTAATAAGAAGGACAGATAGGCAATTGCAGCTGCGATTAGCAATGAAGCAACAGTCACAATTCCTAACCCCTTGTAATACATAAATGAATACAAGAATACGAGTAAGAATCCTAAGAGTCCGGCAAGAAGTCCAGCGTGTAATTGATCGGCGCCAAGTGTTGGTGAAACCTGTAGAACTTCACCTTGATCGAATGCCAAAGGCAGTGCGCCATATTTAAGAACGTTTGCCAGATTGGATGCCTCTTCCTGACTGAAGTTTCCTGTTATCTGTGCGCTTCCCCCGTTGATTGCCTCATTGATTCTTGGTGCTGAAACTACAAGTCCATCAAGAACAATCGCTACCTGATTTTGTGGTGCAGCTAAACCTGTTACCGCCGTTGTAAGAGCGCCAAATTTGCTTGTACCTTCACCATTAAATGCTAGGAGTACATACCAACCTGCTGCACCTTGTTGATCGATTGCAGCGCTGGCTTTAGAAACATTGCTTCCCACAACTTTTGCTGGAGCCAAAATATATTTTGTTGTTCCCGCACGATCACATGAGACAACCGCAACATCAGGAGATTCAGTGGAACCGCCCTTCCGGTTTTCTAACTTCGTGCAATCCAATGCAACATATTTAGCATTCAATTCTGGAGTAACACCAGTTGGCAGTGTTGCTGTCTTTGTATCTGACGACGCACTCGTAGCGTTTGGTGCACCCTCAACTAACACTTGGCGGAAGCGCAGCTCGGCTGTTTGGCCGACAAGTTGCACAATTTTTTCGCCAGTTTGACCTGGTACTGAAATAACAATTTGACGATTAGTGCCTGAACCTTGAGCTGCAACTTCGCTCTCAGCAACACCAAGTGAGTTAACACGCTGTCTAATAATTGCAACCGCTTGATCAATAGCTTCAGTTGTAACTTTCGAGCCTTCACTTGCGCGAGGTGTTAGCGTGACGCTTGTACCTCCACGTAAATCAAGACCTAACTTAATTTTCGTGGCGCCTTGGATTACAGCAACGGCACTGAAAGCAATTAAGACGACCGCAAGGATCGCAATTGACTTCGCGGACTTGGCTGAAGTTTTAGCAGCCTTTGTACTCTGGGAATTATTAAGGGCAGACATGAGACGCAAGTCTAGGCATCTGAGGCTGGTGTGTCGAAAAGCCCGATCTGATTCCCAGCGAGATTTTGCGCACCTACGGGGGGCGTTAAGCCAAGATGTTCAAATCCTGCAGGCGTAGCTATGCGCCCACGCGGAGTTCTCGAGATAAAACCCATGCGGACTAGGAAAGGTTCGGCCAAGGATTCAATAGTTTCAGCCTCTTCGCCAATTGCCATGGCCAGGGTTGAGATTCCCACTGGTCCCCCATTAAATCTTTTTACCAACGCCTCTAAAACACCCAAATCGAGGCGATCTAACCCAATTTCATCTACCTCATACATCTCAAGGGCTGATTTAGCCTCTTTAATTCCAACTTTTCCATTTGAATGGACTTGGGCAAAATCTCGAACTCTACGCAACAATCTATTAGCTACTCGAGGAGTGCCTCTAGAACGTGAACCAAGTTCGTTAATGGCTTCCTTATCGATTTCGATTCCCATTAAATCAGCGCTTCGTTTAACAATTATCGAAAGTTCAGAATCTTCATAGAAATCTAATTGCGCAGTAAATCCGAAGCGATCGCGAAGTGGGCTTGGCAATAAACCGGCGCGAGTTGTAGCACCAACAAGTGTGAAATGTGGAAGTTCAAGTGGAATTGCAGTTGCGCCAGCACCTTTGCCAACTATTACATCTACCCGAAAATCTTCCATCGCTAAATAGAGAAGCTCTTCAGCCGGCCGAGACATTCTATGGATTTCATCTAAGAATAAAATTTCACCTTCCACAAGCGATGAAAGTATTGAAGCCAAATCACCAGCATGTTGAATCGCTGGTCCACTTGTTATGCGAATAGGTGCGTTCATTTCAGATGCAATGATCATTGCAAGAGTTGTTTTACCTAACCCCGGTGGTCCTGAAAGCAATACGTGGTCAGCCGGTGCTTTTCTATTTCTTGCCGCAGACAATAGGAGATCGAGCTGATCTGCAACTCTCTTCTGTCCCACAAACTCTGCAAGTGTTTTGGGACGCAAGGCTAACTCTTGGGAACGTTCAAATTCATCTGAATTTGAATCAATAATTCGATTTTCATCGCTCATGTTTAACCACGACCCCGACTTTGCAGTGCCAATTTAAGAAGTGTAGAAATATCTGTCTCATCAATCTTTGCACCAAGATCACTTGCAACGCTATCGATTGTTGCTTCGGCATCGCGAGCAGTAAACCCAAGTCCAATAAGTGCGCTCTGCAGTTGGGTACGCCAATGCGACTTCGCGCTCTTGCCCGATTTGGAAGTTAAAGTTAAATCATTAACTTTCTCTTTCAACTCTAAAACTGTGCGCTGTGCACCCTTCTTACCAAGGCCAGGGATGCGTTCTAAGGCTGCAGAATTTTCACTTGCGATGGCGCTAGCTAGCTCTTCCGGCTCGTAAATTGAAAGTGCCGATTGGGCAACTTTTGGACCAATGCCGCTTACCGTTTGAAGTAATTCAAAGAAATCTCGAGAACTTGCGCGGTCAAAACCAAAGAGCGTCAAAGAATCTTCACGAACAACAAGGGTTGTGAACACTTCACAATGGGTACCAACGGTTAAAGATGCTGCAAAGCGCGCTGGTAATGAGACTTGTAGTCCCACTCCTCCCACTTCGATAACAGCAGAATTGAGCGTTGTAGCTTTCACAACACCAGATACCGAGGCAATCATCTCTTCTTCGCTTTCGCTAAACGCGCCTTCTCTTTCGTAAGCGCTGCTTGAATACGTGCATCTCCCGAACCTCGCCAATGATGGCAGATAGCAAGAGCTAAGGCATCGGTACTGTCTACGGGTTTAGGGATTTCTTTTAGTGAAAGCAATTTTTGAACCATAAGTGCCACTTGCTTTTTATCAGCCCTGCCAGAACCAGTAACCGCAGCCTTTACTTCAGTAGGCGTATGCATCGCGACCGGAATTCCTGATCTGGCCGCAATTAAAAGAGCCACTCCGGCAGCTTGCCCCGTAGACATCGCAGTACGAATATTTAATTGCGAAAATACTCTTTCTACCGCAATTACATCTGGTTTAAATTCCGTTATCCACTGGATCAATTCCGTCTCGAGAGCGAGCAATCTCTGCGAAAGTTCAAGGTCAGATGGTGTCTGAATAACGCCGACGCCGACCATAACCAATTTTTGAGCAGGACCATTTTCAACAATTCCCAGACCGCATCTTGTTAAACCTGGATCTACTCCAAGAACGCGCATCTTAAAGGTTAGCCATTACCTCGTCTGATACATCAAAGTTTCCGAAGACGTTTTGTACGTCATCCAATTCTTCAATGGCATCGATTAAAGCAAAAACTTTTGTTGCACCTTCGGCATCTAGTTCAACTGAAACTGAAGGAAGGAACGAGGTATCTGCAGATTCATAATCAATACCGGCGCTTTGCAACGCAGTACGGACTGCTACCAAATCACTTGGTTCACTTACGATTTCAAATGATTCCCCAAGATCACTAACATCTTCAGCGCCTGCATCCAGAACATGTTCAAGGATTTTATCTTCGGTAATTCCTGGCGCTTTAGAAACAATGATGACGCCTTTGCGATTGAACATGTAAGAAACTGAGCCAGGATCGGCCATATTTCCGCCGTTGCGTGTTACGGCAACACGAACTTCAGATGCAGCGCGATTACGATTATCAGATAGACATTCGATTAGAAGCGCTACTCCATTTGGTCCATAACCTTCATACATAATTGTTTGCCAATCCGCGCCGCCAGATTCGAGTCCAGCTCCACGTTTTACTGCACGATCAATATTGTCAGCCGGCATCGAGCTTTTTTTGGCTTTTGCAATCGCATCAAAGAGCGTTGGGTTTCCAGAAATATCCGCGCCACCATTTCTTGCAGCTACTTCAATCCCCTTAATTAACTTGGCAAAATTCTTGGCTCGGCGTGAATCAATAACAGCCTTCTTATGCTTAGTTGTTGCCCACTTGGAATGGCCTGACACTTTGAAACCCCCTATAAATCAATTCGCCTAGTTTATCTTGAATTACTTTTTACAAACCTCTTCTAGGAAATATCGATGAACTCGATTATCCCCAGTCAGTTCCGGATGGAATGAGGTAGCGAGAACGTGAGCCTGTCTAACTGCAACTGGATGTTTCACCCCGGCTACTTCAAGACTTGCAAGTACTTCCACGCCCTTGTCGCATGATTCAACCCAAGGAGCCCGTATGAAGACTCCCCTAAATGGCGCCCCAGAAATAACCTTGAAATCCAAATCAACTTCGAAGGATTCAGTCTGTCGACCAAACGCATTGCGGCGAACTTGCATATCGATCCCACCGAAGGTTTCCTGTTGTGACGCCGGATCTAAAATTGATTTTGCTACCAGAATCATTCCCGCACAAGAGCCGTATGTCGGCATACCATCTGCAATCCTTTTACTTATCAAATCGAATAAATCAAAAGCCTTTGCCAATTTACTTATTGTCGTTGATTCGCCACCAGGAATTATCAATGCGTCAATTTGCGATATCTCCGCAGCGCTTTTAACTAAATTACCCGTGACACCACAATCGCCAAGAGCTAAGAGATGTTCGCGAAAATCACCTTGGAGCGCTAATACTCCAACGTTCATGCCTACCAGCCCCGCTCAGCCAATCGATGAGGAACAGGTATATCAGCAACATTAATTCCGACCATTGCTTCACCAAGTCCGCGAGATGCATCAGCAACAATTTTTGCATCTGTGTAATAAGTAGTTGCCTTTACGCAGGCAGCGGCACGCTTTGCGGCATCGCCTGATTTGAAAATACCAGAACCAATAAATAAACCATCAGCACCGAGCTGCATCATCATTGCGGCATCCGCTGGTGTGGCAATACCACCAGCTGTGAAAAGAACTACTGGAAGCTTTCCAGTTTCAGCAACTTCCTTAACGAGCGCATAGGGCGCTTGTAGTTCTTTTGCTGCAACATAAAGTTCATCTTCGCGCATAGATGTTAAACGACGAATTTCGCCACCAATCTTGCGCATGTGAGTTGTTGCATTTGAAACATCACCTGTTCCTGCTTCACCCTTCGAGCGAATCATTGCTGCACCCTCGCTGATGCGACGTAACGCCTCACCTAGATTTGTCGCACCACAAACGAAAGGAATCGTGAAATTCCATTTATTAATATGGTGTTCGTAATCTGCTGGTGTTAAAACTTCTGATTCATCAATGTAATCAACGTTAAGTGTCTGCAGAATTTGAGCTTCAGCGAAGTGGCCAATACGAACTTTTGCCATAACCGGGATAGAAACTGCAGCTTGAATTTTCTCAATCATGTCTGGATCTGACATCCGCGAAACTCCACCCTGCGCACGAATATCTGCAGGTACACGTTCTAGAGCCATCACTGCAACTGCGCCAGCATCTTCCGCAATTTTTGCTTGTTCAACATTTACAACGTCCATAATGACGCCGCCCTTAAGCATTTCGGCCATGCCGCGTTTTACTCTTGCGCCGCCTACTTGTGATTCATTTGCCTTGGACATCATCTGCTCCTGTTGCCAATCTATTGTTAGCGCTTCTTCTATGAGGAGATGAGTCTACTTTGACTTTGACGGACTCGCACTCGCAGCCGGTTGCGGGTAGGTGAAGGCAGGTTCGCTATCGGTCAGCGCGATCCACACTTGGCCATCAGCGAAGTTGGCTACAGAGCCATCCGACAGGGTCCAAATTGTGCCGACCTCGGCGCTTGGACGTTGCCAATTAATTGCAACAACCTTTCCATCTCGCAGTAAGTAGCCTGTGCCTGATCCAACAGTGTTGCTCAGCGGAGTGATTCCACCAACTTTGTCATGATAAATCGAATTGGTGATTTTCACATTTTGGATTACAAAATTTGGCGAACCTAATTGTTTGCCATTCGAATCGAAATTAGGTTTTCCGTTATAAGAAAGTAGCCATCGTTTTTCGGCAACCGACCAAGTTATTCCGTAACGAGAGGCCGGCCATTTAATGGAGACGGCAGAAACTTCTTTCGCTAAATCTGAACCCTTGCCAAATTGCCAACCAATCGATCTAACTGTGTCGATTTTCTTGCCTTCAATTTCGATTGTTTTTTTCAACAATGCATTGCCATCAAGCATCATATTTGTCGGCGAAAAGCGATTCTTATCTGTCTGATAGATACTTGGCGGATTTCGCTCTGCGCTCATATTTTCTAAATTAGCAGCCGCAAGTACTGGACGCATTTTGCTCTGCGCACCACTGTAAGCAAATCCAACTCGACCATATTGCGCGAGAATTTCAATGTCGCTGATTCGAGCAGAACGAACTGGTCCGATCAGTGGTGGAATCTCGTTGCTAAAAATCGCAGCAATTCGAGTTAGCCCACCTTCAACTTGTTCGATGTAAATTACATCGGCGCTAGCCAACCCAACTTGTGGGTGGGCTGCAGAAGTGTCGTCAATCTTCACCGCAAGTACCGGCCCATTCTTTCCTGGGAGATTGGTCAAGATATTTTTTTCAACACTTTTGCCGGTAACTTTTTTTACGATATTTGAAGGGGAAGCGCATGAACTAAGTACTATCAAGATTGAAAGCGCTGCTAAGAACTTCTTCATAAAATATCATCCTCGAATGAGTAACGCATGGGCAATGGGGCGTGTCCGGCTAACCGGAATAACTTAAAGAGGTTCTTACTTCGTAGGTGTTGGGCACTTCTTACCGCTTCGGTATGAATTGTTATCCCAACTGCAATTTTCTCAGTCATCGCCTGCAGTGCAGCAAGAAGATCCACTTCAATACCACTTGGCACGGAAGCCTCATCCGCTAAGAGCAATTTCAAAGTTTGTGATAACGAAATCTCGGCATCACTTCTTTCGACAATATTTGCTTCTCGTGCTTGATAGGCAGCGGCTGTAAGAACCATGCTGGTAGCTGCGTCCACACTCTTTGAATTCGCAATCTCCAAGGCGATCGCTGCTCGTTTCTGAAGAAGCGCATCTAAATGCGCCCAAGAAGTTTCTACCCGATGGTGCAAGGCATCAAGCCGGGACGCCAGAAAGGACAAATACCATCCAGCTATAAGGAGTAAGAAAATTACGGCTATTGCAGTCTTAATCATTAGATCGCAATCTATTCCAGAATCTGTTTTCAGATGCGAGGCTCACCTTGGAATTTCCCACTAAAGCCATTTCATAGACTGATGAAATCTGATTTCCCACAGTATCCCAATCAAATATTTTCGCTTTTTCAAAACCAGCATCGGCGATCTGCTTGCGTGCATCGTCATTTCCAAGAAGATGCAATACCGCCGACGCTAACGCGTTTGAACTCTCTGAAGTAAAGAGTTCACCAGATTTACCTTGATCTAAGAGTTTTGCGAAGGCGGGCAAATTGCTCGCGACTATCGGCGTTCGTGCCGCCATGGCCTCGGCAAGAATGATTCCAAAAGATTCACCACCTGTGTTTGGCGCGATATAAAGCGATATAGATTTGAAGAACTGGGCTTTCTCAAGTTCCGATATCCGACCCAGGAAAGTGATTCGATTACGAAGTTGGGATGGAACTTGCTTGGAAAAATCTTCAGAATCTCCAGGACCTGCTACAAGAATTCGTAAATTTGAAACCTGGGTAACTATTTCCGGAATCGCGGCGAGTAAAACACTCAAACCTTTGCGTGGTTCGTCGAAGCGACCAATAAATCCAATTGTGTTCGGTAGCGCCCATTCTGCGCGCGGGCCAATTCCATCAAATTTGCTCGTATCAATTCCATTTGGAATCACCACAGCTTCGGTACTGAAACGATCTTTCAAAGTCTCTCTGGCAATCTCACTAACCGCAATCTTCGCTGTAATTCTCTCAATCAGCGGATCGAGCATCGTTCCAATTGCATTGGCTATCTTCTGCGAATTAGTTGCGGCATGGAATGTCGCCACCATCGGTCCATCTCCAGCCCAACCAGCAAGTAATGACAGAGAGGGAATCGCCGGTTCATGCAAATGTAGAAGATCAAAATTTCCATTTGCGATCCATTGTTTAACTCTGGAAGATGCAAGCGGCCCAAAAATCACTTTAGCAATTGCACCGTTATATGGAATAGATATGGGGCGGCCAGCAGAAACAACCCAAGGTTCAATGCTTCCATCTTCATCGGTAACCGGTGCAAGGACTGAAACCTCATGGCCTTTGGAAATTAACCATTCAGCCAACTCTTTGATATGAATCTGTACGCCACCTGGGGTGTCCCATCCATATGGACAGACCATTCCAATTCGCAATTTAGCCATTTTTAACTACCCAGATCCGCTGCAACATATGCCAATCAACAGTGTGGCTAAAAATTTCTCTTTCGAATCGGGATGCGATTACCTGCGTCATTACAGCAGCCTTCTCCGCAGTTGTTCCATCTTTTGGAACTGTTACCGGATCGCCAAAAATTATTCGGATTCCGGAAGGCTCATACTTAACGAAAGCTGTAATCAAATCCGCTCCTGTTTGAATTGCCAGAAGTGCCGGTCCCCCAGGCATCCGGGCCGCTTCACCGAAGAAATCAACTGGGATTCCATTTTTTGATAAATCACGATCAGCTACAAGTGCTACTAATTTTCCAGCCCGCAAACGTTGCGCAAGTACTGCGATACTTCGAGAATCTAAGTCCAAAACTTCCATGCCTATGTCATTTCGATATTGCAGGAATTTGCGGAAGAGCTTCTCTGGTTTTAAATGTTCGGCGACGGTTGTAAGTGGAATCCCGGTTGCGCAGAAATAAGCACCTGCATGGTCCCAATTACCTGCGTGCGGAAGTGCCACAATGCAGCCACGTTTTGCGGCAATCGGATCGCGAAGAAAATTCTCATTTTCGCAAATAGTTGTGTTGAGTAAACGCGAATTACTCCAACTTGGAAATCTAAATGTGTCACACCAATAACGTAAATAGGAACGCATCCCTGCATTGGTAAGAAATTCCAATGAACTCGCATCAAGTTCTGGATGGACTCTCCTATAGTTCGAACGTAGCCTTGCAACTCCCTTGCCATTGCGGCCATAAAGCAGATCAGCAACTCGATCGGCTAATGAATATGCACCCCGTTCTGGTAACAAGCGCACAATTTTCCAGGCAAGGCTGTACGCCCAATATGCAAAGTGTTCACTCATTTGGATCCTTTATAAACGATCAAAAGCCTCTGCAGGACGGTAAATAAACTTGCTAGCGCAAGAACCCAGAATCCAATTGCTAGAGAGTAGGGAATTTGTAAACCAGTTAATCCTGTTGCGGTTACCAAGATAATCAAACGTTCGCTTCGTTCGGCTAAGCCACCATTACACGGAATTCCAAGCGACTCTGATCGAGCCTTGATGTAGGAAATCAAAAAACCAAGCACAACCGTGATGAGTACAAGGGGAACAAGTCGATCACCGACGTCAATCAGATACCAGAGAATTGAACCAATAATCACGGCATCTGTTAAACGATCGAGGGTTGAATCTAAAAGAGCGCCCCAGGCATTCGAACCTTTATCTGAGAGCCGAGCAATAGTTCCATCAAGTAGATCGAAGAGAACAAAAAACATTATGCATAAAGTTCCAGTCAAAAAGTGGCCCTTTGGAAATGTAAGGATTGCTGCCAAAATCGTGAAAAAAGCGCCGAGCGTTGTAACCAAGTTTGCGCTAACGCCGACCCTTATTAAGCCACGGCAGATTGGAGTAATTAATCTGGTGACTGGGGCGCGTAATGATTCTTGAAGCATCTTTCCCATCGTAGGCTTTGTTGTCGTGAGCACCCAAATCTTCCCATCAATTGCGCCCAATTTGCAGGTTTGCGTTGTAGGAAAAACAAGTGTTGAAATCGCGAAATATTTTGGGTTTAACCCCTGCCCCCTAGAGGATAGCGATGCTGCAATCTTTATAGTGAGCGCAACTGATGGAATCTCCCCTGAAGATGTGGCGCTCTGGAACACTGCTCGCGATCTGTATATCCCATCACTCGTTTTGATAACTGAATTAACAAATGGCGAAATCGATTTCGATGACATGAGCGCAATCGCTGGTCGTCTCTTAGATCCGGTACAAACACCGCTACTAGTTCTCCATGATGATTCCGGAAACCCGACTGCGCTAATTAATTTAGAAAGTCTCAAACTTTCTGATTATTCCACTGGGATTCGGGTGGAGCGCGACAGTGATGCCGAGCATAAAGTGCTGGTCTTTGAATTCCGGAAAGAGTTCTTAGAGGCCATAGAAGAATTTGGCGAAACTGGTTTTCAAGATGGTTTAAGTTTCCCAGCAATTCCATTCATCGCAAGTAATGGTCTGGGATCTTTCGAAGTGGCAACACTTCTAAATCAGTTACCAAGCCGCCGCTAGTTGCGCGCGGGTATCATTTAGTAATTGCGGCAGAACTTTTGTTTGGCCGATTAGCGGCATGAAATTTGCATCCCCAGCCCATCTCGGGATTACATGTTGATGAATATGTTCTGCAACTCCGGCACCAGATACCGCGCCTTGATTCATGCCCAAATTAAAACCAGCAGCCCCACTTACTTTGCGAATCGTCTTCATGGCGTGTGCTGATAATTCGAAAATTTCATCTCGCTCGCTGGTTGTTAATTCAGTTAGATCTGCAACATGTCTATTAGAACAAATCAGCAAATGTCCCGCGTTATACGGATAAAGATTCATGACAACATAAGCTTCTTTGCCTCTTGCGACAATCAAGCCATCTTCATCACTCAATTTAAGTATGCGACAGAATGGACATTCAATTGCATTCCCCGGAAGTGGACGATTCTCCCCTTCTAAGTAAGACATACGATGCGGCGCCCATAAACGTTGCCATCGATCAGGCATTCCGGCCCCGCCATGCATCTCTTCTTGGGTCATTAGATTTCCTAAATTTGAATTCGGTTTGCAACCGCAGCCAGAACTTCTGCAATCGCATCGTCTACGGAGATCCCATTTTTCTGCTCACCGTTGCGATATCTGAAGGAGACTCCTCCGGCTTTTTGATCCTCTTCGCCCGCGATCATCATGAAAGGAATTTTCTCGAGTTGGGCACTACGAACTTTTTTCTGCATGCGATCATCGGATGCATCAATATCAACTCGAATACCTGCTTTGCGCATCTTCGTGATGATTTCTTCTAGATAAGGGATAAAGGAATCTGCGACCGGAATTGCGCGTACTTGCACAGGTGCAAGCCACGGCGGAAAAGCACCTGCATAGTGTTCAGTTAATACGCCAAAGAATCTTTCAATAGAACCGAATAAAGCTCGGTGAATCATTACAGGTTGTTGTCTGGTTCCATCAGATGCTTGATATTCCAGATCAAAGCGTTGTGGCAATTGAAAATCTACTTGAATGGTCGACATCTGCCAGGTGCGGCCAATTGCATCTTTAGCTTGAACTGAAATCTTTGGACCATAGAAAGCTGCGCCTTCTGGATCTAAGACAAGTTCCAAATTCTGTTTAGTTGCCGCGATTCGTAGCGCTTCTGTTGCAGCATCCCAATCTGCATCAGAGCCCACTGATTTTTCAGGATTTCGAGTTGAGAGTTCAAGGTAGAAATCTTCAAGCCCGTAATCACGGAGCAGATTAAGTACGAATGTTAGAAGGCTGTCTAGTTCACCAAGCATCTGATCTTTAGTGCAGTAAATGTGGGCATCATCTTGCGTAAAGCCGCGTGCGCGAGTCAAGCCATGTATTACGCCAGACTTTTCGTAACGATAAACCGTTCCAAATTCAAATAACCGCAAAGGTAGTTCACGATATGAACGGGAAGAAGATTTATAGATCAAATTATGGAATGGGCAATTCATCGGCTTCATGTAGTACTTCTGACCCGCACGCTTTATCGTGCCATCTGCATGAAGTTCTTCATCCATAATCATTGGTGGGTACATGCCTTCGGAATACCATTGCAAGTGGCCAGAAGTTTCAAAGAGCGCCGCTTTAGTTAAATGTGGCGAATAAACAAATTGATAATCTTCTTCTTCATGACGCTTGCGCGAATAATCTTCCATCGCGCGCCGAATAATTCCACCCTTTGGATGAAATACTGCAAGACCCGAACCGACTTCCTCTGGAAATGAAAATAGATCAAGTTCGGTTCCTAGTCGGCGATGATCACGCTTTTCTGCTTCCTCTAATAAATGTAAATATGCATCTAGCGCATCCTGGGATGGCCAAGCAGTTCCGTAAATTCGTTGCAACATTGGATTCTTCTCTGAACCCCGCCAATAAGCAGCTGCTGTTCTCATCAACTTAAATGCAGGAATATGTTTTGTTGAAGGTAGATGTGGTCCGCGACAGAGATCGCTCCACGCCGGTTCACCATCGCGACCTAGGTTGTCATAAATCGTTAATTCACCAGCGCCTACTTCAACGCTACTTTCATCATCCGCATTACTTGACTTAAGTCCGATAAGTTCACATTTATATGGCTCGTGAGCAAGTTCGGCTAGCGCCTCTTTTTCGGTAACAACACGGCGGCGAAATCTCTGTCCCGATTTAATAATTTTACGCATTGCAGATTCGAGTTTTACTAAATCATCTGGGTTGAAAGGTTTCTCGGGTTCAAAGTCATAATAAAAACCATCTGTGATCGGTGGCCCAATACCCAACTTTGTATCCGCAAAGACTTCTTGCACCGCCTGGGCCATAACGTGCGCGGTTGAATGGCGCAGCACTGAAAGGCCTTCCGGGGATTCGATGCTTATGCCTTCTACAACATCGCCCTCTTTAAGTTCGGTCCAGAGATCCTTCATTTCACCATTGATTTTGCAGACCACAATTGCAGGATCTTGCGCGAATATTTGAGTAGGGCGGATTTCAGAATCTACGGATTGTTTCTCACCATTAACTGAAATCGATATCTCGGACATCTGCTTAGCCTACCGAATGCGACTGCAGAATTTCCCGCAATTTATCGCGCCATTGCTTACTTATTGCATCTTCCTGCAATTTTCGTCCATTGATCTCACTGACTGGTTGCGCTATTCGAAGGGCAGAAAGCGCAAATGCATGCGTTGCATTTTCTAACTCCGCTACATCAATTTCAGATTCGATAGCCAGGCCAGAATTAATAACCAGGCCCCGAATCACACCTGGCAGTACGCCAGAATCTAGGCTCGGCGTCACCCATAAACCAGCAATTCGAAATACAAAATTCGACACGGCGCCTTCACAAACTTTGCCATATTGATTAACAATAATAATTTCATCAAAGCCATCAACTCTTGCATCTGTAAGCATCTGCAAATTAGCTGTGTAGGGAAAAACTTTATGCGCTTTTGCCATTGGATCTATTTCCAGAGTTCGCAGTCCTATCCGCGCAGCATGCGTAGCATCAACATATGGATCTATTGAAAATTGAAAAGTGCCGCCGAAAGTAAGGCGCAATCTCCCAAGTTCAATACGATCTAGCGAACCGATCTTTGAAAAAATTTCTGCATCTGATGGAATCTCAAAGCCCAGAATCGCCGCGCTATTTCTGGCCCTCACTAAATGTTCACGGAGTAATAGCGGGTTTCCATTCTCGACTCGAATCGTTTCAAACAATCCAGATCCAAATGGCCAACTATCACTTCTAAATCCGCCGGCAATTGCAAGTAATTTAGCGGCCTTCAGTTCAGTCTCTTCCCACTCCAAAACCGGATCACTAGACCAGGTAATGCCTGCGCCGGTACCAAATTTAAGTTCACTTCCAACTTTCCAAAATATTCTAATTGCAACACTTAAATGTGCGTTCTCCCCTTCGATCCAACCTAGCGCGCCGCAATACGGAGATCGCTCTGCTGGCTCGCTCTCTGCAATCAATTTAACCGCGGTGTATTTGGGGGCTCCGCTAACTGAGCCCGGTGGAAGCAATTCGCTCAGTAAATCTCGCCAACCAATATCCTCTCGAATTTCGCCCACAACATCGGAAACTAGATGCTCTAAACCTGGATGTAATTCACTGCGAAAAAGATCTGAAACTTTTACTGAACCGCTTTTACAGATTCGCGCAAAATCGTTTCGCATCAAATCTACGATCATGACATTTTCTGATCTATCTTTCTCGGAAAAAGCTGAACCAGTCTCTGACAATTTCCGGGTCCCTTTTATTGGACTTGTTTTGAGGGCGGAACCATTACGAGAAAGAAAGAGTTCTGGGGACGCGGACGCGATTTCAAAATCAGGCAACTGCAAGTAGCACGCATTTGGCGCAGGATTTTTCGCCAAAATCTTTGCAAAAAGCGGCGCAAGATTGCGCTCCTTCTCTATCTTCGTTGTAAGAATCCGGCAGGCATTCACCTGGTAAACATTTCCCAATTCAATCTGCCCCCGAATATCTGAAACATATTCTTCATATTCGGGCTGTGACATCGAACTTTCCCAAACTTCTTGTAATCCCAGCCACTGCCCAACGTCTGGAAATGCGATCCCATACGCAACACTTCTAAATTTCGCGAAGGTATATTGACCTTCGAATGTTGATGAAACTGCCCAAAAACCACCATCGCTTAAGCAATTCGGATCGCTACTTATTTCAATTAAATCGGTAGCTAAAACCCCATTCATCCAGAAGAAGGGCTGGTTGATATCCACGGCCCAACGCTAGATGACCCAATCTCAAAAAAAGGCAATCTCCACGCTTTGGCGCTTGCCCGTTTGGTGCGCTAGATTTGCCCTCTTGATTCTGCGGCAGCGCAGATTGAAGAGAAGAAATGCGGACGTAGCGCAGTTGGTAGCGCGGAACCTTGCCAAGGTTCAGGTCGCCGGTTCGAACCCGGTCGTCCGCTCTGGTGAACGATTCTTTATTGCATGAGGCAGGAAAAGATGGTCGGATGGCCGAGAGGCGAGGCTCAGGACTGCAAATCCTGCTACACGGGTTCAAATCCCGTTCCGACCTCCATAATTATCTAACCAAATAATTAGTTAGGAATACTAGGGAAACTATGAGCGAACTAGAGAAATCAGAACGACCTTGGGGTCGCTATGAAGTTCTCCAAGAATCGCTAACTCATAAAGTTAAATGTATCTGGATGAATCCAGGATCAAGGCTTTCCTACCAGCGTCACAAACATCGCGCTGAACATTGGTTCATAGTTCAAGGAACTGGCGAAGTGACAATTGACGGCAAAGTATCAAAGGTTAAACCAGGTGACACAGTTGAATTTAAAGTTGGTGTTCTCCATCGTCTGGCTAATACCGGCACAGATGAAATCATCTTTGTAGAAGTGCAGACCGGAACATACTTTGGTGAAGACGATATCGAACGTCTAGAAGATGACTTCGGCCGCGCTTAAAGCGGTGCAAACTCAGCAGTGAAATGGCGCAGAGCTGGTGGCTCTTGCGTGATCTTGTATCCGCCAAGTTTTGGTGCCCGCTTTAATACTTCAGCACATACTTCAATTACATAATCGATATGGCTCTGGGTATATGTACGTCTTGGTATCGCCAAGCGAACTAACTCCATAGCTGCCGGCACTTCGCTTCCATCAGGTTTGCGCCCAAACATCACAGTTCCGATTTCGCAACCACGAATTCCGCCCACTTTATAAAGTTCCACCGCTAAAGCTTGACCTGGATATTGCAACGCTGGAATATGTGGCAACAACGCCTTTGCATCCAAATACACTGCATGTCCGCCAATTGGAAGAACAACGGGAATCCCCATCGCAGAAAGTGCATTGCCTAAATATGCAGTGGATTGAATTCGATAGCGCAAATAATCATGCGAAATAACTTCAGTTAATCCAACAGCAAGTGCTTCTAAATCACGACCAGCAAGTCCACCATAAGTTGGAAAGCCTTCAGTCAAAATAAGTAGGTTGCGACAAACGCCGGCAAGCGCATCATCGTTTAGTGCAAGCCATCCACCAATATTTCCAAGTGGATCCTTCTTCGCGCTCATTGTCATTCCATCGGCTAGTCCAGAGATTTCGCGGATAATATCTACGACATCACGATCGCCCTGACCTGCTTCGCGTTCGCGAATAAACCAAGCGTTCTCTGCAAATCTACAAGCATCTAAGAAGAACGGGATTTTGTACTTTTTACAGATCGCACTTACGCCCTTGAGATTCTCGAGTGATACAGGTTGTCCCCCGCCAGAGTTATTTGTAATCGTCATCATGACAACCGGAATATTTGCAACACCAGTCTTATTAATAAATTCTTCCAAAGCCACTAAATCCATATTGCCTTTGAAAGGATGCAGACTTGAAGGATCACGGCCCTCAGGAATTACAAGGTCAACCGCCTCGGCCTTTGAATACTCAATATTTGCTCGTGTTGTATCAAAGTGCGTGTTGCTAGGAATTAACTTGCCTTCGCCGCCAATCGCGGTGAATAGAATTTTTTCAGCAGCGCGACCTTGATGCGTTGGAATAACGTGTTTGTATGGAAAAAGATTCTGCACCGCAGCTTTAAACAACAGCCAGGATGGCGAACCTGCATATGACTCATCGCCATGTTGTATTGCTGCCCATTGATTTCGACTCATAGCCCCTGTGCCAGAGTCAGTTAGCAAATCAATCAACACATTGTCTGATTCAAGCGAGAAGAGGTTGTATCCGACCTCGGCAATAAATTTTTCACGCTGCGCTTCGGTCGTCATTGCAATAGGTGCAACAGAATGAATCTTGAAAGGCTCGATTATCGTCTTAAATTCCATGGCTTGAGGCTATCTCTAACCTATTTCGACTACTACGCTTTTACGAGTTTTAGCACCCAAATCTTTTGGGGTAACATTCCACATCTTAAGCTCGCTTAAGGATCGTTGGCTCAGCGGTAGAGCACCACATTGACATTGTGGGGGTCACTGGTTCGATCCCAGTACGGTCCACCAAGATTTTAATGCAAGAGCAAAGTTCTGAATTACTACGGAGGTGATTTGAATTGGTCCCAAAAATCCAAGCTGCCACGGTTGTTGAGCAACGCCAGATGCGTCAGCGACAACTGATGGATGCTGCCCTGAGTTTGGCTCTCGAAGGCGGCGTGGATGCAATAACGGTTTCTGCCGTGGCTAAACGCGCCGGACTTTCACGATCATCAATTTACGAATATTTCTCTTCATCAGCAGACCTAGTAGCGGATCTAGTTGTGGAAGAGATGGCTCACTACAACAGCCGATTGCTAATTGCAGTGGGTAACGTTGAAGAACCTTATGAATATATCGAATTGTGGATTGCCGAAGCCTTGCAATACATCATCGATGGTCGTCATATGTTGGTCAAAAGTTTAAACATTGCAAACACCCCGAGCTATCGAAAATCAGATATCGCACAGGGCCATAAGAATTTGATGGCAACAATAATTAAACCTTTAGAAATTATTGGCTTATCTGACTTAGGCATGGCTCTCGCCTATCTGCAAAACACTATTGAAGCAGCCGCAGTCCGAATTGAGTCAGGCAATGAGGCAACACTCGAAATTGCATCTGCACAAAAATACGCGATAGCCGGACTGCGAGCACTTGTGCAATAAATTAGAAAAAGTTCTACCATTTCTAGTTTGACAAACAACAAATCTATTTCTTGATTTTGTATCCAGTCGGGCACTTTGGCAGAACTTCTTGAATCAATTTTGTTCTCTTGTTTTTTACGCATCTAATAGTTGTAATCTTCGTGAAGCTTGTTTCAATAGTAGAAACATTCCATTGAATTTCGCCAATTTCTTCAATTGCATAACCAACGGCGGCATCTACTGCGGCATTTGGATCATTCAGCGTATTGCTAATGATTGCAATCTCATCATCAAAATCTTTGAGGGCAATATCGGTCGCCAGAACTATTGATTTGATTTTGCCTGAGGTTGCTCGCTCTTTTGCATCTAGTAGTCGCGCATGAATCTCATTAAATTGCTGATCAAATCTTGCGTGGTATGCAGCCACAGCTTCATCGCGAGTCATAGTCGTCTCAGCCGTAGAAATTGCTGGAATGAGCAAAGTGCCCAGGAATGCTACGACAACACTGGTACTAATAGCGCGTTTCATTTTTTATCCTTTAGTTATCCGGAAACATTTGTACTGCACTTGCGGGGCATTCCGATACACAGATTCCACAACCCTTGCAGTAATCCAAATCTATTTCATAGCCTAATCCACC
>Ga0194060_10000280_pt1 | contig 36713 bp, 25 predicted proteins | sample SepL225m_MetaG_FD_163427 | JGI IMG/M metagenome (GOLD analysis project Ga0194060, IMG submission 163427) | Anoxic zone freshwater microbial communities from boreal shield lake in IISD Experimental Lakes Area, Ontario, Canada - Sep2016-L222-5m | ecosystem: Environmental > Aquatic > Freshwater >...
GTTCGGGCATCTGCTCGGCCGAAATGCCCTGGCCCGTGTCGGCCACCCACACCCGAAGGCTCGTGTCCACCACGCCCGCGCCGAAGGTCACCGTCCCGCCGTGCGCGGTGAACTTGATGGCGTTGTCGATCAGCTGGTTCAACACCCACCGAATCTTCTCGCCATCGGCCACCACCGGCGGCAGGCCCGACGGCACCGACCCGAGCAGCCGGACGCCCCGGCGTTTCGCCTTGTCGGCAGCCGCGTTGGCGCACTCCGACAGGATCTCGCCCGCCGCGGTTGACGCCTTGTGCAGGACCATCTCTCCGCGCGCGCCGGTGGCGAACTGGATCAGGTCGGCCACCAGCCGCTCCAGCTCCATGATGCCGCGCCCCATCGTCTGCAGCGCCTGCACCTGGTCGTCGTTGAGCGGCCCCAGATCCCCGGCTGCCATCAGCAGGTTGAAGCCCTTGATCTTGGTCAGCGGCGTGCGCAGTTCGTGCGAGATGTTGTTGATGAAATTCCCTTTGAGCCGATCCAGTTCGGTCAGACGCTGGTAGGCCGCCTGCAGCTCCTGCGTCCGATCGGCGACACGCTGCTCCAGTTGGGCGTTGACCTCGCGCAGCGCCGTCTGCAGATCCTGCACCTGCTCGACGCTCGCCAGTTCCAGCTGCTCGCGCGTCATCAACTGCATCTCGAGCAGCACCTGTCCCAGCGTCTCCCGCACGCCGCGCCCCGCCATCTCGCGCTGAAGCTGCAGCGCCGCGTCCAGGTCGGCTGAGGTGATGTACCCCTTCTTCATCAGGAAGTCGCCGAACCGCGACAGCGTGGCGTCGCCCCGGAACGAGACCCCCGGTTCGGTGGGAATCGCACTGAGGGCAATCCGCTCCATCAACACCGCCGCCAGCGCCAGATCGATGCCACATTGCGGGCACGTCGATTCGCGGGCCGACACCTCGGCCCGGCACCGCGGGCACGGCTGCGCCAATCGGTCCGCATCCCCTGTTCCGGTCATGGTCGCATGGTACTCGAAAATGCCTCGCGCGGAGATCTACCGGGCCGAAGATTTCGACAACCGGAATGTTGCCGTTGACCGCCGCCGCGGCGCGTGCGCTTCCGGCGGATATCCTAAAAGACTGCCGATGCGAAATGCATCATCCGCCGTTGAATTCCGCAATTCCCCGCATTTGCTCCGGAATATATCCACTCACGCCGTCGGCCTCGATAAAGACGCGAAAACGCTGATGTGAATTGCAACGGCTCTTGAACCCGTTGGCAGGATCGTCGCCGCCATCTGCGAGCCCAACGACTGTGTCTGCAACAGGTTAACGGGTTGTCCGAGTCTGGTCGCCTCGATGGCGAACATCTTGCTTTATCCGAGGTGAAAGAAAGGAAGGCGCGAGAATGGCCTGCCCATACATCAAGGAAGTCGTGATGCTCTACTGCCAGGCGTACCCGGTCAAGAAGCTCGTGCCGCTCGACCGTATCGCGTCGGCCGACCCCTGCTTCAGCCACGACTTCGAAGCCTGCCCGCTGTTCAAGGACGTGGTCAGCCGCATCCGATCGAGCACGCAGCGAGCCACCCTCTCTTCGCCACCTGACTCTCCTCGCACGGAGGTGTTCCGATGATGCTCATCCCATTGTTCGCGCTGGTCGGCCTGGTGCTGGTCGGAATCTCCAGTGTCAGCGCCATCCACAGCCGTTCGTGACCCGACGATTCATTGTTGAGGAATCGCACCATGAAGCTCAATCGCAGAAGTTTTCTGAAAGTCGCCGGCGCGGCAGGGGCCGTCGCCACCGTCCCGGCCGCCGCTGCGCAGGCCTCGACCGGCGAGGCGGCGTCGATCAACAAGGCCCGGCGCGGCGTGCTGGTCGACACGACCAAGTGCGTCGGCTGCCGGGCCTGCGAAGCCGCCTGCACCGAGACCAATCACCAGCCCGAGCCGGTGCGCCTCGATGACCCGGCGGTGTTCAAGACGCTGCGCACCACCGATACGCGTCACTACACCGTGGTCAATGCCGCCATCGCGGCGCCGGGGGCCGCGGCAGCGCCCGAGCGGTTCATCAAGCGCCAGTGCATGCACTGCGTCGAACCGGCCTGTGCATCGGCCTGCCTGGTGCGCGCGCTCGACAAGACACCCACCGGTCCGGTGGTGTACCACAAGGATCGTTGCCTGGGCTGCCGGTACTGCATGGTGGCCTGCCCGTTCAGCGTGCCGAAGTACGAGTACGACTCGGCCACCCCGTTTGTCCAGAAGTGCACCTTCTGCGCCGACCGCCAGTCGCGCGGCGAGGCGCCGGCCTGCACGTCGGTCTGCCCGAGCGGCGCCCTGACGTTCGGCCTGCGCGAGGAACTGCTCGAGACCGCCCGCGAACGGCTCTACGCCAAGGGCAGCACGTACGTGCGCCATATCTTCGGCGAACACGAAGTTGGCGGCACCAGCTGGATCTACATCACCGACATCCCGTTCGACAAACTGGGACTGCCGGGCGAGCTGGGCACGTATGCCTATTCGTCGCTCACCCAGGCCTCGCTGGCTGCGGTGCCCTTTGTGCTGACCCTGTGGCCGCCCCTCCTGATGGGGATGTACACCTTCAGCAAGCGTCGAGACCAGGTGGCCGCTGAAGAAGCCGCCGTCAAGGAGACCAGCCATGCGTAGCACGACTGCACGTGCCCTGCCCGCGCGGAGCTGGGTCACCGACAAGCTCTTCCTCGGCCTGCCGTTCGCCGAGTACCTCAAGAGTCTCGCCACCCCGGGCAACTTCGTGGTGGGCCTGATTCTCGCGGTGGGCCTCCCGGTGCTCGCCTACCGCTTCGCCTACGGCCTCGGCGCCTCCACCAACCTGTCGCAGACCAACCCCTGGGGGATCTGGATCGGCTTCGACATGCTGGGCGGCGTTGCCCTGGCGGCCGGCGGGTACACCATCGCCACGTCGGTGTACATCTTCGGTCTCAAGCAATACCACCCGATCGTCCGGCCGGCCATTCTCACCGGCTTTCTGGGCTACCTGTTCGCCGTCCTGGGCCTGACCGCAGACCTCGGGCGCCCGTGGAACCTTCCGGTTCCCCTGTTCATCTCCTGGGGCGGGCCCTCGGTGATGTTCGAAATCGCGTGGTGCGTGGTGCTCTACCTCACCGTGCTCGGTCTGGAATTCCTGCCGCCGGTCTTCCAGTGGCTCGGATGGAAAAAGGCGCTGGCGGTGGCCACCAAAGCCACCATCGGCCTCACCGTGATCGGCGTGATGCTCTCGACGCTGCACCAGTCGTCGCTCGGCGGTCTCTTTCTGATGGCGCCAGGCAAGCTGCACCCGCTCTGGTACTCGCCGTTCATCCCGGCCTACTTCTTCATCTCGAGCATCGCGGCCGGCCTCAGCATGGTCATTGTCGAGAGCGGCCTGTCGCATCGCGCCTTCAAGAGCCGCGTCGACCACCACGTCAACCTGGACACGCTGGTGGTCGGGCTGGCGCGCGGCGCCTCGGTGGTGTTGTTCTGCTACTTCTTCGTCAAGCTGCAGGGCGTCGCCGACAGCGGCCGCTGGGCCATGCTGAACACCGGCTACGGCTACTGGTTCCTGGTCGAGGTGCTCGGATTCGTCCTGCTGCCCTCGCTGGTGTTCGCCTGGGCCGCCCGCCGCGCCTTTGTCACACTGATTCGGTGGACGGCCGCCTGGACGGTCCTGGGCATCATCGTCAACCGCCTCAACGTGTCGGTCATCGCGCTCAACTGGAATGTCGCCGACCGCTACTTCCCGAGCTGGATGGAAGTGATGGTGTCGGTCACGTTGGTCACGCTGGGCATCACGGCGTTCCGGTGGATCGTCAACCGGATGCCGGTGCTCAACGAACACGAACCGTCGGACGACCGCGCTCGCTAACCGCGGACCTTTGAAGAGGAGATTGACATGATTCCGCATGACATCCTGACGCTCTACTCGGCCAAGATGATTGAGTACGGCATCGCGATTCTGTTTCTGCTCGTGTTCATCCCGTTCTGGAATTACGTGCAGGGGCCCAGCGCGGTGGCGGTGCCGGTCCAGGCCAGAGTGCGACAGGCCGCGGCGGCGGGCGCCCAGTGGTTCCAGGTTCCGCTCGACCGGCTCTTCCACCGGGGTCACGCCTGGGCCCGGCCCGAAGCCGACGGCCTGGTGACGGTGGGGCTCGACGGCTTCGCCGCCAATCTGATTGGACCGCTCGCCGCGGTCGGCCTGCCTCATGTGGGCGCGGCGGTTGGCCAGGGCGAACGGGCCTGGCGCCTGATTGCCGAGGATGGACGCGCCGTCGAGATGCTGTCGCCGGTGGACGGCGTGATTGCCGACATCAATCGCGACCTGGTCAGCGCGCCCGACGCGGCCCAGACCGATCCGTATGGCGCCGGGTGGCTGCTGCGCATCCGGCCGGATCGACTGCGCGCCAACAGCACGAACCTGTTGTCGGGCCCCGCGGCGCGACGCTGGATGGACGAAGCGGTCGCCGGCCTGCAACAGGCCTGCTCTCCCGAACTCGGCGCGCTCGCCCAGGACGGCGGCGTGCCGGTATCGGGCATGGCCCGCGCCATCGACCCGGAGCATTGGGATCGGATCGCCAGAACCCACCTGCTCACCGACGAGAAGGAGGCGGCCCATGTGTAACTCCCGCCGCGCTGCCGCGTTGGGGGCGGCCGCCGTCCTCTGCGTGATGGCGACCACGGCGCTGGTCGCGCAGAACCGGCTGCCCCTGCTGCCCCAGCCGCACGTGTTCGCGCAGACGGGCGACAGTCCCGGGAAAGTGACGTTCAATCACGCGTCGCACGTGAGCGACTCGGCACCGGGGTGCACGGCGTGCCATCCCCGGCTCTTCAAGATTCTCACGAGCGGGACGGCCGCCAACGGCAAAGCCATCACGCACGACGCGATGAAGCAGGGCCGGGCGTGCGGCGCCTGCCACGATGGGAAAAAGAGTTTCGGAGTCGATGACTGCAGCATGTGTCATCGCAGTTGAGTGCGGACAATGACGTCAGATAGAAAGGCGAGGCAATCATGGACACGTTACTGAGCGTTCTGCAATCGGCCGCCGTTCTGGTGGGTGGACTCGCGGCACGCGTGGGTCTGCTGCTGGTCGTGCTGGCGGTGCTCTCGGTGCCGGTGTTCCTCATGGTGTCCGGCATGAAGGGCGTCGAGGCGGTCCGGCGCCGGCTCGCCGGTGTGGCGCGCGTGGGTCGCCTGTTCTGGAGCGACCAGGTGTACTACGCGCCGAGCCACGCGTGGGTCCGGCCCGTCAACCGCCAGCGCGTCCTGGTGGGCGTCGACGACCTCGCCCAGCGGCTGTTCGCCGCCCCGCTCGGATGGAAGCTGCCGCAGCCCGGCACCCAGGTCCGCGCAGGCGAGCCGGTCGTCGAAGTCCGGACCGCCGGGCGCACCGCCTCCATCATGTCGCCGGTGTCGGGCATCATCACCCGGGTCAACGATGCGGTGCGTGAGGATCCCTCGCTGGTGCACCGCGATCCGTATTCGCGGGGATGGCTCTTCGCGGTGAACCCGTCGAATTCGGCCTTCCAGGCGCTGCCGGCGGGACGCAATGGCAAGGCGTGGCTGTCGGGCGAGGAACAGCGCTTGACCCGCTTCTACGAAGTCCAGTTGGGTGCGGCGGCGGCCGACGGCGGCGACTTTATCGAGCACCCGCCGACCTTGCTGACCGACGATCAGTGGCAGACGCTCACGCAGCAGTTTCTGGCCAACCGGTCCTGACCGGCCGGCCCCTGCGTCGTCCGGAAAACGGTGGGCGACGGGACGGTCTCGAGGGAGTGCAGCAGCGCCTGGGTATCCTCCTCCACCCACCAGACGCGCCTCCCGAGAACGGTTCCGTCACCCGCCGTCGTCGCATCGACGTCACATCGCTTCGAAGCGCGCCGTAAAGTGGCGAAGCGCGCGAGGCGCCGAGACCATCCGATAGCCGCGGATCGCGTCGCGGCGCGACGCCACATCAATCACCGCTTCGGCCACATAGTCGATGTGCGACTGTGTGTAGACGCGTCTCGGGATCGCCAGCCTCACCAGTTCCATCGCCGCCGGCACCTCGGTGCCGTCGGGACGCATGCCGAACATCACGCTGCCGATCTCCACGCCCCGAATCCCAGCCTCGACGTACAAGGCGTTGGTCAGCGCGATTCCCGGATACTGCAGCGGCGCGACGTGCGGCAGCAGCGCCTTCGCGTCGATGTAGATCGCGTGCCCGCCGGTCGGGCGGATAATCGGGACGCCGGCCGCCGTCAACTTGTCGCCCAGGTATTCGGTCGAACGGATGCGGTAGCGCAGATACGATTCGTCCACGACCTCTTCGAGCCCCCGGGCAATCGCTTCGAGGTCGTAACCGGCCAGCCCGCCGTAGGTCGGAAACCCCTCAGTGAGAATCAGCAGGTTGCGCGCGTCCTCGGCCCACGTATCGTTGTTCATCGCCAGAAAGCCGCCGATGTTGGCCAGCCCGTCTTTCTTCGCCGACATCGTGCAGCCGTCGGCCAGCGAAAACATCTCCTGGGCAATCGACTTGGGCGTCCGATCGGCGTGCTCCGGCTCGCGCAGTTTGATGAACCAGGCATTCTCGGCAAACCGGCACGCGTCGAGAAAAAACGGCTTGTCGTACTTGTGGCACACATCGCGCACGGCCCGAAGGTTCTCGAGCGACACCGGCTGCCCGCCGCCCGAATTGTTGGTGACGGTCACCATCACCAGCGGCACCAGTTCGCCGCGTTCGTCGAGCAGTTCGTCGAGCGCGGCGATGTCGATGTTGCCCTTGAACGGATGCAGGACGTGCGGGATCCGCCCTTCGGGGATCACCAGGTCGATCGCCTCGGCGCGCTCGACTTCGATATTGGCCCTGGTGGTATCGAAGTGGTTGTTGTTGGGCACCACCATGCCGGGCTCGAGGATGGTGTGGAACAGAATGCGCTCGGCGGCCCGCCCCTGATGCGTGGGGATGATGTGCGTGAACCCGGTGAGATCCCGCACCACCTGTTCGAACCGGTAGAACGACCGGCTCCCCGCGTACGACTCGTCGGCCTGCATCATCGCCGCCCACTGCATGGCCGACATCGCGCCGGTGCCCGAATCGGTGAGCAGGTCGATCAGCACGTCTTCGGCACGCAGCCGGAACACGTTGTCGCCGGCGGTCTTCAACGCCTCGACACGGTCTTCGCGGCGCGTGAACTTGACCGACTCGACCGACTTGATGCGAAACGGCTCGATGATGGTGTTGAAGGTCATGGCCCTATCATAACGATTACTTGTCACCAACCGCCCGTCTGATGAATCTTACTGGGGACGGCTCGGACGGCAGGCCCTGTCGTCGTATCTGCTGGGGAGTGTGAACGATGCCACTGTTCGAATATCAATGCCTGGCGTGCGGCCATCGGTTCGAGGTGCTCGTGTTCGGCAGCCGTCAGCCGGACAAATGCCCGCGGTGCGCGGCGACGACGATCGAGAAACAGCATTCGACGTTCGGTGTGGGCGGCACCAACGGCGGCTACGGCACCAGCTCGCGGCTGGGTTCGTCGTGTGCGCCTGGCGGCGGTTGAGGGATCTGAATGCGGGCCGTGTGCCCGCCCCGACAAAACGAGACCGCGAGTGGCTGACCCCACCCGCGGTACTGGTGCGCCCCCTGGTGGCCTCGTCTGCTTCGACACGCGTTTCACCCGACCATCGGCTCGCGCGCTTCACGAGGTTGCAACCGGTGTGCCGGTCTGGCCGCCGGCTCCCGAACGGGCTCCGCGCACCACTTTCCCAGTCAATCGCCCTGGTGCGACGCCTCGCGTCTGTGCGACCCGGCGCCGCGACCCTCCGGAATTGGTGGCGACCCCGGCCAATCTCCCACAGGATTTGTCGCCTCGTCGCGCCGATCCGGCCTGCGCGTATAGAATCTGAGCTGACGGCATGGTGCCGCCACCGCCCTGCCCCCTCAACACGTAGACGTCACAGCCGACCCCCATGCGCCGGATCGTCGATTGCGTGCACGCCTGCCGGGTTCTCGCGGCCCGCCACCAAGCGTGGCTCTGGTGGCTGCACAGCCTGTACGCGCTGGCCCTCGGCGTGGTGGTGATGTGGCTTGGCGCCCGCAATTTCACGTGGTTGCGGCTGGCCGCGCTGCATATCGTGGTGATTTGGGCCGGCAGTCTCGCCCTCGCCAACCTCGTCGACCGTCCCGGGCACGAGTCGCCCGGGTGGCAGCGACTGCGTCTCGTCATCAATTACGTCACCAAAAATTTCTATCAGCAGATCCTGTTCTTCGTCCTGCCCATCTACTTCGGCAGCGCCACGGCGTGGTCGCGAAACATGATGTTTGTGGGCCTGCTGGCCGCCTCTGCGATCGTGTCCACGCTGGACGTGGTGTACGACCGGCACCTCTCGAAACACCGGAAGCTGAACGCCGCCTTCTTCTCGTTCAACCTGTTCGCCGCGGTGGCCGTCGCCCTGCCGATTCTGTGGAGCATCAGCAATCTCGCCGCCCTGCGCATTGCCACGGTCAGCGCCGTGGTCGGCTACGTCACCATCGCGCGGAGACCGACCGAACTCACGCAGCGTCAAACCTGGACCGCGACTGCGGCGGGCGCGGGCATCATGCTGGTGTGCCTTCAGATCCTGTTGCCGCTGGTGCCTCCCGCCCCGCTGTGTCTGACGGATTCCGAATTTGCCCTCGCGTTCGACCGGCGACAGTTTCGAGCCGTCAATCCGGTGACCGCGCTCGCGCCCGACTGGACCGGCCGGCTCTACCTCGTCACCTCACTCCACGCCCCGCTCGGACTCAAAGACACCGTCGAACTGCGGTGGTATCGAGGTGGGCAGATGATCGCGCGTTCCAGGTCGGTTGACGTGGAGGGTGGCCGTCAACAGGGATTCAGGTTGTGGAGCGCGGTCGGCCTCGCCAACGACACGCCGGCCGGCGCCATTCGGCTCGACGTGGTCACCAGCGCCGGCCAGTTGATTGGCCGGGCGACGCTGCCTCTGGCCCCGCCGTAGACGCCTGCCTGGCTGCCTGCACGCCTGCCTGCCTGCCTGCCTGCCTGCCTATCTGCCTGCATGCTTGGCTGCCTGCCCGCTTGGCTGCCGTCCCACAAGCCCGGCTGCCTTCCCACCCGTACGCTTGCCACGGGGGCCTCGCGTGGCGCGCGCTGAGGCAATCGGTGTGCGGGGCCGCGCACGGCCTGCCCGAATACAGCCCATCCGGTCGTCTGCGCCCTCACCGCGTTGTCACCGGCTCGGTCGAGACTGTCGGCTTCCCATACACTTTTTGATACTCGGGGCCCAAAAAAGTCTCCATTCTGTGAGGCTTCAGCACCATCCTGCCAGCCCCGATGTCACACAAACTGCATGTTTCTGCCCACAGTGTCCCAGAGTAGGACGCATGGCACGATTCTTGGACATGGAATTCCTGAAACTGAGACCCAATCATGTTGATTAGAGCCACCCAGCCCACGCCTCCCCCTCCTTTCGCGGCCTTCGACAGCGGACGCGCGGTCGCCCAGATCCGGGCGCGTTTCCGCGCGCTGGTCCAATCGCCGCTTCGGGCAGGAATCCTGCGCTACCTGCACACCCGACCTCAAGAGGGTTTCGACATCGAATCGGTGATGGCCATCTTCGGCCGGCTGAGAAGTGACGTCGATCACTGCCTCAAGGATCTGGTGGAATCCGGCCTGGTCCGGTGCGATCTGGCCACCTCGCCCGCGTATCGGTCCGCGCTGCCGTCCGACCCGGATCTGGCGCGGTGCCTGACGGATTTCCTGGCCGACAGGCAGAGCGATTCGGTCGAGGACCGGTCGCCCTCAGTTCAGCGCTTCCGCGACATGATCGGCCGCGACGAAAAGATGATGATCCTGTTCGAGTCGATTCGAACCGTCGCGCGCACCGATCTGTCGGTGCTGATTCTCGGGCCCACCGGCTCGGGCAAGGAAGTGGTGGCGCGAATCATTCACGAACTCAGCAGCCGTCAGTGCGAAACGTTCCAGGCGGTCAATTGCGCGGCCCTGCCCGATACCCTGTTCGAGTCGGAAGTGTTCGGGTACGAACGGGGCGCGTTTGCCGGAGCGCTCGACCGCAAACCGGGACGCGTCGAACTCGCCAATCACGGCACCCTGTTTCTCGATGAGGTGGCCGATCTCGCGCCGATGGCCCAGGCCCGATTGCTCCGGGTGGTCGAAGCACGGTCGGTTGAACGGATGGGCGGCCAGACGGCGACCGACGTCGACTTCCGGCTCATCTGCGCGACCAATCGTCCCCTTGACGCCCTGGTGGGCGACGCCTCGTTTCGCGAAGACCTCTACTACCGGATCAACGCCTTCACGATTCGGCTGCCGGCGCTGCGCGAACGGCCGGTCGACATTCCCGTGCTCGCCGAACGTTTTCTGGCCAGATATTGCGCGTCCAACGGCTTCCCGCTCGACGCCAGGAAGCTGGCTCCAGACGCGGTCGATCGGCTCGTCTCCTATCCGTGGCCGGGCAATATCAGAGAGCTCGAAACCACGATCGCCCGGGCGGCGCTGTCTGCGCGAGACGGCTACGTGCACGCGGCGGACCTGCAGTTTCTCCATCCGACTCTGGCGGCCGGCCGCGTCGAACATGCCGCGTTGCTGCCGATCAGGGACGTCGAACGCGACCACATCCGGAAGGTGCTGGGCGCGGTGAACTGGAACAAGAAGCGCGCCTCGGAGATTTTGAAGATCAGCCGCGAGACGCTCTACCGCAAAATCGCCGAGTACCAGCTGACTCAAGACGGTATCCGCACATGAGTCTCAGCCCCCGCGGTCAACGTCGCTTTCATCTCGTCTTCGTGGGCCTGGTCTTCGTCCTGGGTTTCGCGGCGCTTGCCGACGCGATCCGCGGCCTGGACCACTCGCTGGCCAGCCCCGAGTGGACCCAGTGGAACCCGGCCAATGGCTGGATTCTGCTGGCCATCCTCGTCTTCGTCAGCGGGCGCTTCGCCATCAAGCTGCCGGCGATGGCCGCCAGCCTGAGCATTTCCGAAGTGTTCCTGTTCAGCATGGTGATGATCTACGGCACCGAGCCCGCCGTCATCACCGTCGCCATCGACGGCCTCGCGGTGTCGCTGATTCGGCGGCATCGCCATCCCAAGCATGTCGTGTTCAATCTCGCGGAACCGGCGATTTCGATGTGGATCGCCTCGAAGCTCTACTTCCTGCTCGCCGGCATCGAGCCCTTGTCGATGACGTCGAACCCGGTCGGCATCGTTGATGTGGGTCTGCCGGCGCTCGCGTTGAGCGGCGTGTACTTCCTGATGAACAGCTGGCTGAACGCGATCGCGATGACGTCTGAGTCCGGCGCATCACCGCTCCAGGTGTGGCGCAAGTACTTCCTCTGGGTCTCGCTCAACTACTTCGGCGGGGCCTCGATCGCGATCCTGCTGTCGACCAATTATCGGAACAATCTCACCGGCGTGCTCCTGGCGATCGCGCCGCTGATCATCATCTCCTACTACACGTTCAAATCGTCGGTGGGCCGCCTGGAGGACGAGAACGTCCACCTCGCCGAGGTCAACCGCCTGTACCTCAAAGTGGTCGAAGCGCTGGCGATGGCCGTGGACGCCAAGGACCAGGTGACCCACGGGCACATCTGCCGCGTCCAGACCTACGCGCTCCAGTTGGCCAAGTCACTCCACATCGAAGATCAGAAACAGCTGCAGGCCATCGAGGCGGCGGCCCTGCTCCACGACATGGGCAAGCTGGCGATCCCCGAACACATCCTCAACAAGCCGGGCAAACTGAGCTACGACGAGTTCGAGCGGATGAAGCAGCACGCCCCGCTTGGCGCCGACATGCTCTCGTCGGTGGACTTCCCGTACCCGGTGGTGCCCATCGTGCGCCATCACCACGAGAACTGGGACGGGACCGGCTACCCCGACGGCCTGCGCGGCGAGGCGATTCCGGTCGGCGCCCGCATCCTCTCGGTGGTCGATTGCTACGATGCGCTGCGCTCGCACCGTCCGTACCGGCGGGCCTTGTCGCCCGCCCAGGCGATGGAGATCATCAACGAACGCCGGGGCACGATGTACGACCCCACCGCGGTGGATGCGTTTATCGGCATGCAGGCCGCCATCGAGGCCGAGTCGGTCGAAGAACCGTTGCCCGCGGTGCTCGATCCGTTCTCCCAGGCCAGCGGAGGCGCGCGCGCCCCCGAACGTCAGCCCGCGATGATCCCGCTCGAAGCGCGGCTGCTGGCAACCACCGGACTGATCAGGCTCTACGACCAGATTTCCACGCTGGGGCCAGACGCCACCATCGCCGACACGTGCGACGTGGTCGTGGCCTATCTCCGGCGCATCGCGCCAGCCGACCTCGTGGTCTTCTACCGCAAAGATGAGACGACCGACGAACTGGCCGTTCAGCACGCCTCGGGCTATGGCGATTCCCTGTTGCAGGACCTGCGCATCGAGGTGGGCCATCGCATCAGCGGATGGGTCGTCGCCAACCGTCGCCACGTCATCAATGCCGATCCGGCGCTCGATCTGGGCGCACGGCTGGAGCAGCTCAGCCCCAGGTTCCGCAGCAGCCTGAGCCTGCCGCTCACCCCGGACATGGAGACCACGGGGGCGGTGACACTCTATTCAGACCAGCCCAATGCCTTCACCGACGACCAGCGCATCGCCATCGAGTTGATCAGCGGTGCGGTGGCCGAAGCCGTCGAGCGGGCCAGCCGGCGGGCCGCCGCCCAGGCCGGCACCGTCCGTCCACTCGCCAGCGGGCCGATCGGCCCCGAAGCCATCGAGTCGATTCTCGACCGCGACGTGTTCTGGCGCGGTTCGTCCGGCCGGTCGCTCGGCGTCCTGTGCGTGCGCACGCTGAGGCGCGACGACCTGATCGAACACGCCGCGGTGGCCGTCAACCAGGCCACGCGCATCGCCGACTTGATTTTCAGGCCCACCGATCAGGAGATCGTCGTCTTGATGCCCGGATGCGATCGCGACGCCGGCCAGCTTATTGTCAACCGCATTCTCTCGGCGCTGCCATCGGCGGCGACGCTGGGGCCAGACGGCTCGTTGCCCATGCGCACGGCGTTTGTGTGCGGCCCCCAGGATGGCGACACGGTCCGCCAACTCCTGAGTGCGGTCCGGCGATCGCTGGACGCACCCGCCGGGCCGGCGGCCACGGTCGAGACGATCCCCAGTCGGCCGGCGACCCACATCAAGGGAGAGGCCCAGTGACCTGGCCCGCGAAGGCACCGTCGGCGACCGCGCAGGCCGAAGGCGCGTCGGCGTTCCGGGCGCAGCCCATCATCGTCAAGTTCTACGTGGCGGGGGTCGTCGCGGTCGGCGCGGTTCTGGTGGCCGCCAGCCTCGCCCATGGCCTCGACGGCCATGCCGCCGCATTTGTCGGCCTGCTGATCGCCTCGGTGCTGACATCCACCATCACCACCGCGTTGCCGCTGGCCGGCGCGGGGGCGAGCCTCTCGTTCTCCTATATCGCCACCTTCGCGTCGGTGCTCGTCCTCGGGGCCTGGCCCGCCGTCCTGGTTGCGGTTGTGACCGGCTGGAGCCAGTCCGCGTTTCGCACGCGCTCGCCCCGGGTGTCGCACCAGGCGTTGTTCGCCATGGCGACCATGGCGCTGTCGGCCGGCGCGGCCGGCGCGGCGCACCAGATCGCGCTGCCGTCTGCCACCCCTCCCTGGTGGATGCAACTGGGCGCGGCCGCCGCCGCGGCGTCGGCCTACTTTCTGATCAGCACGTGCCTCACCACGTCGGCCGACGCGCTGGCCAACCGCGAACCGGTGATCGCCCGATGGCGGAAGGATCTTCTCTGGGGCGCCGCCAGTCATTACGTCGGAGCGGGCCTCGCGGTCGTCGTCGTCGATCTGGTCCAGAGCGGCCTGCAGTGGTGGGCGGTCGTGTTTTCGGTCCCCGTGTATCTCACCTATCGCAGCGTCCGGCTCTACGCCGATCGGATCGCCGACGAACAGCGCCAGGTGCGCGAACTGGCGGACGTGCAGCTGGCGACCATCGAGGCGTTGGCCCTCGCCATCGAAGCCAAGGACCGAACCTCACACGACCACCTGCGCCGGATGCAGGCGTATGCCGAAGGTCTGGCGCGCGCCCTGAGCCTCAGCGAGGCAGACATTCGCGGGGTCAAGACCGCCGCCATGCTCCACGACATCGGCAACCTCGCGGTCCCCGAACACATCCTGTCGAAGTCGGGCAGGCTGAGCGACGAAGAGTACAACCGGCTCAAGATTCACCCTCGCGTGGGCGCCGAAATCATCCGGGCCGTCCCGTTCCCGTATCCGGTCGCCTCGCTCATCCTGTCGCATCACGAGCGCTGGGACGGCCGCGGGTACCCCGAAGGCCTCAAGGGCCACGAGATTCCCGCCGGCGCCAGAATCCTGGCCGTCGCCGATTGCTTTACCGCGATGCTGTCGGGCCGGCCCCATCGCCCGGCGCGCACCTACGCCGAAGCCATCGCGACGCTGCGCGAAAACGGCGGCTCGGCGCTCGATCCGGCGCTGGTCGAACGGTTCATCGAGATCCTGCCGGAGGTGGAGTCCCTGCTCCACGGGAGCAAGTCGCTGGCCGATGCCAGCCGCGTGGCCACCCGATCGGTGGGCCCGCACAAGGCGCTCACCGACATCGCGGGCGCCCACCGCGAAGAACAGATGCTCCACGACATTTCGCAGGCATTAAGCGCGTCTCTTCGCGTCTCCGATACGCTGGCGCTCGTCTCGTCGTCGATGATCGAATGTGTGCCCTTCGTGTCGTGTGCGCTGTTCCTGCGGGATGAGGAATCGCAGCTGTTCCTGTGCCGTCACGCCGCCGGCGCCCAACTCGAAGGCATTCGCGCCATGGTCGCCACCCATGTCGAGTCGCTCAGCGGCATGTTGCCCGCGCCGCCCACCCACGGGCGCACCGCCGGCACGCCCGCCGCCGCGCTGCAGTCGGTGCTGGTGGCGCACCTGCAGATCAACGACACCACCATCGGCGCCCTCGCGCTCTACCACTTCGACCCGAACGCATTCTCCGCGGATCACCACCGGCTGCTCGGACGCGTGGCCGCACAAGCCGCCACGGTGATTGCCAACGCCATGGTCTTCGAACGGACCCAGGAGCAATCGCTGACCGACGTGCTGACCGGCCTGCCGAACCGGCGCTATCTCGACCGGCAGCTCGGCCAGGAACTCGCGCGGGCCCAGCGCCACGGGGGACGATTGTCGCTGCTCGTGCTCGACATGGATCGGTTCAAGCAGATTAACGACGGGTTCGGTCATCAGGCCGGCGATCGGGCGCTCAAGGACGTGGCCCACATCCTGCGGTCCAGTCTTCGCGTCTACGACATCTGCGCCCGATTTGCCGGCGACGAGTTTGTCGTCGTCCTCGGCGATTGCGACGCGATGCAGGCCGAACGACGCCGCCAGGAACTGCAGACCGCGGTGGCCGCCCTCGCCTTCGAAGCCGCGCCAGGCCAGGTGGTGCCGCTCGGCGTCAGCGTCGGCGCCGCTTCGTTCCCCGACGACGGCGAGACGGTCGACGAGATGATGGCGTCGGCCGACCGGCGCATGTACCACGACAAGGCGAACCGAAAATCCACCGCGGTGGCCGGCCTCGACATCGACCACCAGCCCATGGTGGCGATGCGCCGACGGGATCGGCCATGAAGAGGACCCGGTGAGCATCGACTGGCGCGAAGGCCTGCCCGTCCTGCGACTCGCCGGGGCGCTGCTCCGGGAGCCGCGCCTGGTGGACGCACCGAGACTGTTTGCCAGCCTGACGGCCCCCGCCGTCGCCAAATTCCTGTCGACCCCACCGGATTCTCCGTTCGGTTTCGAGCGCTTCATCGGCTGGGTGCAACACGAGCGACAGCACGGTCGCCACGTCTGCTACGCGATTGTCCCCGAGGGTTCAGCCGATCCGGTGGGCCTGGTGCAGGCCCGCGAAATCGAGCCCGGCTTTGGCACCGCCGAATGGGGTTTCGCGCTGGACGAGGCGTGGTGGGGTTCGGGGTTGTTCACCAAGTGCGCGACCGCGATGGCCGACTTCGTCTTCCGCCACGTCGGCGTCCATCGGCTCGAAGCCCGCGCGTCGGTGAAGAACGGCCGGGGTAACGGCGTCCTGCAGAAAATCGGCGCGGTGCCCGAAGGCGTCCTGCGCCGATCGTTCGACAACGGCACGCGGGTGACCGACCAGGTGCTCTGGTCGTTGATCGCCGCCGAGTGGCTCGTCTCGCATCCTGATCTGTCTTACCGCCTCGAGGATCCCCTCACGCTGGCGCCCGAACTGCTGGTCACTCGGCCTGGCACCGGCCGGTCGGAGACCTGGACGCGGGGCCTCCCCGAGCTCCAGGGCAACCAGGTCACACTCCGGGAATTGAGGGCATCGGACGCCTCGTCGTTGACCAAGGCGTTTGCCGATACCGAGGTGAGCCGCTACATCCCGCCGCCGCCGGGCAACGTTCGCGCCTTCGAGCGGTTCGTGGAGTGGGCCCGGGTCCAACGTGAGGCGGGCAGCTACTTCTGCTACGTGGTCATTCCCGACGGCGAGCGGCGACCGGTAGGCCTGTTCCAGGTGCACCAGCTCGAACCGCCGTTCCGCAGCGCGGAGTGGGGATTTGTCTTCGCCCGCCCGCAATGGGGAACCGGCGTATTTACCCGGAGCGCCTGTGTGCTGCTCGACTACGTATTCGAATGGCTGGGCGTCAAACGGCTCGAGGCCAGGGCCGTCGCCGACAACGCCCGCGCCAACGGCGTGCTTCGCAAGCTCGGAGCGGTCGAGGAGGGTCGGCTTCGTCGCTCGTTCCTGCTCGGCGGGCAGTATCACGACGATGTGCTGTGGTCGATTCTCGACACCGACTGGGCCGAGCGCCGGCGTCGCACTCGCCCGTCGGATGGACCCGCCCACCCCTGAGGCGGCCGCGGGCCGACGGCCCTGCGCTGCCGGGGCCGGTTGCTGGTATGATCCTCGGGCCTGAGCCCCGATGAAGAACGTCTACGACGCCTTCGCCGCTGCCGCAGGCCGGCATCCCGACCGGCCGGCCGTCGAGATGTTTTCGCGGACCGGCATCCAGACCCTTCGCTATGCTGACCTTTGCGACCTGACCGGCCGCGTCGCGCAACGGCTCGCCGCGTTCGGCGTGGGTCCTGGCGACCGGTGCGCGATTCTCGCCGACAATGACGCGCGGTGGTGCGCCGCCTACCTGGGCACGCTTCGGCTGGGTGCGGTCTCGGTGCCTCTCGATACGGCGTACAAAGCCCATCAGGTGCGCACGGTGGTCGCCGACGCCGGGGTGCTCGTCCTGTTTACCACCGCCCGATATCTCGGCATCGCTCACGAGGCGGTGGCCGGTCTCCCCGGCCCGCCGACGGTCCTCCTGCTGGCCGGCGCTCACGAGGGCGTCGCCAGCCTCGACGACGCGATCAGTGGCGCGCCCGCCCCTCCCGAGACCTCCGTGGCGACCATCCACGACGCCGCCGTCACGCTCTATACGTCGGGCACCACCAGCGATCCCAAGGGCGTCGTCTTGACGCACGGCAACCTGCTCGCCGAGCAGGCCGCCGCACTCAAGATCATCACGATCAGCCAGCAGGACTGCGTGCTCGGCATCCTGCCGTTGTTTCACGCGCTCGCGCAGGTGGCGAACCTGCTGCTTCCGTTTACCACCGGCGCGCGGGTGGTGTTTCTCGAAACCGTCAACAGCGCCGAGATGATGCGGGCGCTGGTCGCCTGCCGGGTCACCGCGTTCTGCGTGGTGCCGCAGTTCTACTATCTGCTCCACCAACGCGTGATGGACCGGGTTCGGGCCTCGCCGCTGCCGATTCGCGTGACGTTTCGCGCGCTGCTCGCGATCAACGGCTGGTTGCGGCGGTCGATGGGCCTCAACCTCGGCCGCGCCTTCTTCGCACAGGTGCACGCCGCGGTCGGCGGGCGGATGCGCATCATGGTGACCGGCGGATCGCGGTTCGATCCGCGCATCGGTCGCGAACTGTTTGCGATGGGCCTCAACATCGTCCAGGCCTACGGTCTGACGGAATGTTCGGGCGCCGCCACGATCACGCGGGTGGGCGATCACCGAATCGACACGGTGGGCCAGCCCTTCGACGGCGTCGAACTGAAGATCGTGGACGACCCGGCCGGCACGCCTGCCCGCGATCACCGCGACGGCGAAGTGTTGATTCGCGGCCCGATCGTGATGGCCGGCTACCACAACCGGCCAGATGCGACCGCCGAGACGATCCGCGACGGATGGCTCTACACCGGAGATCTCGGCTTTGTCGATCGAACCGGTCGGTTGCATATCACCGGCCGGAAGAAGGAAATGATCGTGCTGGCGTCGGGCAAGAACATCTATCCCGAAGAGATCGAGATGGTCTACGCCGAGTCGCCCTTCATCAAGGAACTCTGCGTGATGGGCGTGGCGCTGCCCGACGAGCCGTCTGCCGAGCGCCTCCACGCGGTGGTGGTCCCGAACCTCGAATTGATGCGGGAACGGCGCATCGTCAATACCCGCGAGATCATCCGCTTCGATATCGAGGGATTGTCCATCCGCCTGCCGCATCACAAGCGTGTGCTCAGTTTCGATATCTGGATGGAGGATTTGCCCCGGACCTCAACCAGAAAACTGAAACGCCCTGCCATCGAGCAGTTGTATCGGGCCAGGCAGGCCGACGCCGCCAAGCCGCGCGAGGCAGTCGAGTGGAGCGATGCCGACCAGATGTGGGCCGCCGATCCGCACGCGGCCGATGCGCTGCGCTCCATCCGCGCCTCGGCCAAGCCCGGCGCCCTGATCACACCAGACGCGAATCTGGAGTTGGACCTCGGACTCGATTCGATGGAACGGGTGGAACTGCTCGCCCGTCTCGAACAGACCTATGGCGTCGATGTGCCCGACCCGATTGCACACGGGCTCTATACCGTGCGGGACCTGGTGGAGGCGGTGCGGCCGACCGGGGACGGCCTCGCCCAGCCGGGGGCCGCGCGCCCCGATCCGTGGGCGCATATTCTGGCCGAGCCGATCGACGATCCGGTCGTCCAGGCGGTGCTGAGGCGCAAGCCGCTGTTTACCCCGTTTGCCTTCGGCCTGATGCGGGCGGTCAACCTGGCTGCGCGGGCGTTGGTCGGCCTGCGCGTGTCGGGGCTCGAGCGTATTCCGCGCCGCGGACCGTACATCATCTGTCCCAATCATCAGAGCTATCTCGACGCGTTTCTCGTGGTCGGCGCGTTGCCGTACGACACGTTCAAGGAGCTCTTTTTCGTCGGAGCCAGCGAGTACTTCGAGACGAGGTTCAAGGCGTGGCTGGCGTCGCTGATGAACGTGGTGCCGGTGGATCCGGACGCCAATCTGGTGCGGGCCATGCAGGCAGGCGGGTTCGGCCTGAAGCACGGCCGGGTGCTGGTGCTGTTTCCGGAGGGCGAACGGTCGCCGGACGGATCGCCCAAGCGATTCAAGAAGGGCGCGGCGATTCTCGCACAGCAGTTAGGCGTGCCGATTCTGCCGGTGGCGATCGACGGGTTCCAACGGATGTGGCCCCGAGGGCGTGGGCCGCTGTGGCGGGCGTGGCTGCCCTGGGCCGGGACGCGGGCGGCCATCGAATGCGGGGAGCCGATCGCGCCGGGCGATCACGTCGGCCAGGACGGCGAGGATCGCTACGGGCTGCTGACCGCGGCGCTGCGGCAGGCGGTGGTCTCGATGTGGGAGCGATTGGCACAACCACTCCGGGAGTGATTGTGCCATCCGCCCGTCGTGGCACAATCACTCCCGGAGTGGTTGTGCCAGCCGCCCGTCGACGACGCTACTGCTCCCAGGGCAGGTCCGGCTTGCCGAAGTGCCCGTAGTTGGTGGTCTGCCGATAGATCGGCTTCAACAAATCCAACTGGCTGATGATGGCGCGCGGACGGAAGTCGAACGACTTCACCATCTCGACGGCCGCCTTCTCATCGCCGGTGCCGAACGTGTCGACCTTGACCGAAATCGGCTGGGCCATCCCGATCGCGTACGCGACCTGAATTTCGGCCCGCTTGGCCAGCCCCTTCTTGACGATCTGGCGCGCGACGAACCGGCAGAAGTAGGCGCCGGTCCGGTCCACCTTCGAGGGGTCCTTGCCGCTAAACGCTCCCCCGCCGTGCCGCCCCACGCCACCGTAGGTGTCGACGATAATCTTCCGACCCGTGACGCCGCAATCGGCCGACGGCCCGCCGTGCACGAAACTGCCCGTGGGATTGACCATCACCTTGACGTCGCTGTTGAACCATTTGCCGAGCACGCGCGGAGCCAAATCCGACTTGACGTAGTCGAAGATGCTGGCCTGCTTGATGTCGGCGGTGTGCTGCGTGGACACCAGCACGTGCGACACGCGGACCGGCGCGCCATTCTCGTAGACCACCGAGACTTGCGACTTCGCGTCGGGCCGGAGCCACGCATACTTGCCGGCCTTGCGATCGTCGGTGAGCCCGCGCGTCAATTTGTGCGCCAGATAAATCGGCATCGGCATCAACTCCGGCGTCTCGTCGGTCGCGTAGCCGTACATCATGCCCTGGTCGCCGGCACCCTGTTCGCCATCCTTGTTCCGGGTCGCGGTCACGCCCTGATCGATCTCAGACGACTGTTTGCTGATCCCGATGAACAGATGCACGGTGTTGGCGCAAAACGGTTCGTTTTCGTGGATGTAGCCAATCTCGGTAATGGCGTTGCGCACGAGGTCCTCGTACGACACTTTCCCTTTCGACGAAATTTCGCCGCCGAGAATGACGAAGTTGTTCTTGCACATCACTTCTGCGGCGACGTGACTGTCGGGATCCTGACCGATGTAGGCGTCGAGAATCGAATCCGCGATAAAGTCGCAGACCTTGTCGGGATGCCCTTCCGAAACCGATTCGGAGGACACGGTGTACGGCAGATGCTGCATAGATCCTGGCTCCAGCAATGCGGAGGACCGTCACGGGCGCCGGTTCCCCCTCAAAATACAAAAGGCTCGACGACTGTAGTGTCGCGAGCCCGCCCGCGACTTAGATAGTTCGGGGTCAACCATTGGTTGGCTGACCAGACGCGGCCCATCAAGTCGGGGAAATCGCCGCGCGTCCGATACCGCTACTATGACTGGCGGGCTTCGGCCGTGTCAAGATTGAACCGGGCGAGACGGCCCGACCGCGGTCCGCGGCCGGCGCAGCCAGACCAGGGAGAGCATACGTGCGCACATTGCTGGGCAAAGTCGTGATCGTGACAGGCGCCGCCTCGGGCATCGGACGCGGCCTGGCGCACCGGTTTGCCGCCGCGGGCGGCCGCATCGCCATCGCCGATCTGGACGCGGTTGGCGCGCAACGGGTGGCCAACGAGATTGTCGGCCTCGGCGGGCAGGCTGGCGCGTTCGGCGTGGACGTCACCAGCGCGACCAGCGCCCGGGAGCTTCGCGACGCGGTGCTCGCCCGGATGGGCGCCATCGACGTCCTCGTCAACAACGCGGGCATCGTGCACGGTGGCGCCTTTCTCGACGTTCCGCTCGAGCAGCATCTGGCCACGTTTCGCGTCAACGTCGAAGGGCTGGTGACCATCACCCACGCCGTGCTGCCGGTTCTGCTGACCCGCCCGGAGGCGCACGTGGTGACGATCGCGAGCGCATCGAGCTTCGTCGGCCTGCCGTTCGGCACGACCTACGGGGCCAGCAAATGGGCGGCGCTCGGCTTTACCGAGTCGCTGCGCATCGAATTGCGCCAGCTCGGCCACACCCACGTCGGCCTGACGGCGGTATGTCCGAGCTATGTGGGAACCGGGATGTTCTCGGGCGTCCAACCGCCGCGGCTCACGCGCTGGCTCACCCCGGATCGGGTCGCCGACCTCACGGTGCGGGCGGTGCTGGCCAACAAAGCCACCGTCCTGACGCCCTGGCTGGTGAAGCTGACGCCGCTGCTGCGCGGTGTGCTGCCCCGCCGCGTCTTCGACGTGGTCGCCGCGGCGTTTGGCGTCAACACCAGCATGGCGTCGTGGCGAGGGCGCAGCCGGGAGCGGCCGTAGCCCTGAATCGACGGCGGTCGCTTACCTCTGTTGTATGCCGGGTTCGGCCGACGAGACGACTTCCGCGTCCACCGCCGGCGGTTCGTCGTCGGCACCCGCCAGGTCGGCCGCCTGCAATCGCCGCGTGGCCGTCTCGACCGGCACCAGCGTATCCATCTCGCGTGTGGCGCTCACCCCCAGGTCGCGCAGCTTGCGCGCCGACGGCAACACCCGCCCTTCGAGCGCGCCGACCGTGGCGTTGTAGGCCTGGACGGCCCCGTCGAGTTTCTTTCGCAGATCCACCAGGTGATCGACCATTTTGCACAGCCGCTCGTAGATGTCGCGCCCGAGCAGGCTGATCTGCCGGGCGCTATCGGCCAGTTGCTCCTGTGTCCACGCGTGCGCCACGGTGCGCAGCAAGGCGAGCAAGGTGAGCGGGCTGGCGGCAATCACGTTACGCTCGGCGCCGAACTCAATCAGGGACGCGTCGAACTGGAGCGCCGCGCCGAAAAACGCCTCTCCCGGCAGAAACATCACGACAAACTCCGGCGCGTGCCCGAACTGCTGCCAGTACGTCTTGCTCGATAATTGGGTGATGTGCGCCCGCACCTGCGCCGCGTGATGCTTCAGGCGGCTTTCGCGCTCGGTGTCGTCGGCCACCTCAATGGCGTCGAGGTAGGCAGCCAGCGGCGCCTTGGCATCGATGACGATCGATTTGTTGCCGGGCAGATGCACGATCAGATCGGGACGTTGCACGCCGGCGTCGCCTTTGACCGACACCTGCTCGTCGAAGTCGCACCGTTCGATCATGCCGGCCATTTCGACCACCCGGCGCAGCTGCACCTCTCCCCAGCGCCCTCGCCCGATCGGGGTGCGCAGCGCCCGGACCAGCAGGTTGGTTTCCCGGTCGAGATGCTCCAGTTGCTGCGCCAGCCTCCCGTAGTCCTGCCGGCGGGAGTTCTCAACCTGCCCCAGCGTGGCCGCCACGCTCCCCAGCGTGTCCTTCATCGGCCGCAGCAACTCGTCGATGCCCTGCCGTCGTCCGTCCAGATCGAGCCTCGCCTGCGCCTGAAGGTCTTCCAGTTTCTTGGCGGCCAGCGTCAGGAAGTGTTCGTTGTTGTTGGTGAGCGCCTGCGCCGACAGCGCGGAAAACGTCTGCTGCAGCCGATCGTCGGCCTGCTCGTAGACCTTGAGTTTCTCGGCGTGCGCGTCGCGCTCGGCCTTGAGCGTGGTCTCCAACCGGGCCCGCGATTCCTGGACCGCCGCGAGCGTTCGACCGGACCGGGCCTCAGCCTCAGCCACCGCCAGCGCTGACGCCTGCCGCGCGCGGCCCGCCGCCAGCGCCCATCCAATCGCAATTCCTCCGCCAAGCGCCGCGAGGGCAGCCAGAATGACGTCGAGAGGCACGTTCATATCGTCTGATGATGGACCTCGGCCCCTTGGGCGGTCAAGCACCCGGACCACTCCCGGGGCGATGCGCCGACGGCGGCTTCGTATTGCGCGGGTTCGGCCCCTGCGATATCGTAGCCCACGGACCCAACGGACCCTGGGAGAGACCTGCCAACCATGAACGACGAATCCGCCCACCACCTCGACCGCCGAGACTTCCTGATTGCCGGCACGGCCTCCGCCGCGGCCGCGCTGACAACGCTCCGGGCTCACGCCGCCCACGCGGCTGTCGCGACGCCTGGGAGCCCGATCGAGTTGCGCGTGCCGGTGATCGACCCGGTCCGGATCGGATTCGTAGGGGTCGGGGGCCAGGGCACCAGCCATGTCGAAAACCTGCTGCGGATTCCAGGCGTACAGCTGCGCGCGATCTGCGACATCGTCGCCGAAAAAGTCGAGCGGGCACAAGCGATGGTGGTGGAGGCTGGCCAGCCGAAACCGGACGGCTATTGGAAGGGGCCGACCGACTTCAAGCGGCTGTGCGAGCGCGACGATCTCGATCTGGTGTTCAACGCCACCCCGTGGGAGTGGCACGTGCCCATCTGCGTGTCGGCCATGGAGAACGGCAAGCACGCGGCCACCGAAGTGCCCGCCGCCACCACACTCGAGGAGTGCTGGCAGCTGGTGGAGACCGCCGAGCGGACGGGCAAGCACTGCATCCAGATGGAGAACTGCTGCTACGACCGCCCCGAAATGCTGTGCCTCAACCTGGTCAAGAAGGGCCTGCTGGGCGAAATCCTGCACGCCGAAGCCGGGTACTGCCACGACTTGCGGGCCATCAAGTTCAGCAACGAAGGCGAAGGCCTGTGGCGGCTGGCCCACTCAATCGCACGCAACGCCAACCTCTATCCCACGCACGGCCTCGGGCCGGTTGCCCAGTGCCTCGACATCAATCGCGGAGACCGATTCGACTACCTCGTGTCTGTCAGCAGCCCGTCGCGCGGACTGTCGCAGTTCGCCGCCAAGACATTCGGCCCTGCCGATCCCAGGGCGACACAGAAGTACAAGCTGGGCGACGTCAACGTCAGTGTGATCCAGACGGCGCTCGGCAAAGTGATCACGCTCTATCACGACACGAATCTGCCTCGCCCCTACAGCCGGATCCATCACGTGCAGGGCACGCTGGGCCTGTTCGAAAAGTATCCGGATCGCGTCTATATTGAGGGCCGCGGCAAGAGCGACCGGTGGCAGGACCTGAGCGCGTTCCAGGAGTTCGACCACCCGCTGTGGAAAACCGAGGGCGAACGCGCCAAGAACGCCGGACACGGCGGCATGGACTATCTGGAGGACTATCGCCTGATCTGGGCCCTCCGGCATGGCCAACCGCTCGACATGGACGTCTACGACGCCGCGTCCATTAGCGCGGTGACCCCGCTCAGTGAGCAGTCGATCGCGCGGAAGGGGCAGCCCGTGCCGTTTCCCGATTTCCTGAAAGGCCGCTGGCAAACGCCTCGCCCGCTTCACGTCATGGACCTGTGAGGGGACCTCGACACCGCTGTGCCAAATCGCTGGTAACATCGTGTGCGCCCGATGACGGCCCTCGGGGTCGGGCCACGATTGGGACGCGTCGCGTTGTCGCGTTTCCCCGAACGACGGGGGCAGAGGAGGATCGGAATGAAGCGTGCGTTGATTGTGACGACAACGTTGCTCGTGATGGCGCTGGTGGCCGCTCCGGCGATGGCCGGTCAGGGGGGCACCAAGACCACCAAGACGAAACAGACGGTCACGGCGACAAAAACGGCCGACACCGCTGGGCAGTCGAAGACGACGGCGGCGACGCCCGAATTGGTGGATATCAACACGGCCGACGAGAAGGCCCTCGCACAGCTGCCCGGCATCGGACAGGCGTACGCCGCCAAGATCGTGGCCGGCCGTCCCTACAAGGTGAAAACCGATCTCAAGACGCGCAGGGTCGTGCCCAACGCCACCTATGCGAAGATTGTCGACCTCATCATTGCCAAACAGGCGAAGCCTACTCCCAAGAACGCGAAGTAGCCTTCCGCCGTGCGTCTCGACACTCCTCCGCGCCGGCACACACCGGCACGGGGGAGTCTTATCGTGTGGGGGAGAGGCAGGGCGAGCGCCGACTACCCGGCTGCCTGCCGACCAAATCGGTTACCCGGCGGGTGACAACATCACCGAGTTCGCCAGTCGCTGGTTCCCGGCTCGTGTGAACCGCACCTTGGCCCTGAGGCCGACGTGCGAGCCGATTTCCGTGGCGGGCAATACGCGCGGGCCTAAATGCACCGACGCCTTGTCGGCGAGCACGAAATCGTCCACGCCGCGGTCGGTCTTGAGACGCAGCAGGCGGGTCTCCGCGTCGTACCCGGATAGGGTGCCGATTTCCGACGATTCGTTCGATGCGTACGCCCGGGACACGACGGCCGCAATCTGCGTCATGGCGGCCAATACCAGGATGAGCGCCGCGGACCGAACTACGGAACGTATCATCAGGATAATTTGGCTCCTTCCTCCTTTGTAAACAAGGTTCGTGCCAGACGAGGCCTTGTGGATTAGAATGAGGCAACTGTAGGTAGTTCAGAGGGTTAGATGACTCTTGGCGCCAGGTCGTCTTCGTCGGTCACCGAGCAGAAACGCCCCAGTGAGGCAGCATTTACATGGCTCCGCTCCCTTCGATTCCGAGTGGCGGCGGGGCTTGCGGTCTCCACCGCACTGGTAATTGGTCTGGCAACGTACCTGGAGTACGCGCAATTCGAGCAGACAATTGAGGAGCAACTGCTGGAAGCCGGGCGGATGACCGCCCGGGCGGTCTCCGACGATTTGGAACTGCGTGAGCCTTCTTGGATCCCGAACGAATTGGCCCGGCGCCTTCACGAATTCATCGACTCGACGTCGGATGTCCACAGTATTTCGGTCATCATGGGCACGGCGGGTGCCGCTGCCATCTTCGCCACCACCGCCGAGTTGCCCCCGGATGACACGTTGGAGGTGGGCCGCCGCGCTATCGGCAGCCGCGACATGGCGTGGGGCACGCGACATGGCTTGTTGCGGTCGCTGGCGGTACCTTTGATGCGGGGCAATCAGCAGTACGGAACCGTGGTCGTTTCGGTGTCGTTTGCGACCCTCGATCGGCTTCGCGACACCGGGCGGTCGCTCGCCATTCGGACCACGGTGTTCTCGTGGCTGGCGCTGTTTGTCCTGGTGGAACTGTTGATCCGTTCGTACCTGCTCCGCCCCATCGGTTTGATCCGGACAACGATGGCCGCGGCGGGAGAGGGCCAGATGTCGATTCGGGCGCCGGTGCTTCGACGCGACGAGCTTGGTGCGATCGCCGAAGGCCTCAACCAGATGCTGCTCCAGATCGAGACGTTTCAGGACTCGCTCAAGCAACGCGTGACCGAAGCGACCGACGCGCTGGTGGTCCGGAATCGCGAATTGTCGGCGACCTACCAGAAGATGTTTCAGCTGCGCGACCAACTCGAGCGGGTCCGGCAACTGGCGGCCGTTGGCGAAACCGCCGCCGTGGTCGCGCATCAGGTCGGAACCCCGCTCAACCTGGTGTCCGGCCACATCCAGGTGCTGGTCGAGCAATGCGGGCCGGATTCCCCGATGGCCCAGCGGCTCCACACCGCCGACACGCAGGTCCGAAGGGTGATCGCCGCCCTCAAGGGTCTGCTGGCACGGGCTCGACCTTCGAGCGTGCGCGAACCGGTCGACGTAGTCGCCCTCCTCCGACAATTGTGCTCGCTGGTCGAGCCGGCGCTCGAAACAGGGCGCGTCGTTCTGGACGTTGACTGGCAGGACGTCCCCGCCGTTGATGTCAACGCGTTGCAACTGGAATTGGCGCTGCTCAATCTCATCAGCAACGCGCTGGATGCAATGCCGTCGGGTGGACGGCTGACCGTGTCGGTGCGGGCCTCAGCCAGCCATGTCATGATCGAGATCGGCGACACGGGGCAAGGGATGGCGCCCGATCGGCTCGACACCATCTTCGACCCATGGGTCACCACGAAGTCCGAGGACGCGGGCAACGGCATCGGACTCAGCATCACTCGCGACGTGGTGACCGACCACGGAGGCAGCGTCCGCGTTCGGAGCGCGCCCGGTGTCGGCTCCGTGTTCACCGTCGAACTGCCGTTCGGGACCCGGGCGTCCCGCTCGTGAGCCAGGCATGCCGAACATCCTGATTGTCGACGACGACCGAGACACCTGCCTGTTTATCACCGAACTGCTCACCGGCGACGGCCGAACGGTGGCCTACGAATCGGATCCGCGAACCGCCATCGCCCGGGCCGCGCGGGAATCGTTCGACGTGGTGGTGTCGGATATCCATCTGGACACCGTCCTCAGCGGTCTCGATGTCCTGCGCGCGGCGAAACACGCCAATCCCCGATGCCAGGTTGTCCTGATCAGCGGATTCGGAACCCTCGAAATGGCGATCGCGGCGGTGCGGGCGGGTGCATTCGATTACATCAGCAAACCGTTCAATATTGCGCAAATCAAATCGGTCGTGGAACGCGCGCTCGAGCAGGCGGCGTCCCCCGATGAGCGGCCACCGGAAGCGCGGGAGGGCCCGGCGGGCCTGATCGGCTGGTCGGCCGAGATGCTTCAGGTCTACAAGCAGATTGCGCATGCCGCCACCGCGTCGATGCCGGTGCTGATCATCGGCGAAAGTGGCACGGGCAAGGAACTGGTGGCCAAAGCGGTCCACGCGCACGGCCCGCGGGCCTCGCGGCCCTTTGTGGCCGTCAATTGCGGGGCCATCACCGAAACGTTGCTCGAATCGGAACTGTTCGGGCACGCGCGCGGGTCGTTTACCGGCGCGGTCGCCGACGCCAAGGGCCTGCTCGAGCAGGCGCACGGGGGCACCGTCTTTCTCGACGAAATCGGCGAGACCTCCCCCGCCTTGCAAGTCAAACTGTTGCGTGCGCTCGAGGAAAGCGAGATTCGGCCTGTCGGCGCCAACCGGGCCGTCAAGCTCGACGTGCGCGTGGTGGCGGCCACCAACGTGGACCTCGAACGGGCGGTGGCGGAGGGCCGCTTTCGCCAGGACCTGTACTACCGCCTCAGCGTGGTCGTCATCACCGTGCCGCCGCTCCGGGATCGGCGTGCGGATATCCCGCTGCTGGTCGACGAGTTCTTCCGCACGTCGTGCGCCCGCGCCAACCGCCAACGGCGCCTGAGCGACGCGGCGCTCGAGCGGTTTATGGGTTATCAGTGGCCGGGCAACGTCCGCGAGCTCGAAAACACCATTGAGCGTCTCGTGGTATTCAGTTCGGGAACCGTCATCGACGTGGGCGAGCTTCCCGCCTCGATGGGCGGGCAGGTCGAGAGCCGCGAGCATCAGTTGTTCGCGGATTTGCCGAGCCTGGAAGAAATCGAGCGCCGTTATCTGACGCACGTCCTCGACAACGTGAACGGCAACCGGACACGCGCGGCCGAAGTGATGGGCATTGACCGTCGGACCCTCTACCGGATGGCCGAACGGTTCGGGATTGACCTCAAAGACGAACCCGGGCGAACCTGAACGCAGGAGCCTGAGCGTCGACGCCGGGATCGGTCGGAACGCCAAAGGGCTGGAGCCGCCGTGGAATTCAAGGACTACTATGCGACGCTCGGTGTCACCAAGTCGGCCACCGACAAAGAGGTCAAGCAGGCGTACCGCAAACTGGCTCGCAAGTTCCATCCCGATGTGAACCCTGGTGACAAGGCGTCGGAAACCCGGTTCAAGCAGGTCAACGAGGCGTACGAAGTGCTCGGCGATGCCGACAAACGAGGGAAGTACGACGAACTGGGCGCCAACTGGCGACAGTACGAACAGGTCGATCCGCGCGGCGGCGGGCAGCCGTTTGGCGGGGCGGGATGGGGCCCAGGAGTGCGCGGCGGCCGCACCGGCGGCCACGTGCTCACCGAAGAAGAGATGCGGCAGGCCTTCGGTGAGGGGGATCCGTTCTCCGATTTCTTTCATGCGTTTTTTGGGGGGCGTCCGGAGGCCTCGCCGACCTCGCCCAGACAGGGCCGGCCCGCCAAAGGTCGCCGGGGACGCGACGTCGAGCAGGATCTCGATCTGACGCTCGAGCAGGCCAGCCAGGGCGCCACGCGCCGGCTCACCATCAAGTACGGCGGCCATGCGCGCACCGTGGACGTCCGCATTCCGGCCGGCGTGGCGGACGGCTCGCGCGTCAGGGTGGCCGGCGAAGGCGAGCACGGGGCCGGGTCGGCCGGTGATCTGTTTCTGCGGGTGCGGATCCAACCCCATCCCCGGTTCGAGCGCAAAGGGCAGGATCTGCACATCACGATCCACGTGCCCGTCACCACCGCCGTGCTGGGGGGCGACGCCGAAGTGGTCGCCCTCGACGGACACGCCCTCCGGCTGAAAATTCCGTCGTCCACACAGAACGGCCAGGTGTTCAGGCTGAAGGGCCACGGCATGCCGACGATCGGGAAGCCGGCCGACCGCGGGGACATCTACGCGACGGTGGTCATCCGGCTGCCCCGCTCGCTCACTCCTGAACAGCGCACGCTGTACGAACAACTGGCAACTCTGGGGGACAGCACGACGACGGTGTCGGCTGACGAAACGACATGATGCTCAATCGCTTTACCGAAAAGGCCCAGGAAGCCATCGTGGCCGCCCAGCAGACGGCCGAACAGGCGAATCATCCCGAGGTCGAGCCCGAACACCTGCTCGCCGCGCTGGTCGAGCAAACCGACGGCGTGGTGCCCGACGTGATTCGGCAACTGGGCGCCGACCCGCGGCAAGTGGCGGCGACGTTAGGTGCCGCCCTCGAGCGGCTGCCGTGCGCGCACGGGAGCGCCACCCGAGGCCTCTCGCCACGGCTGCAGGAGGTGTTGACCGTCGCACAGCGCGAGGCGGAACAGATGAAGGACGCCTACGTCAGCACCGAACATCTGCTGCTGGCGGTGGCAGCCGAGCGCGGACGAACCGACGCGACCAAGGTGCTGCAGACGATCGGCGCGTCGCGCGAACGCCTGCTCGAAGTGCTCCAGACAATTCGCGGATCGCAGCGGGTCACCGACCAGAATCCCGAAGGCAAGTACCAGGCGCTTCAGCGTTACGGACGCGATCTGACCGAACTGGCGCGGAGCGGCAAACTCGATCCGGTGATCGGACGAGACGACGAGGTGCGCCGGGTGATCCAGGTGCTGTCGCGCCGGACCAAGAACAATCCGGTACTCATCGGCGAACCCGGCGTGGGCAAGACAGCGATTGTGGAGGGGTTGGCGCAGCGCATCATTCGTGGCGACGTGCCGGAAGGTCTCACACACAAGCGCATTGTCGGCCTCGACATGGGTTCGCTGGTCGCCGGGGCCAAGTACCGCGGCGAGTTCGAGGAACGATTGAAGGCGGTGCTCAAAGAGATCGCCGACTCGCAGGGCCAGGTGGTGCTGTTTATCGACGAACTCCACACCGTGGTGGGGGCCGGCGCCGCCGAAGGCTCGATCGACGCGTCGAACATGCTCAAGCCGATGCTGGCTCGCGGAGAACTGCACACCATCGGCGCCACCACGCTCGACGAGTACCGCAAGTACATCGAGAAGGACGCGGCGCTCGAGCGCCGTTTCCAGCCGGTGATGGTCAACGAACCGAATGTCGAAGATACGATCAGCATCCTGCGCGGCCTGCGCGATCGCTACGAGATCCACCACGGCGTCCGGCTGAAAGACGCCGCGCTGGTGGCCGCCGCCGTGTTGTCGCACCGCTACATCGCGGACCGCTTTCTGCCCGACAAAGCCATCGACCTGGTCGACGAAGCCGCGTCGAAGCTGCGCATGGAAATCGACTCGATGCCGGCCGAACTCGACGAGGTCGAGCGGCGCATCATGCAGCTCGAGATCGAAGCGCAGGCGTTGCGCAAGGAGACTGACGCGCCGTCGGTCGAACGGCTGTCGAAACTCGAACGCGAACTGGCCGATCTGAAGGAGTCGCGCGATCGCATCCGGGCCCACTGGGAGCAGGAGAAAGACGCCATCCAGGTCTCGCGGTCGCAGAAGCAGGAACTCGAACGGCTCCGCCACGAGATCGAAGCCGCCCAGCGCGCCGGCGATTTCGCCGCCGCCTCGGAACTCCAGTACGGCCGCGTCCCCGACACCGAGGCTCGCATCCGGCAGGCCGAAGCACGTCTGGCCGACTTGCAGCGCGACGCACGCATGCTCAAGGAGGAAGTCGACGAAGAGGACATCGCGGACGTGGTGGCGAAGTGGACCGGCATTCCGGTGACGCGCTTGCTGGAAGGCGAGGTCGAGAAACTCATCAAGATGGAAGTCCGCCTGCATCGGCGGGTCGTCGGACAAGACGAGGCGATCGGGGCGGTGTCGAATGCGATTCGCCGTGCCCGGGCCGGTCTGCAGGATCCGAATCGCCCGCTGGGGAGCTTCCTGTTCCTGGGCCCGACCGGCGTCGGCAAGACCGAACTCGCGCGGGCGCTCGCCGAGTTCCTCTTCGACGACGAGCAAGCCATGATCCGCATCGACATGTCCGAGTACCAGGAGAAGCACACCGTGTCGCGCATGCTGGGCGCCCCGCCCGGCTACCTCGGCTACGACGACGCGGGGCAATTGACCGAAGCGGTGCGGCGCCGGCCCTACGCGGTGGTCCTGCTCGACGAAATCGAGAAGGCGCACACCGAGGTCCTCAACGTGCTGCTCCAACTGCTCGACGATGGACGGCTGACCGACGGCAAGGGCCGCACCGTGGATTTCAAGAACGCGGTCGTGATCATGACGTCGAACATGGGCAGCCAGTTCATTGCCGACTCGACCGATCTCGACGGCGACGCACTCGGTGACACGACCCGCCGCATGGTGCTCGATGCGATGCGCGCGCACTTCAGGCCCGAATTCCTGAATCGGGTGGACGAAATCGTGTTCTTCCACCGCCTCAACCGCACGCATCTCATCCAGATCGTCGACATCCTGCTGCGCAGCCTGGTGGGCCGGCTCGACCGGCGGAACATCCGCGTGGAGCTCACCGACAAGGCCCGTCACCTGCTGGTCGACGACGGCTTCGACTCGTCGTACGGGGCCCGCCCGCTCAAGCGGGCGATCCAGCGCAAACTGCTCGACCCGCTGGCGCTGCAGATCCTCGAAGGCCGCTTCCACGACGGCGACACCATTCGGGTCGAGGCGGCGGGCGACGGCCTGGCGTTTGCCGCGGCCGAGCCGTGATCGTCACGAGCCGCGTTCATCGGTTGACGGGCATTTCGCGCCTGAGTACCATCTTCATACACTTTTGAGTCGTGTGGAGGGGGTGTGCTCGAAATCCCGGGCCGCCTCCTTCTGTCACATAGGAGGAGCCATGGGCTGTAAGCGTGCCATTCTAACGCTGCTCTGCGTCATCATGATCCCCGTCGTCGGATCCGCGCAACAGACCGGGTCGATTGTCGGGAAGGTGATCGGCACGGACAATCTCGTCATCCCGGGCGCGACCGTCGAGGCGCGATCCAACGTGCTGCCGAGCCCGCGCGTCACCGTGACAGGCAGCGTGGGTGAATATCGTCTGCCGGCGCTGCCGCCCGGCGCCTATACCCTCACCTTTGAACTGTCGGGGATGGCCAAGGTCACCAAGACGGTCCAAGTGCAGCTCGCGCAGGAAGCCCTCGTCGATGCCACGCTGAGCGTGGGCGGTGTCACCGAGAGCGTCACCGTGACGGCCGAGGCCCCCGCGATGGAGAAGACGTCCACCGCGATCAAGAGCGGCGTGTCGGCAGAAACGATCCAGTCGCTGCCGACGGGCCAGGAATACCGCGACCTGATCAAGCTCATCCCCGGCGTGCAGTTGACCCAGGACGGCACCCGCGGCCCGAGCGCGGGCGGGAGCGGCCAGGACAACGTCTACAAGTTCGACGGCGTCAACGTGACGCTGCCGTTGTTTGGCACGCTGTCGGCCGAGCCGGCCTCGTATGACATCGCCGAAGTCACCACGATCAAGGGCGGCGCCAAGGCCGTCGATTTCGAACGATCGGGCGGCTTCTCGGTGGACTCGGTGAGCAAGACCGGCACCAGCCGATTGTCCGGGCAGCTCAGCTACCAGTTCCAGACGGCGAGCATGGCGTCGGCGGTCCAGAACGGCAGCGCCTCGAAATACAGCCAGGGCCTCACCTGGTTGACCGCGAATGCGGGCGGCCCGGTGATTCCGAATCACGCGTTCTTCTATGGCTCCTACTACCGACCCGAACGCAATCGCGCGAATCGGGCGAACCTGTACGGCAATCTCCCCGACTACAACAGCACGCGCAACGAAGGCTTCGGGAAGATGACGCTCACCCCGACCAGCAACGTCCTGTTGAACACCAGTTACCGCTATTCGCACCGCCTCGACAAGAGCGATCTGTTCGGGCAGTCGTCGGCGGCAACCACAGGTACGGGGTACGAATCCTGGCAGCGCATCGCGACGGTCGACGGATCGTGGGTGATCGACTCCAGGAGTTTCGCCTCCTTCAAATACACCCACTACGAGAATCCCAACCAGGGTCGCCCCGACAACGTGGCCACCGCCAGCGTCAATACGGCGAATGGCACGGTGCTCGACATCAACAGCCTCGACAAGATCGGCCTGCTGTCGGTGCCCGCGCCGGTCGGCGGGGCCGACGCCTACAACGCCTTCATCGCGCCGCTGGTCGCGAAGTACGGGTACAGTGCCAGCGGCGTTCAGACCGGCGGGGGGTTGGTGGGCTACGGCACGCTGTTCGACAAGGACGATTTCTTCCGCAATGCGTGGCAAGTGGCCTACAACCTGAATCTCGGCTCGACCACGAGCCACGACATTCACGTCGGCTACCAGCGGTACTCCGATTCCGAGGATTTGCTGCGATCGTCGAACGGCTGGGGCTCGATTACCGTGCCGGGCGGCCGCAGCGCCAGCATCACGCCCTGCACGGGGTGCGCGCCGGCCTATTACGTCGCTGCGTTCCAGCAGCAGACCACAGGCGCGGTGCCGCCCATTCACTCGTCGTACTGGTCGCAGAGCGTCGAGTTCAACGACACGATCCGGCACAACAACGTGTCGATCAATCTGGGCCTGCTCGCCAGCAACGATCGGCTCTACGGCCAGGGCCTCAAGGAAGACCGGGCGCAGTTGTCCGGGTACTCGGCGTCGCCGGGCAGCATCTACAAGATGTACGAAGTGCCGTTTACCAAGATGCTGCAGCCGCGCCTCGGCGCCACCTGGGCCTACAACGGTCAGGACACCGTCTACGCGAGTTTCGCCACCTACGTGCCGGCCGCCAGTTCGCTTCCGCGCGCAGCCTCCTGGGCCCGGAACCTGGCCACCACGATCAACGCCTACTTCGATCAGAACGGCGTCCTGTACGGCACCGCGCCGGTCGCCTCCTCGTCGGGCAAGCTGTTTGTCGAAGGCCTGACGCCCCGAACGGTGAAGGAATACCTGCTGGGCACGTCCAAGCAGTTCAATCCGCACCTGACCGGACGCGCGTATTTCCGCTATCGCTACGCGAATCACTTCTGGGAAGACACCAACAACAACGCTCGGCTGGCGTTCAGCATGCCCGCCGGATGGGGGCCCGCGCTGCTCTACATCGGCGACTTGTCGGCGCGGACCACCCAGATCGGGAGTGGATCCAGCTACGTCATCGCCGAACTCGATCGGGCGTATACGAAGTACTACGAAGTGACCGCGGAGACCGAGTACCGCACCAAGAAAGTCTACGTGCGCGGGTCGTACACCTGGAGCCACTACTACGGGAATTTCGACCAGGACAATACGACCGCCGGCACGTCGAACGACGGCAATATCTTCATCGGCTCGTCCAACATCGGCGATGGCGCGGGCCGTCAGTTGTGGAACTTCAAGGAAGGCGTGCTGCACGGCGATCGGCCGCACTCGCTCAAGGTCTACGGCTACTACCAGCTCGGCTGGAACAGCACCATCGGCGCCTTCTTCCTGGCGCAGTCGGGTCAGCCGTGGGAATCGACCAGCTACGAGCCTTACATCGCGCTCACCACCAGCACCAGCGATACCAATCGCTATGCCGAGCCTGCCGGGTCGCGTCGGACCGCAGCCTGGTACCAGATGGATCTCAATTACACCCAGAACGTCCCGCTGACGGGACACTACAAGTTCCAGGTGGTGGCCGATCTCTACAATGTCACCAACACGCAGACCGGCTACAACTACATCGCGAGCATGCACAGCCCGCTGTTCGGAACGCCGGCCTCGTTCTTGAACCCGCGACGCATTCAACTGTCCGCGCGGTTCCAGTTCTAGGCGACGTCGTCGACACATCACGGGCCCGGGCGCGTAGCCTGGGCCCGTTTTTTTTCGCGTCAGCGGCTCGGCTGGAAGAGTGTTTCCCGGGCGATGAGCGGCCGGGTGATCCGATCGGCACATCGGCGGGCCCGATCGATGCGGGCCGCCTGGTCTGGTTCCTTCAGCAGGACGCTGACTTGCGCGCGCTTGAAAAGCGCCATCGGATAGTCGGGGTGCGCTGGCGACACCCGGTCGAGCGCGGTCCGCGCGTCCGGGAATCGACGCGCCGCCAGATACAGCACTCCCAGCTCCAGGTCGTTCGCGAAACCGCTTCCCTGCTTCGCCTGCGCTCGTTCGAATGCGTCAATGGCGGGCGCGGTCTGCTCGGCTCCCATCGCCAGCTGTCCGAGCTGCGCCAGTTCGCCCCCTGACGGTTCACGAAGCGCATAGACCTTCTGAAACAGACCGACCGCATCGACCAGACGGCCCTGTCGTTCTCGAAGGGTCGCGAGCGCCTCAAGCGCGGCGAGCCGGTCGGGGTTGCTGGCCAGGACCTCCTCGAGCAGCGGCACGGCACGCGCCCACTCGCGAGTCCGCGCGTAATGCAGCGCCAGGTACAGGCGCACGTCAGGCGACTGGGGCGCGAGGTCGGCCGCCTGCCGGAACACCGCCTCGGCGCGCGCCTCGTGCCCCAACGACGAATGCGCCACCGCCAGCCGCAGGCACGCATCGAGGTTGAACGGATCGTCGGCGCGAATCGTGTCGAGCAACGGAATCGCCTTCGCGTACTCGCCGTGGACGAACAATCCAGACGCGCGATCGAGCACCGGAAACAGCCGGACCATATCCGCCGGGCGTGGCGCCCCTTTGCGCACCACCGGCGTGGCGGTGGCGCTCACGTAGCCCAGGCTCGCCAGCGATCGCCTCGCCTCCTCGCTGAGGGTGTCGACCGGCTTGGCCGACGCAAGAGACGGCACCGGATAGTCCCGAATCGCCACCTGAACGCGCGGCGACTGGGAGGCGAATGCCGCGAGATCGTGGACTTCGTTCGGGTCGGCACCCACGTCGTAGATTTCCATTCGGCCGGCCAGAATCGACTTCTGCCCGCCCTCAACGGCCATCGTCTGCGGCTGCCATCCGTATTCCAGGCACGGTTT
>Ga0194060_10000281_pt1 | contig 36689 bp, 24 predicted proteins | sample SepL225m_MetaG_FD_163427 | JGI IMG/M metagenome (GOLD analysis project Ga0194060, IMG submission 163427) | Anoxic zone freshwater microbial communities from boreal shield lake in IISD Experimental Lakes Area, Ontario, Canada - Sep2016-L222-5m | ecosystem: Environmental > Aquatic > Freshwater >...
AAGTACGGCAAGGTTCTCGTTTTTAGTGACCTTTATGGTAACCTTTGGGATTTAATTGAACAGGTAAAATGAGTTTTATATCTCACACCTATACCAGATCTTTTCAATGGCATTATCGGAATATTTTCTCGGGAACTACGACAACAAAACCTCCGCAGGAATATTCATCTCTTGATGAAAGCGTTTTGCTAATTCAAGTGTGAGCGGTTTTTTGTTATGATTAAATTACTGCTTTGTAAAAACCATGCAGTGCTGCCATGGAAGATTGTTTATGTTTTTATCAAATGCAAAACCTGCTGCTTTAAATTCTTTAATGGCCTGCACTTCACTCATTTTATGAATGGTTTTAATTGGTACAGTTGGATCTTCGGACCTAAATTCTACAAGCACTAATTTACCACCAGGTTTTAATGCAGCTAGCATTGATACCGTCATTTCATAAGGATAAGAAAATTCGTGGTATACGTCTACTAACAACATCATGTCAATACTATTTTCTGATAAAGACAGTTTTTGTTCTGTACTCAATATAGGGACTATATGAGACAATTTTTCCTGCTTGATTCTTTCGTTTAAGTAGGCTATCATTTCTGGCTCAACGTCTACTGCATAAACCTTTCCACTTCCCACCATTTTTGAAAGTAATGCACTATAATAGCCACTACCCGCTCCTATATCAGCAATAATCATTCCTGGTTTTATCGCTAAATTTTTTAATAATAGAGATGTGTTTTCTTCCGTTTCTCTTTCTTTCCTTTCAAGCCAATCTATTCCGTAATGACTCATTACTTGTGCAATTTGTCTGCCCATGTACCACTTATTAATACCGTTTGGATCCCCAGTCTTTATTTTATAACGATCTTGACCCAATGAAAAAATGGAGAGCGATAGAAAAGCAAAAAGCAGTATACAGGGTTTTAATGTATGCATAGATATATTTAGATTTAAAAGTAAGTATTGTAACCAACTACGGGAATTAATCAAAGTAGATAAATGTATGATGTCTTATTCATTCAATTTGTCATTAAATATATAGAAGATAATCAGTTATTTAAGTGTGCTTTGTTTGAAAAACACCATATTGTCCGTCGTCAAATCAAAATGGTAGATAGGGACTAAATTAAAATAGTATTTGGGGATTAGGCTCACTGGAAATAGGAGGTTAAGGTTGATGGTATTCCCCATTAAGCCAATTATAAATGAAAAAAAGAATGATTTAATGCATGGGATATTTTTGTAACTTTATTACTTAAACTCATTTCGAATGAAATACGGACAAGTTAGTATAGACACTGAGATAATGAGTGGCGTTCCTGTATTCCTAGGAACACGAGTGCCAATTCAAAACCTCTTTGATTACATTGAGGGAGGAGAAGATTTATCTGAATTTCTTGATGATTTTCCATCAGTATCTAAGGAAGCCGCATTAACCGTTTTAGAAATGGCTAAAAAATCTTTAACCTCTGAGAAATCTCTTCATGAAAATTTTGCTTGACGAAAGTTTACCTAGGAAACTAAGTACAGATTTTGGCTCAGAACATGAAGTTTGGACTGTTCGTGATAAAGGTTGGCTTGGAAAGAAAAATGGAGAGTTGCTCAAACTAATGATAGAAGATGATTTTGAGCTATTTATAACTGTTGACAAAAACCTTCCTTACCAACAAAATCTAGAACGCTTACCCCTTACAATTTTTGTCCTTAATGCAAAGGACAATCGAAGATCCACTTTACAAAAACTCATTCCTTTTGTTTTTGAAAAAATTAGTATTGGCAATCTTCAAAATGTAATCGAAATTTCTAACTATTGATTAGCTCTTCAAAACATTACAAGTTTATTTTTTGTTTTAATAAATCCTTCATAAAAACATTTATATCCCATTGACTAACAATTGGTGCATTGTTGATAGTCCACATATATGGTGGAGGACCAAACTCTGGTGTGATGGTAATAAAATCAACGTTCTTTGATTTTTGATAGTCAATCATCTGTTGCCAAATATTAAGAAAGAAATCTACTGGTTCTTGCCATGCATCTAATCTTGGATCGGGGATTTGCGGGCCTTGCGTAAATCCAACCCTTGCATGAATATGACTTGTTCTTTTAATTGCCTCTTCAACTATTTCCCAAGAATTTTCTAAAAAACTTTCTGTAACGCAGGTCCAGTGCGATAGATCTGCCGTTATTTTCATTTCGGGTCTTAACTTAAATAAGTCCATGGCATTATATGGACTAAACCCAATTCTACCCCTATGCGTTTCGTGTGCTATTGTTATATTATTCTTTACCGAAAATTCCTCAATTGTATCAATGACGTTTAACTGTTGGTCTAATGTAAAATAGTCTCTACCCGAATGCGAATTAATTAATAACGGATTGCATTCTAATGAAAGTGCTAAATAATATTCAAGTGATTTGATGTATTCATTAATAGAATTTCCTTTGGCTTGGTGCTGATGGCTTACAATAGCTAATTGATACTTATTTAAAAGTGATATGAAATTATTTCGCTCGTTTTTATCTTCTGGCAGCCAAGTATCTACGCCATCATATCCTGCTTCTTTAACTTTTATGAAAAATTCTTCTACTGGTAAATTTTCATGACCCCATTGCGTACATAACATTAACAACTTCATCATTACAATTTTTTAGCATTAGAATAAATCAACGGATTTTGTATTTCATCATTAAGCAAGTCGCCTATTTTTAATTTATTGACTTGCTCATCCGTTAAAATATTTTTTGTTCCATTAAACTTCGCGCCATCGGGCATATAAGCACAAGTCATTGCCCTGCGGAAACCATTGGTCATATTAGCTCCTGCACCATGAATCGTTAACCCATTATGAAAGGAACAACTGCCTGCTTTCATGGGCACTGCTACTGATTTCGATTGAATAAACTGCGGATAAAAATCAAAAACGGCATCCATATTTTTTCCAATACCAGGATTTTCAAAAGTAGTGGTATGATAAGAACCGGGTATAAAATACAAACATCCATTTTCATAAGTAGCATCATCTAATGCCACCCAAATAGACATTGCACGTCTGTCACTAAAAGACCAAAAAGGCGTATCTAAATGCCAGGATGTAGGATTGGCCCAAGGACGTTTTATTAAAGCTTGATCGTGCCAAATTCTTGTACCTTCCCAACCAGCTAGATCGGCCACCATCTTTCCTATATTTTCATCGAGCATGATTTTTTTTACGGCATTATTTGTTTGCCATAGGTTTAGCATTTGATCAAATACTTTACCATAATAATCGCTGTCTTTGTTTATACCATCATCTTCACCAATCTTTGCATCGCTGCCTGGCATTTTTTTGCCACCTCGCTCATGTATGGCTTGGGTTACAGATTCGCGCCAAAAGGCAAGTTCCGTTTCATTTAAAAAATTCTCTACCAATAGAAACCCATTTTCTTGGTAAGATTGAATTTGTTGTTGTGTTAGGTTAAAATTCATAGATGGTAATTTAGTAATTAAACTCTATAAATTAGTAGCTAATAAATTTTAAGCATATAGCTGACAATTTAACTACTTGTAATAAAATCAGCTACTCTAAAAAATAAATCGCAACTATTTTTTCTTCAATTCCTTCTGTAACAATTTCATTTTCTCTGCAAAGCGTTTACCCAATAATTCTGCCGATGGCGAATCGAAATGAGTAATATCGGGGTTGGGTACCAATCCTTCGGATGTAGCAAGACTGGTATAAGGTACTTTATTGGGTAAATTTTCTAGTTCAATATTAATGAGGCTATTGGCTTCTTTAAAACCTCCTAGCTTACCTGCTACAAATGGCGATTTTGGATCGTTAACCAATACACGCAATTTTTCTATTAAAGTTTTAAGTTTCGAAATATACGATGGTGCAAGTAAAGGGTTGCTATCAGTCTCTCCTTGGTGCCAAATAATTCCTTTAACGGTTCCAGTTTTCATGGCTTCATTAATTCTAATCACCATATCATCGAAGGGATGTGTTTTGGTAGCGGAGTCGTAAGCACCTTCTTTCCATTTATCAATACCTGTACCACCAACTGCACAAGGCACAAGACCAATCATATGCTTTTTTGAACCCTTCGCCATTTCTATTCCAAAAGACAAGCCAGGCCCTACACCTACTACTTTTGGTTTATCAAAATGCAAAGGATGTTTTGCTATTACCCATTGGTTTTGTTGATTAAACATTAATACGCGTGGATCTTGTTCGTTTGCATACTGTTCTGTTATCAAACCACGTCCTGCCATATTAGACTGGCCAATTAATAAATAAATATCAGTTGGCGCTTCTTTGGACGTTTGCGAAAATCCAATAATTGTGTTAGCCGTTAACATCATAAAGAATACTATGCTTTTAATAATTTTGTTCATTTTAAAATTCATTGCTGGCTGTTTTAATATTTGAATATAACACCATTTATTGTTTGAATTAGAATCATTGTAAGTTCGTAACAAATTTGTTCTCTTCTATCTTACCTGATTTTTGCAAACTATTATTTTGTTGCAAATGTTTTCCTCTTACATTATCTGTATATCGAACAATTGTATTATTAAAATTTACATTAGTAAACTGGTTACCCTGTAGCAAAGACGCTTGTACCCCAAAAAGATCAAGCATAGCATCGTTATGCATGCTATTTGTAATTCGATTATTGGTAAAGAATAGTTTTGGCCCCATTGTACTTTCATCAACACCTGTTCGATATAAACCAAGTATCATTCCATGTTGGTTTTCAATAACACAATCGTTTATGATTAATTTTTCTACATTATAATATCCTTTCTTCTCTGGTTCTTCATTCATACAAAATAATGTGGTTGTATTAGCACTAAAAGTAGTTTGATGAATACTAATTGAATCTGCATAAGAAGACCTTCCTGATTTAATAAAACTATTATTTGTTAAGTTAGAAATTTTACAATTTTTTATGGCAATTGTAAAGTGGATACATTCACCCGAACTGTCGGCCATAATAAATTCTTTGGCTTGTAAACCCTTTGCGTCAATCATACAATTTAACAACTCGAATCTTTTGTTTGCAGCAACTTTAAATAGGTAAGGCAAACTGCTATTTGTTTGAAAACGTATATGTTGTTTTAGGCTACTAATTGCTGTTTGATTAATAAGATTAATAGGATGGTCAAACAAATAATTCGTTCCTGTTAACACAATTTGCAAATTTGATGATTTGGAATTTATTGCCTGATAAACAGCCGCTGCATCTTTGCAATTCACAACTACTGGCGTGTTGTTTTGAACCTTTGTAACAGCTTCATTCCAATACATCCCTAATTGATGAGATTGCTTTTCTAGTGCTTCAATAAATAATGCGCCTGCACATCCAATGGTATTTCTAAAACCGTTCTGTAATCGTTGTGCTACTTGATTTTTAATTGAATCGGGCAAATCTATATTTGCTTTGCTAGCAGTATATGATGGAAAATCATTCCCTAGTAATTTTGTAAGAACAAAAGTTTTTTGATCAAATCCATTATCAATTGTTTTTTTTATTTTTTCATTAACCATATTGTTTTTGAAATAGATGCCATCTAACTTATCAAAATACTGGAAGGTTACAGCTGGCTTATCTGAATAAAAAAGATTATTTAATATATACACGTTTTGTGGCGATACAGTTCTTTCAGAATCACTTCCTTCACAAACACTAAATGGCGTACAATTAACAAATGTATTGTTGGCAATAACTGCATCTCGCACTGGTAAGTATCTTTTGGGTGGAGAATTAAATACCCCATTCATTAGGGCAAGCGGAGACCTAAAACCTTCTCCTTTACAATTAGAGAAAAAATTATTTACAATCCAATTGCCTTCATTAATTACACGAACACCACCCGAACCTTCTTTACCATTGCCAAGAAACAAATTCGATTCAATTGTATTGTTATTACCATGTCTTAAAACAACAGCACCTTGGCACTCTTTAAAAACATTGTTCCTTACAAGGTTTCCGCAAGATTTAATAGAAATAACTTCTGTTTCTCCATCGCAATGTTCAAACAAATTATTTACCACTTGTGTGTTTGAATAAAATGTACAATGCTCTGCAACTCCTATTCGAATAATTTCGCCTGCATTACTACCCAAAGGTTTTCTTAATCCAAAATAATTACTATCAATTTTATGGCTATTTAAACGACTGCGATCGTCGTCTAATAAAACGGCCACTAACACGCCAAGATTTGTTTTATCAATAAAATTATTATGATCAATTCTATTGTTCTTACCATAAAACGCCACCCAATAATTCTCTACCATTCTGTTTGGATCATTGAATGAACGAATCAAAGAATTCGTAATACGGCAATTATTGGCTACCTGTTTTCCAACACTAAAATCCCATACATTTCCATTTAATGAATAGCCTTCTGTAAAATTCAATCCATCCACCACAATCCAATTTCCTCCAATATGCAAACTACTTTTTCCTTTAATGATAACGCCTCCTGGAGTTTCGGCTTTTACATAAATCGGTTTGCCCATCAACCCATTACAAGTAAGTTTAATTGAAATATTTTCCCAAATACCATTTTTTAAAATAATGAAATCGCCAGGCGCTGCATTGGCGTTGGCTGCAATGAGTTCCGTTTCATTCTTAACCATGATGTTTTTTGCAAACAGGGAGCCATTCCATAAAATATATGCTGCCAATAGGAGTAAGATTTTTTTCATACTTATTTTATTTTTGATTCAATTTTTCTATTTCAATACAATGATTGCATAAAAGAGCCAATCGCCTTCATAGATTTATGGGCTAATTTGCAAATTTAGCTGTCAATTAGCACTACTATAAAAAGCCATTAAATATAGGAAGACGAGCATACATTTCATAGGGTGATTATTCGAATAAATGATTAATGTGGTTCAATTTTGATATTCTGCTTAATTCATAGACGTTTTAGAAGATAATCTTATTGCCTACCATTTTGGTAGACTTATTATCCCTATCTTGCATACTTAAATCATTACCATGCTTAAAAAAATCAGCTTTCTTGCTTTACTGTTTGTAGGCTTTTATCAGTCAAATGCCCAAACAGCTGCTACGCCTATTGCCAAGCCTAACTTAACCATTAAGACCGACTTAACTAGTAATTTAGAGCCTGTAGAGAAGATTTTTCTATCGTACTACAATGCCACCACCAAAGTAAGATTCAACGATAGTGTTGATGTTCGTAATAGCAAAAATGCTGTTTTTAATATAGCTATTGAAGAGCCATTAATGGCACAATTAAGAGTATCTCTTGTAAAATCAACCGATACCACCAAAAAAGCAAAACCAAATTCTGCTAGAAACTACTTAACCGTTTACCTAGAGCCAGGCACTATTAACATTGTTGCAAAAGACAGTTTGAGCAACAGCACCATTACTGGTTCAAAATCGCACGATATTTATACAGTACTTAAAAATAAAGTAGCTGCTTATGATCCTGCAAAAAAAGACTTGTTTGCAAAATATGCTGCAGCTAAAAAAATTAAGGATGAAGTTGCCGCAGATAAAATAGACAAAGCAATTGATTCACTAGATGAAGTAATTAAAGTGGCAGTATACTTACCATTCTTAAAAGCGCCTGCTACCAAAAATTCTGCAATAGCTATTTATGCTTTAAACCAATATGCGGGATATGCCATTAATCCTAGCACTGCAGAACCAATATTCAAACAACTTGGTGCTATTCCTAAAAATTTACCTGGCGGAAAAGTATTTGCAGAAAAACTTGAGTTGGCTAAAAAATTAGAAGTAGGACAGTTTGCAATTCCTTTTACACAAAAAGATACTGCTGGCATTCCAGTTAGCTTGGCTTCTTTAAAAGGCAAATATGTATTGATTGATTTCTGGGCTAGCTGGTGTGGACCATGTAGAGCAGAGAATCCAAATGTGGTTATTGCATTTAATACCTATAAAAGCAAAGGCTTCACTGTATTAGGCGTTTCATTAGACCAACCTGGTGCAAAAGACAGATGGATGAAAGCCATTCATGACGATAACCTAACTTGGAACCATGTTTCTGATTTAAAGTATTGGGATAATGAAGTTGCTAAAGCTTATGGCATTCAAGCAATTCCTCAAAACTATTTATTAGATAAAGAAGGAAAAATAATTGGCAAAAATCTTCGAGGTGATGACCTTAAAAATTTCCTGAAAAAATTATTTGAACCTGCTAGCGGAACGAATTAATTTTTTAGAATAATATTTAAAATGCTCAAACTACTTAGTTTGAGCATTTTTTTTGTCTACTTTTTAAAAAGTTGTTTATACTCCTTATCATTCATATATTCTAAAATATCACCAGGTTGACAAACTAATATTTTACAAATTTCTTCTAGTGTTGAAAAACGAATGGCTTTGGCTTTACCGCTTTTAAGAATGCTCATATTAGCAATTGTAATACCTACTTTTTCACTGAGTTCTGTTAAACTCATTTTTCTTCGGGCTAACATGATATCTAAATTAACAACTATTGGCATGATTAAAATATGAATGATGAAATTAAACGGTTAAATCCAATTCTTCTTGTAATTGTAACCCTCTTTTAAACATATAAGAGATGGCAATCACTAGCAAACCCATGTATGCTTCGGCGAACATAAAAATTGGAAATTTATTTTGTGTTACATATTCATGATTAGTGAGTATGGCTATTTCATTGGGTATATAAGCCACCATTCTATAAATACTAAATACACTATGGAATATTATTAAGTATCCTAAGATTCTTATTAGTAATGAAATATCGTTGCGAAATAAATTGTTTTCATTTAGTTTAGGAATGATTAAAACGATTAAAATACAACCAAGGCATATACACAAAAGTGTAATTAAATCAATGCCCAATACCGTATCGGGAAATAATGCTTGTTGTAAAATTGTTGGATGGCTAATATGCAAGGCCCCAATTTGTTTTAAAGTGCAAGCTGGATATATTGTAACATCTTTTTGAGTAAGCATCATTTGACTATTGGGTTGCACCAACACTTCAATTCCATCTGGCTTGAACCTTCCAAATAATCCTAGAATAATATAAAGCACCATTAAACCAAAGAAGTATCTTTTAATTTTTCTATTTAAGCCGTCTTTTTTAATAATATTATTTGCTATGGAGCGAAAAAGGTTTGGTTTCATATAGTTGATTTATACGGCAATAATACAATTATTTATTGATAAACAATAAATATATATTGTATTGCATTTATGAAGGTGGTATAAAATAGATGACTTATAAAAAAGGTTTACTTATTTTTAAGTGCCCTTCAACAGATTTACAATTGCAAAAATTTAGCACCAGCCACCATGAAAAAGAAAAATATCATTCAAGCATCCTTTGTTTTTATTGGCTTAGTGCTACTTGTTTCATTTATTAGCAATGACCAAACAGGTGTTACAATAGTTAACAAGCCCAACAATCAACTACAAAACAGTTTTTATTTAAACAATGCTGCGCCGCTAATTCAGAATAGTTTGTTGAAATTGCCTGTTACTGCTATTCAACCAAAAGGCTGGTTAAAAGAAATGCTAGTGCGTCAAAAAGATGGACTCACTGGGCATTTGGGCGAAATCAGTGCTTGGTTACAAAAAGACAATAACGCTTGGTTAAGCAAAGATGGTACTGGTGGATTTGGTTGGGAAGAATTGCCTTATTGGTTAAAAGGATATGGCAACCTTGCTTATATTTTAAAGGACCCTGCAATGATTGCAGAAACAAAGGTTTGGCTAGAAGGTGTTTTTAGTAGTCAAAAACCAGACGGAAATTTTGGACCGATAAATATTAAAAAAGACGTTGAAGATTTTTGGCCCAAGATGATTATGCTTTATTGTTTGCAATCGTATTATGAATATGCTGGTGACAAAAGAGTTATTAGCCTCATGCAAAATTTCTTTCGATACCAACTAAATTATCCGGAAGATAAATTCTTGCAAATGTATTGGCAGGGCTTACGTGCAGGCGATAATCTATACAGTGTTTTATGGTTATACAATCATACACATGAAGCCTGGCTATTAGATTTGGCTAACAGAATTCATAACAAAGGAACAAGTTGGACTAGTCGAGACAGCCCCGCAAAATCTAAAAATCATAGTAGGTCATTAAAAAAAGAATGGCCAAAATGGTATAATGAATTACCCGACTGGCATAATGTAAATGTGTCTCAAGGCTTTCGTGAGCCTGCAACTTTTTATCAATTATCACATAACGAAAAAGACCTGAAAGCGAGTTATGAAGTTTTTGATATAGTACGCAAATATTTTGGGCAAGTACCTGGTGGTTTATTTGGAAGTGATGAAGTAGCAAGACCTGGTTATGATGATCCACGCCAAGGAATGGAAACATGTGGGATGGTAGAAGAAATGAACTCCGATGAACACATGATGCGCATGACTGGAGATATTGCTTGGGCAGATCAAGCAGAAAATGTTGCATTCAATTCATATCCTGCTGCAGTGATGTCAGACTTTAAATCATTAAGATATATAACTAGCCCAAATATGGTGTTGAATGATGCAGAAAATCATTCGCCAGGTATTGATAACGCTGGTCCTTTTTTAATGATGAATCCTTTCAGCTCTAGATGTTGTCAGCACAATCATGCGCAAGGATGGCCTTATTTTTCTGAAAACTTATTCATGGCAACACCAGATAATGGCGCTGCCGCTGTTATTTATTCGGCTAGTGAAGTAACTATGAAAGTTGGAAATGGAACAAATATTAGCATTGATGAAAAAACCAATTATCCTTTTGAAGATAAAATTAGTTTTGTTTTTCACACAAAAACTGCAGTAGAATTTCCATTCTATTTGCGCATTCCGCAGTGGTGTAATAATGCCTCTATTAGTATTAACCAACATAAAGTTACAGTGCAACCATTGGCGTCTAAATATGTTCGAATAAATAGGATGTGGAAAGAAGGCGATGAAATTACTTTACAACTACCCATGAAGGTTCGTGTAAAAGAATGGAAAGAAAATAAAAACAGCGTGAGTGTTAATTACGGGCCATTAACTTTTTCATTAAAAATTGGGGAAGAATATATTAAAGCAAAAAGCGATGCAACTGCTATACGCGATTCTAAATGGCAGAAAGGTGCTAATATTGATGCATGGCCTTCTTATGAAATTCATCCTACAAGTGCATGGAATTATGGATTAGTATTTGATCAAAAGAATATTAGCAACGCTTTCTCTATTGAAAAAAAGCCATGGCCAAAAGATAATTTTCCTTTTACGCAAAGCGCATGTCCAATTATAATTAAAACAAAAGCACAACAAATTCCCAACTGGAAAATTGATCAGTACGGCCTTTGTGGCGTATTATCTATGAGCCCAATAAAAAGCACATCGTCGGTTGAAACTGTTACCCTATTACCAATGGGTGCAGCCCGTTTGCGCATTAGTGCTTTTCCTGTTATTGGCAAAGGAGCAGATGCATTAGATTGGAAAAATTAAGCAGTTAAAACACAAATCATCTCTATAAAAAAAGCGGCTGTATCACATTTGATACAGCCGCTTTTAAAATGATGCTTATTGATAATTATTTATCCTTTTGTATTAGCCTCATATTAATCACTGCTAAACGGTGCACTTCGGCTTTGTCTACTTTTAAGAATTTGATATACAATTTATGCGGACCTGGTTTTACGTTTTCTAACACTACTTCAGATTTACTAAACATGGTACTAGTTGCATTGGCTAATTTAAGTTCGCCAATTTTTGTGCCTGTTGGTCTTGGTCTATCTTGGTACAGGGTTAATTCATAACCTTTGTCTAATTGTTGTGGAATACCATATCCAAATTCAATTGATTTAATTCCGTCTAAATTAATATCAGAAAATTCTAACCAACCTTCTTCACCATTAACAAATGCTGCACGGTGTTCGCGCCATGCTTTAACATCTACATTTGAAGCTGCTGTGCTTGTTGGCATAATGATTAAAGCGCTTCTTAATGTGGTGGTATTGGTAGTGCTTAGTGGTTTAATGCCAGGACCTCCTTTGTCGGTATAGGTTGCGGTGATTTGCATTAAATTACCTGGGCCCATATCTTGCTCTGTAGGTGTAATAGTTCCACTAGCAGGCAATGAAGCTGTTTTCTTTTTGTCTACACTTAAAATGTATTCAACAATCATATCTAACTCGTCTTGCTTTAAGTTTGGATGTGCAGCCATTGCTACTTCACCCCAAACACCACTTCCTCCTTTAACAATTTTATTGGCTAAATAGGTTTTTGATTTTGCATCGTCTTTGTATTTTTCTGCGACCATTTTAAAGGATGGTCCTACAGATTTTTCTGCTTCTTTGTGACAAGATTTACAATCAAGTGTTGCAATTAAATTTCTGCCTTCCATTATTGAAGACATTATTTGATGCCCTACTACCTGTGCTTTATCGGGTCCATTTAAATAATCAACTTTTACATAAATTGATTTTTTATCGATGCCGCCTTTTTCGGTAGATCCGTCTTCTTTGTCTTTTACATTTACAGCATACTTAACAGGCTGTCCTGGATAATAAAAGTTATGGTCTTTTGAAATAGTTACATCCACAACTGGTGATTCATTTCCTGCATAAACACTAATCACTTCACTTTTTGTTGCTGCACCTTTTGCATCTTTTACAGTAACATTAATACGGTATTCGCCTGGTGCTGTAAAAGTAAATGAAGTGTTAGGCGTTTTTGTTGTTTTAATTGTTTTTCCAAAACTCCAAACATAAGTTAGCGGATCATTGTCTGGATCTGTAGAACCTGTTGCATCTGCCTGAATAGTTAATGGTAAGGTTCCTGATAATTTATTGATGCTGATAGCCGCTTTAGGTGCTCTATTACCGCCGTTATAATCAATTCTGGAAAGCGCTGCATCAGGATTTTTTGTAAACCAACCTGTGCCATATTCTAGAACATAAATTCTTCCATCTGGGCCTAGTTCGGCATCAATAGCACTATTGAATTTTGTATTTGGCATGAATGGATCCATTTGTTTAAAATTGCCTTCTGCATCCATCGACACCATTTTAACCCATCCTCTTATCCATTCATAAAACATTAGTTTCCCATTAAAATAATCTGGATAACGGGTTGCTTTTGGATAATATTCTGGATAATAAATTGGCCCTGCCATTGCATTACGTCCGCCAGTACCTACTTCTGGAAAATCAGGAGATGCGGCATAAGGATACCAAATAAATGCAGGACTAACTGGAGGTAATTCAACTAAGCCAGTATTATTTTTTGATAAGTTCATTGGTTTTTTAGGATCGAAAAAATCACCTACTGCACCTGTTTCGTAATTGAATTGACGATACGGATAATTATTACCAATAAATAATGGGTATCCAAAATAACCTGCTTTACGTGCTTGGTTAAGTTCATCGTATCCACGTGCACCTTTCTCATCTAATTTATCATTTGATGCATCTGGGCCTACATCTCCCCAATATACAAATCCTGTTTTACGATCCACCGAAATTCGGTATGGATTTCTAGTACCCATTGCATAAATTTCTGGGCGTGTTTTAGGCGTTCCTGGTTTAAACAAATTGCCTTCAGGAATAGAATAACTAGCATCTGGATTTACTTTGATGCGTAAAATTTTTCCGCGCAAATCGTTGGTATTACTAGATCCTCTGCGTCCATCGTATTGTTCAAAACCTGCGCGATTGTCTATTGGGCCAAATCCATCCAATATATATTTTGAATCGGGTTGATTAAAAGGTGTTGTATTATCGCCCGATGAAATATATAAATTTCCGTCAGGACCAAATGCCAATGAACCACCTGTATGACAACAAATAAATCTGGTTGTGGCTACATCAATTATTTTTTTCTCGGAGGATAAATCTAGTTTGCCATCTTTAAAAATAAATCGTGAAACTCTGTTGGCCGCAGTATCAGCAGAAGAATAATTTAAATAGATATAGTGATTGGTAGCGTAATTAGGATCTGCAGTAATACCAATTAATCCTTCCTCGGCATTAACACCTTTTACGCCAGATTGGTGATAGAGATTCAATTTTGCAACTTGCGTAACTTTTTTGGTAGTGTTATTATAAAATTGCACTTCCCCTTTGCGTTGGATAATGATAATATCAAAATTCGGAAGGATGGCCATTTCTGTTGGCTCATCAAACACGCCTCCTGCTAATACATTTTTAGTAAACCGATCTTCATCGGGAGGAATTAAAGAGCTTGCTTTTGAATAATCTAATGGTTGCTTATTACCAATTGCATATTGAATGCCGCCTAATAAATGTTTTAAATAAAGAGGATCGGCAAATGATTCGTCGGTATGACCTAACTCTGTGTAGAATGCACGTCCACCATCATAATCATGGTACCAAGCCATAGGATGTGATGCACCATGTTCGCCGCCCTTGTATGATTTTTCGTCGATACTAATTAGCACTTTCACTTCATTTCCTGGTGCTTTTCTAAAATTATACCATTCGTCAAAACGCTCCCAAACAGCTGGCAGATGCGCAGTACTTGGATGGGTATTATCGTTTACTACCAACTTTGCCATTTGTTGGCTTGGATGACCTTTAAAATAAGCACCTGATAACTTTCCATACCAAGGCCATGTGTACTCGCAATCTGTTGCAGCATGAATACCTACATATCCACCACCTGCTTGCATATATCTTTCAAATGCTGCTTGTTGGTACATATTTAAAATATCTCCAGTAGTACTTAAAAATACTACGGCATTATATTTTTTTAAATTGTCTTCGGTAAACATTGTTGCATCTTCTGTGGTGTCTACTGAAAATCCATTTGCTTTACCTAATTCTATTAAAGCTGGTTTACCAACTTTAATGGAAGAACCATGACGAAATGCTGCAGTTTTTGAAAAAACCAATACACGTGTTTGTGCGCTTAATTGGAGTGTAAGCAAAAGCAGCAATGACAATAAACTGTTTTTAATCATAAACTTGTTTTGTAGATGAATATATCCTTCAAATTTTTAAACGTTTTAAATTTAAAGGGAGGATAAATTTAATGATAAAATAAGTTACTAGTTCGCGAATGGTTAAAAGAATTGGGATATTCTACTATAACGTTTTAGGTTTGTTGATTATGAGGGAGTTATGGTTTAATTAAATTATAGGAATGCCATTAGGCAACCCTTTTATTCGCGTTGAATAAATTAGAAACACCCTAATAGATGACTCAAGTAATTCTATTTGTTTGAAAATTTATATAGCTTTCAATAGTATATTATATCCTTGCTAACCCTGGTTTATTTAATAGTAACTGAAGTTCTTTTAGATGTTTAGTATAGACCTCCCTAGGACTTGCATTGTGTTTAATACAAATTGAAGCAGCTTTTCCTACAACTTCCCCCATCATACCACAGGTTTTCATTACACGTACAGGACCGAGTCCTGATTTTGTAACACTAATGCATCTGCCAGCCATGAATAGATTATTAATATTTCTACTATACAATGTTCGGTATGGTGCCCAGAATTCTCCACCGTATTCATATTCTACACCTCTTGTATAGTCTGCCACAAATGCATTATCCTCAAATCCATTTTTGTATTCTTTTTTAGGTGTGTGAAGATCAACATGCCAAGAACAAGGAAATGCACTGTCACTAAATTTTCGTTGTTGTTTAAAATCCTCTGCATCCAACACTAAATCTCCCATTAAGCGGCGTGATTCACGTTTGCCAGCAATAAAAGCAACCCAACCTAGTCGGTGTTTGGGATACATTTTATCTATATTCTTAATAACATCCCAAGCACCATACATTGCTCTGAAATTATGATCGCGTATTAGTTCTATTTCATTTACTTGGTCTTTATTAAACCCACTTTCCCAGTACCACATATTTGCAAAAGACTGTAGACCTTCACGTCCAAAGGTTTTTTCTCCTTTTCTACCTGGAAAAGGCTTGTCAGATAAATCTAATGCCCAAGGACAGTGTGGAAACGGCTGATCATTATCTCCTATTTCGCATTTCATTGCCAATGCGCTTTTGTCTTTACACTCGCAGGCTAGCACATCGTCTTTATTTGTAGTATCTAGTATATTAAAAAGATTAGTGCTGCCCATTAAATTCTCAACCTTGTATTCATAATCTGCACCAGCTTTAAAGCCAATTGTGGCATCACCAGTACAATCTGAAAATAATTTTCCTTTTAATCTTTTTTGGCGTGCGGTTCGAGTGCTTTGAATTATTATGGCCTTTATTAGTTCGCCATCTGTTTCAACCCTCATTACTCTGTGGTTGATAAAAAGGGTTATGTTCTTTTCTGCCTTTACTTTATTTAGTTTACGCGCATCGTCGTAATAACTTGCAGCAACACCATTTAAAATTTGTCCATCACCCCTTATGATTGGTGGAAGAATTTCATTTACTATATCGCCAATATGTGGGTACAAACTTTTGTTCGTATGCCCTTCTGGCCATACTCTTACCTCTGAACTGCCATTACCACCAAGCACAGGTCTATCTTGAACAAGTGCAACTTTTACTCCATTTCGTGCAGCAGAAATAGCGGCACATGTACCAGCTAAGCCACCTCCAGAAATAATCAAATCAAACGCACCTCCTTCTTCTGGCATTTCTGGAAGTCCAAGAAGTTTGCGTCGAAATTTCGTTAAAGATTCAATATCACTAGTTGGCTTAAATTCAATATCCTTACAAAATAAAATTGCTTCACAGCGTCCTTCAAAACCTGTTAAATCGTGCAATGCTAAAGTTGCTTTACTTGCAACTTTCACAACGCCACCATCGTGCCAATGCCATGTTGCACTTTTAGTACCAAATGTTTCATTTAGCGCTATTCCATCTATTTTCAATTGAAATTTTCCTGGTGCTCCAGGGGCATTCCAGGGTGCTACCCAATCTCGTGTTCGAACCCATACACGATACATTCCAGATGAAGGAAATTCAATTTGTGTTGTAGCATCTTGTACAGGTATTCCTAATCCATGTGCTAATAAATAAGGCGAGCCCATTTGATCCATAGATTGTTGGTCTAATTCCCAGCCACCCAAATTTGCAAATTGTTCTGCTTCAATAAAAACAAATTCTGATGCAGTTATTTTTTTTGAATCATTAGCAAATAATGGTAATGATCCTGCTAAGAAACATAAACTAGTATTTCCAATTACACCAACAAATTGTCTTCTTTTCATCTTTATACATTTTTTAAAGCCTAATAAATTACAAGCACAGTTTTATAACTCAGTTGTACTATTTATCCTTTTTAATTGCTCTTTAATTTTGCTAGTAACCAGTTATTCATTTTTTCATTCTGTTCTGGATAAGACCAATGGCCAGTTTCAAGAGCCAAAAACAATTCCTTCGTTGCTACTATTGAATTATATGCCGAATACATTGAGGTTGGTGGACAAACTTCATCATTATAACCCCAGGAATAAAATCCTGGAACTTTAATTCTTTTAGCAAAGTTTACTACATCATAATAAGGAACAGTTTGCAATTTCTCCTTTGTATCATTAAACTGCTTATTATATTTATCAAAGTAATGTGGCCATCCTCCAGCCCTGCTTTTCAAATAGCCTGTAACATCACATAACGCAGGATAATATACACCCAAACATTTTACCCTGCTATCTAGTGCTGCAGTTACAATAGACAATGCCCCTCCTTGACTTCCTCCTGTAACTGCTAAATTTATTCCATCAAATTGGGGTAGGCTTGTTAAAAAATCATTTGCTCTTATACATCCTACATAAACTCGTTTATAAAAGAATCGATCGCGATTATCTAAATTATAAGTTGGATATCCATTTAACACACCACTTGCTAAATCAAGATATACCGACGGATCCATATTAACTGGAATGCCGTGTATGCCTATTTGTAATGTAATAATTCCTTTTTCTGCATTTGCAATATCGCCAGAGTAGGCTCTAACGCCTGCACCTGGCACTTGTAGTAAAGCAGGATATTTTCCTTCTTTTTTGGGTACGCACAAAATTCCATAGAGCCTAGTGCCTATTCTATAATTTTGAAGACTTAAATGATATACATTTACTTTTTCGGTACACTTATCTGGCATTAATGTCATTTTTGCATCCATTGGAATCTTCGCATTTTCTAAAATTGCATTTTGCCAAAATTCATTGAAGTCTTTAGGGTTTTCTACAGTAGGCACTATTTGAAGCGGATCAAAAGCAGCAGTACTTAAATTACGATATTCTTTATTCTCTATTACAGCAACGACTATGCATCTAAGAAATCCTGGTTCATTTATTGTGCCTGCATCAATGGTTTGAGTACCTATTGATAATATTAAACTATCTTTTTTAATTGGATCTTGTTTTTCAAGACCTATTTCATAACGCACTTTTACATCGTTTAATAAATTTCCATTTTTATAAACAGAGATGGTGAACTTTACTTTTTCGCCTTTTTTATAGGTCCAATCTGAATGATCGGCAGCAACAACTACTTTAATAAAACGCTCTATTGGTTGTGCAAAAAGCACATTCATGCTAGTTAATGCTAACAATAAGACTACTAATTTTTTGAATGATTTATTATAATTCATTTATTAGGATTTAAATAATGGTCAATTAAACTTGTCTTAATTTATAAGGATACACTTTGCCTGATGCCCATTGAGCAACATACATATCACCTTCATTATCTATACATACATCGTGTGGTTGAAAAAATATTTTTTCGGTTTGAGATAACGGCTTTAATAATCCATTTTCATATACAGGTTCAGATCCACCCAAATTAGATACTACTTTGTTGTCTTTATTTAAAATTGTAACAAAGCCAGATCCAGCCACATCAAGTTTAGGAGAGCGTAACACCGCAGCATATAAATAGTCTCCATGTATTACAGGTCGGCAAACGCCGGCGCCAGGAATATGAATTACTTCTATCAACTTTCCTTCTAATGAAAACCTTTTAAAACAAGTTCTATTTCTGTCTGTAACTAATAGTGTTGGAGTCGTTTGTCTGTAATCAATACAAACGCCATGAGCATTGTCTAGGTATGCCTCGCCATCTCCGCGTCCTCCAAAATAATTAAGCAGTTTTCCATTCGCATCATAGTGTAATACATATTGAGAGCCATATCCATCTGCAATATAAAATTCTCCGTTTTCTAAAACTGCAGTTTCTGTTGGAACAAACTTTTCTTTCTTTTGATAAATACCTGCTTCCAATGGCGCATCTATTGTAAAAATAATTTTTCCGTCAATGGTGGTTTTAAAAACTTGGTTCCGTTTTGTATCTGTTATAAAAAGCAAATCGTCTTTTCCTGTTTTTTGAAGTGTTAATCCATGTGCTCCTGGAAATTCGGTACCCCATGTACTAATTAAACGGCCTGATTTATTATAGATGATAATATTATTCTTGGTTTCATTCGTTAATAATAAAATTCTACCCTTACTATCTTGTACCATTTCGTGGCAGTCATTCACTGGCGTTTTTTCTGGATTTAAGCTTCCCCACTTAGTATCTAATCGATATTTTTTTTCGTTATGCCCATAAATAGGTCCTTTTGGTTTAGCCAACAAGTCTTTAGCAATAAAAAAAATTGCACTTGTTATTACGGCATTTTTTACAAATTCTTTTCTGTTCATTTTTATATTTTTTGGTTTGAATAAAGGAAAGTTAGAAATTAATTTTTAATAAATATAGGTAAAGGAGGCGCATCAATCTCTTTGTCTAAGACAGGTAAAACATCTAATGGAATTGCACCATATTTATTTCGCAAAACTTTAAGTCCATAAATTGGCGCATGCCACATATTAATGAGCGTGCCCTCTGAACCTCTATCTGGCATCATTTTAACATGCAATTTTAAATACTCATCAAATAATAATAAGGCCTGATTACAAATATTAACAGCTTTATTTTTTTCTTGATCTGTTAAATTAGCTAGCGGATCTTTTTTAATTTTTTGAATTCCGGTTCCTGCTAAAAAAGCTTGTAGATAAATTCTACTAGTACTAATTCGATTGACAAGGAATTGTAGATAATTTTTTCCTGCCAATAATTTATTTTCTGCTAATAACTTAGCAAGTATATAATTCACATTAGCATACATTGAATCTACTTTTTGAATGTTACTAGGGTTCATCCAGGTAAAAGGGGCTCCAGTTAACCAGGCCCCTGGCCAACAAAAGCCTATATTAGGCAAATCAGTAGTAGATATCCAATCAATCATTTCTAATTGATTCATTGCAGTATAATACTGGTCCTTTTGGTTAATCCCTAATTTTGATGCATATGAATAGTAAAAATCTTTCCGTTTTATAGGTCCTTCAATGGTAGCAGTTGCAGCGTATTTTGCTGTAGTTATGTTTTCTCCTGTTCTCCAATGATTAAAAAGAATAGAGTTGATTTGTGTGCTTCCATTAATTTTATTCAAATACTGCATTAAATTTTCAATTCCTTCTATTGAGTTTTGTTGTGTAAACATTAAACCATCAAATTCTATCCACGAATAAATAGCTGTTTTTTGAATATCTTTTTTTGAATTTGAAATTATTGGAAAGTTTTGTGCTACTCTTTTGCTGCCATGACCAGGCATAATTGACACTTCTGAATTTGGCAAATAAACCCGCGCAAGACGATAAGCTGCTTTTGCATAATCAACCATTGCGCAATAAACACCTATTTTATAAATAATTTTATGTGCGGATTTTGAAGGTGTTTTTTCTAATATTTTAATTGCTTTAATATTTCTACCCATTTGAAAAAAAAGATTATCTAAATCAGTTTGTTCAGGTCTGATTGCACTAGTAACTATGGTGTCTTTTAATACACCTATTCCAAATTGTTCTATCAATATTGATTTTGTCTGTTCAGCTGTACATTTTTTTCCCCAACCACCTATCTCTTCTGTAATGATTTCTAATTCATCTATCATTGGGTATGCATCCATTACAGAATGACATGTTTCTAGTATAAAATTCATGTCTCCTGTTGATCGTGGTTCTATAGAGAACTGAATACGAAGGCCAATTTCTTTTGCATAAACCAATAATTGTTTCATCCAAGAGATAGCCATCTTACTACGTATTTCTGGCATTTCATAAAATGGTTCAATTACAGGGATACAAAATTCTTTCTGATTAAAACGAATATTATTTTTAAATATGGGCAAATTAGGAATCGATTGGCGTCGACCATAAAAAAAATTACCCCCTAATATTGTTGTGTCTTTATTTTTTACTTCATGCCATAAATTAGGATAACTATGTACTGCTAATTTATTGAATCGTAATCTTACCAAATTACGGAGATACTCTTTTGCTTCTTCTATTGGGTAAGAAGAAATATCCATTGGAAAATTCACATGCTGTCTAATTCCTCTCCATCTGGTGAAAGGAATCGTTTTTTCAGAATCTCCTTTTAAAATATTAAAATTGAAAATTGAACTTGTAGTAATACCAGACATCTCGAATAGATAACCTATTTTTTCTAAAAAAGTATACACCGAATGAGAAATGCACATTTCATCTGCTCCAGATAATACAATAACAAAAGCTTGACTATTACCACTAACATTATATGCAAATGCGCCATTTTTTAATTGTGCATCTTTTTTAAAAACAACTGTAAACTGACTATTATGAAAATCAGATGCATCAATGGCTTTTTTAAATAACAAGAGGAACTCTTGCTTAGCAAAATTTATTGTAGTTGATGGATTCACCCCATCAAGAACAACTTTAAAACTATTCGCTGAAAAACCCGTGAATTTAAAAAGTAATAAAAAAATAAGTATGACTATATTTTTTATTGGCATAAGTTTTTATTTAAAACTTTTTTTAATGAATTTGAACTTCATCTACAAACAACCATGCTGGAGAGCCTTCACCAGGCTTTCCTTTTGGTATGACTCCAAAATTATCAGCTACTATTTTTAAATGTTTTACCTGTTGATTGTTTATTGAGAATGCTATAGTTTGCACTCCTTGTTTTTGTATATCAAAATTTTGTTGGCTGCCAACTTCTAAAAAGTTTAGGCCATCCATTGAAGTGAATACTTTTACTTTGGCGGGCATATACACCCAACTAGAAGGTGCATTAAAAAATCGTATGCTAATTGCATTTATTTTTTCAACTGTATTAAAATGAATAGTTCCTGAAAAATCTGTGCCATTCCATCCTAACCATTCGTTATCGTTAAATCGAGTATTACTTCCAATTACGCCATTAACCCATGCATTATTGCCCGCTTGATTATATTGTTTGCTAGGCAAATGAACTAAATCTACAGATTGCCCAGTGGCTTTATTAATACTAAAATCTGCAATAGCCTCATCTATAACTATACCATTTTTTACCACACCAGCTATTACTCTTTTTTTACCAGTAATTAAAAAAGGAGCATTGTATTTCAGTTTATTTAATGTAAAATCTGCAGTATCTGTAGCATAATAAATAGGATAATTTGCTGGCACCCCTGTCACTTCAACTGCAACACTATTTTTTTCGGATAAGTAATTCCCTTTTATTTTTATATTAAATAAGTGTTTGGAATAATTCAATTTAACTGCATTTAACTTTTGTAAATACGGCGTTAATCGATTAACAAAATTATTGAACCCGGGTTTATTTTTAGTCCACCCTACTTCCGACAATGCAATCGCTCTAGGAAATAGCATATACTCCGCTAAAGAAGTGGATGTAACATACTCTGTCCATAAATTACATTGTAGCCCTATGATATAGGCTGATTGTTCTTTAGTTAAGGCTGCTGGTATAGGATGATAATTATATACTTTTTCTAGTGGCAAAAAACCGCCCCAAGCAATTGAATCATTTGGATTTGTTGATTGATAGAAATTAAAATAACAAAAATCGAGTGGAGTCATTATTACATTGTGAGATTGCTTTGCAGCTTCTATTCCACCAGACTCACCTCGCCAACTCATTACATTTGCATTTGCGGCCAAGCCGCCTTCTAAAATTTCATCCCAACCAATAATTGACTTTCCTTTTTTATTTAAATATTTTTCAACTCGTTGAATAAAATAACTCTGTAAACCATTTTCATCTTTTAATCCTTTTTCTTTAATGAGTTGCCGACAAAAAGCAGATCTTTTCCAAGATTCTTTAGGGCATTCATCTCCACCAATATGAATATACGTAGATGGAAATAGTTCGCAAACTTCATCTAGTATATTCTCAATAAAATGAAAGCTATATTCTGTAGGAGAAAAAACATCTTGAAATACACCCCAAGATTCCTGGACAATTTTTTTCCCTTTTTCTTTAAGTGCTATTTGAGATTGATTAGATAAGGTTTTTAGTTCTGCAACACTTGATTCTTCAGGAAAACAACTTAGTGCTGGGTATGCGGCTATGGCAGCACTTGCATGGCCGGGGAGTTCAATTTCTGGAATAATATTGATATACTTTTTTCTAGCATACGCAACCAAATCTTTTATTTCTTCTTGACTATAGTACCCTCCATGTTTTGTATTGTCATTTCCATCACCAGGCGACTTTCCTTTGATAGTGCCATTTCTAAACCCGCCAATACTTGTTAGTAGTGGGTATTTTTTAATTTCAATCCGCCATCCTTGGTCGTCTGTTAAATGCAAATGAAGGTTATTCATTTTTTGCATAGACATAATATCAACTAATTTTTTTACAAACCCAATTGGCATAAAATGTCTGGCTACATCAAGCATTAGGCCTCGATACGAAAATGCAGGTTCATCTATTATTCTAATTACGGGCAACGTTAAATTGCTCATTTTTTTATTGCCTGAAATTGAATTGCTATTTGCTGGTAGTTGAAGCAGTGATTGAATTGCATAAAATATTCCAATGGGAGATTTTGCTTTTATAGAAATTTTTTGAGTAGTTATTTCTAAATCGTAGGCTTCATTTCCTTTTATATCAGAATTGATATTTATAAAAATACAATTGGTGGGAGTTTGAATATTACTTTGCTTAAGAGAAAAGTTGGTTGTTGCTTTAATGGCTTGAAACAATTGCTCAGTAGCTGTAGATATAGCAGTGTCATTAGAATTAAATACGATAACTGTTTGCTTATTGATATTAAAGAACCCCTTACCCAAACTAACACTATCTGGATATGGAATGATGTTTACTTTTTGTGCGCCTACATTTAATGCACTAGTAAATAACAATAGTATTAATAAACCCTTTATATTTTTCATACATCAATATTAATAAGGATACCTATTTTTTAGTAACGCTAACATATACACATTCACATCCCATTGAACAGATAAAGGTGCTTGTGTATAAGGCATTGCTGGCATATAAGGATAAGGGCCAAATTCTGTTGTAATGGTTAATGGTTGATTTTTTTTGTTACTCAATAAAACAAGTTCGTCCCACCATTTTAAATAAATATCTACTGTTTCTTTCCATTCTGGAGCTCTTGGATCATTTAATTGCGGACTTTGAGTATGACCTATTCTTGAATGCAAATGCCTTGTATGATTTAATGCAAGGGCAACTCCTTCTGATTGGTCTTCTAAAAATGATTCGTGAACAGTACACCAATGAGAAATATCTAAAGCCAATTTTATGTTTTTATTGCTAGCTACACTTCGTTTAAAAACCGGAATATTATAAAAGAATTTTCCGCGATGCGTTTCGTGTACTATTTCTATCCCTGTTTGTTCACTAACCGATTCTGCTAGCGCAATCAGTTCCATATTTTGTTCAAATGAAAAATAGTCTTTCCCTGTTTGTGTATTAATTAAAATTGGTTTGGCATCGGCTAAATGCAAAAGATATTTTTTATAACTTTTTGCATTTTCATGAAAGTCTTTTTCTAGTGATTGCCAATATTGCCCTATCAATAAAAGGTTATGTTTTTTTAAGGTTAACAAGATGGTGTTCTTTTCGTACTCATCAAAAGGCAAATCCATTTCAACACCATTGTACCCAGCTGCTTTTACATTTTTACAAAAGTCTTCAAAAGGCAGTAGGTTACCCCATAATGGGCAAAAATATTGTATGGTCATTACTGAAGATTTTTAGTCGTTTAAGATTTTTAATAATAAGTTCGAGGCCGTTGGATTTTCTTTTATTCTATTGGCAAGTGAAATTTCACATAATACAAAACTGCCTTTTCCATAAGTATAACTAGCTGCCGCCAAATAGCCAGCAGGGTCTTCTCCTGCAAAATTGCACAAGCCAGTGGTAATTAATGGCGTCCATTTATTTGCTTTAAATACATTATACAATAGGGGTTGAATATAGCCTTTCGTTTTGTCGTACCACATAAAAAAGTCTTTTGCTTGAATATTGCCAGTGTTTAATAAATCTGATGTTGGATTAGCAAAATAATAATTACCCATAATTGTTTTTTTGATGGAAACATTATTATCCGCTATTGTAAAGTCTCCAGCTTTTATTTCGGTGAATAAAACTTTACCTCCCTGTTCTACAAATAGGTCGATGACTTTTTTGTTATTAATATAATCATTGATATTGTCAATAATTAGTGCCTGTGCTTTGTTGATTGATGTAACCTGACTTGCATGCATATCTGCTAGGATTATAGCAGATTTTGAAGATGCATTTCCAAAAATGAATACCTTTTTTTGTAACCGTTCGGCAACTGGAAATAAATGAATAATTTGATTGGTTTTATGTATACAAATTCCTTTGCTATTAAATATTCCTAGCACAATATTGGCAGTAGTTCTTTTTGAAACTGGTGGGACTATAAAATTAATAAAGCCCTGAAATGCCGAACTATTCATTGGTATTAACGCTGTAGACATTTGTCTTACAATTGTTTTGCCATCAATTTTTACTTCATAACGAATAGAGTAATTAGCAGGTGCTTCATTTAAATCATTGCATACCCATGCTTCTATATTCACAGGTTCGCCTTCGTAAAATGAAAAGCGATCAGTTCTTAGCGAACCCATTAATGGTGCCAAAGCATTTCTATATGCGAAATATGCTTTCTTTGGCTGACGATCAACATCCATAATTGCTTTCATCCAACCGGCCGGCCAGGCGTCAATAAAAAGGTGAACTGCTGATGATACATTTCTTTTGTCTCGCCTAAATGATTCTGTTACCAATTGAACAGCCCATTGTTGAAAGTTTTGACTTTCTTCAATCCAATTTTCAAGACCTGTTTGTGTTGGGTACCACATGTAATGAAATGTATTGGTTTGAGATTTTGAAATTTTATTGGCGTTCCAAACCATATTTTCTTGCTCATTTTGTGGCAACCAATTTTTTGGATAATATTTAAGCATGGTATTTAAAGGATCTAAACCTTCTGCGCCATATTCGCCACAACCATACAACCAATTGGGTTTTATTAATTGCCAGTATCCTTTATAGAATTTACCTAAATCTAATGCATGCCCATTGTACCAAGTATTGTAGCAGTGTGCATCTGGCAAACCAGGACTTGGCGGATCATAATCTCCATCTCCTGGTTTGATGACCCTATCTGGATTAGATAATAAAACAGCTTGATCGAGGGCCTTGAATAACTTATAATACTCATCGGCGTTAGAAAAACTTCTTTGAGGACTACCATCGGCATTGGGGAATCGTTCATTTATATACGTTACCACAATACTCGACGGATGCCCACGAACTAGTCTTTCCATTTCTTCTGCTTGCTTTACAGCTTGGGCAAATTGTGAAATTCTTAATCCACCAAACAATGGTAAATCGGTTTGATTTAACATGCCTAATTGATCGCAATAATCATACACTTCTGATTGTACAGGTCTTTGCGTAAAACGTAAAAAATTTAGGTTGCCGAGTTTTGCTAATAAAATATCATCTCGTAATTGTGCCCAATTTTTATTTTTTACATCATTCTGCTCAAACCCCATTGAATTCGCACCACGTAACCTGATTTGTTTGCCATTCAAAAACATTCTGCCTTTTGGAATATGCACTGTATCCATTTCAAAACTTCGCATACCAAAAGATTTTGCTTGAATATCGCAAAGCTGATTATTTGCGTCTTTTAGCGTTAGTTGCAATGAATACAACCAAGGTTGCTGTTGTTGCCACCACCTGAAGGCTTTAAATGAAATAGGAATTCTAAGATAATTTGCGCCATACTGCATTGGCAAATTTTTTGTTTGCCAATCTGTTGGCTTAACCATATCTCCAATACCAGGAATATGGGTAGTAGTTGCCAAAAAAGATTTATCTAAAATGATTGTATCTGAAAAATTTTGTCCAAAAACAGATAACTGGAGAACCACATTTTTAGGAATCGTACTAGTGTTATTTATTTCAACCCAAACTTCTGCTTTTGATTGACTAGGAAGAGGTCTAACGAAAATATCACCTATGAATAAGTTAGACCTTGCTTCTAAATAACAGTCTTGGTAGATGCCCATTGCAGGTGGACAAATATGCCATCCTTCCATTGGCTCGTTGTAGCCTAATCCACCAGCTGCGTATAATTTATTGCCTATAATGTGGTTGCCATCTTCGTCGTTTGATCCTGTTGTAGTTGGTTCATTGATTACTTTAACCAATAAAATATTATTTCCTTTTTTGGCATACTTAATTACATCAAATTCAAAGGGAGCAAAAAAGCCTTCGTGTGTGCCACATAAAACACCGTTGAAATATACTTCGGTTTTATAATCAACTCCTTTAAAGCAAACAAATAAACTACCCATTTGCAATAGTTCATCGGTAACAGTAATTTCTTTTTGATAATAAGTAACAGCATTGCCAATTGGTGGCCCGTAATGAGGCATATTCACTTTTTCCCAATTACCTTTTCCTAATAGTGTATTTGCAAAATTTAATTGATCTTCTTTTGATTCAATACGCCAGTTCATGGTAGTAATAGGAACTCTTTTTCTAGTCTGCATTTTAATAGGCACTAGATTTTTCATAAAAGGTTCGTAAACCTTTCGCATTGAATCAAGTTCATGATACAAAGCCTCTTTTGTATGAATTGGTTCTATAAATTGAAAAGGAGTAGCCGAAAGAATTCCTGATGGTAGTTTTTTTTGAATTAATTTTTGAGGTGCCGGCTCAATAAGTTGGTCTTTTCGTAATGTATACGATTGTCCTCCAATTTTTGCAAACTGGTCGTTCTGTGCAGTTGTTTCTAAAAAACAAATGATGCCTACAAATAAGCAACCAACTAGTTTTATGTTGTTTCGATTGCTTGTTGATTTTTTTTTCATAAACGATAAGATAGGTCATTTTAAATAAAAAAAGCCAACCATTACTTTCTTTTTATGGAAAGTAAGATTGGCTTTTTTATTAAATATAACAATTGCTAATACCCGGGATTTTGGGCCAATTTTGCACCAATGTTTTTATCAATTTCACCTTGTGGAATTGGTAATAAATTATTTTTTGCACTTACAGTAGTTTTTTGAATATCTCCACCATATTTTTTTACACGATCATATAAAATACCTAAACGCATTAAGGTTAACATCCTGTATTCTTCTCCGTAAAGTTCCCGAACGCGTTCGTCTAAAATATAGTCGAGTGTAATATCAGATAACTTTGCAAGTGGCGCTTGTGCTCTTGCACGAATAGTATTGATATCTAAAAGTGCACTCGCCGCATCACCCTTTGCTAAACTGGCTTCTGCTCTTAATAAATATGTTTCTGGTAAACGCATAACATACTGATCTTTTGTATACCCGTAAATAAAATCTCCATTAAAGTGTTTGTCAGTTCCGAATTTGGTCCAGTTAGGATAAACATACCAAGTAGAATCGCCAGGTGTAGTTAAGAATGAAGCTGGAATTAAATCGCCTTTTTTAAATGCGGGCTGACCACCTCCTGCTGCGATATCAGTTCCAAAATAATATTTACGACGAATATTTGTTTCATTATTTCTAATGTCTCCTGTTGAATTAACATTTGTCCAAACAAACCAATTAGAATAATCTGTACCTCTCATAAATGAAGCGCCACGTCCAATACTGTCTGAGGCTCCTGCTGCAGCTAATCCTGCTTTTGCAAATAACCAATGTCTACACCAATATGCTCTTTCAATTCCCATCCAGTTTCCGTTATTAGGATAAGCAACACCACCACCTGGAGCATTGCGTTCAAATTGTGCCACCCAAATGGCTTCTTTATTACCCATTTGGTAATCTTGATTATTTATTTCATGAAGATCCCAATAATAATCTGTTGGAGTACCACGAGTAGTCATGGTTTCTGTTTTTCTTGCACCAAATCTTGTATTCATTAAAGAATAAGCGCCATCAGTTCCGTCAATTACTCTTGTTGCAGCTGCTATTGAAGAAGGATAATCTTTTAAAATTAAATATACCTCAGCTAATAAATGATCGGCAGCAGATCTTACCACTTTCCCAGGAATTGTAGTAGATATAGGTAAGTTTAATCGAGCAAATTCCAAATCTTTTTTAATAAAGTCATAACACTCTGCTGCTGTATTACGAGTGAAATCTACTTTAGGTTCTGTTACAGGACCTGCAAGAATAGTCACGCCACCAAAAGCAATGGTTAAATTTCGGTAAGCCCAAGCTCTTAAAAATTTCCCTTCTGCCAACAATGCATTTTTTTCATCGGCAGTTAAAACGACATTCTTGCCTTCAACACCAGCAATAACTGTATTAGCATATTTTACAATCGCATAATTCCAGTTCCACCATTTAGCTGACTGTGCATCTTGAGAATTTATTTTTGTATAATCAACCCAAGGAGCAGCTGGATCAGCTATATAAATTGTAGTTGTTGCAGCTACATCTATATTAACCCCAAGGTGCCAAAAATCTGTCCATCCATCGGCAGAATTATAAAAATATTGCAATTGTCTGTAGCAAGAGTTTAGTGCTAAATCAAATTGCGACTTAGTTACTAAAGCATTGTCTACGGTTAAGCCATCTCTCCTCACTTCGGTTAAGAATTCAGAGTCTTTTTTACAACTTGAAAAAAGATTTATTACAAGTATAAAAAATGCGATTTTAAAAATTTTAGTCTGCATAAACTTTATTAATTTAATAAGGTTAGAAATTTAAATTAGTACCAAAATTGATTGTCTTGAAAACAGGATAACTAGAACCAATTACACCGGCATTTTCAGGATCCAATCCAAGCCAGTTGGTAAAAACAATTGGATTTTTTGCTGAAATATAAAACTTCAATCCACTTACTTTTAGCTTTGCTAATTGTTTGGCATTTAAAGAATATTGTAAGCTAACATCCTGTAATCTTACAAATGATCTGCTATTGGTATAAGTATAACCATAAGGATTTGAATAGTTAGGTCTGGTAAATGTATTACTAGGAGTAGCAGGTGTCCAATACTCTTTGTTTAACCAGTTTTGTTGTTGATTATTTCCAAAAGCGCCTAGGTTATAAGACAGATTTGGGCTCATGTAATAATTCTGATCTCCACCCCCCATAATTGCATTCACATTTGCATAGAATTGCCAGTTTTTATACGCAATTGTATTTGACCAACTCCAACTAAATCGAGGTTGTACATATCCGGTGATTTCTCTATCTAAAGAATTTAATTTTCCATCAGGTAAACCATCTCCACGTGCGGCGCCATTAATATCTCTAATTTTTAAGTCTCCTGGTTTAGCACCAAACTTAGCGATATAGTCTACATCTGCTACTTGTACAATTCCATCTACACGATAATCATAAATGGCACCAATTGGCTGACCAATAAACCATCTGTTTCCTAAATCGTCATCTTCAATTCCATCGCCGTTGGCATCCACTCCTGTTAGGTGAACAATCTTATTTCTATTCAGCCAATAGTTAAGCGTGGTTTCCCAACGAATTGAATTTTGATTTTTTGGAGAAAGTATAACACCGGTTAATGATATTTCTAATCCTTTATTGTCTACTTCTCCAATATTAGTGCGTACGGAACTAAATCCACTTACATAAGGCAATGAACGCGTTAATAGTTGGTTGGTCGTTTTGCTACTATACATATTAATATCACCAGATAACCTATTTTCTAGTGCAGAGAAATTTAAACCCAAATTAAGGGTCGCAGTTTTTTCCCAAGATAGTTGTTGGTTTGCTAAACTACTTTGGTAGATGTATAAAGTACTTGTTGGGCCAAATACAGTAGTACCAGATGCAATATTAGCCATCGTTTCATATGGCTCAATACCTTGGTTACCATTTTGTCCGTAAGCTGCTCTTACTTTTAAATAATTTATTTTTGGTAATGCTTTCTTAAAGAAGTTTTCTTCGCTAATAGCATAAGCTACTGCGCCTCCAAAAAATTCTGCAAATTTATTTCCTTCTGCAAAAGCCGAATATCCGTCTTTTCTGTAATTGAAGGTTGCATAATACTTATTATTATAATTATAATTCATCCTTCCTAGATAACCTAAATTCGATCTGTCATTATAATATGAATATGCTCTTTGGTTTGCTGGATTACCTAAATGCAATCCATAATATCCTAATACTGTCGTACCAGCGCTAGCAAAATCACTCGCAGAACTAGACAATGTTGAATTTGAAGTAAAATCACGTTGATAACCCGCCAATAAATCTAAATTATGGAGTTTATATGTTTTTTTATACGTCAATAAATTTTGCACCTCCCATGAGTTACTCATTTGATTAGACATACTACCATATGTACTAACTAAATATTTTCCAGGATTGGCAATATCGGCTGGCACATCTGGATTAATAAAATAAGTTTCGTGTCTGAAATTTCCACTCACATACTCAGACTTATTTTTGCTGATATTTAATCTAAAATTTAATCCTTTGATGTATGGAATATCTGCACTTACAAAACCAGTTATTCTAGTACTTGTATATTTTTCTAGATTATCATCATATAAACCTTGACCATTTGCGCCCCAAAATGGATTAACTAAGTTCGCTAATGCTGGTGATTTATCTAGTATACCTTTCGCTTGGTCTTTCCATTTATACGCATATGGTGTACCTATTGTAGCCTGTGCAATATCAGGCGGTGTGCCAGAATAATCACGTGCTGAATAGTAAAAGTTTAATCCATAACTAAGCCAACTATTTATTTTTGCATCTATTTTAGCAGTTACATTATACTTTTTAAAATTGTCAAAAGCTAAAACGCCTTTTTGATCTAAATATCCACCGGAGATGTAATAATTAACGTTATCGGATTTTCCAGATACGCTCATACTTAAATCATTTAATGGCGCATACTGCGTAATCTCTTTTAACCAATCAATAGTTTGACCTGCATTATAGGCAATTAACTCTTTTGGATCAAGTACTTTTGCAATAGACAAATCGACTTGGCCAGATAATTGTCTATTGTCAGTACGCCATTTTAAAAAATCATCACCTTTGCGCATATCGGGCTTTCTTGTCCAATCTTGCACACCATAGTTATTATTAATGGTAATTACTGGCTTACCAGTTTTTCCACGTTTAGTAGTAACAATGATTACGCCGTTAGCAGCACGAGATCCATAAATTGCTGCAGCACTTGCGTCCATTAAAATATCAAATGAGGCAATATCTTGCGTATTAATTTCATTTAAACTACCTCCAAAAATCACACCATCTAATACAATTAACGGTGAGTTTGAAGCGGCTAATGAACGTTGTCCACGCACCAAAACACTTGGCGCACCTCCTGCTGATGCAACTGCGCCAACATTTACACCTGGAGTTCCTTGAATAGCTTGTAAAGGACTAACGTTAGTCATAGTAGAAATGGGTGTTCCTTCTAAACTAACTTTTCTTACAGCGCCAGTTAGGTCCTTTTTCTTTTGGGTACCATAACCAATAACAACTACTTCACCCAAATTTGGTGACTCTGCTTGTAGAACAACGCTAAGACTAGTTTTGCCTTTTGCACTTAATACTTTGCTTTCATATCCTGTAAAAGAAAAAGACAATGAAGCAGCTTCTGAAACTTGTATAGAAAATGATCCTTTTTCATTTGTGACTGTTCCGGTCTTTGAGCCCATAACAGATACACTCACATTTGATAATACATTACCAGAAGCGTCTTTAACAATTCCGTTTAGAACTTTATTTTGACCGAATGAATTTATTGAAATAAATAAATTCACTAGTACAAAAGTCATGTAGAAAAATCGAAAGAATTTTTCATTCAACCTTATAAATGACTTAGTGGGTTGTAGTGCCATAATTTGTAGGTTTGGTTTAATAAGCAATTTGAATTTTAGTTTACCAAAAATGATAAAGTTTCAGTTAAAGAATAATTGGTTTTAAGCAAATCAATATACTTTTTTGGCGATTAATTAATACTGTTTATAAAATACTCATACAAATTAGCGATTGACAGTTTAGTATGAAATTAAAAAAAAGCTGATTATTGTACTTTTTTGGCCTAACCATTGATCTAGCTTATTTAATTGGTAAATATTTATTTAATTTATATGAATAAATATGAAGCCGATTTTAATAAAATTAATTTCAATACTATCTTATTCTATTAGAGAAGAAATCACTAGTAAAAAACCAGTAAATACTACTAACGCCCTCATGGAGAAATTGTATGTTTAGAAAAAGAAAATGGCATTTGTATTATTGGAGATAGAATTATACTACTCTTACAAATTTTAAAATTAACTAAATAATAAAAGGAAAAATTGTTATATTACCTTTGGATTTTGCGCCATTAGTCAACGAGTATACTGAAGACCGCACTACTGATGTTTACGCATATACAATCAAGCACTTTTATAATAAAATTGATGCCAAGGAAATTGCTTCTATTGCTTGTTTAAACAAGTATTGCTTTTTCAGGCATTTTAAACAATGCACAGGAAAAACACCTGCTGAATTTTAAAAAAAAATTAGGCCATCTGATAATTGATACAAATTATTAATGGGCCTTACAACTAGTTCTTTTCTCATTTCAAATATTAAAATAAATATTGCTGTAATGTTAAAAAAAAATAAGGCCTGCCTCGAAAATGAAAGTGTTTCCTTATCAATTAACTTAAATGGAGGATCTATAAATGACTTTAAGCTTAAAACTACAGGAATCAACCCGCTATCATTTATATACCCTAAAGATTTAATGCCTTCAAATAATAAAAATGGAGCAACCTACCAAGGTCATTTTTTATGCCTAGGGCGATGGGGCGAACCTTCATCGGGAGAAAAAAATGCGGGACTTCCTGATCATGGCCAATTTGCAAATATTTTATGGGAAAAAATAATTTCAACGAAAGACGGCTATATAGAAATGCAAGCAAAATCTATACTTGAAGGATTAAAAATTAACCGTGAAGTTTATTTAGATCCATCATTCCCTATTTACTTAGTCAAGGAGCAGGTTGTGAATTTTAATGCACTAGGGAGATTATTCAGCATGGTGCAACATCCTACCATAGCAGCACCATTTCTCGATAATAAAATCACGGTAGACTGTAACGCAACAGTTGGTTTTGATCAGTGCAACTTTAAGAACATCGCTTCCAATACGATACAATGGAAGCAACAAAACATAGACTTGCATTATAAAAAAATTAACACCGACTTCAACCATCGAATAGATATTGTTCAAAGTTATATTGTTGACCAAAAATCAACTTATGGATGGATCACCGCTTATAACCCTACAAGTAATATTTTGATAGGATACATGTGGCCAAGGAAAGACTATCCTTGGATTCATATTTGGGAGCATGTAAAAGAAGGTAATTTAATTTATATGGGACTTGAATTTGGAGATACGGCAATTCATCAACCCTTTCATGACATATTAAATACACCACATCTTTTTAGTGAAAAAACTGTTGGGTATATTGATTCAGGAGAAACAATTGAGAAAAAATATATATCCTTTATGATAACACCTCCACAAGAATTTAATGGCGTGTCTGATATCATTATAGAAAATGAAAAAATTAAATTAATAACTAAAAAAGATATTATAAATATTTCATTCACTGAAAATTCATCATTCCTATATGAACTATCAACATAAAACAATTATAATTACTGCTGCTGCCAGAGGTATTGGCGCTGCCTGTGCTAAGGTTTTTTTGGAAGCGGGGGACTAGGTATTACCATTGCAGGAAGTAAAAAATAATAATTTTACTCCAATTAAATTTTTAATCAGAACCGAAGAACTTAGGAATTCAAATAATAATTTTAAATTGATTAAAGTATGAACATTACAATTGACGATATTGAAATTTTCGCAGATGGTCTAGACCATCCAGAATGTATTGCAGTCCACCCCAACGGATCTATATGGGCAGGGGGCGAAGGAGGTCAAATATATAAAGTGTCTCCTGACGGACTTGAAATAATAGAAATTGTAAATACGCATGGTTTTATTCTTGGGATTGCTTTTTCTCCTGATGTATCATGGCTAGCTATTTGTGATATGAAAAACCATTGTGTATGGAAATTATCATTAACCACATATGAATTAACAAAATTTGCAACAGGCGCTGAAGACGTTTTATTTAATATTCCTAATTATCCATGCTTTAGTAAAGATGGAAAACTATGGGTATCTGAAAGTGGTGCATTTAGACAAACCAAGGGTAAAATATTTTGTTTTGATCATAATGGACATGGTAAAATTTGGCATGCCGGTCCATTTAATTTTGCAAATGGCATTGCCCTCTCTATAAATGAAGACTGGCTATATGTTGCTTGTACTTGGCTTCCTGGAGTTGAGCGTATTGCCATTCATCCAGATGGTACTGCAGGTAAGCGTGAAGTATATTGTACATTACCACGAAGCTGCCCAGATGGCTTGGCATTTGATGCAGATCAAAATCTTTATGTTGGTTGTTATTCTCCAAATTATATTTATAAAATTAATCCTAAACAAGAGGTCCATTTGCTTATTGATGATTGGGAAGCTCACGGTTTGTGCAACCCAACCAACTTAGCTTTTGGGGGTAAAGATTTTAATGAATTATATACAGCTAATCTAGGTGCTTGGCATATTAGCAAAATTAAGTTAAACGCAATAGGTCAAAAATTAGCCTGTCATCAATAAAAATAAATTAATAGGTAACATCAAAAACCAATTGAGTTTCCACCATCCACTGGAAGACAAACCCCTGTTATAAAATTAGAAACATCCGATGCTAAAAACACAGCAGCGTAAGCAACATCTTCTGTTGTTCCAAATCGGCGCGCAGGCGTGCGTGAAAGAATTTTTTCTTTTCGCATTGGGTCTTTTTCCATAATATCTAAAAACATTTTTGTTTCTATAAAACCAGGCGCAATTGCGTTGAATCGAACACCCGTGTGCGAATACTCTGATGCAAGAGATCTTGTCATACCTAATAGCGCTGTTTTAGCACTACTATAAGCAACCACCTGTGTAATACCAAAGAGTGCTGCCATAGAACTAATACTAATTACAGAACCTTTTCCTCTAGGTATCATATATTTTAATACCGTTCGAGTGAGTGCAAAAACACTATTAATATTTGTATCCATTACCATTTGAAATTCAGCATCTGTTACCTCAATGGAAGGTTTTTTATTGTGAATGCCTGCATTGTTTACTAATATTTCGATAGGCCCAATTTCCTTTTCTATTGTCTCCACTAATTTTTCATGTGTGTCTTTTTGAGTTACATCATTTACATAAATAAAACAGTTGACGCCTAGCTCTAATTTTGCAGCCTCCAATTTAGTAATATTTCGGCCTGTGATGGCTACCTTTGCTCCAAGAGCAATATACTGAGCAGCAATGCCCAAGCCAATTCCTGAACCACCCCCAGTTATTAGGGCAACCTTATTGGTTAATTC
>Ga0194060_10000284_pt1 | contig 36509 bp, 24 predicted proteins | sample SepL225m_MetaG_FD_163427 | JGI IMG/M metagenome (GOLD analysis project Ga0194060, IMG submission 163427) | Anoxic zone freshwater microbial communities from boreal shield lake in IISD Experimental Lakes Area, Ontario, Canada - Sep2016-L222-5m | ecosystem: Environmental > Aquatic > Freshwater >...
CGAGTCGAAGGGTCGGGCGCACCACATTCTCCAGCGCCCACCCTGAGCGAGTCGCGGATGGTCGCGAGTCGAAGGGTCGGGCGCACCACATTCTCCAGCGCCCACCCTGAGCGAGTCGCGGATGGTCACGAGTCGAAGGGTCGGGCGCACCACATTCTCCAGCGCCCACCCTGAGCGAGTCGCGGATGGTCGCGAGTCGAAGGGTCGGGCGCACCACATTCTCCAGCGCCCACCCTGAGCGAGTCGCGGATGGTCACGAGTCGAAGGGTCGGGCGCACCACATTCTCCAGCGCCCACCCTGAGCGAGTCGCGGATGGTCACGAGTCGAAGGGGCGGGCGCGCCACATTCTCCAGCGCCCACCCTGAGCGAGTCGCGGATGGTCACGAGTCGAAGGGTCGGGCGCGCTACATTCTCCAGCGCCCACCCTGAGCGAGTCGCGGATGGTCACGAGTCGAAGGGGCGGGCGCGCCACATTCTCCAGCGCCCACCCTGAGCGAGTCGCGGATGGTCACGAGTCGAAGGGTCGGGCGCGCTACATTCTCCAGCGCCCACCCTGAGCGAGTCGCGGATGGTCGCGAGTCGAAGGGTCGGGCGCACCAACTCCACCGCCACGTGAGCACAGACTCCTGGGCAGCCTTCTGCGCTGTTGTGGCACCGCCACCGAGCCACGCGTCGGCGCGCGATGGATACGCCCCGTGCTTGGCGCCGTCGAATCGCGACGTTCCAGCGTACAATTGCGTGCGGAGGGACCATGCCCTGGCAGGAACATATCGTATCCACGCCCGACACGCTGCACGGAGCGCCGCGATTCCGCGGCACGCGGATTCCCGTCTCCGTGGTTCTCGACAACCTCGCAGCCGGGATTGACGCCGAAGAACTGCTTCGACAGTACCCAACGCTGCCTGCTGAAGCCGTCGGCGCAGCGCTGGCGTACGCGGCCGACTTGGCCCGCGACCGGATCGTTTCAGTTCCGGCCTGACGAGAGCACGATGCCGGGCGCTCTGCTCAAACTCGACGAGAACGTTCCAGATCTCGTCGCTGACATTTTGGGAACAGCAGGCCACGATGCTGCGCTCGCGAGGGACGAGGGCCTCGCCGGCGTCGACGACGAGGCGCTACTTGGCGCGGCCGGCAGGGAAGCTCGAGCCCTCATCACATTCGACCTCCATTTCAGCGATATCCGCCGCCACGATCCGTCGGGCACACCAGGCATCGTGGTACTCCGGCTGCGCAGTCAAAGCCTGCTTCCCGTTCGACGAGCCGCGCTCGCCCTCGCGGACCTGCTGAGGTCGGAGCCACTAGCGGGCCGCCTCTGGATGCTCAGCGAGGATCGCCTCCGCATCTGGCCCGCGGAGCCGTAGGCCACAGGTTCGAATCCTGTCGGGCGCGCTACATTCTCCAGCGCCCACCCTGAGCGAGTCGCGGATGGTCACGAGTCGAAGGGGCGGGCGCGCTACATTCTCCAGCGCCCACCCTGAGCGAGTCGCGGATGGTCACGAGTCGAAGGGGCGGGCGCGCCAACCTTCGCTCGCGCTCCATTCCCAATTGACACTTTCCGCGCGAGCGTCGGTTGGCTCCGCCACATGACGCGCCGAAGCAACGCGAGGGCTCACGGCGCTACCGCGGGTTCAGCGCACCGACCAGCGTGCCGATGTCCTTCAGTGTCTCAATCGATTCGATCAGGGCGACACCGCGATCGATGTGCGCCTTGCTCAGAAACAACTCCGCGTTGTCGGCGAATTTCTGCCGCAGTTCCTCCGTCGTAAACGGCCGCTCGGGTCCGCCGCGATAGCGGTCGTCTGAGGCCTGCGTGAGCAGCCGGCCGTCGTTGAGCCGCACGTCGATTCGGCTGCGCATGTGCTCGAACCCCTGCGCCTCGATGCCGGGGTCGAACACCGTCTCGACGCGCGCCATCATGGCCTGCACGTCGGGGCTCGCGACAAACGCATCGGCGAATTCCCGAATCCCGGCCCTGCGGCGGATCACGATGGCCGACATCATGAACGGCAGGCAGAACTTGGCCTCGAGTTCGGTGGCCGCCGTCTTGTACCGGAGCGGATTGAGGATGTTCGATCCGGCGCGCACCACCACATGCTCGACCTGCTCGGGCCGGACGTCGTGGTCGACCACCAGCTTGAGCATCGCGTCCATGGTCGGCTGCCCGAGCGATCCGCAGGGATACGGCTTGAACGACACGCCGGGATCGACGATCGAGAACGGCGCGCCGAGCGTCGTGAGGATGCGGGCCGGATCGGCGCCGCCGCCCAGCACCTGGAAGAATCCCCACTCGCCGTCCAGCGCATCGGCAGCCGCGGTAAATCCTTTGGCGGCGAGCATGGCGGCCACGACGCCATTCTCGGCGGCCCGGCCCACATGGAGCGGCTTGGTCATCGTGCCGAAGTTGACCCGGATGCCCGAGCCCATGCTGGCCGCCATCCCGACGGCATTCATGGTCGCCGACCGATCCAGCTTCAAGAGCTTCGCCGCGCTGGCGACAGCCCCGAACACGCCGATGGTGCCAGAGCTGTGGAACCCGCGTTTATAGTGATCGGGCTCGATGGCCTCCGCGATCTTGCACTCCACCTCGACGCCAACCAGGTAGGCCTCGAGCAACGTGCGGCCCGACACGCCGAGCGTTTCGCCTACGGCGAGCGCCGCCGAGAGAGCCGGCACCGTCGGATGGGTCAGCAACCCGAAGATGCGGTCGGGAGACGAAGACAGCTGCGTGTCGTCGAAGTCCATCGCGTGGCCGCTGGCGGCATTGGCGAGCGCCGAGAACGCGGCCGGGGCCCTCAACGGCTCCGGACCGAGCACGGTGGCCTCGCCCCTGCCGCCTGATTGCGCGACGAATTCCCGCAGGATGCGGCTGCCCGCTGCGGTGGCGCCGCCCAGGATCACGCCGAACCCGTCCACCAGGCATCGCTTCCCTTCGCGGATCGCCTCGGACGGAAAGCGCTCCATCGCGGCATCGGCGATAAACGCGCACACCGCCGACGTCACGCCCCGAGTGGGCGGCCGCCTGGCGGGTGTTCGGGTGGCGGCCTGCTGGCCGGACTGTTGGGAGGCCTCCGCGAGCGCAGCGGCCGGCAACGAACAGGCGGCGACCGACGCGGCGGCTCCACGTGACGCGAGTCGAAGAAACTGCTTACGGGTCAGCGGCATTGGATCATCCATGGGGTTGCGGGTGTCACACAATCAAGGACGGGAGAACCGGCCGGCCCATTCTCACACAAACGCGGGGTGTTCGGGACGGAGAGGGCCTTCACGGCGACGTCTCGAATCGTGGCGCCATGGCCGTGCTACCATGGCAGAGTCGAGTGGACAGGCACGGTCAGCGTGACCTCTCGTGTTCGCCATATCTCGATCGGCACCACCACGCGCGCCCGTAGCTCATCTGGATAGAGCGTCGGCCTTCGAAGCCGCAGGTAGGGGGTTCGAGTCCCTCCGGGCGCACCAACACCATCGCTCATCAAGTCGCGCGATCGCCGCTCTCGGGTCTGTGCTGGGGGCGTTCGCCTTCTCCCAAGAAGATCGCGTCGTGAATGGCGGGCGGGGTACCGCCGCGTCACCTCGCATCACTTGACTATAACCCATCGTTGGGTTATTCTGACGCCATGACGTGGGGAGAATTACTGCGGCTCTTGAAACGCCACGGCTGGCGGGAAGCCCGTACCGGGAAAGGGAGTCACCTCATGCTGATTCACCCCACACGGCAGAGCGTGATCTGGGTCGCACGCCACGAAGCACAGGAGGTCGGAACCGGCCTCGCGCGCAAGATTCTGAAAGACGCAGGGATTCACCGATGACCACCACACAGCGCTTCGCCGTCGTGTTTCTCCACGAGGACAATGGCACCGTGAGCGCCTACCTGCCAGACCTTCCCGGCGTGTACGCCTCCGCCGACACGCTGGCCGCTGCCCGCCGCGGTATTCGCGCCGCGCTGGAAGGCTATCTCGGCGAGATGACGGCTCGCGAGTGGGACGTGCCCGCCAGCCGCGCAGAAGTGGCCGTCATGAAGGTGGAACGTGGCACGACCGGGCCGCGCGCGCGCCTCGTCGGGATCGCCTCGCTGTTGGGCCGCCGGACGAGCCGCGCGAAAGCCTCCGCCGCACGTGCCAACGGCCGCAAAGGCGGACGGCCGAGGAAGACCGCAGCGGCGTAGTCACCAGGCTACAGAGGAATATGACCGTCTTGTGCGGCCAGCCGCACATCCCCTCGGCGGACCGATAGTGGTCCCTGGACAGCGCGGGTGAGCGTCCCCGACGCTGAGCCGTGACATCGGAGAGCAGTGAGTACCCATCGATGAACACTGACCGACACACGCTTGCCGACATCGCGCGGCGCGCCATGATCGAACGTGGTCTGGAACCCGATTTTCCTCCTGCCGCGCAGCAGGAAGTGGCGGCGCTCGCCCGGCAGCCTGCCGCCCGCGAACGCGCGGGTGGGAGCGCGGGTGGGAGCGTGCGCGATCTGCGCGACCGCCTCTGGGCGTCCATCGACAACGACGACTCCCGCGATCTCGACCAACTCACTGTCGCCGAATCCCTCACCGACGGCCGCGTCAGGATTCTCGTCGCGGTCGCCGATGTGGATGTCTGCGTCCCGAAGGGCTCGGCCCTCGACCGTCACGCCTCGAACAACACGACATCGGTCTACACACCGGCCGCCATCTTCCCGATGCTGCCCGAAGCGCTGTCGACCGACCTCACGTCGTTGAACCAAGCGCAGGATCGGATGGCCGTGGTGGCCGACATGGTTGTCGAACCAGACGGGTCGGTGGTCACGTCAGACCTTTACCGGGCCCACGTGAGAAACCATGCAAAGCTGGCGTACCGGAGTGTAGCCGCGTGGCTCGAGGGCCACGGCGCCGCGCCGCCAGGAATTCTGGACACGCCAGGCTTGGAGGCAAACCTCCGCCTGCAGGACGGCGTGGCGCAGCGCCTCGTGGATCTGCGCCACCGCCACGGCGCCCTCGGGCTCGAAACGACCGAGGCGAAAGCGGTCTTCGATGGCGACGCGCTGTCGGATCTCGGTCTCGATCGAAAGAACCGGGCGACGCAGCTGATCGAGGATTTCATGATCGCGGCGAACGGCGTCACCGCGACGTACCTCGAGTCGAAGGGATTTCCGTCGCTCCGCCGGGTGCTGCGATCCCCCGAGCGGTGGGACCGCATCGTGCAGCTCGCCGCCGGTGTCGGGGATCGCCTTCCCAACGCGCCAGACGCCGTAGCCCTCGAAGCGTTTCTCTCGCGGCGGCGCCAGGCCGAACCCGAAAAGTTCGCCGACCTTTCCCTGGCCGTCGTCAAACTGATCGGCCGGGGTGAGTACGCGGTCGATTTGCCAGGCAGCCCGCCACCGGGACACTTCGGGCTGGCCGTCAAGGACTACACCCACTCGACGGCGCCGAATCGGCGCTATCCCGATCTGGTGACGCAGCGACTCCTCAAAGCGGCGATGGCGGGAGCGCCGCCGCCCTACTCCACATCGGAGCTCGACGCACTGGCGACCCACTGCACCCAGCGGGAAGACGACGCGACCAAGGTTGAGCGGCAGGTGCGAAAGTCGGCAGCTGCGCTGCTCCTGTCGGGCAGAATTGGGGAGTCGTTCGACGCGGTCGTCACCGGCGCGTCCTCGAAAGGCACGTGGGTCCGGCTCGTCGCGCCTCCGGTCGAAGGCAAACTCGATCGCGGGTTCCAGGGACTCGATGTCGGCGACGCGCTCCGGGTCCGTCTGGTCCAAACCGACGTCCAGCGGGGGTTCATCGACGTCGTGCGCGAAGGACACTAAACAGTACCCAACAGTGAGAGAACCCTATGTGCGGTATCGCGTGCATCTTCGATATCCAATCTGATCCCGGCGGACTGCGCGAGCGGGCCGTCGCGATGGCACGCCTGCTGCGTCACCGCGGGCCTGACTGGAGCGGCGTGTACGCCGACCAGCACGCGGTGCTGGCGCACGAGCGTCTCTCCATTGTCGACGTCGAACACGGCGCGCAACCACTCACCGACGCCGCCGGCCAATTGATCCTCGCCGTCAACGGCGAAATCTACAATCACCAGGAGTTGCGAGCCGCGCTGGCCGACTATCCCTTCAAGACGTCGTCGGACTGCGAACCCATCATTCCGCTGTACGAGCGGTTCGGCGCCGACTTCCTGAACCGCCTGAGCGGCATCTTTGCCTTCGTCCTCTACGATGCGCGCACCCATGAGTACCTGATTGCCCGGGATCCGATCGGCGTCGTGCCGCTCTATCTGGGCCGCGACGATCACGGACGGCTGCACGTCGCATCCGAGATGAAGGCGCTGATCACGCACTGCCGCGTGATCGAAGACTTTCCGCCGGGGCACTACCTCACCAGCCGTCTCGATCGGCCCGCTCGGTACTACACCCCTGCGTGGCGCGACTATGACGTGGTCGCGCCGGTTCCGCTCGATCACGCGCGCCTCAGGCACGCGCTCGAAACGGCGGTGCACCAGCAATTGATGTGCGACGTGCCGTACGGCGTCCTCGTGTCGGGCGGCCTCGACTCGTCGGTCATCGGCGCCATCACGCAGCGCTACGCGCCCAACCGCGTGGAAGAGCACGATCAGGTGCAGGCCTGGTGGCCGCGTCTGCACTCGTTTGCCATCGGGTTGACAGGCTCGCCGGATCTTGCGGCGGCACGCAAGGTCGCGTCACATCTCGGCACGGTGCACCACGAGTTCGTGTTCACGATCCAGGAAGGTCTCGACGCGCTCCGAGACGTCATCTACCACATCGAAACCTACGACGTGACGTCCATCCGCGCCTCGACGCCCATGTTCCTGATGTCGCGCCGCATCAAGGCGATGGGGATCAAGATGGTGCTCTCGGGCGAGGGCGCCGACGAAGTCTTCGGCGGCTACCTCTATTTCCACAAGGCACCCAACGCGCGGGAATTCCACGAGGAAACCGTGCGCAAACTCGATTCGCTCTACAAGTACGATTGCCTGCGCGCCAACAAGACGACGGCCGCGTGGGGCGTCGAGGTGCGAGTGCCGTTCTTGGACCGCGAGTTTCTCGATGTCGCCATGGGGTTCAACCCGGCCGAGAAGATGGTCGCGAAGGGCGGGATGGAAAAGACGGCCTTGCGACGCGCGTTCGAAGGCTACCTGCCGCACGAGATTCTGTGGCGGCAGAAGGAACAGTTCTCGGACGGCGTGGGGTACAACTGGATCGACACGCTCAAGGCGGTTGCCGAAGAAAAGATCTCGGCGGCGCAGATGGCCAACGCCAGGTATCGCTTTCCGCACAACACGCCGCTCACCCGGGAAGCGTACCTGTACCGCGAGATCTTCGAGTCGCACTTTCCCGGCGAGGCCGCGGCCGCGTGCGTACCCGGCGGCCCGAGCATCGCGTGCAGCACGTCAACCGCAATCGCGTGGGACGCCAGTTTCGCGCGCAACGCGGATCCATCAGGGCGGGCGGTGCTCGGCGTGCATCAGGACGCCAAGGAGCCGCTGGTCGGGTAGTGCGGTGCGGCGCGGTGCGCCCCTGCGCCGCGCGAGCCCGATCGGCGGATCGGCAGATCGGCAGATCGGCAGATCGGCGGATCGCCGGTCGGCTACTGTCGCGGACCCGGTCCGCCGCAGGTGCCTGGCCTGATCCCACCCGCACCCTTGGGCCAGACATGATCGGCGGGATTTCTGTCCGGGAACCGGCACGACGGATCCAGCGTAATCCGCTCGATCGGACGGGCGCCGAACTCCAGCGTGGCCCGAAACGTCCGGCTTCCGCCAAACCACACGTCCACCGGCCACGTCACGATCGCCGTCGTCTCATCGCGCATCGTCGCGTTGGCCATGGGCGTGATCGGCGCGCCAGCGGCCGCAAACTTGATCTCGAGCACCACCGGTGACGGCATCTGCCCGTCCTGCCGCACCACGACGGTGGTCTCGCGCCCGGTGGTCTTCACGCTGTCGATCGATGCGTCGACCGACTCGGTGGTCCAGAGCCAGTAGTACCAGAACCACCCCAGGTCTCGCTTCAGCGCGCCGTTCATGAAGAACGCGAAATCCCACGGCGACGGATGCTTGAAGCTCCACACCTTCGCGTACTCGCTCATCGCGCGCTGCACGTCCTTGTCGCCGACGATGCCGCCCAGCATCGAGAGCATCAGCGGCGTCTTCTGGTAGGCCTGGTAGCTGTAGCCGGGCCCCGCGTAGTTCGCGTTCCACATCAGCGGCGCCTCGGTCTCGTTGCCGCTCATCGATCCGTAGCGCTGCCCCAACCCGTCGAGACTCGGCGCGGCCTTGCGGGCGTCGGCGTCCGACAGCACATTCATGTACTGATTGAACCCCTCATCCATCCACCCGTACCAGGTCTCGTTGTTGCCGACCATCATCGGCCACCACTGATGGCCGGTTTCGTGGTCGGCGGCGCCCTGGTTCGAGTTGATCACCATCGGGTATTCCATGCCCGCGCTCGGCCCGTCCTGCAGGGTGAGCTGCGGAAACGGGTACGGCGCCCACAGCGCCGAGTAGAACTCGAGCGCGTGACGGCTGATCGCCCCCGCCCTCTCGTACAGTTTCGCGTGCTCGGGCAGATAGAGCATGTGGATCGGAACCGGGCCCTTCCCCGGAATCGTGGCGCGCGTCGCGGTCCACACGTAGTGTTTTGCCGTCGCCCACGCGAAATCGTTGACCTGGTCGGCCACGAAGTGCCACGTCAAGCGGTCGCCGTTGGCGGTCGCCTGCCCCGGTCCGACTTCGTCGGGCCCGACGATGGTGACGACGGCGTCCGATTCGAGCACGTGCGTCAATCGCTCCCGCGCCTTCGCCGTGAGGACCTCGTCGGGATTCTGCAGCACGCCGGTCCCGCTGACGATCCAGCCGGCGGGCACGTCGAGTCGGACGTCGAATCGCCCGAAGTTGTTGTAGAACTCGGCCGGCCCGAGATACGGATTGGTGTCCCAACCGCGCAGGTCGTCGAACTTCGCGACGCGCGGGTACCACTGTGTCGGCTGAAACAGCGTCTCGTCCCAGCGCTGCGTCATCCGGTGTCCGCGCCCGTCTGGCCCGCCAGGCAGCGCCGTGTGCCACGCGATCTCCAGCGTCGTCGACGCCCGGGTCGCGACCGGCGTGGCGAGCGCAATGCGCGCGACGGTCTCGGTCAGGTTGTAGGCGGCCAGACCCGAGGCCGCCGCCGGCTCGGCTGCCGCAGCCCGCCGGCCCATCGGCCGTGCCGGCGGATTCAGGTCGACGGCCGCGCCGTCCACGCTGATGCGGGTGATGACCATGCCGTCGGTGGTTTCGGCCGGCACCGACGCGCCCCGCTGCGCGGTGGCGCGAAAGATATTGTGATCGAGCCGCAGCAGGATTTCTCGCAGCGGACCGGGACTGGTGTTCTCAACGGTGATGCGCTCGGTCCCGGTGATGGTGTGCGTGCCCGGATCCAGCCGCGCGGTAATCGCGTAGTCGGTCCGCAGTTGCCAGTAGGTGGGCCCGGGCCGTCCCGTCCGATCCCTCGTTCCCGCGTCCCATGCGTGGCGAATCGTGCCGGTGAGCGGCATGTCGCGCCGGATGGCGCGCTCGGGTGCCTGCGCCGCGAGAACACCGGGGCCGGCCTGCGCGGCGATGGTGCCGCCCTGCCCTGCCAGCAACCCGACCACACAGACGACCGAAACAGCGGTGCGAGCGATCATGAACACTCTCCTGCCGCGGGTACGCGACCTGGTGAAACGTGACGGAATCGCCGGAGCAGATGGCGAGGGTTTAGTGCGGCTTGCCGGCCAGAATCGCCATCACCCCGTCGATGCGGCCCTGCGGCGCGGCCACCTGAACACCGGCCACCGCCCCGCGCACCTGCGAGAAGGTCTCGTGGGCGATGGCGACGCCCTCGGCGAAGGCGTCTTCCTTGCTCGCCGTCTTCCGCATCCGATCGAGGATCTCGGCCGGCACGCTGGCGCCGGGCACTTCGTTGTTCATGAATTCGGCATTGCGGTACGACACCAGCGGCCAGATGCCGCAGAGCAGCGGGATCTTGACGTGCTCGACCCGCTTGATGAAGCGCTCGAGGAGCCGCGGGTCGAAGACCGGCTGCGTAATCATGTATTCGGCACCGGCCTCGATTTTCCAGTCGAGGCGCCGCAATTCGTTGTCGAGATTGATCGCGCCGGGATTGACGCCGACGCCGATGGTAAACCCGCTGGGCTCGCCGATCGGATTGCTGGCCAGATCGAGGCCGTGATTCAGGCGGTTGATCAAATTGACCAGGCCGATCGCGTCCACGTCGAACACCGCGGTGGCATCGGGATAGTTGCCGAGCTTGGGCGGATCGCCGGTGACCGCGAGGATGTTGCGAATCCCCAGCGCCCACGCGCCCAGCAGGTCCGACTGCATGCCGATCACGTTGCGATCGCGGCAGGCGATGTGCAGCACCGTCTCGATGCCGACGTCGCGCTGAATCAGCACCGCCATGGCCAGCGCCGACATCCGCGCCGAGGCGCGGGGGCCGTCGGGAATGTTGATGCCGTCCACGCCGAAGTGGTGCAGTTGGCGGGCCTTGGCCACTTCGCGCTGCGGCGAGACGCCGCGCGGCGACACCAGTTCGACCAGTTGGACGAACTCTCCGCGCAGCAGGCGGTTGGCCAGTCTCGACTTGTCGCCCTTCTCGAAGACCTTGACCGCCTCGGGCGCCTGCACGGCGAGATCGCGCACGCTGACGTCCATCCGGCGCGTGGGCTGCAGCGCCTGCACGGCGCGCCGAATCGCGCGAATGTGATCCGGATTGGTGCCGCAACACCCGCCCACGATGGTTGCACCGGTCTGGATGAAGCGCTTCGCGTACTCGGCGATGTACTCCGGCGACGTCATGTAGATGTAGCGCCCGCCGACGTTCTGCGGCACACCCGCGTTGGGCTGCACGGCCAGCGGAAGCGTCGTCAGCGTCTTGAGGTGCTCGAGCGCCTCGAGCATCGCCCGCGGCCCGATCGAACAATTCAAACCGACCGCGTCCAGTTGATAACCGGCCACGCCGAGGATGAAGCTTTCGAGCGTTGCCCCGCTGATCAGCACGCCATCGTCGTTGACCGTCACCTGCGCGACGACGGGGATCGTCGGGTTCAGTTGTTTGACGGCGCGGATGGCTTGCTCGAGTTCCTTGACCAGGCCGAACGTCTCGAGCACGATCAGATCCACGCCGCCGTCGAGCAGGCCTCGAATCTGCACCGCGAAGGCATCGCGCGCTTCGTCGAACGACAGCGCGCTCAGCGGTTCGATCTGCACGCCCAGTGGTCCCACCGATCCGGCCACCAGAGCCGCCCCGTTGGCACCGGCCACCGCCAGTTCGGCGCCACGCTTGTTGATGTCGTAGACCCTGGATTCCAATCCGTGCGGCGCCAGTTTGAACTGATTGGCCCCGAACGTGTTGGTCTCGACCACGTCGGCGCCGGCCGCCACGTAGTCGCGATGCACCTGGAGGACGATGTCGGGGTTGGTCAGGTTGAGTTCGTCGAAGCAGGTGTTGATGAAGATCCCTTTCTCGTAGAGATAGGTCCCCACCCCGCCGTCGAATACGACAATCTCGTCCCGCAACCGTTCCCTGAAGCTCTTCATATGTCTGGCATTGTCGTTCAGGGCCGCGGAATCTGTCTACTGGAGGGCCATCGCCTGTCGCCAGCGCGCCACCAGCGCGCCGGCGGTCCGGCGATGCGGCGGCGCGTCGCGCCCGCCGCCTCGCCGGATGCGACGCGCTTACCGGAGTCGGTAGCTGAGGAGGGTCCGGATGTTGAACATCCCGTCGTTCTGAACCGGGGCACCAAAGCCGCGCCTCACCGACAGCGGGGAGTAGAACAGATCCATGCCCGCCGTCAGCCGCCCGCTCATCCGGTAGCTGACCCCGCCGCTGGCCGAGACGGCCGTCCCTCGCGACAGATAGTGCGTGCGATCGATCATGCCGAAGGTCAACGCGTTCACCTGAAAGCCCACGTCCATGTAGTTGACGCCGATCGACGCGTGCGGCGACAACCGGTTCGCGGCCTCGGGGCGGTACGCCACGCTCAACTCGCCCCCGGCGTACCGGAGGGCGGCGGTATCGGACGAGGGGGCCTCGCACCCATCAGGATTGCCGGCCGACCCTGGCGCCAGCGCCGCCATGCGCGCCGGGCAGGTGTAGGATCCCTGCACGCTGCCAAGTTGCCCGTAGACGCGCACGCCCACCGCCAACCCCGCCGTGTCGTACACGGGCCGCTCAATGGCCAGGGCCAGCAGCCTGGTCTTGAGCCCGAACATCGGAATCGGCGGCACGGCCGCGACCACGACAGAGAAACTGGCCGGCAGCGCAACCGTCACGCGTGGCCTGGGGAAAAACGGCGCCTTGTTGAGATCCTGAGACTCGGTGCCGTCGTACCCGACCATCTGCTGCGCATCGCTGAGCGACGGCAACCAGCCGGCCTCGAGCCCGATCGTCACGGACCCGGGCGTCCTGGCGCGCGGCGTCTCCAGGCCACCGAGCAGCGTGGCCGCCGTAAAGTACTTGAGCGCCCACGATTCGGGGCGATCGAAGGACAGATGATCCACCGAGTTCATGACCATCTGGGCGGATGCGGGCGCAACGATCGCGAGAGCCGCGATCGCCGCGAGGGTGAAGGTGATCGCCGGCTGCGTCAGCCTGCCGGCACACGGCCGCGCGTTACCGATTGGTGTGAGTCTCATCGTGGGTCCTTGTGTTGATGGTGAACTGAATGTCGAGTTCGTCTTTGACGCGAATGGTGCCGCCGGCCGCGGTGACCGGCGCGATCCCGAATTCGGATTGCTTGAGCACGAACGATCCGCGCGCGGTCAGACGGCCGCCGACTCCGATCGTCACGCTGGCGCGGATGGCCATCGGGCGCGTCACGCCGTGAAGCGTCAGCGCGCCGTCGATCACCACCTCGGCCGACGCCGCCAGCCGCGACGTCACGATCACGCGCTGCGAGGCAAACGCAATCACGGGGAATCGCGCGACATCGAGCACGCGTTCCCCTTCCATCACCTGCTGCACGAGGGGCACGTCGGCCGGCGGTTCGTCCTTGCCGCTCACCCGCAGGCCCGCCGCCGCCAACTCCAGCACGACGGTGGCGTGCTCGAGGTCGGCCGGATCGATGCGTACCTGCCCGGCGAGGCGGGTGGCGACCACGTCGTGCGCGTGGCCCGCAAAGCTGAACAGGCCGGATTTTCCGACCTCGATACCCACGTGGCTGGCCGCCTCGTCGATGACCAGCACGAGCGGACCGCTTTGCGCGGCCGCCGTCACCACCAGCCCCATGCCGATACACACGCTCCCGAGCCACGCACGCAACATGAAATGCCTCACGCGTTGTTTTCGATGATGTGAAGTGCCGCCCGACGAAGTTGCAAGACGCATGCCTCGCCGCGAACGGCAGCGCGCGGCCGCATCACGCGGGTCGGTCTGTGGCGCGCTATCCGCGCTCAACGTCCGATTTCCGGTTGTCCCCGCCTCAGGCGTCGTCGCGCGGCACACCACCCCAGGAGCGGCTGACGCCGCCCGGCCCTTGCCGAGGCGGCGGCCGCAGGTTTACCAAGCGCGAATGCATTTACGTCACACGTAACAGGCGTTCCGACCAACAGGAACAATCGGGCCGAATTCCGAACAGGCCGGTCGGCATCGCGTTTGCTCTAGACCCTGTCGTCCAACAATACAAACGGGCCACACCGGCCCTCGAGGAGAATGATGATGAATTCGCGAATCACGATGTCCATCGGCGGCGTGCTTTTGATGGCAGCGACCATCGCCGGTTGCAACGGCAGCGCCAGCAATGCCTACCAGAGTCCTGCGGCCCCGAGCCAGGTCACGCCCGCCCCTGTGCCCACGCCGACTCCCACACCCACGCCGACTCCCACACCCACCCCAGAGCCGACGCCTGCCCCCGCGGCGGCGGACATCACCATTACCATCGGCGGCATGAGTGGAAGCAGTTCGTACTCGGCCAGCCCGACCACTGTCGCGGCGGGACAGACCGTATCGTGGCGCAATGCCGACAGCCTTCCCCACACGGCGACCGCCGATGGCGGGGCCTTCAATACGGGAACCATCGCCCCGGGAGCCACCAGCGCGCCGATCGCGATGACGTCGTCGGGCGCCTTCCCGTACCACTGCGCGATTCACCCCTCGATGACCGGGACCCTGGTGGTGGCGGCGGTGTCGACCACGCCTTACTAGTGGCGTCGAGTCGCCATGACGGCCCCGTGTCGCTTGCGCGACCAGCCTGGCCGAGGTGGCTCCCTCCGCACTGAGTCGTGAGGGCTCACGCCGATTGCCGAACGTGTGCATCGAAGGGCCTGAGCCGGGTTCGCGCGGCCAGACGGCCTCGCATCGAGGGTCGTCTGGTCGCCGCCCGTGGCGGCGGCAACGAACATGACGCACGCAGACTGAAACCGCCGCGATCAGGTGCCCGATGGGGTGGGCGCGAGAGGATCGGCGAAGCGGTACTTGGCGAGGTAATAGCTCAATGCGCGCTGACTGATCCCCATCAGTTCCGCGGCATCCTTCTTGACGCCGCGCGACCCGTCCAGCGCCCGCCGGACGGTCTCGCGTTCCACCCACTCGATGTTTTCGTGGAGTCTGAGCGACGGCACGCTGGCGGATGCCGCCGGCGAAGTCCGCAGCCCCGTGATGGCGTCGGGGCCAATGACCGGTCCCGCCGACAGCACGACCGCGCGTTCGATCGTGTTCTCGAGTTCGCGCACGTTGCCGGGCCAGTCGTAGCGTTCGAGCAGCGCGAGGGCCGCCGGATCGAACTGGTCGACCGCCCGGCCCGTCCGCTGGGCATGTTTGCCGAGGAAGTGTTCAGCGAGCACGGGAATGTCTTCGCGGCGTTCGCGCAGCGGCGGGATCCGGATCGGGATCACGTTGAGGCGATAGTACACATCCTCCTGGAACGTGCCGGCCCTGACCATCGCCGCCAGGTCGCGGTTGGTCGCCGCGATCACGCGCACGTCCACCCGGGAGGCCTTCTCCGATCCGAGCGGTTCGAATTCCCGCTCCTGCAGCACACGCAGCAACTTGGCCTGCACGCTCTGGCCAAGCGTGGCGATTTCGTCGAGCAGGATCGAGCCCCCGTCGGCCAGGGCGAACTTTCCCTTGCGGTTCGACGTGGCGCCGGTAAAGGCCCCACGGACGTGGCCGAACAGCTCCGACTCGATCAGCGTGTCGGGGATGGCCGCGCAGTTCACCTTGATGAGCGGCATGTGGCGCTGCGCGCTCCGATCGTGAATGGCTCTCGCCACCAACTCCTTCCCGGTGCCGGTCTCGCCGGTGATGAGGACGGTGCTCCGCGTTTCCGCGACGCGTTCGAGCGTGCGGATGACGTCCTGCAGCCCTTTGCTCCGCCCGACAATGCCGTAGTGGTTGAAGTCTTCGTCGCGCTCACTGAGCAGGTAGCGGTGCTGGTTGCGCAATCGCTGCAGTTCGACGGCGCGGCGGACCACCACGAGCAGTTCGTCGATCTCGAACGGCTTCTGCAGGTAGTCGAGCGCGCCGAGCTTCATCGCTTCGATCGCACTGCTGACGGTGGCGTGTGCGGTCATCAGCACGACCTGCGGCCTCTCGCCCGGAGCGGCGCCCTGCGACAACTCGCGGACCAGTTCCACGCCCGTCAGGTCGGGCATGATGTTGTCGGTGACCAGCACGTCGAACACGCGCGCAGCCAGCAGATGCTGGGCGGTCCGGCCATCGGCGGCCTCGGTCACCTCGTGGCCGTCCTCGCGAAGGGCGCGGGCCAGCGCCTTCAAGATCCGCTGTTCGTCGTCGACGACGAGCACCGTTCCGTTGCTTGACATCAAAGTCCTTCCCGCCTCAGACGGCGGCCGAATCGGTTCCTGTCGGGGGCCGGGCCGGCACCTCGATCCGGACCACCGACCCCTGGGGCGCGGCGTTCGCGACGGTAATGGTGCCCCCGAGGCCTTCGACGATATTGCGCGCGATGGCCAGGCCGAGACCGGTTCCCGCCCGGCGGGTCGTGAAGTACGGCTCGAACACCCTGGCCAGCAATCCCGGATCGATGCCCACACCCCAGTCTCGCACGATCAGGTTTACCCCGCCCTCGCCGGTGGCCTCGCTTCGGCACTCGACGCCGGCCGCGGCGGAGGCGGCCGCGGCCCCGGCCCGTGCGGCGCGCACCGCCTGCGCGGCGTTCGACAGCACGTTCACCAGCACCGTGCGCAAGCGGTCGCCGTCGGTAACCACCGGACGCGCCGCTTCCGAGAGCGCCAGGGCGATGCCGATGCCCGGCTCGGCGGTCTCGACGGCCCGCGCCGCCTCGCGGCACAACTCGTTGAGATCGGCCGTTTGCCAGGCGAACGTGAGCGGCTTCGCGTAGTCGAGCACCTCGCTGACGATGCGATTGAGCCGGGCGACTTCGGCGTCGATGTCCTGCAGCGCTTCGTCGGTGGACTCGGCGCTCGCGCCAGGCTGGCGCAGCGTGCGCACCGCCGACTTGATGATCATCAGCGGATTGCGAACCTCGTGCGCCACCACGCTCGACAGCCGCCCCAGCGACGACAGCCGCTCGCGCAGCGACGCGTCGCGTTCGAATTTCGCGATCGACTCGGTGAGCGTGTTGAACGTGGAGGCGAGCAGGCGCGCGTCCTCGTCTTCCCATGCGCCCGGCCGGGGCGGGATCCGGCGCGTCAGATCGCCGGTGGCCGCCACCTCCTTCATCACCGCGGTGATGGCCGCCAGCGGGCGCGTCACCGTGCGCGCGACGGCATAACTGAGCAGCGTCGCCATCAGCACGGCCACCACCACCATCACGCCGATGCCGGTCTGAATCGGCCCGAGAAAGCGCAACTGCTCGGTGCGGGACCGCAGCACGACCACGAAAGCACCGCGATGGGTCGCCCGCGCCGCCGGGTCGCTGTCCGCCGCCGCAGAGGCCCCCGGAGAAATCGGTTTCGACAACGCCACGTATTCGGTGTCGTCTGAATCGACCCGCGAAATACCCGTCGATCTGCCGGCCGTCTCGATCGCCGGCCAGGCGGCCGTCGGCAACGTGGCCGCACGAATGCGACCGTTCAGGCCGAAGGCGATCTCGCTCCCCGTGAGGATTTTGAAATCGGACGCGCGGGCCTGGTCCATCAGGAACCCGAGGCTGAAGGTTCCGGCCGTCTCGACCGGATCGCGCCCAACCGTGATCGGCACCGACGACACCTGGAGAATGCCCGAGGGGTGCGACCAGAACGAGACGCCGCCCTTGCCGGCCAGCGCCGATTGCACCGAGGGCAGCGCCTTTACGGCGGCAGAATCCAGCGCGGCCGGACCCGCATTGCCCAGCACACGGCCGACCCGGTCGGTCACCAGCACCAGGCTCGACCGCGCCAGCATCAGTTGGTATTCAACCGCCAGCGGTTGCACCGTTGGCGGATCACCGGTGGCAACGGCCGCCTTCAGCTTCGGCAGATCCGCCGTCAGTCTCGCCAGCAGCGCAACGCTTTCCGACAAGGCGTCGCTCTGCCGGCCGACCACCGCGCCCGCCTCGACCAGCCCCCGTTGCAAGCCCTCCTCGGCCTCGTCGGTCACCCGTCCGCTCACGAACCACGCGATGCAGCCCACCGCCAGCACCACCAGCACGGCGGCCGCCAGGAAGATCCGATTGGAGAGCGAAGCCAGGAACATCGATCACGACCCGCTTACCGGACCACGAAATCGGCGATGACGTCGCCGCCGGCGTCGGGCACGACGGCTGGCCGCGTCTCTCGCACCTCGCCCTCGTACCAGACGGCCAGCGTGTAGGAACCGGGAGGGACGCGCCCGATTCGGTAACGACCAGCCACGTCGGTGACCGCAAAGAACCGGTGGGCGAACACGAGAACGAATCCGCGCATGTGCGAGTGGATGTCGCAGAACACCTGCACGACGCCGGGCCGATCGAATCGCACGGATTTCGACAGGCCCTTCGCATACCGGCCCAGATCGAACGACTTGATCTTCGACAGCGAAAACACGTTGTGGAAGGTGAGATCCGCGTTGGGGAAATCGACCGTGGTCCCGACCGTGACGGGCAGCACGTGGGGCACGAATGTCTGATCGCGCTGAGTCATGGTCGCGCGGGCCGACTCGTCCGGTTCGAAGGCGCCCCGAGGCCCCGTGTCGAGATACACCACGGCTGGCCTGATTTCGGGTTGCCTGACCGAGGGCGCACCAAGCGACGCCACGTTGGGCCGTTCCTCGGCCGCGGCCCGATTCCGTTTGATCTCGACATGGCCGGCAATCGCGCCGTCGGCAGCCGAGGGGCGCGCGTCGCGCCACACGCCGAGCATCGAGACCGCCACCACCGCGGCCAGGACGCGAACCAGACGGGACGTCAGCAGCGTCGATCGTGTCGCGCTCATAACCAGAACAACAGTTGGATCCCCGCCAGCGTGTCGCGGCGGATGCGGCCGCCGTCGCGCCAGTGGCTCAACACCGACGACTTCAGCAGCAGGCCCCGGCGAATCGTGTAGCCCAGTCCGACTTCCACGCGCGAGACGTCGGCATCCCATGTGGTCTCCCCCGACGAGGTTCGAATCGACGAGAACCACAGCCGGTCTGCGCGGGCCGCGACATACAATCCCGGACGCAGCCGGACGCGCGTCTCGACGTAGGCGGCGCGCACGCCGAGGGGATCGGTGATGGCGGGGGCGTCGAGTGGTGGCACTCGCCACCGATTCGCGACGAACTCGCCGCGAACGATCCAGCGATCCCAGGATGTCTCGACATCGACCCCGAATGCCTGCTGATCACGCCCCGGTCGGCCGGCAGCCGGCCGGGAAGCCAGCGCCTCTGCCGTGAGGAACGCGCCACGCGCGGCCGACACGCCGACGCTCAGAAACGGTCTGGGCCGCCACGCGGCGCGGCCAGCCAGCTGCCAGCCCCCGTTGTCGTTGGCGACCAGGGGATTCGACAGCGTGCCGGTCGTCACCGCCACCGCAGCCTCGAGGGCCTGCGTCCCAACGCGCCCCTGCACGCCGGTGTCCCACCGGGATGACGACACGACGGGCAGGCCGCTGTAGGCACCGAGGTTGCCCACCGGATAGCGCACCAGCCACCCGCGGCCGCGCTGCCGCGCCAGATCGTCGGTCGAGGCCGGCACCGAATCCGCCCGTATCGTCGTGAGGTACTGATAGAGAAGCGGATCGCCCACCAGCGGGTTGTCCTGCGGATAGCTGCGCCGCGCGTACGCGCCGAACACGGGCGGGATGCGGCCGGCCTGGACAGTGACCAGACCCGTCTCGTCCGGGGTGAACCGGACGTACCACGCGTACGGCCGAACACCGCTGCCCGACTCGGCTCGCACCTCCGCGAGAAAAGCCAGCCACCGGGCGGCGCGCACTTCGAGGGTGAGGCCCGCGCGGGCCCGGCGTAACGCGTCGGTGGCGTAATCGGTATAGGCGAACCAGCCGGGGTCGGCCGTCCCGTAGGTCAGCGACGCGTCGGCGGCCAGCAGCAGCCGGCCGTCCAGCAGCGCCACTGGCTCGGTGGGCCACGACTGGCCGGATGCGTCGCGAGCGCCGTAACACGACAAGGCGACGCACGCAGCCACGACGATCAGCGGGAAGCGGGTCCACGGCAGCATTGGGGATACCGCCTCTATTGTAGTCTGTGCGCCCCGTGGCCCGGGGCCCGGCCTCCATCATGGCCGCGGTGGCCATCGCGATCCGGGCCGGCATCACCGCCCCAGCCGTCATCATGGCCCAGCGTCGATCACCGCCCCGGCCCGCGCGGCTGCGCCCGGCCTACTTTTTGTTTCGGGCTTGCAGTTTCCCGCTTCGCGGCGGCTCCCCCCCGAGCCCTCGCTGCCGGAGAAACGCGCCCACCGCCTCCAGCAAGTCCGAGATGTATTCCGCGCTCGCGGCGCGGCCCAGATGCCCGACCCGGAAGATCTTGCCCGACAGATCGCCCAGGCCGCCAGAGATGGCGATGTGGCGTTCGTCGAGGAGCCATGTCGCGAACTCGCCCACCGCAAACTCCGGACGCGCGTGAAACGCGGTGACCATCGGTGCGCCGAACGCTTCGGGCACGAACGGGACGAACCCCATCTTGCCGAGGCCGTCACGCACGGCTCGGCCCGCCTTCGCGTACTTGGCGATGTGCACGCTCAGCCCGACCTCCATAATCGCACGCAGGCTGGTCAGAATTCCGAGCAGCGTGTTCGACGACGCAGTGACGGGCGTGGGATGCCAGGCGCCCCACTCGTCTGCGTACCTCCGCCACGTCCGAAGATTGAGGTACCACCCGGCGCCGATACCGGCATGACTGTCGATCAGGTCCCATGCGCGGGGGCCGACGCTGATAAACGCCATCCCCGCGGGGCCTTCGAGACACTTGTTCGGGGCGGCCACGCACACGTCGATGCCCCAGTGATCGACCGATAATTCCGCGCCCCCCATCGACGACACCGCATCGACGACGACGACGCGTCCGGCGGCGCGTGCCACGGCGGCCAACTCCTGAACCGGGTTCAACACCGTCGTCCCCGTTTCGTGATGGACGAAGGCCACGACGCTGGCGTCAGGATGCGCATCACACACACCGCGCAGCACATCCGGATCGAGTCGCTGACCAATCGGTGCGGTCACCGGCACCACCGTCAGTCCGTGCGCCACGGCCAGATCGGCAAGGCGGTCGCCAAAAAACCCGTTCTGGCCGACGATGACTTTCGATCCGATCGGCAGGAGGCTGCCCATCGCCATCTCGAGCGCCGCACTGGCTGGTCCCGGCACGATGAACAGCTGGTTGGCGGTACCAAAGATCTGCTGCAGCAGCGTCCGCGTTTCGCCATACATGGCCATCCACTCGGGGCCGTAGTGCCGCTGGACCGGCTGCGCCATGGCCGCCAGCACGTCGGGCTCGACGTCGCCAGGTCCGGGGATGAACAGTCGGACGTGTGGATTCATTTGCGCGCTCCATGAACTGCGGTCTGCGTCGCGGGCCCGGCGGCCGGATCGACACGTCGGAGGGGCGAGGCGACCGCCGCCGTCTCGGTAGCCGGAGCCGCCGCTGGCGAGTCCGAAGGCCGCGCCACCAGGGCCAGGTCGCCATGCTCGCCGACCAGATAGAAATCGTCTCCCTTAATCGCCAGGCCCACAGGCCGATCCAGTCCGGGCACCGCGTGGGCGGCCACCACCTGGTGGGTGGCCAGATCGATCGTCAGCAGGGTGCTGAAGGCCGCGCTGATCGCGTAGAGACGGCCGCGGTCGATGGCGGCGCCTGTCACGTAGAACTCGTCGAGCGAGCGTTTGTCGCCACCGAGCACGAGGCCAGAGGCCGGACTCAACGCCGGCAGGAACTCTTCCGACAGCGTGAGATCGCGCCGGTCGAAGCGGGATACGACCAGTCGCTTCGAACGCGCGTTGGGCACCGTCACCGTGTAGAACGAGTTGCTCGCCGAATCGAAGGCCAGCGACATCGTGTACATCATGCGCGCCCGCACCGTGCCGAGACGCGAGCGGGAGACCTCGTCGAACGTGTCGAACGACTCCAGGAAGAAACGGAAGTTCTTGTCGGCATCGGCGCGGTCGTTCTCGCGAAGCACGACGTAGCTCTTGTTCTCGCCGACCGCCATCACGACTTTGCGTTCGAGAAACGTCGCGCCGGCAAAACGGCCCAAATCGACCGAATACCCGGTATCGACCACCGTGTGCTTGACGACGCGGCCAAGCGACCCATCGGTGATGTAGATCCCGCTCTGCGTGGTCACGAGAAAACGGTTGGTGGCCGCTTCGTAGGCGAGATCGGTGATCGTGCCTCGCAATGGCAGGGCCAGAGCGCGGCGTTCGCGAATGGGGAGCACGGGAAGGTTGACGAGCGGACCGGCCGCCGGGTCAGTCGGCAACGCGGTCACGCCCGGGTGTTCGATGGCCCATCGGCCGCGCAGCGACAGCGGCGCCGGCGACCATTCGTCGAGCGACCAGACCCAGTGTTTCGGCTGGAACGAGAAACGAACCGGGTCGCTCTGCCCCACGTACGGCGGCGGTCCGGTGCTGGCAAACGCCTGAACGGCGTTGCCCGCGGCCACCACGAGAAAGACGCCGAACGCCAGCGATTCGATCGGCCTCAGCGTGCGCGGTTCGGTGAGCGCCTCGCCTTCGCGCAGCATCATCAGCAGCGCGCCGACCGTGACGGTGCAGATCCAGAAAATGAACAGGGCCCACGTGTAGGTGTGCGCGCCGAGAATTTCGAGGCTGAATCCCTGGCCCACGTCGCGGGCGGCGTGCATCCCGGTGTGGCGCAGTCCCATAAAGATGCCCCACGCCCCGATCAGCACCGACAGCCCGAGATATTTGGGCCGCGGGCCGTAGCGCAGGACGAACAGGCCGGTCAGTGCCAGCAACACCATCCCGGTGCGCTGCTCCCAGCACATCACGCAGGGCGAGTCGCCGTACACAAATCCCAACAGAAACACGGCCGTCCCCACCGGCACAATCGACAGCACGAGCACCGCGAGGGTCAGCACTGAATAGACGGCATTCCGCGTCACGTCGGCTCCTTCTCTACGCGACCGTCCCGTCCAAGCGCCTGACGCCTGGATCCCCGGTCGAACAGCCGCATCCGTTCGCACGCCCGTTCTGGCGGCCCGCCGCGAGCTACGTCCGCAGGGTTTGACACCATGTCTAGTAATTCACGCCCGGCAGCACGCCCGTCCGGGTGCCCAGCCAGAAGATCCCGACCATCAGCAGGGTGCTGAGCACGAGCAACCGAAAGGCGACGCGCTCTTTCTCCGGCTTCCGCAACACGAGATAAGCTGAGGTAAAGATGAGAATGAAATTCAGGAACTCCACACGGTCCTCCTGTGTCCTGGCGCAAGGGGCGGGGGGGCGAGCCAGGTTGGCGGTCAAGGCGAGACGGCCGAGTCTACCAGCCGACGGCCCTGCTCGGCAATGCGCCCATGCTCACGCGCCACCGCGCGGGGGAGCACTCGACGCGCGGCTCGACGCGGGGCTCGACGCGGGGCTCGACGCGGGGCGCTTGCCACGCCGGGTCTGGCGTAGTACAAACGGCGGGCGCCGGAGTTAATCACTCCGGGAGTGTTTGTGCCAGATCGGACTTGGCACAAACACTCCCGGAGTGATTACCGGACAAATCCTGGAGAAGACCGACATGACATCAAAGAAGACGTTTATCATCACGGGCGCCACGCTGGCGATGGCGGCCATCGCGGTGGCGGCGGTCGTCACGCTGCGCGCGTCGGGCGAGTCGATCAACTACGCCGATCTCGCCAAAATCAAGGCCGAAGGCATGCAGCGTTCGCAGGTCATGGAACTGTGCAGCTGGCTGTCGGATGTCTACGGTCCGCGCCTGACCGGCTCGCCGATGGCGCAAAAGGGCGCCGACTGGGCCGTGGCGAAGATGAAGGAGTACGGCTTCGTCAACGTGAAGGTTGAGCCGTGGGTCAACCGCAACGGTTTCGACCGCGGCTGGACCAACGACAAGTTCTACATGGCGGCCTCATCGGCCGATGGCACGTTCGCGATCCCGGGCACGCCCACCGCATGGACGCCGGGCACCAAGGGCCTGGTGACTGGCGGCGTGGTTCTGGTGACGGCCACCACCCAAGACGATCTGGCCGCGTTCAAGGGCCAGCTCAAGGGCAAGTGGGTGTTGACGCAGGCGGCGCCCGACGTCGCGGCCTACTGGGATCCGCTGGCCAAGCGCTACACCACCGAACAACTGCAGACCATGGAGTTGCAAACCGCTCCGGGACTTGAGTTCGGCATCACGCCTCCGGGAGCGGGCCGTGGAGGCCAGGGCGGCGCACCGCAGGCCCCGCCGGCAGCACCTCGCGGAGCCGCGTCGGGTGCGGGGACGACGCCTGCACCTGCGTCCGCTCAAGCCGGACAGCGCGGCGCCACCGCGCAACCAGCACCGCCCGGCGCGGCAACCGGTCAACGCGGCGCCGCGGCAACGCCAGCGGCGACTCCCGCCGCTCCAGCTCAACCGCCAGTGGGCCCCATGGGTTTCGCCGCTGCAGCCGCCGCGCGCAACGCCTTCTTCCTTGCCGAAGGCGCGCTCGGCACGATCTCGACCGCCCCGCGCGGGCACGGCATCTACACGATTGGCGGCAACCGCAACGCCGATCCGGCGACCACGCTGCCGGCCATCGCGATCCCCGCCGAGCAGTACAACCGCATGGCGCGCATGCTCGCCAAGAACGTCGCGGTGACGATCGAGGCCGACATCAAGAACACCTTCTATCCCAATCCCGCCGTCTTCAACATCGTCGGCGAGCTGCCCGGCACCGACAAGGCCGACGAGGTCGTGATGCTCGGCGGGCACTTCGACACCTGGCACGCCTCGACCGGCGCGACCGACGACAACGTGGGCGTGGCGGCGATGATGGAGGCGCTTCGGATTTTGAAGGCCACCGGCGTGAGGCTGCGTCGCACCGTGCGCGTGGGCTTCTGGGAGGGCGAAGAGCAGGGACTGATCGGATCGCGGGAGTACGTCGCGGCGCACTTCGCGAGCCGTCAGGCGCCGCAGGCCGCACCGGGCGCACCGGCTACGCCGGCAGCCGGTGGACCCGGCGGATTCGGCGGCCCGCAGGGCCCGCTCGAGTTCAAACCCGAGTACGAAAAACTGTCGGTCTACTTCAACATCGACAACGGCACAGGCGCGCTGCGCGGTCTCTACCTGCAGGGCAACGACGCGGTCGCGCCGATCTTCCGCGAGTGGATGGAGCCGTTCCGCGCGCTGGGGCTGACGACGCTCTCGAGCCGGAACACGGGCGGCACCGATCATCTGTCGTTCGACAGCGTGGGCCTGCCGGGCTTCCAGTTCATCCAGGACGAGATCGAATACAACGCGATGACGCATCACACGAACCTGGATTCGTATGAGCGGCTGCAGCCCAACGACGTGACCCGGATGGCGACGATTGCCGCCGGCTTCGCGTATCTGGCGGCCAATCGCGACGACAAGCTCCCGCGCAAACCGCTGCCGGCGCCCGGACAGGGACAGGGCGGACGCGGCCGCGGCGGCCAGTAGTTCGGGGCCGCGAGCGATCGCGCGAGTCGTGGGATGCTTCCGCCTTCGCGGGCATGACGAGTGATCCGCGGGCGTCGGCTGAGGTTCGTGATGCCCGCTGAGCCGGCATCCAGCGAGGGGCAAGTCGAGCAGGCTCCCACTTCTCGGGTCGGAATCCCGAACTGGTGGAGGCTCTGGCAAAACCAATCGGGCAGACATGTCGAAGACGGCCGGAAACTCAGTGTTTCCGGCCGTTGCTGTGTACCGCACGCGCCGCGCGGTCGGCGAAGGTGGGGCACCGAGCGTGCGTGATCAGCCCGCCGCCGAAGGGGCACAACCGAACATGAGTTCGGGATTCTCAAGGAAACCCGACCGATTCTGGCGTTCACAATCTGCGAACTATCGCTTCCGAAATCGCCGCGCTTGGCGTATGGTATGGCCACGCTGAGACGTGTCTCCAGTCTCGGTTCGGCCCGATCGCCCCCCTTCTGGAGATCCATTCTTCGTCATGTTCGTGAGCGGACCACGGGTCCGCCCCGAGAGATCGACGACCACGGTTGATTCGTTGCGCTGGTCAGGACATCTTCTTGTGAACCGCCGCGCGGTCGGCGGATCGACGGCTTCATTGATTCGTGGAGGAGGCATTCATGATGTGTCGGTCAATCAGAATCGTGTGGACGCTGTTGCTGGTGGCTCTGGTGGCGGCATTCAGCCCGCTGCCGGTACTGGCGCAGGGCAGTTCGACCTCAACGCTGTCGGGCACGGTCACCGACGCGACGGGCGGTGTCGTACCGGGCGTGGACGTGACGGCCAAGAACGACGCGACGGGTGTGTTGTTCAACGCGGTCAGCGGGTCGAACGGATCGTTTACGATTCCGGCCGTGCCTTCGGGCACCTACACGGTGACGGTGAGGCTGATGGGCTTCAAGACCGCCGTCCTCAAGGGCGTGGTGGTGACCAACGCCGGTCCGGCCAACGTCAAGGCCGTGCTCGAACTCGGCGGACTCGAAGAGACCGTGATCGTTGCCGGCGCGCAGGAGATCATTCAGACGCAGGCGACGTCGGTGGCCCAGACGCTGTCGGCACGACAGATCAACAATCTGCCGGTCCCGGGCCGCGACGCGTTCTCGATCGTGTCGTACATGCCCGGGGTGACGACCACGGACGGTTCGATCCGCGGATCGCAGGTCAACGGCCTGCCCACCAGCGCGGTCAACATCACGCTGGACGGCATGAACATCCAGGACAACTACGCCAAGACGTGGGACGGCATGTTCACCCGGGTCAGCCCGCGGCTCGACGCGGTCGAAGAAGTGACGGTCTCGACCGCCGCGCAGGGCGCGGACATGGCGGGGCAAGGCGGCGTCCAGGTGAAGTTCGTCACTCGTTCCGGGACGAACAAGTATCAGGGCAGCGCCTACTACTATCTGCGGCGCGACTGGATGAACACCAACACGTGGTTCAACATGCACCGCAACGTTGATGCGCTCGGCAATCCGACGCCCAAGCCTGTGCTCTCGCAGTACCAGCCCGGCGGACGGTTCGGCGGTCCGGTCCGGATCCCGGGCCTCTACGACGGCCGCGACAAGTTGTTCTTCTTCGTCAACTACGAGTGGGTCAGTTCGCCTGGCGCGCTGACCGGCACGCGGACGATCATGAGCCCGCAGTCCGAGCTCGGCGTCTTCCAGTACGCCGGCGGCTCGCCGGTCAACCTGATGACGCTGGCGGCGCAAAACGGGCAGGTGGCGCGCATCGATCCGATTGTCGCGAAACTGCTCGCCGACGTCCGGTCGTCGACCTCGCAGGGCTCGGTCGCCGCGACCACCGACCCGCTGACGCAGTCGCTCACCTTCCAGCAGACCACCTCGTCAACGACGACCTACCCGACCGCGCGCGTGGACTACAACCTGACATCGAAACACCGGCTGTCGTTCTCGGCAACCACCAATCACATCGTGTCCGACCCCGACACGACGAACGGGTATCAGCGGGTGTACCCCGGATTCCCGGTGCACGCGCTTCAGGACTCGCAGCGTTACACCGGACAGTTGAGCGTGCGGTCGACGCTGACCAGCAGCATGGTCAACGAACTGCGCCTCGGCGCGACGGGCGGTGCGACCAAGTTCGCGCCGGACCTGGCGACGTCGATGTTCAGCAACTCCGGCGTGGGCAACATGAACGGCTACGCGATCGGCTGGAGCACGTTCAAGAGCATCAACAACCCGTATGGACTCTCGGCCAACAGTTCGCGCGAAGGCAAGACGCGGGTGATCGAGGACACGCTCAATTGGATCAAAGGCGCCCACGCGATGAACATGGGCTTCTCGTTTACGCGCGCCGAGGTGTGGCTCTACAACCAGCAACTCGCGCCGACGGTGGCCCTCGGCATGACGTCGTCTGGCGATCCGGCCGACGGGATGTTCACGACGGCGAACTTCCCGGGGGCCTCGACCACCGACCTCACCAACGCCAAGGCTCTGTACGCGGTGCTGACGGGCCGCATCACGTCGATCGGCCGCAACGCCCGCATCGCGGGTGACGGAACGACGTACAACATCCTCGGCGCCAGCAACCAGCTGGGCCGCCTCCCGCAATACGGGACGTTCATCAACGACTCGTGGAGGGTCAAGCCCAATCTCACGGTCAACGCCGGGTTTCGGTACGACTGGCAGTTGCCGTTCTTTGCGTTGAACAACAGCTACTCGACGGCCTCGATGGCCGACATCTTCGGCGTGTCCGGCACGGGCAGCGACCTCAACGTGGGCTCGACGGTCTCGGGCCTGGGCAACCTGTTCAAGCCCGGCACGCTCCAGGGGAGCGCGACGACGTTCAAGATGCTGACGCAGGGCACGGGCGGCTACAAGACCGACTGGGGCAACCTGGCGCCCAGCGTCGGCGCGGCCTGGACCATCGGCTCCGACAACGGCCTCCTGCGGGCCATCTTCGGCAAGCCGGGCGACTCGGTGCTGCGCGCGGGCTACAGCGTGTCGTACCAGCGCGGCGGCATGAGCGACTTCACCGGCGTGTTCGGCGCCAACCCGGGCGTGTCGATCGACGCGACGCGCAACCTCACCAACGGCAATCTCGGCACGCTCCCGCTCCTGTTGAGCGGCGGCGATCTGGGCGCCCCGGGCATCAACCTCCAGCGCGTCTATCCGATGGCGGTGCCCAACGCCAGCTCGAGCGTGTACGCGTTCGATCCCAACATCAAGACGCCGCACTCCTCGTCGTGGTCGGTCGGTTGGCAGCGTGCGCTTTCGAAGAGCACGTCGCTCGAGGCGCGGTTCATCCACACGGGCAGCTACGCCACGTGGACCGGTGGCCAGATCTCGTTCATGAACTACAACGAACTCAACATCCTCGAGAACGGGTTCCTCAACGAATTCAAGGTGGCGCAGGCCAACCTGCAGGCCAACATCACGGCCGGCCGGGGCAACACCTTCGCCTACACCGGCGCGGCCGGCACCTCTCCGCTGCCGATCCTGCTCTCGTATTTCAACGGGTCGAGCGCGTCCGCCGATTCGACCAAGTACACGGGCGCCAACTGGACGACGAGTTCCTACGTGCAGTCGCTGTACCCGCTGCTGCCGAATCCGTACACGATTGCCTCGTCGATCCGCACCAACGCCACGATGCTGGCCAGCGGTGTGGCATCGGGACGTCCATCCAACTTCTGGGTGGCCAACCCGGATGTCAGCGGCGCCTACGTGGCCACCAACGGCCCAGACACGTCGTACAACGGCATTCAGTTGCTCTTCAATCGGCGGTTCGCCAACGGCCTGATGCTGCAGGCCAACTACACCTACGGCAAAGGCAACATGTATCAGTTCTACTCGTTCCACAAACCGTGGATGGAGACCGAGCAGAACTATACGAACGTCTACAGCCAGGGCGTCGGCAATGCCACCGGCAACGTGCGGCACGTGTTCGCCGGCAACTGGATGTACGAGCTGCCGTTTGGCAAGGGGAAAGCCATCGGCGGCAACGCCGGTCCGATCGTCAACCGCATCATCGGCAACTGGAACATCCAGGGCGTGGTGCGCATCCAGAGCGGCCGCATGGTGGATTTCGGCAACGTGCGGCTGGTCGGCATGACCAAGGACGACCTCCAGAAGATGTTCACGATTCGGATGGCGGGCGACCCGGCCAACCCGTACCGGACGCTGACCTACATGCTGCCGCAGGACGTCATCGACAACACCGTCAAGGCCTTCAGCGTCAATGCCACCGGCTACAGCGCGGGCGCGCCGACGGGCCGGTATTTCGCGCCAGCCAATGGGCCCAACTGTATCGAGTCGATTGCCGGCTTTGGCGACTGCGGCGTGCGCAGCGTCATCGTGACGGGGCCGCCGGTCATCCGGGTGGACATGAACGTGGTGAAGCAGCTGGCCATTGTCAAGGGCGTCTCGATGGAGGGTCAGCTTCAGATCTTCAACGTGTTGAACCGGGTCAACTTCAATCCGCTTACCGGCTTCGGCGCCGGGATTGGCAACAACGCGAGCGCCAGCACGGCCGACGGCTATCAGGTGACCGGCGCGGTCGATTCGTCGCGGACCATGCAGATGGCGATTCGCATCAGTTGGTAACGACGGGAGGCTGACGGGCCTCGGTGCCCGCGGCGCCCTGTTCGACGCCGGGTGACCCGGCCGGATCGCTGGTCCGGCCGGGTCGTTTTGTTTCCGCCACGTTACTTCTTGCGCCGGAGCCCGTCTTGCTTTAAGGTAGCCCAATCTCGCGTAGTGTGAGGAGTGTTGTCGGCTCAGCCAGACACCGAAGCGGAATCGCGTGGTCCAGGCTGATGCGACACGGCGTCCCTTGGATCGAATCAGCGGGGCAAGAGCGGGGGCTGCGGAAGCTTCGTTGTCGGCACTCCGCGCGGGAATCGACGCGGCTACGGGTCGGGGTGAGGAAGAGGCCGACGCGCGGGCGGGTGGATGCGCAGGCGGATCCAATCGAGCAACGGCTTTGATTGGCTTGGGGAATCAACGTCACAGGCAGGAGGAGAAGTCCATGCAAGAGCGTCTCGTGAGGCTGGCCGTGCTGCTGTTGATCACCCTGGTGATCAGCGCTCCGGCGTTCGCCCAGGGTGCCAGTTCGGCGTCGGCGTTGTCGGGCACGGTTGTTGATATTTCTGGCGCCATCATCCCGGGTGCCGACATCGCCGTCAAAAACGACGCCACCGGCAATGCCTACTCTGCGGTCACCAACGACCACGGGTTGTTTACGATCCCGGCCCTGGATCCGGGCACCTACACGGTGACCGTCAAGTTGATGGGCTTCAAGACGGCCGTCATCAGGGAGATCAAGCTGATGGCGGGCGTACCGGTCGGCATCAAGGCCACGCTCGAAGTTGGCGGGCTGGAAGAGACGGTCGTCGTGACCGGCGCCACCGAGGTTGTGCAGACGCAGTCGGCGGCGGTGTCGTCGACGATGGTGGTCGAGCAGGTCTCGCGCCTGCCGCTGGCCTCGCGCGACACGCTGCACTCGGTGACGGCGCTGCCCGGCGTCATGACGGTCGCCGGCAACTCGGCCCGCAACTCGACGATCAACGGACTGCCCTCGACCGCGATCAACATCACGCTCGACGGCGTCAACGTGCAGGACAACTACAACCGCGGCACCGATGGCTTCTTCGCCTACGTGAATCCGCGGCTCGACTCGATTGAAGAGGTGACGGTGTCCACCTCCACGCCTGGCGCCGAAAGCGCGGGCCAGGGCGCGGTGCAGGTGCGGTTTGTGACGCGCGGCGGCACCAACCGGTTCTCGGGCAGTGCGTTCGACACGTACCGCACGTGGAAGTGGGCGACGCCCTACTGGTTCAACCAGTGGACGACGGCCAAGGAACCCGACGGCAGCGTGTTCCGCGATCGGGTGATCGTCAACGAACCGGGCTTCCGGGTCGGCGGCCCGGTCTACATTCCGAAGCTGTTCGACGGCCGCGACAAAGCGTTCTTCTTCTTCACGTACGAAGACTTCCGGGTCCCGAGCGCGACCTCCAGAACGCGCGTCGTCATGACGCCGCTGGCGCAGACTGGCGTCTTCACGAAATCGGACGGCAGCACGATCAACCTGCTGACGCTGGCCGCGGCGGCCGGGCAGACCGCCACGATCGATCCGACGATGGCCAAGTTGCTGGCGCAGATGCGGTCGGCCGGCGATGCGGCGCCGCAGAGCAAGTACGACACCCGCGATCCGAACACCCAGAACCTGAGTTTCAACGCGGACAGCAACCAGTTCAGGAAGTACCCGGCGATCAGGCTCGACTACAACGTCACGAAGAACCACCGGGTCACCTTCGTCGCCCGCTACCAGACGTTCGACTCCACACCGGACCTGCTGAACACGGCCGATCCGGCCATCGCCGGCCTGCCGTACGGGGTGGGCGGGCAGTCGTCGTACCGGTATTCGGGCACGTTGAGCATGCGGTCGGTGCTCACGCAGAACATGGTCAACGAAATCCGGTACGGCCGATCGGGCGGCACGACGTACTTCTTCCCGGAACAGAAAGACCACAGCATGTGGTCGGGCATGAACGGCTTCGCGATTGACTTCGGCGGGAACATCGGCGGGAACACGGCCGCCATGGGCCTGTCGGCGCCCTACAACCAGAACTTCTACCAGACGCGGTACGGTCCGACGACACAGCTGGAAGATACCCTCAACTGGATCAAAGGCCAGCACACCATGTCGATGGGATTCGCGTACTCGAAGATCGGCATGAACAACTTCGACTGGAACTACCCGGTCCCGCAGATCACGCTCGGTCTGGATTCGACCGATCCGGCCACCGCGTTCCTGGCGTCGGCGCTCGGGTCGGGCACCACGGCGTATTATCAGGCCGCCAACATGTATGCGGTACTCACGGGCCGGGTTCAGCAAATCGCCGACAACGTCTACCGCGACGGCGCGAGCGGCAACTACGTGTACGGCGGCCTGCTCAACCAGGAGGCCAGTCAGGACATCTACGGCCTGTTCTGGCAGGATTCGTTCAAGCTCAAGCCGAATCTGACGGTGACGGCCGGGCTTCGCTACGAACTGCAGATGCCCTTCAAGGCGTTGAACAATCTCTACTCCCAGGTGCCGGCCTACGGCGACGTGTTTGGCGTCTCGGGGAGCGGCAACTTGTTCAAGCCGGGCACGCTCACCGGCACCAAGACGTCGCTGGTGCAGTACACCTCGGGCGGCGGGGCCTACAAGACCGACAAGAACAATGCCGCGCCGAGCGTCGGCATCGTGTGGCGGCCGTCGATCAGCCACGGCTTCCTCCGTGCCCTCTTGAGCGAGGATCCGGTGCTGCGCGGCGGCTACTCGGTGTCGTATAACCGTTTTGCCACCGCCGTGTTCACCGGCGTGTTCGGCAGCAACCCCGGCCCGAGTCTGGCCGGCACGCGGAGTACGGCCAACGCCAACCTCAACCAGGACGGTCTCGGCATGCCGGTGCTGCTGAGCCAGTCGACGCGGCTGGGCGCGCCCGCGTTCCCGACCTCGCCGACATTCCCGTTCTACGGCGCCTACGGCGACTCGCCGCGCGTGTTCGATCCGAATATCGCGACCCCGCCCACCTACTCGTGGAGCGCGGGCTTCCAGCGGCAACTCGGCAAGAACACCGCCATCGACATTCGCTACGTCGGCAACAAGACGGTCGGGGTCTGGACGCTGACCAACCTCAACACGGAAAAAGCGATCGTCGAGAACGGATTCATGCAGGAGTTCCGCGTGGCACAGGCCAACCTGCAGGCCAACATCAAGGCCGGCGCGGGTAATACCTTCGCCTATACGGGACAGCCGGGCACCAATCCGCTGCCGATTCTGTTCGCCTACATCACCGGTCAGCCGTCGGGTTCGTCCACGGCGGCCAGTTACACCGGGTCAAACTGGACCAGTTCGACGTACGTGACGCCGCTGGCCGTCAATAACCCGAGCCCGACCGGCCTGGCCAACAGTCTGCAGGCCAACCTCCGCGCCAACGCGGTCGCGGCGGGCCTGGCGACCAACTTCATGCAGGTCAACCCGGATTACACCGGAGCGCTGGTCGAAAAGAACGGCGGCGACACGCGCTACAACGGCCTTCAGATCGAGTTGAGGCGCCGGATGGCGAGCGGCCTGCTGGTGCAGGGCAGCTATGTGTTCTCGCGTTCGTACACGTGGACGCAGCCGACGCTGCGCAACGGGCTGTACGGGGGCTACAACAACAACATCCTGCAGTCGGGCAGCCTTGGTGGCGTCGATCACGCGTTGAAGGTCGACTGGGTGTACGAGCTGCCGTTCGGGAAGGGCAAGACGTGGGGCGGCAACGTCAATGGCTGGATGAATGCGGTGATTGGCGGCTGGGAATTCGACGGCAACGCGCGATTCCAGAGCGGCCTCATCAACACGTTCGGCAACGTGCGCCTGGTGGGCATGACCGACAAACAGCTGCAGGATATCTACAAGGTCTACCACGTGTGGGACTCGGCGGCGAATCGGGATCGGGTCTACATGCTGCCGCAGGATTTCATCCAGAACACCGTCTACGCCTTCAGCACGTCGGCCACCTCGGCCACCGGCTACTCCGGCACGGTGCCCTCCGGCGCCTACTTCGCGCCGGCCAGCGGCCCGGATTGCATCCAGGCCTATGCAGGGCAGTGCGCGCCGCTCAATCACTTCGTGAGGGGGCCGTGGTTCGGCCGCGTGGACCTGAGCGTGGTGAAGAAGGTGCATCTGCCCGCGCGGATGAACGCCGAGATTCGTCTCGACATCATCAACGCGCTGGACACCATCAACTTCATTCCGATCGGGATGCCCGGCACCAACACCACGTTCTCGAACTGGCAGGTGACGTCGGCGTATCGGGACAACAACCAGCAGCAGGATCCGGGCGGCCGGCTGCTGCAGTTGGTCACCCGCTTCAGCTGGTAGTCGGCTGAGGCTGGTAGTCGGCTGAGGCTGGCCCAGGGGCCGGTGCCAGCCATTCGGTGCCAGCAATTCCGGGCGGCAATTTGGGGCGGCAGGACGCGTTGAGCGTGTTGCCGCCCTTTTTTTGTGTGCAACGATTCGCGCGGCGCATCACTTTGTGGTGTAACACCTTTGGTTATGCGCACATGCGCGGACAAATAGCGTGCCGGGGCGCACAGATCGCACCGTCGATTCAGAGAGTAAATATCAGACTAAACCCAGTTATATCAATCACTTAACAAGGCGCATCGCGCCTTGTCCGCATTGGCCGGATCCTTGCTTATTCATGTCTCGAGATGACGGGATCCGCCCGAGCCCTGCCTCCGCCCTTCGACGCCCCCGACCTGGCGCCGCGCCTCGACGTCCGCCTCCACCCGGATCCGGAGTTGTTCCGCGCGCTCGTCGAAACGATGACCGATCCGATCGCGGTCTTGAGCCCGGACGGCATCGTCCGGTATGCGAGCCCGGCCAGTGAGCGGCTGAGCGGCTATTCGTCAGACCAGCGCGTAGGGCGGCCCGTGCTGGAGCAGGTTCATCCCGACGATATCCCGCGGCTGGCAAGCCTGTTGGCGCGGGCGCGACGCGAACGCGCGCCGTTCCAGTGCGTAGAGTACCGGCTGCGGCATGCCGACGGCACCTGGCGCCACGTCGAAAGCCACGGACGCAGCATGCGGCCCTCCGATCCGGAGGCCGACTGGGTCGTGGTCTCGCACGACGTCACCGATCGGCACGAGGCGATGCACGCCCTGCGCGCATCCGAGGAGCGGTACGAAGCGCTGGTCCGGCATGCGGCGTTCGGCATTTTCCGCACGACGCGGGACGGCCGTTTTCTGGATGCAAATCCGGCGCTGGTGCGCATGCTCGGCTACGACTCGATCGACGACGTGCTGTCGTTGAACATTGTCACCGACGTGTGGATGGACGCGGCCACGCGCGAGCAACTGCTGCCGGATCCGTCTGGAGAGCCCAAGCAGGTTGAGGTGCAGTGGAAGCGGAAGGACGGCTCCCCGATCACGGTACGGCTGCACGGTCGCGCGATTGGCGGCGATCCGCTCGTCTTCGAAACATTTGCCGAGGACGTCACCGAGCAGCGCGTGATGGAGGAGCAGTTTCGGCACGCGCAGAAGATGGACGCGATCGGGCGGCTGGCCAACGGGATCGCGCACGACTTCAACAACCTGCTCAGTTCGATCCTCGGGTACGCCGAACTGCTGAACGAGCAGATTCCGGCCGGAGATCCGCGGCTCGACGATGTGAAGGAGATCCGGAAGGCGGGCGAGCGGGCGACCGCGCTGACGCGGCAGTTGCTCGCCTACAGCCGGCGTCAAGTGATGCAGGCGCGGCCGATCGATCTCAACAGCCTGCTCACCGGCCTCGACGGCATGGTCCGCAGCACGCTCGGGAGCCGGGTGGACGTGCAGATCCATCTGGAAGATGGACTGCCGAACATTTCGGCGGATCCGTCGCACATCGAGCAGGCCGTCACCAATCTGATTGTCAATGCTCGCGACGCGATGCCCGATGGCGGAACGTTCGTGCTGGAGACGACGAGAACGACGGTGGACGCGGCTTCGGCCCATCATCGCGGCGTCGCGATGGTGCCTGGCCAGTACGTGATGCTGGTGGCGAGCGATACGGGTCCGGGCATGGACGCCGAGACGAAAGCCAAGATCTTCGAACCGTTTTTTACCACCAAGGGCCGGGGCCGCGGCACCGGCCTTGGCCTGGCGACGGTGTATGGGGTCGTGCAGCAGAGCGGCGGCTACATCTGGGTCTACAGCGAGCCGGGCATGGGCACGACGTTCAAGATGCTGTTGCCGGTCGCGACGACGACGGGGTTGGTGGTGCCGCCGGATGCACTGCCGGTACCGCCGGACGGCAGCGAAACCGTGCTGGTGGTGGACGACGACGACGCGGTTCGGGCACTGGCGGGCCGGGTGTTGCGTCGGTTTGGGTATCACGTGATGACGGCAGCCAACGCGGCCGACGCCGAGTTGATTTACCATCGCCACGCGGATCGGATTCAGTTACTGCTCACCGACGTGGTCATGCCGCAGACGAGCGGGCCCGAACTGGCGTGCCACTTGACGGCGCTGAGGCCGGGGCTGCCGGTGGTCTATATGTCGGGTTTCAACACGGACGTGTTTGCGGCACGCGGTCCGCTCGAGCCGAACGTGATGCTGGTCAACAAACCGTTCACGCCGGAGTTGCTGGCGACGCGTGTGCGTCAGGCGCTGGATCGGCGCTGACGCGGCGAGTGTGTTGGTCGTCGCGGGTGTGCTGTTCCGAGACGCCCTGGTCGGGTCGCGGTGCTCTGTTGCGGATCTTCTTGTCGGAGGGCGTGAGCGTTCTGTATAATCAATATTCCCAATCGACGTGATCGGGGGCGCCGACATCCTCCGGGTCGGCGATGTGCCATCAACGTGGGCCGCTAGCTCAATTGGCAGAGCAGCAGACTCTTAATCTGCGGGTTGAAGGTTCGATTCCTTCGCGGCTCACCACCTAACCTTTTTCCTTAGTACCACTTACCCCCTCTCCAGCTTCGGGCGTTGCCCACATGTTGCCCGCTCTGCGGCGGACGGCGGCAATTCCAGCAATCGAATCGCGGCTTCGATCG
>Ga0194060_10000286_pt1 | contig 36417 bp, 36 predicted proteins | sample SepL225m_MetaG_FD_163427 | JGI IMG/M metagenome (GOLD analysis project Ga0194060, IMG submission 163427) | Anoxic zone freshwater microbial communities from boreal shield lake in IISD Experimental Lakes Area, Ontario, Canada - Sep2016-L222-5m | ecosystem: Environmental > Aquatic > Freshwater >...
GTGACCTATACCGGTAAGTATGGACACATACTCACTGAGCTTACCAAAGCACAGAGGGATATTCTCAAGGAACTCAAAATTGAGGTGCCGGACATGGCATCGTCATAATTTGCTCGGGAAATTAGGGTGCATAGCTGAATATGATTATAAAATAGTCTCTTCTATCTCCTGATAGAAAAAAACTGATATTCCGTTTTATACCATTATGTTGGTATATTGCAGAGGGCTATGGTTCTGTATATGGATGAGTGTTTTCTATGGAGTAATACCCGTTTTATCAAAAAAGCTGTACTTATGACACTTTAACATCTTTTATGATGGGACTTATCAATCCTGACTTTCAGACACTGACGGAACTTTTTTCCTCAGTTTTTACCAATTACAGAGAAGATCCTGCGAAATTTCCATTTGCAAGAAAGATTGATGGAGTCTATAACCCCATATCCTATCGGGAATTTGAGGGTGATGTCACCACTTTTGCGGCATTTCTCAAACACAACGGTATCGCCAACAAAGATCGGGTCGCCATTCTCTCAGAAAACAGGCCAGGGTGGTATCTCTCGGATATGGCTATCATGAACATTGGCGCAATCAATGTGCCACTCTACCCCTCTCTCCCACCCAATCAGATTGAATACATTCTCAAAAATTGCGGTGCCAAAGCTGTTGTGGTCTCAAACATGCTCCAGCTTGGGAAAATTCTTTCGATACAAAAAAACCTTTCAGAGTTAACTCTGGTGGTGATCATGAATCGCCTTGAAGAGGTCGTTGAAAGTGTGTTTGACCTGAATCAGGTGAAACGAGAGGGTGAAAAAATACTTGCCAGACAACCATTCATTCTTGATGGTACCATTGTCAATCCTGACGATGTTGCCACCATTATTTATACATCTGGAACAACCGGACTTCCCAAAGGGGTGATGCTCACCCATCGGAACTTATGTGAGAATGTCAAATCCTGTTCAACAGTTATCCGTCTTGATGATTCCGATCGTGGCCTCTCCTTTCTCCCCCTCTCCCATGCTTATGAACGAACCGGTGGCTATTATCTGCTGTTTGCCTGTGGAGCAAGTATATACCTTGCCGAAAGCGTTGAAACAATATCGCTCAACATGACAGAAGCTCAGCCAACGATCATGTTTACGGTGCCAAGGCTTTTTGAACGTATCAAATCAGGAATTCTAAAGCAAATTTCAACTCAGAGCGCCTTAAAGCAAAAAATCTTTTACTGGGCTCTGAAAACGGGCGAAAAGTACCACAATGAGCTCAATACTCCAGGACATCCGTCGCCACTGCTCGCCATCCAGCATACACTGGCAAAACAACTTGTCTACAACAAGATAAAGACAAAGTTTGGAGGACGACTGCGCTATTTTGTTTCAGGGGGGGCTGCTCTGCCACAAAAAATCGGGGAATTTTTTCAGGCGCTTGATATCCGTATCCTCGAGGGATTTGGTTTGACTGAAACAGCACCAGTCACTCATGTTAACCGCCCTGAAAAAATTAAATATGGCACTGTTGGCAGAGCCGTTGATAACGTCGATGTCATGATTGCGCCTGATGGTGAAATACTGCTCAAGGGACCAAATATCATGAAGGGGTATTGGAATGATGAGGCAGCTACCCGCGAGGTTATCAAAGATGGCTGGTTTCACTCAGGAGACATTGGAGAGATCGATCGGGATGGCTATCTGAAAATAACTGACCGCAAAAAACATATCATCGTCACAAGCGGGGGTAAAAATATTGCTCCCGGGCCCATTGAGAACATGATCTCAGAAAGCGACTTCGTCGATCAGGTCATTGTCGTCGGTGAAAAGCGTCCATTTCTGATTGCGCTTATTGTACCAGACTTCACAGCGCTTCAAGAATTTGCTACTGCTGAAAAAATAACATACTCAACAATCAAGGAGTTGATTGAGCATAAAGAGGTTCTGCAGATTTACGAAAAACTGTTGCGCAATATCTCAAAACATCTCGCTACCCATGAAAAGATACGCAAGTTTCTGTTGGTAGATGTCGCATTTACCATTGATAACGCGCAAATGACACCAACATTCAAACTCAAGCGAAAAATCATTTATGAAAAGTATGCAACTGAAATTGACAAGATGTATAAAACCTTCAACACGGTCTATAACACAGAGTAAAATATGCCATAAGACGTGCAGGATGGCTTGATTCGGGGTTTATCCCCCTTTTATTTTCCAGCCGCCATGAGTGGGATTCCTGGTGTCCGCGTGCTGTTCGAGTAACCCCTCCTGAACAAGTTCACCAAGAATCTCATCAAGACTCCAGGGACAGTCGGCATATTTTTCCTCAAGTTCCTCAAGAAACATCACCTCAGCATGAATAAGCTCTTTGACAAGTCGCCCCCTGTACCACCGTTTTGAACCAGAAAATTTGGATTGCCTTGTCAACGGACGGATTCCTGTCTTTTTACTCGTTAGATGAAGTGCACCATAATCCATAAGAGCATTATGCCACTCACGACTTTGGCCACAAGGAAGAGCTGTGTCAGCCATCTGTTGCAATATGGGGACTGAAACATCTTCAGGAAGGCCGAATTCATGGATGATAATTCTACGGATATTGGTGTCGACTGCCGCAAGATCAGCATTGTCGGCAAACACCGGAATAGAGCGGGAGGTATACTCCCCGATTCCAGGAAGTCTCTTCAGGAGATCGGGCTCTGATGGCACAACCCCTCCATAGATCTCTGTGATGATTGAGGCACACCGATGCAGACGAACAGCTCTGGAATTGTAACCCAGGCCACTCCAGAGAGCAAGAACCTCTTTTAAGGGAGCTGATGCAAGGTGAATAACATCAGGAAAATTTTTCAGCCAGGCATCGAACCGTGGAACAACCCTCTCCGCCTGTGTCTGCTGAAGCATGATCTCACTGACCATGACGGCATACCGATCGGTACTCTCCCGCCAGGGAAAACACCTTCGGTTCAGCCGATAAAAATCGAAAATCTTCTGCTGGAAAAGCTCAATATCGCTGATAAGCTCCATAGTGCTGAAAGGTAGCGGGTAGAGGGCAGACCCCGGCAGCGCTGATGCATGTCGGGGCTACCAATAACCATCAGACCGTCTCTACGATCTTGCGTTCCTTGACTTTCAATGCCGCCTTGCCTGTACGTTTGCGAAGGTAGAAAAGTTTTGCTCTTCTTGCCTTGCCGTGCTTGACGACAGTAACACTTTCGATATTGGGTGAATTGACAGGAATGATCCTTTCAACGCCGACACCGTGAGAAATTTTGCGCACTGTGATGGTCTTGTTCCCACCAGCTCCCCTGTCGCTGATAACAACACCCTCAAAAGCCTGAAGCCTCTCCTTCTCACCCTCAATTACCTTCAACTGTATCTTGACGGTATCGCCCGGCCTGATTTCCGGAAAATCCGTAACCGCCTGGGTGGCTTCAACTAACTTGATTAACTGATCCATGACAACAACTTATTTACGTTATTTTTTTTCTTAAATTCATCTCATTCAACTTGATCAATCATATCCGGCCTGCGCTCTCTTGTTCGCATGAGAGCATTTTCATGACGCCACTGTTCAATCTTTACATGATGACCTGTCAACAAAACATCAGGAACCTTCATCCCCCTGTACTTTGCTGGTCGAGTATAATAGACTGAGTCAAGGAGCCCTGTCTGAAAAGAGTCAGTCAAAGCCGATTCACTGTCGCCAAGAACTCCAGGTATCACCCTAACAAGCGCATCCATAAGAAGCAGCGCGGGTATCTCTCCACCTGAAACCACAAAATTCCCAATAGAGATCTCCATAGTAATCAGGCTCTGCCGGATCCGTTCATCAACAGCCTTATAATGGCCACAGAGAATAATCAGATTGTGCATCCTTGAAAGCCTGTTCGCCATAGACTGCTCAAACATCACACCATCAGGCGAAAGAAAAATCACCTCGTCGTACTCTCTTTCAGACTGCAGTCGCTCAACGCAGGCAAAGAGCGGCTCCGGCCTGAGCACCATACCTGCACCCCCACCATAAGGTGAATCATCAACCTGTTTATACTTTCCAAGCCCATAGTCATGCAAATTATGAACATGAATCTCAGCATGCTGTTTCCTGCGAGCAATGCCAAGCAATCCATTGTCAAGCGGCGAATCAAAAAAACCGGGAATGACAGAGACAAGATCAATTCTTACTGCATCCATGACTTCAAGAGGCCTCAACAGACCTTACAGGCAAAACCATTCACAAAAACTCATCATATCTTGGAACAACCATAAAGCGTTCCACCAGATTGAACTCTTCAACAAACTCTTCTATCGCGGGCAGGAGAACCTTTTTTTCCCCAACCAGAACCTCATACACCTCATGGGCTGGCATTCTGATAACATTGGTCACCATACCAACCCCTCTGCGATCACGGTCAAGAACCTTCATTCCAATGATTTCATGAAGATAAGCCCTGTTCTCTGGCTGAGGCATAAGCTGATGGGCCTCAACGAACAAGCTCCAGCCAACAAGCAGCTCAGCTTTTTCAACAGAGTCCACTCCCTCAATCATCAACCACGCAAATCCAGAGCCAAGAGTGGCCTTTTTCACCGTTAACCGTTCAAGAACATCGACTGACATTCCCGCAAAATAGTCTCGTCGGGAAAGAAAACTCTCAGGAAAGTCGGTAATAATCTCAACCTTTATCTCACCCTGCAAGCCTCTTGGCTTGAGAATGACTCCTGTCTGATAAAGCTCCACCCTCTCCATCACTCAGAAAAAGTGATTATGCCTCTCCACTTGGGGCCGCTTTCGCTTCAGCCTCTTTTTTGGCAGTGCGGCGACGCGACTTTACAAGCAGCCCTTTCTGGCGACGAGCAATCTGACGCTCCTGCCACTTTTCCATCTCAACAGAAATCTCAGCTTCACTACGCCCCATACTCTTCAGCCGGAGCTCATAAAGCAATCCTGTGGTGCGAATAAGGCTGTTCACTGTAGCCGTAGGCTGTGCACCAGTCTGTATCCAATAAGCGATACGATCTTTTTTAATGGTGACAGCATGGGGTTTGGCGGTGGGCTGGTAATGGCCAACAACTTCCAGAAATTTGCCATCCCTCGGCGAGCGTGCATCGGCCACAACAATCTGGTATACCGGCAATTTTTTTCTTCCTGCTCTCTTCAGTCTAATCTTTACCAAGGCTAAAAAATTTTATGAGTTAATGTTTACTGGTAACAACCGAAATATCATCTAACGTTTTAAAAACTTTTCAAGTGCAAGATTCTGCGAAGTAATTTTTCTGCCGGACTGCGACAGCTTTGAAACCGAACGCATCATCTTTTTCATCTCCCCAAACTGTTTGAGTAGAAGATTAACCTCCTGCACTTTTGTGCCACTACCTCGGGCAATGCGCTGACGACGACTTCCATTAATAATATCTGGATTTTTTTTCTCCTGCTTTGTCATGGAGTTGATCATCGCCTCAATAGGCTTGAAATCAAGGTTTTCAAGATCCTGCTTTGGCACCATCTTGTTCAGGCCAGGCACCATCTCAATCAGCCCCTGAATAGAACCCATCTTTTTAAGCTGCTGTAACTGGTCAAAAAAGTCGTTGAGATCAAACTCATTCTTCATCAACTTTTTCTGCATCTCGACAGCTTTTTCAAGATCAAGATTTTCCTGCGCTTTTTCAACAAAACTGACAATATCGCCCATACCAAGAATCCTCTGGGCCATACGATCCGGGTAGAAGATATCAAGATCATCAACCTTCTCACCAATACTGATAAATTTTATCGGCTTTTCGACCACCTGACGGATGGAGAGCGCAGCGCCACCCCTGGAGTCACCATCAAGCTTGGTCAGAACAACACCATCAAAATCAAGCTGGTCATTGAACGCTTTGGCGGTATTAACAGCCTCCTGGCCCATCATCGAATCAACAACAAAAAGCAGCTCGTCCGGCTTCAGCGCATCCTTCAGCGCCTCTGCCTCTGCCATCATCTTCTGATCAATCTGCAGTCGCCCGGCGGTATCAACGATAACAACATCTTTTGCTGCCGACCGCGCTGCCTCCAGCCCCAGAAGGGCAGCCTTCATGGCATCCTGCTCTTCAATGGAGAATACAGGAACATCCACCTGGGCTCCCAGTGCTTTAAGCTGATCAATCGCCGCCGGGCGATAGACATCAGCAGCAACAAGCATCGGGTTTTTACCGCTCTTCTTGAGGCGAAGGGCAAGTTTTGCACAGAAAGTTGTCTTTCCAGAACCTTGCAAACCAGCAACCATGATGATTGCAGGAAGTTTCTTTGGAGAAAGGTTCAATGGTTTCTGCTCTCCACCCATCAGATCGGTCAGTTCGTCATAAACGATTTTCACAATCATCTGCGCAGGAGAGACGCTTTTGATTACCTCCTCACCAAGAGACTTCTCTCTTATATCTTCAATTAATTTCTTTGCTACCTTATAGTTAACGTCAGCGCCAAGCAGCGCACGCTTGATGTCGCGCATCGCCAGACCAATATTGATCTCATTGATGGTGGCCTGACCTGCCAGTTTTTTAAAGGTGGCCTCTAATTTATCACTTAAACTATCGAACATTGGTTCCCGCTTTTTTCATATAAAGCTTAAAAATGCTTAGCTTTAATTATAACAAAAAATAGCAGAAAATAAAAGGATACAATCATATCTTCATTGCTGACCAAGGTTTTTACCGCTTTTTAGAAGAATTGGCACTGAACACATAAACAAAACAGGCAAATTATGGGAGCCAGCTCAATAGAAACCACTCTTCACTCTTTTCGCAGCAAGCGAATTGCCGTCATTGGCGACATTATGCTCGACAACTATATTTTTGGTCATGTTTCGCGTATTTCTCCTGAATATCCGGTTCCTGTGGTTGATGTCACCCATGAGGATCACCGGCTGGGAGGAGCTGCAAATGTTGCGCTCAACACGCTCGCACTCGGTGCTAAAACCATATTGATTGGCATTACCGGGGCTGACCACAACAGGGATCTACTCCTTGAACTTTTCCGCAGTCGAGGCCTTGCTACTGATGGACTGATCTGCGATCCATCGAGACCAACCACCTCCAAGACAAGAATCCTGTCCCAAAATCATCATATAACAAGGATTGATGTTGAAAGCAAAAGGGAGATTGATGATGCCATTGAGCGTGAGATTCTTAACTCATTTGAGTCAGTTGTCAACTCAATTGATGCGGTGATCCTCGAAGACTACAACAAAGGCCTTCTCAGCGCACCACTCATCAAAAAAATCATTGCTTCAGCAAAAGCTAATAATGTACCTGTTCTTGTCGACCCGAAACATCAGAATTTTTTTGCCTATAAAGGGTGTACACTCTTTAAGCCGAATCTTTCAGAGATGGCAGCATCACTTGGCATCTTGCTGAACAATAACGACAGGGAGGTTGAAGAGGCCTGCCTCCTGCTTCAGCAAAAAATTCAGACCGACACCATTATTGTTACAAGAAGCGACAAGGGTATGACGCTCTACAACGGCTCATTTACCCACATCGCAGCAACCTCTCTGGAGGTTGCCGATGTCTCAGGAGCCGGAGACACCGTCATAGGAGTTCTTGCACTCGGCGTAGCTTCGGGTATCGACATTGTGATGAATGCAACCATAGCCAACCTTGCCGCAGCAACTGTCTGTCAGGAGGTGGGCGCTGTGCCTGTCAAATCAGAAAAACTCATCAAGGCGTTTCAGGATCATCTTCAATAATTGAGATATGCTGCTCCAGCTCTTTCGGCCATGGCGGGTTGTAGGATGTGTCATTTAAAAGAGTTCTCAGGTTCTTCAATGAATAAAATGGCACTTCAAACAACCCGGCATTACTCACAGGAGCAGGAACATCTTTGCCTGGATCAAGATGCATCACAAAGGTGATATGCACCACGTTATGACCATTAGGGGTAAAGACCCACATCCCGGTTGCATGTTGAACCCGGTGATACTTCGGATTAACCGGCAGATAATCCGGCTCCTCCTTCATGGTCAGCGCAATGGCATTCTCCCCCGCAGACATCAGCCAGGAACGCATGATCACCTCTCTCTGTTGTAGTGGCCATGGTGTATCAATGACCTGGCGCATAACATACTCAGCACCATCGTTTTGTTCCAGCACCTCCATTTCAGTAAGATGATGAACCCAGCGAGTGAAGTTTTCCATGTCGTGAAAAAGACTGATCAGCCGTTTCAAAGGTACCTGTAACTCAAGTTCTCCCTTGAAGCCATAAATATCCGAGCCGCTTACCCTGGAAGAAAAAATCTTGATCCCCTTATGTTCAACACGAAACTCCCAGTCCCCATTCAGGATTGATGCTACATCCATACTCTCTTTTGTTATGTATTTATTGAGCCAACCTCGAAAACATCACACCGTTACGAACTTTTCATAATGCTGAATCACATCCCTGGCTGATTGTTTAAACGGAGCATCAACCGGAATCATGTACTTCTCCCTCTTGACCATTTCGCGCAAATTGACCAGCGTATGATAGGGTGTATCGATAACAGCTATATTGGCAAGCCAGGAGGGAATCTCTCCACCTGGTTCGATATGAAGACGAAAAACCACCCTGCACTGCTTCTCTGAAAGCGGGATAATATTCCATGCACCCTCAAGCGCAGGCACACGGACGTATTTGTCGTTTTTTGGAAGAAAGTCCGCCATACACTCAAGCTTGATAAAAATCTCGGATGTTTCTGGATCCATATACCCTTGTGAGCGTGTGATGATTTCACGATCTGAAACTGGCCAGGGGGCGCTGACAAGCTGATAGACAATTCGTCCCTCATCTTCTGACAACTCCTGCAGCACGCGCATCTCCCTGGTTTTCCATACCCACTCAGTGGCAACATCAACATCATAGAGAAGGCTCATAACGGCATGTTGAGGTGCATCAATGGTGGCGACCGCAACAAACGAAAGAAAATCGGAGCTTGGGACAGGACAGGTAAATATTTTCAACCAGTCATTACTGAGGCGCAACGTACAGGTGGCGTCATGAATCTTTGTGAATAACGACATGATAAACCTGGTTAATGTGTTAATAAAAATGGAATCAAGGCTGACCGACCGGCACCGTTATCGCCATTTTGACCACTGGGTCACCATTCAGGACAATAAACCTGATCTGTCCTTCAGGGCCAAAAAGCTGATGGGCAATCTTCGATTTTACGGTACGCACAATATATTTCCTCTCACGGATAAAACCAGCCCTGTCAAAAAGAATTTTTCTTGCCTTGCATATTTTCATAAGAAGAGCTTCAAAACCGCTCTCTTCACTATATTCTGCAGTAAAGCGCGCCATAGAGTTCCGGTAACCCTGCGCCAAACTGTGGGAATCATCAACAAAAGAGCGTGCCATATCATCAAGGGCACCTGACTGGTAAAGCTCCTGGTAAAAAGGAGAGTGTGATTTTCCGGTCACCCAATAGTCAGGAATAATACCACCGGCATCCCGCAACGCGGCCAGTTCACTCTGCCCCTTCTCGTTGCTTTTGAGCGACCTCAGCAAAGGAGGGAGAGATGATGTCTTATAGACAGAGAGTTCGCTGTTATTCAGATAGAGCAGACTATCCGGGTTCGCAAAGAGCTTCCGGGGAAGAATCGTTGTCATTGCCTCCTGATAATAGTGTTCACGGCCTGCAACCCCTTTCCGATAAACTCGCTGAATCTGCCTGCCCGAAGGAGTATAGTAACGGGAGACTGTCAATCGAATTGCAGAGCCATCAGCAAACAGAAGTTGACGCTGCACCAGCCCTTTGCCGAAGGATAGTTCACCGACAACAACCGCCCTCTTGTTGTCCTGCAGTGCTCCGGCAAGAATTTCGGATGCCGAGGCACTCCCCTTATCAACAAGCACAATAACCTCACCTTTCTCATAACCATCCCCGGACTCTGCAACATAACGACCATTCTCCTCACCACCCCTGCGACTTTTTGTATAAACGATCAACTGCCCCTTGCTCAGGAACTCATCGGCCACCTCGACCGCCTGCTCAAGAAAGCCCCCGGGATTTCCGCGCAGATCTATGATGAGCCGACCCATGCCCTCTTTTTTCAGGAGAGCAAGCGCCCGACGAAACTCATCAGCCGTCGTTGCAATGAATCGGCTCAATCGGATATAGCCGGTGCGATTATCAAGCATAAAGGCAGCATCAATACTTGATGTCGATATTTTCCCCCTGGTCACCACAAAATTCAGAAGTTTTCCATTCAGAGGCCTGAAAATCTTCAAGCTCACCTTTGTTCCCTGCTTCCCCCTCAACTTTCTGAGCACCTCCTGTCGGGTTATCCCGAGCGCTGAAACAGAGTCAATCGCAATGATACGGTCGCCGGGAGAAATTCCGACTGCCGCACTCGGCCCACCCGAGAGGGGAGTGACAACAAAAAGGGTATCGTTGACAACATCAAACTCTATTCCTATGCCGTCAAAATTACCATCGAATTCAGCCTGTGAGAATGAAACCTTCTCCGGTTCAAGATAAACCGTATGAGGATCAAGATACTCAGCCATTCCCTGAATACCTGCGCCCAGAAGACTGTCACCGTTAACCTCATCAACATAAAGATCTTTCATCAAGCTGTATGCTTCAAGGATTTTCTTCTGATCATCAAACCTGCCGTCCCTGCCACTATTAAGCCTGGTGCCGAGAAAAAAGCCGAAACCAAGCACAACAAGCATCATAACAATAGTCAGTATTCGGGGCATAGAAGGTGGGGTTAGTTTACCAGTATGAGAACACAGGTGATCAGTACGCTGAAACCCATTTTACCGCTCTGAAATCGAAATCACAAAAAAACATTGCTCATTCAACAAACCTCACTTTTCCCTGCCATGGAAAGTATTTAAATAACCGGAACGCTGTATCAGATAAATACACTGAATATCATTGATTAAAAATTATAAATACAATCAATAACATCAAATTATACATACCGTTTAAGATTAAAAAATACAATTACTTATAAGAGTTTAAATCTATTTTAATATAAAATAGATACATATTATTTAATTTATTATTAATCAAGTACATCGTAAATGTAATACATGACATATCTCTTCCTTATATATGTTTTTTTATAAATACATTTCAAATATTTGCGATTTATAATGGCATTAATAAATGCAGACAAAGCAAATTATTGAATAATTAATAATGACATATATATTATAATAAAAAAGTATTAACTATATATGATTAATAATTTGTATAAATAATTATGCGAATATAAATTCAAATAATTTTATTATAAACAAGCTAAAAATTTTATTTAATAAATAAATCTAAAGTCTTTAATTACAAGTAATTACATTATTTTAAATAAAAATATATTTATAATATTATTAGATTTATAACAAAATATATGACTTTAATAAATTTTGCTAGTATCTATTCTGAAATAGGTTATTTTTATTATAAAATGGAGTATATATTATAGATAGATAATATGAAGTATATTAGAATATATTATTGTATTTATATATTATAATAGAAAAGCCCCTACTTAGTAGAGGCTTTTTAAAATTATTGAGATATATTATAAAATGTTATAAACAGAAGAGATAAATGTATTTACTGTCAATAGTATTATTATATGACAGGGAATTTACATTGTACTATAAGTTCAAGTTCGAGACTTGCATTGAGTGGTAATTCAGCAACACCTATAGCACTTCTTGTATGTAACCAATTCTCTTCAAAGAGTTCATGCAGCAAAGAAGAAGCACCATTGGCCACAATATGTTGCCTTGAAAACCGGTGGTCACTGGCAACATAGAGAGTGAGCTTGACAACTCGCTCAATGCTCGAAAGTGTTCCTGTCAGCGATTTAATAGCCGCAAGTCCATTGAGAAGAGCAACCCTGGAGGCATAAGCCGCCTCTTCCATATTGGCATCATTAACCTTGCCCGACCCGCCGGGCTCTATCAATATGCCGTTCCTGAGAGGAAGCTGACCAGAGGTAAAGACCAAGTTACCCGTGCGAATGGCAGGAGAGTAAAGGCCAGCTACTGGAGGCAACTGCGGAAGGATGAAGCCAGCCTTGACAATTTTTTCTTCGATAATACTCATACATAAAAAGATAAAACGGTTAAAAAAGGCGGTAGATACCTGAGAAAAACGCCACAAACGATCCTGTTGTGGTTGTGGTCAATATTATTTATAGTCAGTGAGAAATCAAAGCATGTCGATCATTATGGAGCATAATAAACTATCACGAACTCCCCTGCCGCGCATCTTTCTGATCAGCAGCGGAGAGGAAGATCCTGACCACAACATACGACTTGCCATGCAACTCAGCCGACTCCCCCGCTCCATCAGTTGCATGGTACAAATTCGGGAAAAACAGCTTGACTCACGCCAGCTTTTGGCGCTGGCGCAGGAAGTTCGCAACATTGAACTGCCTGAAGACACTCTTCTCCTGGTCAATGAGCGGGTCGATATCGCTCTGGCGGCCTCTCTTGACGGCGTGCATCTGCCTGAAAGCGCCTGTTCACCCGACAAGCTTCGCCCTATTGCTCCAAAATTAATCTTTGGTTGCAGTGTACACTCGCAAAAATCACTCTCTATTGCCGAGGAATCTGGAGCCGATTACCTGCTTTTTGGGCCCGTTTTCGACACCCCATCAAAACGCAGATACGGTGCGCCCCAAGGGATTGAGAAGCTTGGAGAGCTTTGCCGAGCAACCAAACTTCCTGTTTTTGCCCTTGGCGGCATAACTCCAGACAGCGCATCACGCTGCATGGAGGCAGGAGCTTACGGCATTGCGGCGCTCTCAATTTTTCAGGACCCATCACGATTTGTGGAAACCATTGAACAATTTCACCATATTATATCACCATGATTCCCTCTCCTCCTTTTCTCTGCGTCATCACCGATGAGGCTTTGTGCCCTGTCTCTCTTGCCGAAAAGGCTCTTGAAGGGGGCGCTGCAATGATACAGCTAAGGCATAAAAGCGCATCCGGTAGTCAGCTTTACTCATGGGCGATTGAAATTGTCAACCTTACCAAGAGATACAATGCGCTCTGTATCATCAACGACCGTGTGGATATTGCAATGGCAAGCAGAGCCGATGGCGTGCATCTCGGCCAACAGGATATGCCCGCGCTTGTAGCTCGAAAAATATTGGATAAATACACTATTATCGGCGTTTCAACCTCTTCGATTGAGGAGGCAATACAGGCTGAAAAAGATGGCGCGGACTATATCGGGTTCGGCCATATCTATCCAACCTCTTCAAAAGAGAAGGGATACCCGCCTCTTGGCCCCAAGGCACTGCAAGAGGTTTCAAAACAGATTTCACTACCGATTGTTGCTATTGGGGGGGTCAGCCTCTACAACGCAGCATTGCTCTTATCCTGTGGTGCATCAGGCGTGGCCATTATTTCAGGGGTCAGCAGAGCGGTTGATCCCTCCCTAGCCACCCGGAAGCTTGTTTCCGCCATCAATAAAAGAGATTCATGAAAAAAACCTATACCACGGTACTCACTATTGCAGGTTCTGACGGCAGCGGCGGAGCCGGGATTCAGGCAGATATCAAAACATTCGGAGCCCTCGAATGTTACGGTTTATCAGTCATAACCGTCCTTACTGCCCAAAATACCATGGGGGTCACTGCTCTCTATCCGATTTCAAAAAAATGCGTTACCGAGCAGTTTCGGGCCATTGCGTCAGACATGGCAATTGATGCGATAAAAATCGGGATGCTGGGAAACGCCATCATTATCAACGCTGTTGCTGCGTTGCTGAGGGAGCTGAAGGGAAATCAGCCAATCATACTCGACACCATTCTCGCCTCTTCCGGCGGGGTCACTCTTCTTCCACCGGAGGCCATCCACCTGATGAGGGAAAAGCTTTTCCCTCTTGCGTCCCTGATTACCCCAAATCTGCCGGAAACAGCTCTGCTGTTGGGTATGAAATATCCTCCGAAAACTCCCGAAGCCATAGAAAAAGCGGCAAAAAGGCTGCTTGAAACCGGCGCAACTTCAGTACTTGTGAAGGGCGGTCATGGAGAGGGAGAGGAGTGCCACGACTGCCTGCTGCATGAAAATCAATTGTTCTGGTTCAGCTCGAAAAAAATCAGGAGCCACAACACCCATGGAACCGGCTGCACCCTCTCGTCAGCTATTGCGGCATTCATGGCCAAAGGATTGACCATAGAGTGTGCTGTAAGAGAGGCAAAATCCTGGGTTGATGAAGCGTTGCAGGCAGGCGCTGACTACCGTCTCGGGAATGGAAACGGCCCGTTGCACCACTTTTGCAGACAATGGAGATAAGCTTATTGCACTCCTCTTGGTTGGCGCCCTATTGAGTAATAGGTAAACCCTGACAGCTCCATAAACTCGGGACTGTAGATATTTCGGCCATCAAAAACAACCGGATGGCTGAGCTCTTTTTTAATCATCTCAAAATCGGGGCTGCGGAAGAGAAGCCACTCGGTCAGCACCACAAGGGCATTGGAGCCTCTCACGGCATCTTCCGGATTTTCGGCATAAAAAATTTTGTCACATACACCGTAAATTTTCTTAACCTCATCCATTGCTACCGGGTCAAAGACTCTCACCCTTCCCCCCTCTTTCAGAATCTCTTCGATAACCCTGCGGCTCGGCGCCTCTCGCATATCGTCGGTATTCGGCTTGAAGGCAAGCCCCCAGATAGCAAAAACCTGACCATCAATATTGTCACTGAAATGACCTCTTATCTTTCTGACGATTGTGCTTTTCTGGTCATGATTGACCGCCTCGACAGCCTGCAAAATCCGGGAATGGTAGCCATGCTTGTGGGCGGTTCTTTCGAGCGCCTGCACATCCTTGGGAAAACAGGAGCCACCATAACCAACTCCTGGATAAATAAAGGAGAATCCTATCCTTGAGTCCGATCCGATACCTCTCCGCACAGCCTCAACATCGGCACCGACCCGTTCTGCAATGTTGGCAATCTCGTTCATAAAGCTGATTTTTGTGGCAAGCATAGCGTTTGCGGCATACTTGGTCAGCTCGGCTGAACGAACATCCATGGCGATAAAACGCTCATGGCTGCGATTAAAGGGGGAGTAGAGAAAGCGAAGCAACTCTTTGGTTCGAGGATCATCAACACCAACAATAATACGTTCCGGTTTCATGAAATCATTGACCGCGTCGCCCTCTTTGAGAAACTCGGGGTTTGAAACAACGTCAAAATCAAGAGTAATCTTTCTCTCAGTAAGTACCGAAGCTATCTTTTCTCGCACAAGGTCTGCCGTACCTACAGGTACCGTTGACTTGTTGATAACAATCCGGTACTCCTGCATAAAGGAGCCAATACTCTCGGCCACACTGAGAACATGTCGTAAATCCGCAGAGCCATCCTCATCGGGGGGAGTACCCACAGCGATCATCTGATAAAGCCCGAACTCAACCCCCTGACGAATATCGGTAGTAAATTTGAGCCGACCTGCCCGTATATTGTCTACAACAATCTCTTCAAGACCAGGCTCGTGGATTGGAATTCTTCCCTCTTTAAGATTATCAATCTTCTGCTGGTCGATATCAACACAGAGAACATCATTACCCACCTCTGCAAAACAGGCACCAGTAACAAGGCCAACATATCCAGATCCAAATATGGTTATCTTCACAGGTTAAACATTATTTTTATTCCGTCACAATCACCAGACAACGTGATTTTTGCCAAAAAGCATTTTCATCCCTTATAAGAAGCAGCGATGAAGTTTTTCCTCCAACAAGCTCATAAGAGCCTGTGCTATGTGGTGTTACAATTTTAAGACTTTTGACCGGCTTGTCAAAAAATAGATCTCTCGTCTCCACCATATCAACCTTTTTAAACAGCTTGACATTGAAATCAGAGGCAAGACGATACTCACTGCCAAAGAGCTTCTCAATAGGGTTGACAGAGACAAGAATACCCTTTGAAACAAGGTCGTTGAAAGTACCAGAGATGTAGTAAACGGTATAAAGCTGAGCCTCCTGCCCCTGAATATACTCATCAAGAACATCGACGGTCGATAGTAGTGAAGAGAGTTGGGTATTCAATTTCTGAACACTTCCCTTGAGTGCTGTCACCTCCCCGTCTTTGGTGTTGATAGCAAGTTGCAGCTCTGAAAGAAGCCGATCCAGCGATTCGACACGATAAGATGATTTGCTGTTCTCCTCCTCAAGCTTGCGGACAAGATTTTTGCTTGCCACTAACGTTGAGTCAATAAAGCGAATACTTGCGGCAATATCCTTGCCGATCAGCTCTACATTCTGGCTATTCTTACCCTCAATTCCTGACGAGAGGCGTTCAACAACCGCCTCTTTCTGCTGAATACGGCCAAGATTTTTCTGCACCTGAGCAAGAATCGCCATCATTGATTCGATATGCTGTTGCTGCGGATCAAGCTTTTGCTTCTCGGAAGTACATGATGAAAGAAGCACCAGGATAGCGACAACAACAACCCAGGCACCCCTGAATCGGCTATCCCTTACAGCCATTGAATCCATTGTTCAACCCCCTCTTTTGTGCCATACCATCTGGTACGCGGTGTTGGAAGATGTTCTGCATCTGAAATAGTAACATTTTCGGCACCCTCAAGAAAACAGCTTTTCGCCGGTACAATACCATCTCCGGCAACATTACCATCATCCAGAACGCTTTCATAAAACTTGAAACAGGCTTTCTCGACAAAACTCCCGTTAAATTTGCCATAATACTTATCACTGACGACAGATACAACACGATAATGATCAAAAAATTCGGGGCGAAGATGGGCAAAAATAAAATCCGTCTTTATCCTGGCATAATGCTCATGAGTATGAAAGGGTGTTCCGAGAGTGATCAATTTGCCCACACGCCTTCCTGGATGGTAGACATCCTCCTGAAAAGGGTGTTCAAGCAGATAAATCATCGCAACAGTCCCGCCACCGCTATGAGCCACCAGCGTTATCGGTTCACCGGGAAACTTATGCCCCATCTCCCTGACTATATGATCAATCTTTTTCATGACCCTGTTTGTCGACCTTTCAGGTGACGGGGGAAACCCAACCCAATCAAGAAGAGATACCGGCGCAATTGCAACTCTCTCTTTTGGAATATACCCTGCAATTGCTCCTTTCATAGAGTCATACAGACTATCCCAGAAAAGAACTCCTGGAATGATCACTACAGGATTATTCGGCACATCCACCATCATTGTATCAATAACGACAAGCTTTAGAAAAAGTCAGGTGATCAAGACCATTTTTTCATCAACTCAACAAGCAAGCCAACCCCAAAACCTGTTCCTCCATTAGCCTTTCCGCCACTTTTCGGAATAAAAGATGGGCCAGCAATATCAATATGCGCCCAGTTGGTATGGCCATCAATAAATTTCTCAAGAAATTTCGCCGCCGTTACTGACCCCGCGCCACGACCGCCAGTATTACTGACATCAGCAACATCCGACTTTATCTGCTCATCATAAAGATCCCAAAGCGGCATCCGCCACACCTTCTCACCTGACTGTTCTCCAGCTTGGAAAATCTCATCCGCCAACTTGTCATTATTGGAAAAAAGTCCAGCGACAGCATAACCAAGCGCCACAATACAGGCACCAGTAAGCGTCGCCACATCAACAATCACATCAGGATTATATTTTTCTTTTCCGTAAGTCAATGCATCAGCCAGAATCAGCCTGCCTTCCGCATCAGTATTACCAACCTCAACAGTAATTCCTGAATAAGTCGTAATAACATCACCGGGCTGCTGGGCTGTTCCACTCGGCATATTATCTGTGGCCGGAATTAATCCGATAACATGCAGGGGAAGCTTGAGACGGGCAGCAGCCTCCACTGCCCCCAACACACTGGCAGCTCCAGACATATCAGACTTCATCTCCCCCATATTTTCAGAAGGCTTGATAGAGATGCCACCAGAATCAAAGGTAACCCCTTTACCAACAAGCGCCACAACCGATTTAGTTTTCCCTTTCGGCTTGTATTCAAGTATCGTAAAGGTTGGCGGTTGATCGCTACCCTTGTTGACCGCAAGAAGCCCACCCATCCCAAGAGACTCTATCTCCTTTTTATGAAAGACCTTTACATCATAGCCGTATTTTTTGCCCGACTCCTCTGCCGCTTTGGCAATATCCTCAGCATTCAGATAATTACCCGGAAGATTGACCAGATCTCTTGCCATTTTTTTACATGAACCAACAATCTTTCCCTCGCCGACCCCTTTTTCAGCCTCCTCGAACACGCCTGAAGGAACAACTATAACAAGTTCAGCAATCTTTTTCGACTTCGCATCCGGGTTCTTTTTGTCCAGTTTGTCACTTTTCAGGCGATCAAACCGGTAGGAGCCAAAAACAGAGCCTTCAACAAGGGTTGCGGCAAGTGTAGCAACACTTTGCTCCATGGCAGAAGCAAGCGCCTCAACTCCAGAACAGTCAATCGCCACCTTTTCACTCTTCAATTCGACAGCTTTCGCTCCAATAGCAATAGCCGCCTTCCGCCAATCCTCAAGCTTTTTTCCCTCGCCTGTACCGATTAACATCATTCTCGCCGAAGAATACTCCTGGCTGCCGCCATATACCACTACAGCTTCACCAGCCTCAGCCTTGAATGATTTCAGAACTTGTGGATTAATACCAAAAGGCGAGAGCACTTTCTCTCCCTCATGTTGTAATCCAGCACTGCTGCATGGCAACACAAGAAGATCGGCACAAATACCCTGAAGATCACTTTTTGTTACAATTATTTTCATGGGAAACAGGAATCGATATTAAACATAAAAAATTAACCCATTATGGTTGTTTAAGAAACAACCTCAGATCTTCGAGTAAAACCTTCTGTGCTTTATCAGAAGAAAATTGAAAGAGGCACCCTGCAGCATTTCTATGACCACCGCCACCATACTTTTTGGCTAACTGGTTAACATAGATATCCCCGCGTGACCTGAAACTGGCCTTGGTTCTGCCATCCTGCATCTCAACCATCAGCACCGCAATACGCACCGAAGGAACACTCAAAAGATATTGGATGATGTGATCGGTGTCAAACAGTTTACTCTCTGTTGCCTTGATCATCTCCTGGGATATGAAGAGCCAGGAAATTTCGCCATTATCAAGAATGGTAATAGCGCTGAGAGCAGCACCCAGAAGTTTCAGGGCATTGGGCGTCAAAGAGTTGTAGATCCTGTCATATATTTGCGATGCGTCAGCCCCCTTGCTCACGAGATCTCCTGCAAGCTGATAGACATAGGGGGTTGTTTTTGGAAATCGGAAAGAACCTGTATCCGTCATAACAGCGACATAGAGCGCTTCCGCAACCTCTGGTGTAAAGAGATCATGTCCCACCCGCTCCTGAAGCGCATAGATCAGACCATAAACCAACTCACCAGTGGACGATGCATAATTCTCACACACCATAACATCGGTAAAGTCATGAGGGTCAAGATGGTGATCCACACAAACAAGTTTCTGACTGCCAAGCTCTCTTGAAAAACTCACATGAGGCCAGAGCGAGCCCATCCTCTCCCGTAAATTGGCATCAAGCAGCACAACAACATCGCAAAGCGTCAGCTCCTGGATAGCCTCCTCACTCTTGTTATCAAAGTGAGAAATCTTATATAACTTTTTTAAAAACTGGTAGTTGGGTGGAACTTCCGTGGGATTGACAACCGAAACTTCCTTACCAAGTGAGGTGAGCACAAGGGCAAGGGCAACTTCACTGCCAAGCCCGTCACCATCCGAATTTTCATGGGTTGTAAGCACAAATTGCTGCCCGTCAAGCAGCGCATCGATGACCGGAGACCATTCCTCGGCTCGAAGCGTCCGACCATACTCTGATACTATCATTCGTTAGATCAATCTTATTATATCATCAAAATTCAATTTATGCTTTTTTCCCCGTTTTATATAATTTGGCGTTCACCCTCTTCTTTTATTTAATAAAGACACTCCCCGATAAATGTCAATGACTACACCACTGCCAAGCATCATGGATTTGAGCCTCAAGGAACTTCAGCAGGTAATGATCGCGAAAGGTGAGCCCGCATTTCGGGCCACACAGATACACCAGTGGCTCTTCAGCCACCAGGCACAAAACTTTGAGGAGATGACCATCCTGAGTCTTGGCTTACGCAAAAAACTTGCGGAGACATTCGCCATCACTTGCCCGGAGATTATCGAACACCACACAAGTTTCGACGAGGCTTGCGACAATCCCACGGAGAAAATTCTACTGAAACTCTCCGACGACAAAATGATTGAAAGCGTCCTTATCCCTTCAAAAGAACGGATGACAGCGTGCCTTTCATCCCAGGTGGGCTGCCCATTTCATTGCTCATTCTGCGCAACAGGCAAAATGGGACTACAGCGAAATCTCAGCGCGGGAGAGATTGCCGGACAAGTGTACGCCCTCAACAACCTGATAATATCAAAAGGAGCTGGACAGAGCATAACCAACCTTGTCTTCATGGGAATGGGTGAACCACTGTTAAATACCGATAATGTTATTGAAGCCATTGAGACTCTCTGCGCACGAAATTATCGATTCACTCTCTCTCAAAAAAGAGTAACTATTTCAACAGTGGGAGTGATTCCTGAAATTCAGCGCATTGGAAAATCCGGGATGAAGACAAAACTTGCCGTATCGCTTCATGCCGCCGATCAACAAAAACGCGAGTCGCTAATGCCAATGGCGGCCAGGCAATACCCCCTTCAAGAACTCGGAAAAACACTTTCCGAATACTGCGCAACGACAGGAATGCCCGTAACCATCGTCTACATGCTGCTCAAAGGTGTCAATGACTCTCTGGTAGATGCAAAGTTGCTCGCACGTTTCTCCCGAAGCTTTTTATGCAAAATTAATTTGATTGATTACAATTCAATCATTAATATGAGCTTCGGGCAAGTTAGTAATGCTGCAAGGGACATTTTCCGGGAATACCTAGTTAATGCAGGGCTTCATGTTACAATCAGAAAAAGTTATGGAACAACCATTAATGCAGCATGTGGCCAACTCGCAACAACTGTTACGGCAGTGAACCGCAATAATCTCTAACAGTTTCAACAACCATGGATTTGAACGATTTCATCCCATTCAAGAACCAATTTAACAAGGCATATCATGGCATTACCACTAATGCCACCCACACCTCTGAAAAACCGGTTTTCGACGAACTGAGAGTCAGACGATTTGGACGACCAATGTCTGAAGTATCCGAACTCATTGTCGAAAAAATTGAACGGTGGATTGGCTGGAGTCTGATAAACAAGAAAACCACCGTAGGTGGCATGACCTCCATTCGGGCTGAAGTGAGTTCTGTTCTTCTTTTCGGCATGAAAATAAAGATTACTTTCGGACTTTTTGAAGAGATGGATGCCAATGGATATCCCATCACAACAATCAATGCCAAAGCTGAAACCAATATTGATGCTCGTGGAGACCTTGGTGAAAGCCGCCGCGCTATCAGAATGATGCTGGGCGCGATGGATTTCAACTTCAGAACAGAACGGGTCAATGAAGATGACTACCAATACCGCTCACTTGACGCAAAAGGGGCTGATTCCACCTGTCAGGCGATTTTTGATGACGCACAATTACAGCATCAAAATAAACCAGAAAGCGTCAACAAAGCCACCACTATCGAATTCAAGAAAAAACCTGCTGTACAGACAATACAGATCAGGCCTGCTTTCAAACAAGCAGATGTTGCCCAATCGCCTTCCGACACAGACAACACCGTACAAAACACAACAGAAAAATCACCACCAATCGAAAAAACGTCAGAAGAGACAAGAGCTGTAAAGCCAAAAATCACGATTGTGACCACAAAAAAAACCCTGTAAAAATCTTTTGATGAGAATTATTCTATTGGGAGCACCGGGGGCCGGAAAAGGCACGCAAGCGAACTATATTGCCACAACCCTTGGCATACCACAGATATCGACAGGCGATATGCTGAGAAATGCTGTAAGCGCTGGAACGTCACTTGGTATCGCTGCAAAAATAACCATGGATGCTGGACAACTTGTTTCCGATGAGATAATTATCGGACTTGTCAAGGAGCGTCTGACCGAGGATGACTGTACAAATGGATGCCTTTTCGACGGCTTTCCCCGAACACTTGCCCAGGCAGAGGCACTACGAAATGATGGGATTCGCATCGACCATGTGGTTGATATCCATGTTGAGGATGAGGAGATTATCCGGCGAATGAGCGGCCGGCGTGTTCACCCTGCTTCAGGAAGGAGCTACCATGTACTGTTTAATCCCCCAAAAAAGGAGGGATTTGATGATGAGAGTGGGGAGGCTCTTGTACAGCGGGGAGATGATAACGAAGAGACCGTCACAAAACGGCTTCAGGTCTATCATGCACAAACCGCTCCGCTGATTGAATATTACATTGAGTTGTCGCAGAACGGAAGCATCAATGCTCCCCGTTTTCATACCATTAAGGGGACTGGAAAAGTTGAGGAGATCCGCGACCGAATTCTTCAAGCGCTTGTCTCCTGAAAATCCTTATAACACTCTATCAATGTATTAAAAAGTCAGTGCCCTGAAGGTACTGACTTTTTTCATTTACTACCATGTTTGCACTGACGGTATCAGAAAAAATTTTCAGAGGGGAGCCGTTTGTTGTCAAGCTGCCTGAGACGCTGGATGACGACATCACGGCAGGATGTATGGTGCTGCTTTCGGTAAAAAATGGAAATGGACGCGTTTCGATCGGCTATATTTTAGCCCTCTTCACCGAAAATAATGGAGAGAGCTCCAACATAGAAGTCTATGACCTCCTTTACGGCGGACAACCTGTCCTGAAACAGGAACTTCTGCAACTTACCGGTTGGATGGCCGACTATTATCTTGCCAGGAGAATCGATACCCTGATCTCTGCCCTGCCTGCAGCAGTGAGGACAACTGTTCATGATATAGTTGAAATGACCGGGTTTGCGCTCCATCCAGAAGCCCCAAAAATTGTCAACACCTCACTTCGGCGCTCAATCATAACAATGATAAGTGCAGAAAAACGGCTTACTCTTTCACAACTTCAGCGCCGACTTGGAAAAAAACAGCTCTATCGCACCATTGCTGAACTTGAGCGTGGAGGATATCTGCTCCTTTCAAAAAAGTTTTCATACAGAAAGCCAAAACATAAAACCGCTTACCGAAACATCCTGCCATTTCAGTTCGAACTCCATGAGAGCATTAAAATCTCTCCAAAACAGCTTGAGGCATTAAAAAAATTGGCAGATCTCTATCCTGAATACACTTTTCCTGAAACCATCGGTGCCTCAAGAGAGACACTGAACACCCTTGTCAATAAAGGGATGGCTGAAAAGAATCTCATTGAGATAACAAGCCATTTTTCGACCGGCTTTGCGGAACAGCCACAATCTCCAAAAATCCTGACGGCTTTACAAGCAAAAGCACTTGAGCAGCTCCGTTGCGCTTTTGAACAACAAGAGTACCGCACCTTTCTCCTGCATGGTGTCACAGGAAGTGGCAAAACACTGGTTTATATCGAATTCCTGAAGGTCGTCCTTGCTGCAGGGAAAACCGCTATTGTACTGGTGCCTGAAATAGCCCTGACCCCACAAACTGCAGGCCGCTTCCGTGAGCATTTTCATGATGAGATTACCATCATGCACAGCGCCATGAGCGAACAAGAGAAATATGATGGCTGGCACAGCCTCAAGCAGGGGAAAACAAAAATTGCCCTTGGAGCCCGCTCAACCATTTTCGCTCCCCTCGAAAACCTGGGAGCAATTATTGTTGACGAAGAACATGACGGGGCCTACAAGCAAGACCGCACTCCTCGCTACAACGCTCGTGACACGGCCGTTATGAGAGCGATGTTCAGCAAGGCAGTCTGTCTGCTCGGCTCAGCCACCCCTTCGTTTGAATCGTACCATAACGCAAGGAATGGCAAATATACCCTCATTAATCTCCTTGAACGGATTGATGGAGCAACCATGCCGGTGATACATCTTGTCTGGATGCGAGATAATCCAAAAGCCTCAGCCTCTATCTCGGAGCTTCTTTACCAGCAGATAGCCCTTCGTATGGAGAGAGATGAACAGGTCATCCTCCTGCAGAACAGACGCGGATTTGCCGGAAGCACCTTCTGCCTGACCTGCGGCCATATCCCTCACTGCAAGTTCTGCAATATTCCCCTCGTCTATCACTCCACTCAACAACATCTCCGCTGCCACTACTGCGGCCTTACAGAGCGCTACACGGCAACATGCGAAAAGTGTGGTTCGACTGAGCTGTTTTTTAAAAACAGCGGCACTGAGCGCATCGAAGAGGAGCTGCACCTCCTTTTTCCGGAAGAGAAAATTCTCAGAATGGATGTTGATACCACGACAGCAAAAGGCTCCCACGGACGGATTCTCCGAGAGTTTCATGAACGGAAAGCTCGAATCCTGCTTGGCACCCAAATGGTGGCCAAAGGTCTCGATTTTCCTGCCGTAACACTGGTCGGTGTGCTCATGGCCGATATTGGACTCAATATACCCGACTTCAGAGCTTCAGAGCGAGTCTTTTCACTGCTCACACAGGTGGCTGGACGCGCTGGACGGGCCTCAAAGCCTGGAGAGGTCTATTTGCAAGTCTATAACAGGGAGAGTGAGATCTTCACGGCCATTCTACAGGGCAGTTATGAAAAATTCTTTGTACGGGAGTGTGCTACAAGAGAGGAGCTGCACTACCCACCTGCATCCAGGCTCATAAAATTTGAGTGCAGCTCAGAGGATGAAAAAGTGGCCGAAGCTGCCGCACTCTATTGCAAAGAGCTGCTGGCACAACACTTGCCTGCAGAGAGAGGTGCCATTCTTGGCCCGGCGCCAGCAGGAATTACAAAAATCAGGAATCGCTATCGTTACCACCTCCTTGTCAAACTCTTCATAGGGAAGCTCTCTCCCCATTTTATCAAACAATTGAGCAACGACATCACGGCCCGCTTCCGTTCATCAGGTCTCATTTTTATGATTGATGTTGATCCCCAAAACCTCATGTAACCAGCAGCAAGACCGTGACCGTAGATATGCCCATAAATATTTGACTTAAAAATTTCTGATATCTGCGGGGAGTTCAGGCAAGAAGGCGAATGCGGGAAAAAACATAGTCAAGCGAGTCCTCGTTCAGAACAACCCTTGAAAAGCCTGTCAAACCCAGCTCCTTTGCCTGATTATTTCGGTCACTGGTAAACTTGCGACTCTGTTTGCCGTTATACCAATAGACCAGCCGAATCTTGTTTCCCTCAATTTCGAGAGCGGTAATACCACGCTTGCCAATAGTGCAACCAGAGTTGAAGATACTTGGAATGGTGATCGTATTGTAACGACCGCTTCGCAACCCGATCTTTTTGCCTTTCGTGTAACAGGCCTCAAGTTCAGTTTTCAATGAAGCAATGGTCTGCTCAATAACAGTGCGATGCTCACCCTCGGCTGTTGAATAGGCACGGCAAAGCTCCTCAATTCTGTAGTTCAAAAAATCAACCTTTGAAAGTGATTCAAACAGCGACCTGTGTGTGTGCCCAATGATAGAGACAATTTTGGCCTGGTTTGAAAATTCATAAATCGACTTTTCGATAGCAAACCGTCGAGGACTGTTGTAGGCTTTGGAAAAGTTCCGGATGCCAACAGGTTTAGCAATGTAGCGTATAAAAAAGATAATAGCTCTGCTGACCATCGGATAGGTCTCCCACAACAACTCCGATGCCTGGTGACCATGAAAAAGCAGAAGTGTTTCATGGCCATAATGAAACTTCAGTGAATTAACCATTGACGAGGCCAGCCTGTACTCCCTCTCTTCCATCAACGAGGCATCATGGTTGCCATAAGTTTTCAACAGAAAGCCATTCAAGTCAAACTTGAGAAACAGATCATACAACGCACCCCATTGAGAAACAATGCTGCCAAGTGGAAATTTGAAGAGCTCTTCGATATCACCATTCAAAACAAGGCTATATTTTTCAGGCAAATAGTAACTGCCAAGCATGGTGCTGACCAGTTCAGCATTACGCTTGAACTCGTCGCGTCGTCCTCCATTACCCATATGCAGATCACTGAGAATGAGCACTTTTGACGAAGAGTCGAGAATAATCGGCTTTGCTGTTTTCAGCAGATGCTCAAGATAGGGGTGTTTCTTGTTGTGGTGAAGCCTCATAGTATTGCAGCCGAGCGTGTCAACCTCTGTAAAATTTTATTACCGCTCCAGAGCGGTGTATCTCCTGTGATATACTGAAAAAAAGTAACCTCCGCAAGAATAAGACCAAGCCAAGTGTTACAACAGAAACCGTTCCCTTTTCCGATTGCTGAAAAAATTAGCTTACTTGGGGATCATAGCCTTTCGATAAACGCAACAACCATATCCCGCACTCTTGATTTCACCTGAACGATTCCAGAAAATCCATACCATGCTGCGTAATCGCCAACCCGATCTTACTGTGGTGATGGACAATGTCAACAAAGCACACAACCTTTCGGCCATCATCAGAAGCTGTGACTGCGTCGGCATCGGTGAAATCCATGCTATTTCATGCCGCAAGTCCATATACACCGAGCAGAATGCTGCCGCCGGCACAAGCAAGTGGATCACCCTGAACCTCTATCCTGACGTAGAGAGCGCTTACAAAAAGCTGACAACATCGGGAATGCAGATCCTCGTGGCAACAAACAGAGAGGAGTGCCAGGATTTTCGGAACATTGACTATACCATTCCAACAGCACTCGTCGTAGGGGCTGAGTGGGATGGAATATCAGAAGAGGCCATCAAAGGAGCAGACCACGCCATAACCATACCGATGCTCGGCATGGGCGAATCACTGAATGTATCAGTAGCCACAGCCGTTATTCTTTTTGAAGCACAACGGCAAAGATCGCTAAAGGGGATGTACGATCAACCTCGAATAAAACCAGAGGCTCTGGAGAAGATGCTCTTTGAACTTACCTACCCACGCCTGAGCCGGGAACTACGGGAAAAAGAGCTTCCCTGTCCACCGCTTGATGAAGAGGGGCGCATTTTCAAAAGTACTTATCACGGAATCACTGGCCATGATAGCACTGAAGATAATAAGCCTCCTTTTCCTGAATAGCAGCCCGATCCTCCGGCAACTGATCGTCATAACCGATCAGATGCAGCGCTGAATGAAAGGTAACACGGAGAAGCTCATCCTGAAAATCAACATTAAACTTGGCTGCATTTTCTTTGACCACATCAAGTGAAATATAAAATTCCCCGTCAACCTCACTCCCCTTGTTGTAACGAAAGGTGATGGTGTCGGTCGGATAATCGTGGTCAAGGAACTCGCGATTGATACGCTGTATCATCTTGTTGCCACAATAGACACCAACGACCGATTCTGCTGAATAACCCTCATGCTCCAAAACCAGTAGTACGGCCTTTTCAAGCAACTCTTCCGGAATCTGCCTTTTTGTAGAGTTGTAAATCTCCAGTGTCATAATTTCATCGGTTGTGATGCATTGATGAGAGCATCAATATGTTTACTCTGGTTGTTGCGTACCCTGAAGGTGAGTTCAACCTCTTCATCAACATGTTTCTTGTCAATCACTTCAGTATGCTCGTACAAATAGGTAATCAGCTTGTAATTGGAGACATGGACGCTGATATGGCGTTCCGTGTATTCCCGCGCCACCTGCCGGCCAATCATCTCCTTGAGGAGAGCGATATTGATCCCCCGCACAGCGGAGATACAGACAGCTTCAGGATATTTTACGCCAAGATCCTGCAACTGCGCTGGATCCTGAAGTGCATCAATTTTATTGAACACCTCAATAATGTTGTCGTGGGTGACACCAATCTCCTTCAGTGTGTCACGCACCACGGTCATCTGCTCCTCAAAACCAGGATGGCTGACATCGACCACATGAAGCAGAAAATCGGCCTGCAACACCTCATCAAGGGTTGATTTAAAGCTCTCCACAAGCGTATGCGGCAATTTTCGGATAAACCCTACCGTATCCGACAGCAGCACAAGCTTGTTGATATTGAGTTCAAGACGGCGGGTTTTGGTATCAAGCGTGGCAAAGAGGCGATTCTCGGCAAAGGCCTCAGCCTCAGGGCAAAGTACGTTCATCAGGGTCGATTTACCCGCATTGGTGTACCCCACCAGAGAGACCCGCTGTACCATCTGGCGACTGTGAGTCTGGGTTTCATGCTGCAGAGCAACCTCCTTCAACTTTTTTTTCAGCAGGGAGATGCGGTTACGAACCAGACGCCGGTCAGTCTCTATCTGGGTCTCACCCGGCCCTTTGTTGCCAATCCCCCCCTTCTGCTTCGAGAGGTGAGTCCACTTTCCGGAAAGACGGGGAAGCATATACTCAAGTTGGGCAAGCTCCACCTGCATTTTGGCCTGCGCCGACTGAGCCCTGATAGCAAAAATCTGCAGAATCAGCCCTGTACGATCAATAACCTTGCACTCCAGAGCCTGTTCAAGGTTTCTGGCCTGTGCTGGCGAAAGATCATCATCAAAAATCACAAGATCTATCTCGTGCTCCTTGACAAACGCAACAAGCTCCTCAACCTTTCCTTTGCCTATACAGTAGGCGGGATCACGCAACTTCCGATCCTGGATAAACGAATCCACCACATCAGCGCCAGCCGTATCGGCTAGAAAAGCAAGTTCATCAAGATACTCCTCAACCAGTGAGCGAGGTGTTTCGGGGGGGGAACAGAGGCCGACAAGAAAAGCCTTTTCCCTTTTGTTTTCAGGAGTGACAGTATTCAACAGAGCAGTTAATAAATTAGCTGAAGAAATGAAATAATGATCTGTAACATGGTATGTTGCTATATTACAACCATTGTTTTATCTTGGCGGTTCATCATCGGATCAAAATTGAACCGTTTAAAAATGTACACTTTTTTGCTTTCACCCCAATACTATAGAAAGCGAATAAAGTTGTCATGATCCAAACAGGCAAATAGAGGCGCATAGCAGATGAATCAGAACGATAACCGAAACTCTGCTGATCAGGAGACGGAAAAGCTGATAACGCTTGAAGGTGCTTATGCATACTGCCGCCAGATTTCAAAAGAGCACGCCAAAACCTTCTACCTTGCAAGCCTGTTTCTGCCAAAAAAACAGCAGAAACCTATTTTTGCCATTTATGCCCTGCTGCGAACCGTTGATGATGTTGTCGATATGGCAGAGGAGAATCTTGAAAAGGGCCTTATCACCAGAGAAGAGATCAGCCGGATGCTTGAGAGCTGGAAAACAAAACTCAAGGCATGCTATAACGGAGAGGTTGAGAACGATCCTATCATGATAGCCTGGCACGACACGCTCAAAAGCTACACCATTCCAATTGAGCTTCCGCTCGATTTGATGGATGGCGTTGCAATGGATATTGAGTTCAAACAATTTGAGACGTTTGAAGAGCTGTACGTTTATTGCTACAAAGTTGCCTCAGTTGTAGGGTTAATAACCGCTGAAATTTTTGGCTACAGCAACAAAGAGGCCCTGCAGCACGCCATTGAGCTTGGCATCGCCATGCAATTGACCAACATCCTGCGCGATGTTGGCGAAGATGTCAACCGTGGCAGAATCTATCTCCCGTTGGAAGATCTGCGCCGCTTCAATTATTCAACCGAAGAGTTGATGCAGAAGCGGATGAACAGCAACTTTCTTGAGCTGATGAAGTTCCAGATCGCAAGAGCGAGGAGTTACTACAGCTCATCGGATAAAGGAATTCCCATGCTTGAACAGCGCAGCCGCTTTGGCGTCGCCATCAGCAGCATCAACTACGGCAATATTTTAACCGCCATCGAAGAGAATCAATACGACGTTTTTTCAAAACGGGCATACCGCTCCTTCTGGCAAAAAATCAGCACCCTGCCCGCCGTGTGGCAGAAAACCCGTTAAGCGTTACAGCTCTGCTGGGTTTGCCCATATTTCTTCATACACTGAACGAACCACCATGCACAAAGAGAACGAACAGAATAAAAATAGCCAGGAACAGCCACTCCAGATATCATTGAATGACCAGATGCAGCGTCGTCTTGAAGAGCGCCAGCACCTGATGGATGCAGGGATAAACCCCTATCCAACCCAATTCGAGGTAACAGACTCTTCTGTGGAAATCATAGCGAACTTCGAAGAAGAGGTTAAAGCTCCTGTCTCTGTCGCTGGCAGAATCATGACCATCAGAAAGATGGGAAAAGCCTCATTTTTCCATCTTCAGGACTCGAAGGGCAAAATCCAGATCTACATGAAAAAGGATGAGGTCGGTGAAGTAACCTACAACACCTTCAAACTACTCGACATCGGTGATATCGTAGGGGTCAAGGGTTTCTCCTTCAGAACCAAAACCGGTGAAATATCGGTCCATGCCGAATCGCTGGAGCTGCTCACCAAATCGCTCCGCCCAATCCCGATTGCCAAAGAGAAAGAGGTTGATGGAGAGAAGGTTATTTTTGATGCCTTCAGTGACAAAGAGATGCGCTACCGCCAGCGTTATGTTGACCTGATTGTCAACCCGGAGGTAAAACAGACCTTCATCAAGCGATCATCCATTGTCTCCACCATGCGGAACTTCTTCACCGAACAGGGATGGCTTGAGGTTGAAACTCCTATTTTGCAACCCATCTACGGTGGTGCAGCCGCCCGTCCCTTCACCACGCACCACAATGCGCTCGACATGCAGCTCTACCTGCGCATCGCCAACGAACTCTACCTCAAGAGGCTGATTGTTGGTGGTTTTGATGGTGTCTTTGAATTCGCCAAAGATTTCCGCAACGAAGGAATCGACCGTTTCCACAACCCGGAGTTTACCCAGGTTGAGCTCTATGTTGCCTACAAAGATTACAACTGGATGATGAAAATGGTCGAAGAGCTGATCTGCCAGACAGCTCTTGCCGTCAACAAAAGCGACAGCACCATGTTTCTTGGCAACGAGATCAGCCTTAAAACTCCGTTCAAGCGCCTGAGCATTATCGATGCCATTGCCGAATACACCGGCAAAAATATTGGCGGCCAATCCGAAGAGGAGCTGCGCTACACCGCCAAGGATCTTGGGCTTGAACTTGATCCAAAAATCAGCAGCGGCAAGATTATTGACGAGATTTTCGGTGAATTTGTAGAGCCAAAGCTGATTCAGCCAACCTTTATCACCGACTACCCCACCGAAATGTCACCACTGGCCAAAGAGCACCCCTCTCAGCCGGGCATCGTCGAACGATTTGAACTGATCATCGGCGGCAAAGAGGTGTGCAACTCATTCTCCGAGCTGAACGACCCCGTCATTCAACGCGAAAGGCTGGAGTCGCAGTCCCGGTTACGGCAACGTGGCGACGAAGAGGCGATGATTGTTGACGAAGATTTCCTCCGCGCCATCGAATACGGTATGCCGCCATGCGCCGGCCTTGGCATCGGAATCGACCGGCTGGTAATGATTCTTAGCGGTCAGGATTCAATCAGGGATGTGATTTTCTTTCCGCATCTGAAGCCGGAGTAGTAAGGATTGGAGTTGTAGCCTGCATGGATGAGCATCAAAGGTGGTGAATCGGCGGTACCTTCCGGTCAGGGTTTTGCCGCTTAAAAATCTATTTGCCTGTAAATGCTCATCCTGTAAAAACATCAAGCACAGTAATCCATAAGAGTACCACTGAATAAAAATAAGGAGTACGCTATCGATGAATCTGGATTTTCTTGATGCCCATGAACGCCATTGGGAAGATGCTGAACTTCTGATGAAGACACATCGATTTGCCAATGCCGATCACCTGTACGGGATCTCCGCAGAATGCGGACTCAAGCGTTTAATGCAAGAATTTGGTATGCAAATGGCTGGAGATAAACCTAAAATCAAGGATGATAACGTTCATGCTGATAAAGTGTTGGGACGCTTTGAAAGCTATCGTTCGGGACATCATTTTGGTACCAATTATATGTTAGCCGCACAAAACCCGTTTCATAACTGGAATATTAGTGATCGGTATGCTCATCGTATAGAGTTTAACAGCAACATAGTGGCAAACCATCGAAAAGGAGCTGACGAAGTCCGGAATTTGCTGAAAAAAGCCAAACTTGAGGGTATTCTCCCATGATAACCTTTGATAACATTCTCCCTGTACTGACCAAAATATTTCTGGCGTTTAAGGATGAAATTGCCACGATGAGCCCGGTTCTGGTTAATCGGGATTTGAATGGTCGGATACGGCTTATTATCGATGAAAAGTGGGAAGATTCTGGACATCAAAAAGCGACGCTTACTCTCATTACCACAAAGATATTTCAGGAGTTGGGCGCACATGCCTATCCTCCGGAACAATCGCTGTTGTTCGAGCCTGACTGCCAGGGGTTTCTTGAGCGTGAATTCTCTTTTCCGCTGGAGGGAATAAGTGATGTGTTTGTCCTTGATCGTTTGGCGGTTGAGGGTAATTGGTCACACATTTCTCCGTTAAGCTCATCAGCGCCCCGAACGGTTTTCTTTTCAATCAAAGGTGGTGTCGGTCGCTCAACAGCCCTTGCTGCAACAGCCTGGGCATTGGCCGAGCAAGGCAAAACAGTGCTGGTGCTTGATCTTGATTTGGAGTCACCGGGTCTGTCATCAGCATTACTGCCAAAAGATCGCCGACCACTCTTTGGTATTACCGATTGGCTGGTTGAAGATTTGGTCAACAACGGCGATACTGTTTTACAAAATATGGTGGCACAAAGCGCCTTGTCGCATAATGGTGAGATACTTGTGGTTCCCGCTCACGGAATAAATCCAGGTGAATATATTGCCAAACTTGGTCGCGTCTGGATGCCGAAAATGGATAGTAAGGGCAAGCGCGAATCATGGGCAGAGCGCTTGCGTCGTTTGCTTGACACACTCGAAAACTTATGGCAACCTGATGTTATCTTGATCGATTCACGTGCAGGCATTGATGAAGTGGCATCAGCCTGCATTACCGGGCTTTCGGCATCAACCATCCTGTTGTTTGCCCTTGATGGCGATCAAACGTGGGAAGGTTATCGTATGCTTTTCAGACACTGGCATAAAACCAATGTTGTACGTGATATTCGTGAACGTCTTCAGATTGTTGGTGCCATGATTCCTGAAGTGGGATCTTTTGATTATTTCGAGAGTTTGCGAGAACAGGCATGGAATTTATTTTCAGAGGAACTCTATGACGAGGTTCCCGCCGGAGAGATTGCTGAAAATACCCTGTGGAGCTATGATCAAGCTGATGAAAGCGCACCTCACTATCCCTGGATTGTTAACTGGCATGGCAGTTTTGCGGTTTTACAAAGTATACATGGCCGGTTGCAACATATTGATCCTGAAAAGGTTGAGAATATTTTTGGACATTTGATTACTGGCATAAAACTATCAATTGACTCCGATGGAGCTTCCTTATGATGGCTTCTACTCATCACAATATACGGCAAGCAATTATTGCCGCTCTGCCAAATGACACATCCCTGCATGGAAAAGAGCCAGATAAACGATCTGTCTATATTCCTCCATCACATATCAAAGCCCTCCGTCTTGAATGCAGCCTTGTCATTGGAGCACGTGGAGTGGGTAAAACATTTTGGAATGCCGCATTAAATTCTCCTGAAATACGCGCAATACTTGGACAATCAGTTCCTGATCTGTCAAGAGTTGAAGTAAAAACAGGGTTTGGTGAACGACCTGATCTTGATGCCTATCCTGATGCTGATGTTTTTGATTCCCTTTTGTCAAAAGGAATTGAAGCGTATGATGTTTGGCGTGCAGTGCTTGGGCGATGGGCAGCTCATATTATTGAAGAACATATTCCCTCTAAAACATGGGAAATTTCGGCAGCATGGGTTAAAAACGATCCCGAAAGTTTTGGCAGACTGCTGCAAGGCGCCAACGATTTTTTTAGTGGACAAAACAAGCATGGATTGATTGTATTTGATGCTCTTGATCGCTCAAGTACTGCATGGCAAACCATGGATACCATTGTGCGCGATTTATTTCGTGTTGTTTTATCTCTCAAACGATATCCCTCTTTACATGGTAAAATTTTTTTACGTGAAGATCAGTTTGATGATCGTCAGATTGCCAATTTTCCTGATGCCTCCAAATTGCGCGCCACAAGAGTTGAGCTGACTTGGGCACTGCATGATCTCCATGGGTTATTATGGCATTTATTCTGCAATAGCGAAGAGCCTCATGGCGAGATACTTCGAAACATTTACAAAAAGGTAATCGGGAACCCACCTGATTATAATGCGGAAGTTTGGTTGCTTAAAGATACGGTCAAGAGAGATGAACAATTGCAGCGTCCTCTGTTTGCGATAATTGCCGGAAACTGGATGGGACGTGACCGGCGCAGAGGCGTTCCTTATTTATGGTCGGTAGGGCATCTTGCCGATGGAAAAGGACGTACTTCACCACGATCGTTTCTTGCGGCGATCCGTGCAGCAGCAGAAAATGCTGAGGAGCGTTTTCCCTCACATCAAGTGCCATTGCATTATGAAAGCATTAAATATGGAGTACAGAAAGCATCCGGAATAAGAGTATCGGAAATGGCTGAAGATTATTCCTGGGTTGAAACGCTCATGGAACCACTGAAAGGTTTGACCGTTCCATGTACCTTTGATATCATCGAAGAACAATGGAAAAGCTCGTTTGGCAGTGATCCTCAAAAAAGCACTTTCGACCGGCTGCCACCAGAACATTATGAGGCCGGATGGAATGGTATTAGAAAGGATTTTGAGAAGCTTGGTATTTTTGAATTGATGAAGGATGAACGGGTGAACATGCCTGACCTGTACCGTGTAGGTTTCGGATTAGGACGTCGTGGCGGAGTGAAACCGGTTGTGCGATAGAGACCTTCAGGATGAGGAAAGCTTGACGGGAAACTTCTCTCAACTTTTACCTCTACTCCAACCAATTGAAGTATGACCGGCACATCGCGCAGCTCATCATGCAGCCGCACAATAATTCCGCAGCAAGCATAATTGCTATCGCCTTCTATCGCAAGAAGAGGTATAGTATATCACGCGGAGCAATCGCGGCTGGTTTCACCGTATTGTTTTTATATCGCAACAAAGTGACAAAACGGATGCAACGCTTGAGGACATTGGGGAAAAAAGGATGATAAAGCTGATGAAGATGCCCTGCGCGCAAGCAATATACCTTGATATATACCACCATTCGATGTATATTCAACCAATTATTTATTACGGAGGATTACATGCCTGCTACAGCAAAAATTTTTATGTCAGGTCGAAGTCAGGCAATTCGACTGCCGAAAGAGTATCGTTTTGAGGGAAAAGAGGTGTTTATCCGTCGCGACCCTCTTACCGGAGATATTATTTTATCACCCCGTCCCGATTCATGGGCAGGGTTATTCGCGCTTGATGCAACAACTGAAGTTCCTGATGATTTTATGGATGAAAACGAAAGAAGGCAACCGGATCAGATTCGAGACCCTTTCGAGGGTTGGGTAGAATGAAACTCTACATGCTGGATACCAATATTGTCAGCCACATCATCAAAGGGGACATTCCCGTTATTCGTGAACGATTGGTCACTCTTCCGATGCAAAGTATTGTTTTATCATCGATAACACTTGCAGAACTACTCTATGGCCTGGCAAAACGATCGTATCCAAAAGGGCTGACAACTCGTGTTCATGAGTTTCTTATTCGTGTAAACGTGTTGGCATGGGACAACGATGTTGCAGATAGTTACGCAAACCTGCGGGCAGCGTGTGAAGCTGAAGGTGTGCCGCTTGCTCCACTCGACCTTATGATTGCCGCTCATGCCAAGGCGCTCAATGCCGTTCTCGTCACGCGAAATAAAGCGTTTAGTCGAGTTCCGGACGGCCTGATTATCGAAAGCTGGGAGCAAAGAGTTTAAGCAGTACGCAACTTTCAACTATAATGACAACATAAAATGGGACATATTTTTGCTGAAATTAAACTCAGTAACCCACGCAATCAGAATTTGACACCCATCGTCACAACGGCATTGGCTGATACCGGAGCCTTGATGCTTTGCGTACCTGAACATATTGCCCTTCAGCTTGAGCTTGACATGGAGTCAAAGCGGGAAGTTACGGTTGCAGATGGTCGATCAATGAGCGTCCCTTACGCCGGGCCCATCAAAGTAGAATTTCGGGATCGCTTTTGTTATGTGGGTGCATTGGTCTTGGGTGATGAAGTGTTGCTTGGCGCAGTGCCCATGGAAGATATGGATCTGGTTCTATCTCCAGCCCGGCGCGAAGTCACAGTAGATCCCTCCAGTCCCAACATTCCTCATGCAAGAGTGAAATGAATAACCGGGACATATAAATTATAGGGCACCTCTATTTATTCATTAAGACTATATCTGTTAATAATTCATTGCTTTTGAGTTCTTGCAAGGATTTTAGCAATGCAGGAATATCGTCTTGAATAACGCTCCATATCGTAGAATTATCAACCCCAAGATATCCGTGAATAAGACGATTACGCATGGCAACAAT
>Ga0194060_10000287_pt1 | contig 36409 bp, 22 predicted proteins | sample SepL225m_MetaG_FD_163427 | JGI IMG/M metagenome (GOLD analysis project Ga0194060, IMG submission 163427) | Anoxic zone freshwater microbial communities from boreal shield lake in IISD Experimental Lakes Area, Ontario, Canada - Sep2016-L222-5m | ecosystem: Environmental > Aquatic > Freshwater >...
ATTCCCGGTGTGGCCGCGCCGGGTTCCATGTTCCGGGCCAGGCGGGAAACGGCGACCACCGACAAAAGGCCGCAGAGCAAAGGAATGACATAAAGCCCCCGCAGGCCGAAGAGCTGAAAGAACGGTAACGAAACAAGAGGAAACAAATTGGGCCAGTGGTTGAGAACACCTGTGGGCCAGAGCGGCTGCGGATAAATCGGGGCGGTGGGATAGTACGTGAAAGACGGATCCTGCGCCGCGGCGCCATAGGAAATGGGATGGGCAGTCCCGGTGTTTGAAACCAGGCTGTGCATCTGGATGAATTTGGCGCCCTCGTCGGGTGACCAGAATACAGACGGATGCAGCGATAACAGCGCCGAGAGATAGATCATGCACACCACGCCCAAGGAGACAATCCAGTAAAGGGTGTTTTGTGTCGCCATTTTCATTGCGGCCTCAGACCGTATCACTGTCGCCCATCGATAGAAACCAGTTGTCCGCCCTTTCCACGCACTGGAGTTGCAACGCGGCGCTTGCCATCAGGGTATTTGCCTGGAACCGGCCCCGGGTTGTGTTGCGGGGAATAAAGCCGTGGAGTCGCAAGGGGAAACGCAAATGGGCATGGGGGAACATCCAGACGTCGGCAATATCCGCTCCTTGGGCGCGGAACCACTCGATGGATGCCGTAATCAGTTTGTGGGCGGCCCGGCCGTTTCCCCGCCGTGGGGTGACCAGATCACAAATCCGTCCGCGGACTTGGGCACCCCGCCGTGATAGGCCCAGGACGGCATAACCTTCGATCTCGCCGGAAACGGTCGATTCGATACCGATGCGCTCATACACGACACCGGGCACCTCCACATAACGCCAGTTCAAATATCTGGCGTCACGGACAAGCAGGATCAGGTAGTCATCCCGAATCCGCTCCCAGAAGACGTCAAAACGGGAATCGAAACGATCCAGTCGAATCACCCGGAGCGGATCATGAGCCAAATCTGGCAACCTCGCCACCCCACGTTCCACCATACGGATGCAGGCGGCAAAGAGGCGGGTGAGGAGCGGAAAGGTCGTCCGGGCCGAGACCGGTACGGCATCGCTGAGTGGCAGCACCAGCAGAGGGGTTCTGGATACGGTAGGTTGTCCAAGCAGTGTCGACAAGGTGATCGTGGCCTCCGCATTGGCTGTTCCGTAAGCCAGCGCGATGCCCTTGGCTTCGAGGTCATCAACGCTTTTCAAGAGCAAGTTAAGAAAGGCGTCGAGCCGGCGATGTTCCTCCAGAATGCCCACATCCGCCCCCTGGACAGCGAGGATGTCCCTGTTCGCCACGCGGATACGCAGGGGAATCTGGCCGAGAAAACCCACGATCTTGTGGTTGCTTGTCAGTACGGTGGATCCTACCAGATGGCCCGCGCACCCGGAAAATTTCCATTTCAAAGTGTCAGCGGATTTTTTCACGTCGAAGACCCTTTGCAACAGGACAGCGACCTCCTCGAGGTCGTCAAAGGTGGCGGGACGTGCCGTATAGACTGATGTAGGGGTACTCATGGATGACTGTTAAGGACGTGCCACTCGAGAAACGTCACGATATCCGATACCCGGATGTCCTGGAGCATCGAGCCATCCGGCTTTACGAACAACTTGTGGAAAGGCAGGGGTTTTTTCCCATGTTGTTTTTGCAGCAAACCCGCCAATCGGGCGACGGCGATGGAACTTAAGCCGAGATCGGCGCCGAGGTAGGCGGTGGGCTGAATGTCCGCGTGAGTTCTGCCACTGGAGCAGCCAAGAACTTGGGCAATGGCCTGGGTCACCTCCTGCAACAAGGTTTCCTTCGGTTCGTTCTCAGGTTTTTGCCAGGGCCAGCTCATTCAGTTTCCCTCCCGGTGCGCCACGGCGAAAGTCATCCCCCGGTCGCTCCCGACGTTGACGGCCATCCGTGTCTTGCTTTGGGGCGTGACGGAAGACTCAAGTTTGATCTCGACCTCCACTACGCTTGCGCCGCGGTCTACCCGGCGTACGAGATAGTTCAACGGGTTTCCCATCAACCCGAAACCAAGGACTTTGCCAACGGACTCTTTTGCGCACCACAGGCGCAGAAGCCAATCGCTACGCTCCTCCCCGGGGCAATCTTCCAGCAAGGCCATTTCGGTGGAGACGAACCCGCCTTCCGCCAGACCATCATGGCTTTCAAACTGGGCGGCGACGTCGATGCCTACCCCGTGACTGGCTTCGGAGCGTTCGGCGGCCAGTGCCACGGAACTGTTCCCGCAATGCGAGATCGATACAGAAACCCAGGCACCCGTTTTCGGCAGTGCGGTACAATGGACCTGGGGTTGTCCATGTTCATTCGGGAGCACGCTGATGGTTTCCAGGGCAGCCGCCATATTGTAACGATCCATCAAAAGTAACCTTACCGCGTCCTTGGCGGCCACGCGGCCGCGCAACCAGCGGCGCTTGGCGGCGGTGTGCGGCAGGCTGCGCCAGTGTTTCCACTCGGACTCAAGCAAAATAAAGGGGGCGGCGGTTTCCTCCCAGGCATTGGCCCGGTATTCGTCAACACACTGGCAGCACCAGCCATGTTTGAGGCCCGCCGCTTGAACGGGATGTTGCCACGGGCTCCGGACAATGCCTTGCACCCGGTAACCCGGGAGGGGACCAAACCCCAGGGGTATGGGGAAGGGTTCGACGATGGGTTCTTTCGTCAACATGCCGCGATGTGCCGCCTTTCTTTGTCGCCATGGATGGACATTTGATGGACGGGCGAGTTGCTAAGTCGGTTAAGCGCCCGCGTACAGGCGCATTGCAAACCCTCCATGACCGCAAGCAACTGGCCTTGCGTATTGGTATAATACAGATCGGCTGTCAGTAATTCTCCTCCATCGGACACCGCCGCCTTGACACAGCAGCGAACGGGCTGTGTGGAGAGGGAGTGATAAAGTCGGAACCGTCCGATTTGCATGGGCAGGGGCGTCATGTTGTGCCAGTGACGCTCCCAGAGAATGACGAGTTGAAGCGAGGCATCGACCACTGTGGGATCAATTAGCCATTGGCTTTCGTGGGGAGCCTTGGACAGGCACTGCGCCGGAGACACCGAGTGCAATAGTCCTGCGATGGCGTCTTTCCTGATTCCTTCAATCGCCGTGATGCCCGCAAAACAAGGCCCCTGAAAAAGCCAGCGTGCATAGACCTCGGGTACGCTGAGCGGAAAAGGGTAAAATGTTCCGTCTGTTTCGGGAAACAACAAAGGGGGTGTTGAATCGAGGCCGAGGGTGATTCCGGCCAGGTAATTCGCGCGCTGCGGGGTCTTGGAGGTGTGGATTTGCATGGAACAGGACGAGGTGTTCGGTAGGCTGGGCGGAGTGGCTGCCAGGCAACCGATGACCCGTAGAGGCAGCCGCCCCGCCTGCAGCACGATGCCTTGCTGGATCTGCAGTGAGGTTATTTCAATCCCGCCGGTTTTGGGCGCCGTGAAGACCCAGGCCGATTCCGCCATCAGTTCCATGGCCATGGCCGCGGGAAACACCGGCTTGCCGTCGAGTTGATGATCGAGCAGGTAGGCCTGCTCGGCGGTATCGAGCACACAGGCGATTTCGACCGAGCCGTTGTTGTGGATCACGGATTCATCACCCGCGATCAGGGGAAGCGCCTTTCGCCCTTCCTTCGCCCGGGCCTCTACGGAAGCGTAGGGGGCGTCGCCATAAAGCACCTCCACGTCACCCTTGCGTCCGTAGAGCAACTCTTCGATCAGGCGACGCCGGCCTGCCGTGAGGGGGATAATCTGCACCCCCCGATCCTGAAACCGGCGCTGGACCTCTTCCGATGCCATGCCGGCGCTTTGCCAGGGGCCCCATAAAATGGCGATAGCCCGCCCCGCCATGTGGCGATCCAAATCGCAGGCCAGGGCGTTCAACACACCGTTGGCGGCTGCATAATCGCTTTGCCCGGCATTACCGAGCGAGGCCACGGATGAGAAAAAGACCAGGAATTTAAGCGAGTCGAGTCGTAAATGCCGTGCCAGTATAAATGCGCCATCCGCCTTAGTGTCGAAAACGCGGTCGAAAGATCCGGGAGTTTTGTCCTCCACCCGCTTGTCCTCGATCAGGCCCGCCCCATGGATCACGCCATCCAATCGCCCGAACTCGGTATAGAGGTGATCCACGGTGTCCCCGAAAGACTGGGCATCGCGTACATCGGTTTGAACATAGGTTACCTTGGCGCCGGTTTTACGAAGGTCCGACAGGGTGGCTCGAATTTCCCGTTCCCGGCACAGGCGGCGATAGGCGGCCTCGATATCGGCCATGGTCGCCTTGCCTGCCGCTTTTGATAATTGTTCGGCAAGAATGCGGCGGAGTTCCACGGGTTCCATGATGCCTCGCGTCGGATCGGCTTCCTGGGCGGCGGGTAAGGGAGAACGGCCTGCCAGCACCAGCGTGGGCTTGAAGCGTTCAGCCAGTTCCAGCGCGACCTGCGCCGTGATGCCGCAGGCGCCTCCCGTGATCAGAATGACCCAGTCCTGGCCGATGCGCATCGATTCCTCCTTGCCCGGGCGCAGTTCAGCCGGCTCGATCCGGACCTGTTGCCGCCTGCCCTGTTTGAAACTGATGAACCGGGCATGGTCGTCGCAGTGCAGTTCATCCATGATCGCTTGCGCCAGCGTGAGCAGGGACTCGCGGTTGTCGAGGGCGAGGGTGCGGCCCCTGAGGCCGGGCCATTCCGTGGCAAGGGTGTTGATCAATCCCGTCAGGCCACCATGGCCGGGGAACCCGTCAGCCATTCCGATGACCGCGAACACACAATGGTGGCCTGCGGGAGGAGATTTTAAATCCGCTGCGGCCGCCTGGGCCAGATAGAAGAGCGCTTTGACGTCTTCCTGGATCGTCCGACGCCACAGGTCCAGGGACCTTTCGGCGGCGGGGGCGCGGTGACGGAGTGGCCGCAGGTGAATCAGGCCGGCGATTTGGCCCTCGGTCCGGCGGAGGGTGGCGACCAGTTCATGCAGGCTCGCCGGGCTTGAAAAATCGGCCGGATAATGGGTGGCCGTACCGCCTGGCTTGCCATTTGCCGAAACCACCACGGCACGGGCACCCTCGGCTCGGAGGGCGTCTGCCACGGTGTCGGCAAGTCCATTCCCGTCATCCGTGATGAGGAGCACGCCCTGCGGCAATCCGGCCTTCTCCGCCGGTGCGGGCGCATCTTCCATTCGCATCATGAAGCGCGGCACCGGAACGTCCGCATCGGCCTTCGTGACAGGTTCAGCCGTTGCAACCCCTTCGGGTTTCGGGACCGCCGGACTTCCGTTGACAGGAACCGAGGCGATCCGTTCGATGAGACCCCGCAATGTTCTGAGACTTGCCAGGTTTCCGGCGGTTGAGGCGTCGGGGGAGGCGCCGAGATGGGGGAACGCCTTGCGCAGACGGCCGGCGATTTCGACGCGCTTGATGGAATCAATGCCGAGATCCGCTTCAAGATCAGCGTCAACATCCAGCATATCCGGCGGATACCCGGTACGTTCGCCCGCAATACGCAATACCTCCTGCCGGATGTGCTCGGCGCCGTATTTCTGCGCAACGGGTGTTGCCGGTGATGCGGGACTGACCGGCGCCACCGGGATGGGCGTTGCTGCGGGAACGGGCGTCTGGGGCGCGGGTGCAGAATACTTTGCCATCACCACGGGGGGGGGCTTACCCAGCGCTGCTGCCATGACGCGTTGATGAGTATCGAGGAGGCGTTGCATGACCTGTTCATGAGCCTTCAGCATCGCCGCAAGGTTGCCGGATTCTCCCTGAGTTGAAACCGGGACAGTTGGTTTTTGCTCTTGTGAAGGAAGGGTTTGTGAGTGCATGGGTGTGGCTCGGCCACCTTCCACCCACCAGGCGGTGGGCGGGAAGGGGGCGTCGCGGGTTTCCTTGATTAAGTGCTCCAATGCGTATTTACAAGGGCACCGGCCTTCGAATAGCCGGTCCAATCGTACCGGTGTTCCATGGGCGGCCAGTTGAGCCAGGGCGTGCAACAGCGCTTCCAGACCGGAGCGTTTGCGCGTCTCCAACGGCACGACCACCCGCTCGCGATCTCCCAGAATCTGTTCGGTCAGTCCGGTCAGCACGCTACGGGGACCGACTTCGACAAAGACGCGTGTTCCTGCCGCATACATCGCCTCGATTTCCGCCACGAACCGCACGGGCGATACCAGATGTTCCCCCAGTTGCGCCCGGATGGCGGCCGGGTCAGCCGGATAGGCGCCGCCAGTGGAGTTGGAATAAACGGCCAGTTTGGGTACGGCGAAGGACGTCTCCCCGAGCAGCGTTGGCAGCCGTTCCGTGGCGGGAGCCACGAGAGGCGAATGAAAGGCGCAGGCCACAGGAATCGCTTGGGCTGTGACCTCCTGGGATTCGAGGCGCTTCAGCGCGGCCGCAATCGCGGATTTGGCGCCGGAGATGATGGTCTGGCGCGGTGAATTAAGGTTGGCGATCCAGAGGTCGGGGAGGTCGCCCACGAGGGCGCGGGTCTTCTCCTCGTCGGCCTCGACCGCCGCCATGGCGCCCAGATCCCCTTGGGCTTCTTCCGTGATGAACCGTCCGCGGGCTTCCGACAGGGCCAACAATTGTTCGGCGGTAAGGCAACCAGCGGCGTGGAGTGCCGCATACTCGCCATAACTGTGGCCTGCCACCCGGTTGGGAGTCACACCCAGGGCGCACAACAAGTCCAGCAGGCCCGTGGCGGCGGCGCCGAGCGCAGGTTGAGCCACATGAGTGGCCGTGAGGGACCGGCGCACCGCACGTTCCTCTTCTTCATTGAAGCGCGGCGGCGGGAATACAAAAGACGATAGCGGCTTTCCAAAGTGGCCGGCGAGGGTCCGGTCGGCGGTCTCGAAGGCTTCGCGGATTTCGTGGAAATGAACAGCCAGTTCACGCAGCATGTCGGGATATTGTGAGCCTTGTCCCGGGAATAGAAAGGCGAGGCCGCTGTTCCGCGCCAGCGCCTGCGGGGCCAGATAGGTGCCGGAGGCGGTGTCCCATACGGCGGCTGTCCCGTCGCCCAGTTTGGCGCCGACCGTTTCCAGTTTGGCGGACAGGTCTTGAAGCGAGGAGGCCACGATGGCCAGTGTGACGCCCTCGAGTTGGTGTTGGGCGATGTGCCACAACGTAAAGGAAAGGTCTTTCAGCTCCGGGCGGGCACCCGCCTTCAAGTCCGCCAGCAGCGCGGTGATGCGGGACCCGATTTCTGTGACGGAGAGGGCGCGCCACAGAAAAAGCTCACAGGGCCACTGTTCGGAGGCGGCCGGGGCGGCCGCCCCGGCATATTCTTCAACAATAGCGTGATAGTTTGCGCCACCAAACCCGAAAGCGCTGACCGCTGCGCGGCGGGGTTGGCCAGGAGTGGCGGAGATCCAGGGGCGAGTTTCGGTGTTGGCGTAAAGCGCCCCGTTGGTCAGGCTGTCGTTCGGTTTCTCCACGCCTAGGGTGGCGGGCAGGACCTTGTGGTGGAGTGCCATGGCTACCTTGAGCAGGCCGGTAACGCCTGCGGCGCCCTTGGTATGGCCGATCATGGATTTCACCGAACCGAGGGCTACCGAACCGGGTTTGGCGCCGGCAGTCTCGAAGACCCGGCGCAGGGATTCGGTCTCCGCCCGGTCGCCCGCCACGGTTCCAGTTCCGTGTGCTTCGATCAAACCGATTGTCGCGGGCGAAACGCCTGCCGAGGTATAAGCGCGCTGGAGCGCGCGGATCTGCCCTTCCGGTGAGGGTGCCGTTAAACCTTTGGCGCGCCCGTCACTGGAGGCGCCTACTCCCTTGATGACGGCGTAGATGCGGTCGCCATCCCGTTCCGCATCACTAACCCGTTTCAGAACCAGCATGGAAAGTCCCTCGCTGATGCAGGTGCCGTCAGCGGTATGGTCGAAGGTGCGGCAACGACCGCGTGGGGAGAGCGCCTGTGTTTTGCAGAAACAGAGGTAGTTGAAAGGACTCTGAAAAGTATCGGCCCCGCCGACAAGAACCATGTCGCTTGCACCGCTTTCAAGTTCACGACAGGCAAGATATACGGCGGCCAGCGAAGACGCGCAGGCCGCGTCCACAGTGAAACTGGGACCACCCAGGTCGAAACGGTTGGTGATGCGGCCGGCAATAACATTAAGGAGAATACCGGCAAAAGAATCTTCCGTCCACTCGGGCAGTTTCCGCTGGATGCCCGTCATGGTGGGCCTGTCAGGCCCAGCCGACAGCGCAGAACGCAGAACGTAGTCCTGGCCCAACTCTGCCAGACCGCCGCTGACGCCGATGATGACCGCTGTGTTTTCCCTTGGGAAAGAACGATTTTCGTATCCGGCGTCCCGCAACGCGGTGCGCGCCAGTTCCAACGCCAGCAACTGAATGGGTTCGATGGAGGCGAGCGAACTGGGCGGCATGCCGTAACTCGCCGGATCAAATGCGACGGGGTCAAGGAACCCGCCCCAGCGCGCGTAAATGCGATCAGGTGTCTCGCGGTGCTCGTCAAAATACAGTTTCCAGTCCCAGCGGGTGGGGGGTACTTCGCGAATGGAATTCGTCTTGTTCAGGATGTTGGTCCAGAATTGGTCGAGATTCCGGGCTCCTGGCAACAGACAACTCATGCCAACTATGGCGATGCATTCGTGTTCCCGGCCTGTGGTGGCGGGGCGGGTCTCGCGCAGGAGTTCGGTTCCGCCCACGCTGATCTCGTGATGCAATTCCTGCAGGGTGCAAACCTTCTCCCGCAATCCGGCCGCCTGTCCCAGCATGTAAAGCCCCCCGGCGATTTGCTCGTTTTCATTCACCGGGACCAGGGCTTCCGGGTCGGCCTGTTGACGCATCACCCCTTTTGCGGCCAGTCGCAGCCGTCCGAGATTCATGGCTTCCAAGGTGGTACGCAGTTGGTCGGTGGAAGCTCCTTCGGCGCGCAACCGGGCCTTGCGTGTGGCAAAGGCGTCCGCATAAGGGGTGGGCGCACAGCGCACCACGTGGCCGGGTCCGGTTTCGAGAAGGACGGTATGTTGACAGGCCAGCGCCTGTCGCTGGAAGGTTTCCAAAATGGCCCCGGAAGAGACCGCTTCCCGGGTTGAGAGATAAGCCGTTCCCATGAGAACACCGATTTTCACTCCGCGTTCCGCCAGTGATGTCATGCAGGTAGCCGCCATGGCGGCGCTGGTCGCATCATGAATGCCGCCTGCCAGCAGAATGTGGCAGTCGGGCAGTTCATGGGCGGGTACCGATTCCAGTAGAACTTGAGCCGTCTGTTCCCAGAGCACGAAACTGGAGAGCGGGCCGACATGTCCGCCGCATTCGCGGCCTTCAAAAATAAACCGGCGCGCGCCATCCTCGATGAATAGCCTGAGCAGGCCGGAGGCGGGCACATGAAGATAGGTCAAAATGCCCTCCTGATCCAGACTCCGGGCTTGTTCGGGGTGACCGCCAGCGATGAGCGCGAAGGGCGGGTGATGTCGGTGAACCACCGCCAACTGTTCTTCTTGCAGGGAGGCGTCCAGAAATCCCAGCAGGCCCACGCCCCAGGGTTTGTCACCGAGGCGGCGCCGGGTTTCAGAGAGGAGCGCTTCGATTTCAGATTCACGCTGCAACCCCAGCGCCAGAAAGGGCAGGCCACCGGCGTCGGCCACGGCTCTGGCGAAAGTGGGCGTGTCGCTGACGCGGGTCATTGGCCCTTGGACAATCGGATACGCGGTATGGTGTGCGAGCGCCCAGGGGGAATCCTTCATAAGGAGGGTGTGACGGCATCCGGCGCTGAGATGAGACTGCAATTCGGCGCGCAGGCCTCTCAGGGTTTTGCCCACGGTGCCGTAGCGCTCAGCCAGGGAACGCGCGAAACACGCATCCTGCCCGAGCGGTAACAGGTGCATCTGATCATCCTCCCAGCCGACTTGGCGGAGGATATCCTCTGCCCGGAGTCCTTGCGTGGCCGTACCACGGGGTGCAAGGGCGCGGAAATACAGGGCCCCATCCACGGCGAAACACTGAGTTTCACTGCCATCCATACGTCCAATAAGGGCTTTGGCCTGTGAGGGAAGTTTTGATTCCTGCAGCAATGCCAGGGCGGAATCCAACACGACGCCGACCGCTCCCCCGACATAGGCTGCAGCAACCGTATGGGCGCCGATGCCTCCCTGAATCCAGATTGGCAACGTGATGACCTGGCGAAGCCGTTGCAGGAGAATAAAGGAGGTTTCCTCGCCGACCCAGCCGCCCGCCTCGTTTCCTTTGGCAATCACGCCGTCTGCCCCGGCCGTTTCCGCCGCTTGGGCCGTCTCAAGCTCAACGGATTCAACCAAGACCCGCACGTCGTGTTTGTGCAGGCGGAGGATATGCCCGCCCACTTCCGCGGGTTTAGTGCGGGCGAGGATAATCCAGCCCACCTGCGGAGGCAGGTCTTTCAGGAGGCCGGGAGTGATGGTGGTATTGCCCAGGTCAAGGCGCAAACCGCATCGTTCGCGGGGGGCGTCGCGGAGTTCGGCGAGGGCGGAGCGCAGGGCGGCCTCAGACGGCGCCGACTCGCCATTGATAATGCCGATTTCGCCCGCCCGGATGGCGGCTAGGGCGATATCAGGAGCCATAAAGCCCGCAATCGAGGTCGCCATGAAATGAAAATCGCCCAGCCCTGTCATTGTATTGATCTCCGATAAACAAGGTGCTCATGATTTCATGCTTCCGTTAGTCCTCAATCAGGAAAACGTTAGAACGAGGTTCGGGAAGCGTGAAGCATGAAAAGTGTCCCATACCAGGGAAGATAAGGGACAGGTTAATTGAAGATGTTCTGGGCGAATGATTAGCGACGAAGGCTGATGGTGATGACTTTTCGGTTCCGACAGGAGCGCCGCCGGGACTGTTCGCCGAAAAAAACGAAAACGTTTTCGTTTTTTTAAGGCATAGGAGTCACATCACAGAACCGGACGGGTCAGCCCGAAAATTGCAACTTTGCCGATAATGACCTTCGGTCTCTTGCATCGATTTTACACTCGCCATGACCCTTCGGGCCTTTTATTGACTCCCCACTGACCGCTACGCCTCCGTCATGCTGGCTGCGGGAAAAGGCCAGCCAGCACGCCGTCGGCTCCGCTACTCGTAGCACCGCCGGGACTGCCTATGATCCATTCAGTTGCTTTCTCAGGGTCATGGCGGTGCATCGTTTTTGACTTGTCCCACACGCGCTCGAACCTCCGAAGTCGGTTCCAGCGCTGAGTCCCTTGAATACCTCGGTCGGCGGTAGCCGCCCTCGAAGCCCCGCATACGCGGGGACTGGAACTGTCAATGCTGTTTCCCCCCTCAGTTTTCCCCCTTTGGAAACCCCCTTTCCGTGATCCCCCCTTTCAAGTGGTGTTCGCAAGTTCACCCAATTTCAGCGGCTACGCCTTGCCCCTCGTGCGCCGACCGGCCCCCAGCCATGATCTTTAGCGCACAATCAGAGTGCTGTTAGAACGCAGTTCAAGCGCCAGTGTTCTTACGAATATCTGACATTCCACTAATCGTGAGCTAATGAACCTGCGGCAAAGTAGCCGGGTGTTTCGGAATACTGATCCGTGTAAATGGATTGCGTGGGATGTACTATGGCCGTGCCTCAAAAACAGATACTGGTTGTCGACGACGAGAAAGACATTCTCGAGCTGGTGAACTTTAACCTGACACGTGAAGGCTTTGGAGTCGTCTCGGCCATATCCGGTGAGGGGGGGCTGAATGTGGTGGCCCAGAAGAAGCCCGACCTCATTCTTCTTGATCTCATGTTACCGGGAATGAGCGGGCTCGAGGTATGCCGGAAATTGAAAAGAGACCCTGCAACGGCTGACATTCCGATCATCATGATCACAGCCAAGGGTGAGGAATCGGATATCATCTTGGGTTTGGAGCTCGGGGCGGATGACTATGTGGGCAAGCCGTTCGGCATCAAAATTCTAATCTCCCGGATCCGCGCGGTACTGCGCCGACAGCAGGTTCACGTCTATAATCAGAAGGGTGAACTGCGGGCGGGCGACCTAGAGATCAGCCCAAGCCGTTTTCAAGTACTTGCCAGAGGTAAGCCCATCGAAAGTCTCACAGTGACGGAATTTCATCTGCTACATTTTCTCGCCAGCCGCCCCGGCAGAGTGCTGAACCGTCAGCAGATTCTCGACGCCGTGCGCGGTGAGGAAATCGCCGTAACCGAGCGAGCCGTGGACGTCCAGATGGTTGGCTTACGCAAGAAACTTGGCTCGTATGCGGATTGCATCGAGGCCGTGCGTGGCGTCGGCTACCGGTTCAAGGATGTCTGAGTATTTCTTTCCGTTCGAATTAAACCCACTCCGTCTTTCCCATCCTGTCTATCATGTACATCCATGTTAGATTCTCTTCTTCTTAGCCTAATCTTCCGCTCCTGAAACAGTCATTTTCTGTCTCCATCCGCCCCTGAAGACTAATCGAAAAAAATAGAACTCCTAATTCACTGCAAACGGGGGTTTATGAGTATGAGCCCATCAGAAATCAGAAAAGAGGAGCGGAAGGCGGGGGCAAAAACCGCAAACCGCGAAAAGAAAAAAAGAGGAAAGGGAGGTGGGTTCGCGGGCAACGGCAAGGCGCGGGGCATCAAGGTGAAACGAGGGTAAAACGAAAAATCAAATGTTTGGATGAATGATATTTAAGTGCGAAGCAAAGTAAAACGAGACCGATAAACAGTTAAGAAAAAAGAAACAATGAAAACGAATACAAATAAAATAATAGCAGGACTGATGTCCGCTGCGGCGCTTGCGCTCGGCGCACAGCAGGCCGGAGCTGCCGATATCGTCGTTTCAAACGACGTTACCGCGAGCACGACCTGGTTGAGCAGTAATGTGTACAAATTAGATCGTCTGATTCTGGTGAAGAACGGCGCGACCCTGACGATTCAGCCGGGAACGGTCATCCGGGGACTCCCCGTGGGACCTGTGGCCAGCGAGCCGGGTTCGCTGCTGATTTGCCGTGGTGCGAAAATCAACGCCCAAGGCACGGCGGCCAACCCGATCGTGTTCACGGACCAGTACGATGACAGCATCGGCGCCAATCCGGGAAGCACCAACAACCCCGTGGGTACAGACTACGGCAAGCTCAATAACCAGCTCACCGGTCAGTGGGGCGGATTGATCCTGGCCGGTCGGTCTTATATAGCCTGGGACTCCCTTGACAGTTCCGGCGTGTACCCGCCAGACGGCCGGATTGAATCCGCGATCGAAGGTCTGGTCCACCTGACGGGTGACTGCAGCTACGGTGGCCAGGATGATATGGACAACAGCGGTATCATGAACTACGTCTCGAGCCGATACGGTGGATTTGTCCTTGGCCCGACCAAGGAAATCAACGGCATCACCTTCGCCGGCGTGGGTCGTGGGACAACGCTTGATCACCTGGACGTGTACAACACGAAGGATGACAATGTTGAATTCTTCGGTGGTACAGTTGCTATGAAGCACTTGGTGGCTTGGAACGGCACCGATGACGGTATCGACACCGATTCAGGCTGGCGGGGCAAGATCCAGTTCGCGCTGGTCGTACAGGGTGTTGCCACCATCACGGGTGGTGCCACGCAGTTGCCTGACAGTTCAGACAAGGGACTTGAGTGGGACGGCGCTGGCGACTCGACCGGGTTCAATGATGATCCCCAGTCCTGCGGCTCGTTGTTCAACTACACGTTCGTTGGTCTTGGTGGTTCAGGGGACCCGGCGAATACCTTCGCGAACATTCGCGACAATGGCGCTGGCAGGATCTACAATGGTATCGTGATGGACTTCGCCGGCGGCATTACGCTGATCGAAGGCGACACCAACTCCTGGGCGCTTGGCTCAAACTGCTCGGCGATGAAGTTGTATCAGGACTATGCCCAAGACGGCTATTTTCTGGGCAACACGAACCGTCAGGGTTTGGCTGTGAACAACCCCGGGTTTGCCAGCTACATTGGCTATCCCGATGCCATTGCCGGTTCCAAGAAGCTCGAGTTCAAGCGCAACTTGTTCTGGAACTTCGGCACCCCGCACTCCATCGGTATGACAAACGGATATCCTACGACGGATGGCAAAGTGTTGGTCGGTACGGATAACAGTCGTTTCTCCACCCATGCGCACTTCGGCAATACCCCGAACAACACGGGTTATGATGTCGTTGCGGCGGGTAACGCGGGCGGAAACCTGGTTTTCAACAATGCGAGCCTGCCGGCTCCGTCGATGACCCCGATTGCCTATTATGAGCGTGATACCACCGTCTATAACTTCCAGACGACCATGCGTCCCGTTGCGCATCCCTATACTTGCGTGAAGAAGATCGACCCCCGGGCCAACACCAATTTCTGGAGCGCCATTGCGACCTATGGTGTGCAGCCTCCTGCGGACGGGTTCTATACTCCTGTGCAGTTCATCGGTGCCATGGGCAAGAAGAACTGGGCGGGTCCGTGGAGCACCCCTTGGCGTTTGGGCGGTTTCGTGACGAACAACGTTCCTACGGGTGACGAGACCGGCATTGTGCCGACGATCACCAGTGGCGCTGGCGTCGTGAATATCGCGCTGAACTCCGATACCTATGAAGGCATCAACGCCGACTTCTGGTTGGTGGCGGTGAAATCAACGGGCGCCATCTACCGCTTCAACCTCGCCACGGGCGCTTGGGTGGTCGGTTTGACGAGCACGCTGCAAGGGCCTCTCCTGAGCACCGCCGCCCCGATCGCGATCTCAACCGCGTCGTTGCCGGCTGGCACATATGACATCTACTTCGGTGTGGATCTGGTCAAGGACAATCTGGTGACCTTTGATCAGCTCTATGTTGCGGGTGTGCATATCGTCAAGTAACGAAATGAACTGTTGAACCTGCAGAAAAGGGGTTCATGTGGAATACTGGCGGCGGGAATCTTCCCGCCGCCTTTTTTTTGAGAGAGGATCTCGCGCAATAATAGCACTCCCCTAATGGATGCCTAACATGGCTGTGCATAATTACTCATTCTTCAATTAAGCGGAATAACAGATGTTGCAGGAAGGTAGATAATGAACAAATTAAGACAGAAAGCAAATGCAGCAGGCTGGGCGACTGGATTCGCCGCGTCCACCATGCTGATGCTCGCAATGATGACGGGTTGCGGCCCTGCGGTGACCAAACCGGCGGACGTGGTCACGAACGTCCCGCTCAGTTACGGTTGGAAATATGCCTGTGCGATAACCAACGCGGCCATTGACTTGAGTGATCGCGGCCAGGCCCAGAAGAAGATTGCCCTCGCCTACCTGGCGGAAGGAGATACAGAAAAGGCCCGTGCCTGTGCGATACAAATTGAAGATTGGAGCAAGGGAATGGCTCTGGCCGCCATTGCAGAGTGGCTGGCCACACACGGTGAGAAGGTGAAAGCTGAAGCCATGCTTCCTGAACTCGAAACCTGTGGTTTTACGGCTAAAGATTGGCAACGTGATTATCTCCGCTCGGCCATTATTCGTATCCAGGCCTTGCTAGGCCGGGAGCAAGCTGTGACACTGGGCGCGGCCAAGTTCAATGCTAACTCCGCTTTGGGAGGGGATGTTGCGGCGAACCTGGCGCTGGTGCTCGCCAAAACAGGCCGGGTGGACGCGGCCACAGGAATCCTGGTCAATCTGGCGAAGACGAATGGGCTCGATACGGCAGACGCCAGCGTGCGGGGTTATCTGGACCTGGTCGTTTCCGGACAGATCACCCCCAACATGGCTACCCAGATGATTCAGAGTGCCTGGGCAACGACGGAACGGGTCAAGCCCTATCGGCGCTGGGAATTGCAATTGAAGGTCATTGATGCCATGGCCACTCATGGGCTGGATGATCAAGCTCGCCCCTATCTGGATCAAGTCGCCTCCAATATTATCGCCGCTATTAAATTGCCGGTAGAAATTCAGATTTCAATGTTGGGGGAGGCGTCAGTTTTGTGGAAGAAACTCGGGGACCCAGGCAAAAGCCAGGCAATGATTGAAGCAGCCGAGAAAAGTATTGGCCGTAAACTGGAGGTCATTTTCCAGCCTTTCGCCTATTCCAAGCTGGCTGAAACGTATGCCGCAACGGGTGATTTGGGTAAGGCCCGGACGTATTACCTTCGTGCTCTCGACATCGCGATTGAACTTGTGAACCGCCGGCCGCGGGCTATCGCCGGCGTGGATGTGTGTGTGTTGCTGACAGGACACAAAGAGGTCATGGATGGAGATATCCAAAAGAAGCTCGAGCGCCTGGCAGGGACATTCGATGCCACACAGCCATAGAGGGTGGCTGGTCAGGGCCATCCTGGTGCTTGAACTTGCCTTGGGTGTTCCGACTTGGGGGCAGGTTCCCTTGGGGGGGCTGCGTGGTTCGGTGTCGGATGCGGAATTCGGCGGGCCGGCCGCGCAGGCGGTTGTTCAACTGGTAGAACTGAACCTGAAGCAAACGACGACCGAAGACGGGCATTTTCTATTCGAGGGAGTGCCTCCGGGAACCTACACCGTCACGGTTTCCAAGCCGGGTTATGAACGCCGCGTTGAGTCTTCCGTGATTGTGATGGCCGGAACGCTGGCGGATCTGGCGATCGATTTAAAGGGCGAATTCACGGATATGGAGGAATTGATGGTGCGTGATTTGGAACTGACAGATACGGCCAGTGAGTCAGGACTCCTGAACTTGCGCAGAAGCACGCTGTCTTTTCAGGACTCTGTGAGCAAGGACATGATGAGCCGGGCCGGGGCGGGTGATGCGGCCAGTGCGTTAAAATTAGTGGTGGGCGCCTCGGTAGTGGACGGCAAATATGCAACCGTGCGCGGCATGAGTGACCGGTATGTGGGCGTTGCGCTGAACGGCATGCGGGTCCCCAGTTCGGATCCGAAGAAGCGAGCCGTGCAGTTGGATATCTTTCCTTCAGGAACGATCGAGAGCATGACGGTGTCAAAAACCTTTACCCCAGATTTGCCCGGTGATTATAGCGGAGGTGGCGTCAACATTCGAACCATCTCGATCCCGGAAAAACCGTTTGCAAAATTCTCGATGTCCCGTGAAATCAATGGTCAGAATACCGGGAAAGATGGTTTTGTGACCTATGAGGGGGGGGGCTGCAGCCAATGGGGCCGTGACCTGGGCTCGCGGGCCATGCCCACAGAAGTGGCCAACATGGTGCAAAACCCTGTGCTTGCCGCCAGTGTTAACTCGGGTAATTTGCCCGGAAACTACTCCAGGCATGACCATCTGGTTGATGCCGATCATCCTCAGGATCCTGTATTTGCGGAATATGACAAAATCACACGTACCCTGTCGCCGACCATGGGCGTCAAATTTACCAAGGTGCCCGATGGGAACTATGGCTATTCCCTGAGCAGCGGTAGTCGCAAGGATGTCGGTGGCGGTTGGGCAGTGGGAGGGATTGGCGCCTTCACCTATGGCAACAAGTTCTCGGTGCAGAAGGCAGCGGAGAGCACGTATGCGATCGATCAGTATGCTGCAGCCGCTCCGACCATTGAAACGTTCAGCCGTCAGACGGGCATTCAGGAAGTCAAGGACAGCATGCTGGTCTCGCTGGGGCTGGCCAAGGGGGACGAGCAGTCGTTTGGGTTCACTTGGCTCCGGACGCAGGCCGCGACTGACCGCGCGTCAATCCGCACCGATGACCGGTTTCTCGACCTGGGACAATCAGATCGGCTTCAAGGCATCCAGTATACGGAGCGCTCAACGGACACCAAGCAGTTGACGTGGCAGCGGAAGTTTGATGCATTTGACGTTGATTTATTCGGCACACACAATGTTGTCCGCCAGTACGATCCGGACACGCGGCGCTTCCGGGAATTGGTATCACATCCCGATTCGAATAACTGGAATTTTATCGTGGAGCAACCGACCAGCGCGCAAGCCGTTTTCAATGCCTCACGCATCTGGCGTGACATTGAGGAGGATAATACCCAGGAGGGGATGAATCTCGCCTTTCCCTTCAAGGCCAATGCCTCTGATGGCAAATTCAAACTTGGATTTGTCAAGGATATGACGCACCGGACATTCTCCCAGTCCGCGTTCACGTATGTCAACGTGTCGCAATTCTTGCAGAAGCCGCCGTCGGACAGTTCCGACACGAATGCGGTAGAGTGGTATAACCATGATGTCAGCGCCTCTTCCTTCAAGACAACGGCGGCGAATCCGGATGCATTATGGACGGATTCATTCTCAAACCCCGATAACATCGGCGGCGGTCCTTACCAGAATGAAATGCGGTGGTATATCAAGCCGCAGCTCCAGAATAACATGAGTTATACGGGTAATCAGGATATCCCCTCGGGCTATTGGATGACCGATTACCCCGTAACCCCGCGTTTAAAGGTCCTGTGTGGTGCCAGGCTTGAGGTGACCGACATCTCGGTCGATCCCTATTCGTCCTTCGAAGCCATCTCACCAGGAACGGCTCCGTATTATAGTTTGACCAATAACAATGGAGCCTATGTCATCCAGCAAGTCACGCGCGATCAGGCTCGAACCCACCTGGAGGAGTCCGACTGGCTGCGCTCGATGGGGTTGGTGTATGAACTGGCGCCGAAAATGAACCTGCGGGTCAACTGGTCACAGACGATTGCGCGTCCCACCTTCCGGGAAACGGCCTCGGTGTTGTCCGTCGATCCGATCGATAATGAGAACTTTTTCGGCAACCAGAATCTCCGGGTCTCCCATATCGAGAATGATGACGTGCGCTGGGAGTGGTTTCGGAAACCCGGAGAGGTATGGGCGGTGAGTTGGTTCTACAAGAGAATTACCGACCCGATTGAAAAGGTCTCCTTCAACTATTACGGCGATCCCTACGTCGTGGCTGTCAATTATCCCGAAGGGCAAGTTTCCGGCATGGAATACGAGGCCCGCAAAGAACTCGACTTTCTGCCCGGTCCGTTTGAAGCCCTGCATATCGGCGCCAACTACACGAAGATGCGATCCCTGGTGATATTGCCTGATGACTATGCCAACCAGCTAAAGGACTATGGCCTCTACCCCGAGGAGCGCGATACGGCTGACGAGTATGTCTCGCCCTTTGACCAGTTTGCCAAGGGGTTTGCCTTTAGCTTTTTCAATATGGATAACCTCGGTGACTCGAAGGGGGCCACGCGGGACATGGAAGGCCAGCCAGCCTACCTGTTCAATTTTAATCTGGGTTATGACATTGAAAAATGGGGAACCTCCCTGAACTGGTTTTACAACATTCGCGGTGACATGCTCAAGACGGGTGCTGCCGTGGCGAGTGCCGCCATACCGGATGTTTACACCAAAAGGTCAGCCATGGTGAATCTCACTTTATCGCAGAAACTCAATAAAACGTTCAGCGTCACAGTGGGCGCACAAAACCTCCTCGATCAGGAGATCCGGGAGGTCTACCGCCTGCCGGATGGCAAGGAAATTCCCCGACGGAGTTACCGCGAGGGAATTCGTTACACATTCAGTATTTCAGGTACTTGGTGAGGTCAATGGAGATGAACGACTACACGACAAGAAAGCGACGATGCGTCCTGGCGCTGCTTCTGGCGTTGGGGCTTCCGCTTGCCATTGAAGCCGTGGAATCCGACATGGCCATCCCGACGGAGGCGGTCACCGCTGAAGCCGCGCAGGGTTGGCTGAGTACGCTGGCCAAGCAGCCCTGGGCGAAACGATTGACACGCATGTGGACCGGTGAGGAGCAGGATTCGACGAGGCCGGAATCAGGCCCGTATGTGGAAACTTTCCTGAATGCGGTGGAGCAGGGGAACCTGTTCCAGGTCTTCCGCCGGGGCGGGCCGATCATGTGGCCATTGCTGTGTGCTGCGTTCCTTGCCATTGCTACCGTATCGGAGCGTGCCGGTTTCTTTATGCTCGAGCACTTCCGTAGGAAGGCGGCGGAACAGAAAAAATTCATGAAGGCCCTGAACGAGGGAGAAATCGAGCAGGCGATCCAGATCAGCAGGCGTAGCCGGCATATTGTGGTGCGCGTGCTGGGCTATGCCTTGGAGCACCGGGGAGGCGCGCTGGAAGGGGCGGTTCAATACGCCAAAGAACGTGAGTTGCACCGGTACCGCCGGGGTATTCCGATTCTCGATACCGTGATAACCCTGGCCCCGCTGCTCGGCCTGCTCGGAACCGTGACGGGTATGATGGCCTCGTTTTCGCTGATCGGCGGCGACCTGGGCGCCCCGGGCGCCATCACCGGCGGTATTGCCGAGGCCCTGATTGCTACCGCCTTCGGCCTGGGGATCGCGATCACAAGTTTGATTCCGTTCAACCTGATGAACCAGAGCCTGGAGACAGCCACTCAGGAAATCGACGAGGCGGCCAGCGCCATGATGACGTTGCTTGAAACCCGGTTTGGTGCTCACCCGGAATCGGGAGGTGCCCTATGTTAGGGCGTGTTATGGGCCTGGTTTTTGGGATCGCCACGATTGCCGGCATCCTGCTCTTCGGAGGCATGCTCATGCCGAAGGGCAAAAAGATCGCCCACATCAAGACCGTGGAACTGCTCTCCGAAGACCTGAAGAAGGAGGAAAAGAAAGTGGATCAACCCCCACCGGATAAACCGCCGGAAGAAGTCCAGCCTCCTAAAGACCAGCCGCCTGAAGTTAGCGAGACGGCGGCCCCGCAGCCGTCCGACAGCACTCCCGCGCTGGATGCCGCGAGCCTGAGTTCCATCATGTCGGCGCTGGATCCCGGTGCGGGCGGCGGGGAATTCGGGTCGGCGGTTTCCCTGGCCTCAGGCGGCCGCATCGGCGGCACGGGTAAAGCCGGTGCCCGGAATGGCGGCGACAACACGGATAACGCCTTTGGTATGGACGATATCGACCAGAAACCGCGGCCGATTGTGCAGACCCCGCCTGTCTATCCTTCTGAATTAAAGGGGAAGAAACTGGGAGGCAATGTCCAGGTGGTATTTATCGTCACGGCAACCGGGCATGTGGCGAATGCCCGCGTGGAACGCGCCTCCCACCCGGCATTCGGGGCGCCCGCCTTGGCAGCGGTGCGCCAGTGGAAATTTGAACCGGCCGTCAAGGGCGGCGTCCGGGTGAAGTGTCTCATGCGGATTCCAATACGATTTCAGGCGGGGTAAATGATGCCAACCATAAAACATAATATCATGACGGGAATCGCGCTTGGTCTCTGGAGCGTGAGTGCGGTGACATGGGCGGAAACCAACGCGCCGCTCTCCACCGCCGCCCTGGCAGCATTGTGGAAGGACCCCACGTTCCAGAAGCAATTTGTCGGGAGCTACGGGATTTCGGCGGAACTTGAGCCGCGGGTTACTCCGGAGGAAGTGGCGATCCTGGAGCGCGTCCGCCCGCTGATGGGAACCGATTTGCGCAAGGCGGGACAGATGCTCGAGCGCGAAGTGAAGCCGGATTCATCGGCGATGCTGGACTTCAATCTGGGTAGTATCTATTTCCAGCAGGACCAGATGGACAAGGCCTTGCGAAAGTACCGGCGGGCGGTTGAGAAATTCCCCTCCTTTCGCCGCGCCCATCGCAACTTGGGCATCATTCATGTGAAGGACGGCAAGTTTGACGAAGCCATTACCAGCTTTACCCGCATGATCGAACTTGGCGGTGGCGATGCCTATTCCTATGGACTGCTGGCCTTCGCCTATGCGGCCAAGGAAGATTATCTGGCCGCCGAGGCGGCCTTCCGCAATGCCTTGCTGCTCCAGCCGGACAACACCGAATGGCGTCTGGGGCTGACCCGTTGCGTTTTCAAGCAACAGAAGTTTGAGGACGCCGTTGCCCTGCTGGACGTGTTGATCCAGCGCTACCCTGAGAAACCGGAATTCTGGCTGTTGCAGGCCAATGCCTTTCTGGGCCTGAAAAAGCCACTGAAGGCCGCTGTCAATCTGGAATGTCTCGACCGGATGCGCAAGGCCACGCCCGAAAACCTGATGTTGCTCGGGGATCTCTATCTGGGTGAAGACCTGCCGGACCTGGCGGCACAGGCGTACTGCCTGGCCTTGTCGGCGGAGCCCCCTTTGCCGGCCTCCCGCGTAATCCGCGCCGCCCAGCAGTTGTCCGCCAAAGGCGCCTTCTCTCAGGCACGATTCGTCAATGCCCGGTTGCGCGCCTTGCGGGAGAAAACCCTGGAGCCCGCCGACCGTGCCCAACTGGCCAAGCTGGGGGCACGCATCGCCATGGCGCAGGGGGAGGAGGGGGTGGAACTGGTCAAGGCCCTGGAGGAGACGCTCAAGTTGAACCCGTTAGATGGGGACGCATTGATCCTGATGGCCCAGTACTACGGGCGTAAAGGGGAGCCCGAACGCGCCATCTTGAATTACGAGCGCGCCGCGGAGGTCCCGGATTTCGAAGTGCAGGCCCGCACCCGGCAGGCGCAATTGCTGGTTAGCCTGGGCCGTTTCAATGATGCGTTGCCCCTGTTGCGGCGGGTACAGGAAGTAAAACCACGCGAGGAAATGGCCCGGTATCTCGAACAAATTGAACGTGTGGCAAGGAGTAAACGATGAAAGTAAGAACACTACTCACAGGGGTCGCCCTGTGCGGCGCAGTCTGGGTGACGGAGGCCAAGGGAGCCGCCGGCACCACGGAACCCGCCGGGGGCGCGACATTGGCAGAGACCCGGATGGTCCTCGACAAGTGGATCGAGACCCAGCAGGTCATTGCCCGGGAACGCAAGGATTGGCAACAGGGCAAGGAAACGTTGTCCTCGCGGTTGGAACTGGCGCGCAAGGAGGCCGCGACCATTGAGGAAAAACTGAAGCAGGCTGAAGCCGTTTCGATGACCGCCGCCAAACAGCGGGAGACGATTGAGGCGGAAACCGTGAAACTCAAGCGGTCCGTGGAACGGCTGGCGGGAGCCACCACCCGGCTGGAACTCCAAATCCGGAAGTTATTCCCGACCTTACCGGACCCCATACAGACAAAACTTAAACCCTTGTATGAGCGTATCCCTTCTGATGCCGCCACGACCAAGGTCTCCGCCGCCGAACGGTTCCAGAATGTGTTGGGCATCCTCAGTGAGGCCATCAAGGCCAACACCGAGATCCCTGTCGTGTTTGAAGTGCGCAACCTGGCGGGCGGGAAACCCGCCGAAGTCCGGGTGCTGTATGTCGGGTTGGGCCAGGCCTATTACCTGAGCGCCGCAGGCCAGGCAGGGATCGGGCGGCCGTCAACTAACGGCTGGACCTGGGAAGCGTCGGACGGGATCGCGCGGGATGTGCAGAAGGCGATCGAAATACAGGAAGGCAAGCGCCCGCCCGCCTTCGTCGGCCTACCGGTGGTGCTCCAATGAAAAGAATCCTGACAACAATGGTGTTGATGGCGTCGATGGTGAGGGCGGCGCAACCTGCCCCTGAAGCAGCTCCGTCGGGACAAGCGGGCACGGCTGTGATGGGGGGGCTCTCCCAGTCGGCCCAAACGGAACTGGAGCGGGCAACGGCGGAACTAAATGAGTTGCGAGCCGAGGTCGCCTCGGAAAAAGTACCGCTGGCCGAGGAGTTGGCAAAATGGGAAGACCAGTTGATTCAGGGGCGAAAAAAACTGGATCAAGTCCAGCGTCTGGCCGATGCGGGTGCGATGGGAATGGTGGCGCTGAAGGCGGAACAAAAAGCCCGGGAGGACGAGTTGTCCTACATCGCCAACCTGTTGGACGAATATATCCGGGTTTGTGAAACGAAATCTTCGGTCAGCGAAATGCAGGCACTGGGTGTGACCCTGGAAGCCGCGAAACAGGCCCCCGGTAACCCGACCCTGACTCCAGATGAGATATCAGACCGTCGGGTGGCCGTGGTGGATCTGACCTGCGCCCGGCTGGCCGAGGCGATTGGCGGCATGCGCTTTGGCGGAGTGGCGGTGGGACCAGATGGAACGGTGGAGGAAGGCCAGTTTCTAGTGGTAGGGCCCTCTGTCATGTTCTGCGCGACGAATGGATCATTGACAGGGCTGGTGATCCCGCAGCCCGGTTCCGCCAAGCCGCTAGTGCGGCCCATGGAAAATGAAATGCAGGCGGGCTTGGGGGAGTTGATCAAGACCGGCCAGGGAGTTCTGCCGCTGGATCCCTCTCGTGGGGGCGCGCTGAAGGCGATGGTTCAGAAGTTCGACATCATCAGTATTTTTGAAAAAGGGGGGCCGATCATGTGGCCTTTGCTGGTGGCGGCGACGCTATCACTCCTGACCGTCACGGAGCGGCTCATCTTCCTGACGCTTGAACAAAGCCGCCGCAATCCCCAGGCAGTTCAGCGTTTCCTTGAGGCCGTGACGGAAGGAAATTTCGAGAGAGCGCTGAAAGTTGGGGGCAAGTCAAAATTCTTTGTGTTGCGGGCGCTGGCGTATGCGTTGGAGCACCGGGAGAAATCCATTTCCAATGCCTTGCTATATTCCCAGTCGCGGGAAATGCGGCGTTACCGCCGGGGGATTCCCATTCTGGACACTGTGATTACGCTGGCCCCCCTGTTGGGATTGCTCGGAACGGTGACAGGTATGATGGGCTCTTTTGCGCTGATTGGCGGCGAACTCAGTGCGCCCGGGGCCATCACCGGCGGTATCTCCGAGGCCTTGATTGCGACGGCCTTCGGACTGGGAGTCGCCATTACCAGTCTGATTCCTTTCAACATGTTGAACACTCGGATGGAAGAAGCCCGGCAGGAAATGGAAGCGGCGGCAATTCAACTGGAACTGCTGGTGAACCGCCCGGCAGGCCCGTTGGAGGCCATGGCCCAACATCAGTCAAATTAAGGAGAATGAGAACATGCATGGTGGTGGAGGCGGTGGATCGGGAAAAAAAGCGCGTATCGAGATCATCCCGTTGATCGACATCATTTTCTTTTTGCTGGCGACGTTCATTATGGTCTCGCTCTCGATGACGCAGAATCAGGGCGTTTCGGTGGCGCTACCCAGCGCCTCATCGGCAACTTCGTTGGGCGATCAGCAGGAAATGCAGAAATCGGTCACGCTGAGTGTGAATGAGAAGGGTGAAGTTTTTTATAACAAGGAAAAGACATCGCTCTCGCAATTGCCGATGCGGCTGCAGAACTACAAAACCACCAGCAAGGATCCCAAGGTGATTATCAACGCCGATGCTGGAGCCAATTTCAAGAATGTGGTGGCGGTGTTGGATGAAGTCCGCAAGTGCGGAATTGCCAAGGTGGGAATTAATACGGATAAAAAATAACGCAAAACAATGGAGTCTCGGGATGAAAAAAGCAGGAAAAAACAGCAAAACAAAAAACGGAGGAATGATGAAAAAGGCGATCTGGATGACGATGATGGTGGCAGGCAGTGTCAGCCTGTGTGCGGCCCAGGAGAAAACGAAGCCGGATACAAGCAGTGATTTGGGGGATGTGGCACAGGAGGTTGCGACCCCCTGGCGCATTTCAGCCGGAGTATTATATAAAAACTGGCTCTACGAACACGATGCCCTGCAGCAGCGCGGCCCCACAACGTCCAAGGGCGGGGAAGACTGGGAAAACGGCAGTACCTCCGGCAACGGCTCGGGCTTGCAGATGAAGGTTGGCCGCGGCGACGGGACGCTCGACATATCCTTCGTCAAGTCGGACTTTAAATACGAATTTTCAAAACCCGATGCCAAACAGGAAATTGACACCGTCTCCCGCGACTTTGAAGTGACCTGGTCGCTGATCACGGGCCGCAACAATCAGGCCGAGTACGGGACCATTATAGGGTTCCGGTATCTGGGCATGCAGAAGGACGACATGATCACGGAACGCTCCTCGATGGTAGAGGGCGGGGGCAATATGAACTGGCTGATGCTTGAAGGCGGATATACGGGTAGCTGGCGGCCATTTGAAACGCCTTTGTTTCAGGCGCACGGCTCCCTTCTTTTCTTCCTGGGTGAGGCGTCAGGAACCGCCCGCAGCGGCATGGACACGAACTGGGTCGATGGTGTGATTTCGGAAACCTACAGCGACCAGTACTCACTGGCCTACGGTGGCCGGGCGTCATTCGGGGTGGACGTTTCCATCACCAAACGGGTTTGGGTCTCGATCGACTATATGCGCGAATGGCTTTACTCGTTTGACTCCACGGACACGGGGATCGTGGTGTTCCCGGATAACAGCGATGCGTTGTTTATTGAGAATCATCATGCGGTCATGGCAAGTTTAAATTACGTATTTTAAGGCGTCACGTGAGCACTTGGGGAGGAACTATGTCGAAACATGCCTCGTCTTGGAGGGGAGGAATGATGGCGGCCGTTCTGGCCGTTCTGGCAGCCGGTTGCGTGTCCACCGGGATCCAATTGGTCTCGAAGGGGGAGGAGGGGCATGCCACGGTGGGGCAATCCCTAATCGTGGTGTCGCAACTGGCCTCCGTGGATGAAACGTGGGGGGCAGCGTTTGAGAAGGCGTTGGACTTCGAGCTCAAGCGAATCGGGTCACCTTTTCTGATCCAGAGCCGAACCCCCCTGGCTCTGCAGGCCGACAAGGCCCGCTATGCCGCCCAGATCAGGGAGTTCAATCCGGATCTGGTCCTGGTGGTGGAGCCGGGCGATGGAACGGTGGATACCCGGGGCCGGAGTTACAAACGCAGGTTTGAAGCCGGTGTGTTCAGAAATTACGCCGACCGGAGCAAACGGGAACTGGCCTGGCGTGGCTCCATCGACCTGGACCCGGCCGGGGCCTTCATCAAGGCGGAAGATATGCCCGCACTGGCAAGGGACTTGGTAGCCAAACTCCAATCCGACGGCATGCTCCCGAAACAGAAGCGGAACATCAGTAAGGCTCCTGTGAAGGCTGAGGCATCATTATTGCCGCCAGTGAGAACAACCCGGGGGTATGGTCGATAATTTGGAATGCAAGCCAAGAAGTAACACCACGCTAATTGAGTCCAAATCCTGAAGGTGTCTACTGACAACTATTTCAATGAACAGGGAGGTCTGAATTAACGTGAAAACTCGTGATCAAAAACATCAACCCTTCTGGGCCAGAATCTGCGCCTGCCTGCCCGTGGCCATGGGGCTTGCGCTGTGTTCGTCCTGCAGTACTCCTCCAGATCAGGACGACGGACTTGTCGGAATTATCTACCACGCCTCGGTGCGGCATGAAGTCCGAAGCTTCGCTGGTTCGCCGGAGGCGGAGCCTCAGCGCCAGATCATTCCCCCTCCGGTTGAAATCGTCAAGGAGCTGCCGGGCAAAGAGCCTTCTACGGAAACCGGCAAGACTGCGGCAATGCCGAATGCCACTCCCGCACCGAAAATGCCTTTTGAGGGGCCAACCAATTACCGCATTTCCCCCGGCGATGTGCTGGCGGTCTCGTATTTCCCCCGGCCCCCGGGCGATTCGAAGGAATACCTGATTGACAGTCAGGATGTGCTGACCATCAGTGTCGCGGGGCAGCAGACCTTTACCGGGGATGTGACAGTGCGGCCGGATGGCTGCATTTCCTTCTTCCTGATCGGCGAGATGAATGTGCGCGGCCTGACGGTGGCGCAGGTGCGGACCGATATTGCCACCCGGATGGCCAAGTTCATGGCGGGTGCGGAAATCACCGTGATCCTCAAGGAGGGCAATGCATTGGCCCGCGACTTCCTTAATACCCTGCGAAGCAACACCGACCTGGGTTCCACGCGCATCATCCAGATCCGGAACGATGGCACGGTGACCTTCCCGCTGGTGGGCGAGGTCAGCGCCATGGGAAAAACCCTGCCAGCGCTTTCGGCGGAACTGGATGAGAAATACAACCGGGTCTTCCGGCGGGGTATCGCCGTGGCCTTGAATTTAACCTCCAGTTCGGATGGGAATATTGCTGTATTGGGTGAAGTCCGGAATCCGGGGCGCTATACGATTAACAATCCGATCAGTCCTTTCTTTGCGTTGGCGATGGCGGGCGGCGCACTGGATACCGCCAAGAAATCCGAGGTGGTGGTTGTGAGTCGCCGGACGGATGGCAAGGTGAACTGGCATGTGGTCAACCTGGATATTAACTCCGGCAAACCGCTTGGCCCGGAGATCGCGCTTTCGCCCCAGGATATGCTGCTTGTGCCCCGGACCGGCGTAGCCAATTTGAATACCTTTGTGGATCAATACATCCGCCGGATGATGCCTGTGCCAACCGGCCTGGGCTTCGGTTACAATTTGAATTAAGGGAGATTCTATGACGACGACTTCATATGACGACTTGATCAAACGTTCCTTCCGGCTTCTCTCCTACCACCGGAAACGGATCTGGTGGATTACCTCAAGGGTGTTTATTTTGACGCTGGTGCTAACGGCCTTTAGCATGGCCTTCCGTCCGAAATTTGTGGCTCGCACCAAAATGACGATTCTGCCCACCCGAAGCGAGATCGGGTTTGCGGCCGGTCATCCGGATATGTTCGGGAGTCCGGTGGCCTTGTTGGGCCAAACCTACTCCGAGACCATGACCAGCCGCACCCTGGCGGAGGATGTGGCGCGTACGATGATGACGCATGACCGGGCAGAATTGAGTAACGGGGGTGTCCTGGGCCATATCCGGCATAATTTTATCGCCCCGATTTTCGGGCTTTTTGGTCGTGCGGTGACCCTGCTTAATACCGGGCGCTGGGAGATGCCCGATCCATTCATGTCACTGGTGGACGCCATTCAGGCCCGCACCAAGGTCCAGAATCTGCCGGGTTCCTTTGTCTACCAGATTGCCGTGACTTGGGAAAATCCCAAGATCGCTGCGGCGGTCGCGAATACGCTGGCAGATCGTCATGTGCAGAGGACTTTGCAGACGAACCGGGAAGAGATGCGGACCACTCGCGACTATATCGAGGCCAAGATCAAGGAGTCCAAAGCCGACCTGGCTGTGTTGGAAACGAAGATCAAGGAGTATCGGGTGGGAGAAAAACTCTATGCCTCTTCGACAGATATGGAACTCGGGCTGCAGGAACGGTCTTTGTATCAGCGGGATCTGAACTCTACCCGTGTAAACCGGGCCCAGTTGGATGCCCGGATCGATGCGCTCAGGCCTTACCAGACCCCGGCGGCGTTGGCTGCGATTGAGGCGGAACGCAGCGAACTTAAAATGCGTGAGGCGGCGGTTGAAAAGGTGATTGGCGACCAGGGGGCTGTGTTGGACAAGTTGCCGGCTAAGGAAGCCGGGCTTCTGGATTTGTACCGGGAAAGGTTGAACTTGGAACATACCATCAGTTCCTTGCAGGATCGGCTGCTGGATACCAAGATCACTGAATTGGCCCAATTGAGCACGGCGAGGGTGATTGATCGGGCCATCCCGCCGGTCTACCCGGAGGGGCCGCTTCTGTTGCGTAATGCCGTGGCGTCGCTCATCGTGGGCCTACTGCTTTCGATCGGTTATGTGCTGGTGTGCGAGGCGTGGCGGCCTGGACTGCGCAGTCGGGAAGATCTCGGTCGAGACGGGGGCGAAATCGTCGGCCTCATGCCCTACGTGGTTGGCAACGGTCACGGCGATCCCGATAGTGAATCTTCAGGCCGGTTGACAGAATTTTTCCAGAGTGTGGCACATGGCCATTATGGCACGGTGGCGCACCGGCGCACCACCAAGCGGCATCTGGAGCATTTGCTGATGCGCTTGACGGATGGCATTGGCGCCCGGATCTGCATGTTCGTGAGCCTCAACGGGGGCGAGGGAAAAACCTATTTGATCGAGCAACTTGCCAGGCTGGCACGGGAATCGGGACTCAAGGTGCTGGTTGTGGATGCCAATTTCAGCGCTCCGGCGCTACACCTTGCATTCGGCAAATCCCAGTCGGTCGGTATGGCGGAAATTCTGTCCGGCGCAGTGGAAGCCAAGGCGGTTTCCGTGACCGTTGACGGGGGACTCAGCCTGATCAATGCCGGCCTCAAACGCCCGACGGCGCAATCGAAATGGGCGGTCGAAAAGGTTCAGCAGGAACTTCTCCAGCTCAAGGATGGGTATGACCTGATTCTGATGGATACCGCAGCGTTGCGTATGGATTCCTCCGTGCCCCGCCTGTTGCCTCTGGCAACGGATATCGTGTGTGTCTTTGATGCCACGAAATCCTGCCGGAGCGATGCCGCCGAGGTACGCCAGCGACTCGGGAGCGCGACGGGCAGGATGAAAATCATTTTTAACAAGAAGATGCATGCGGGCGACCACCTGTTTGAAGCTGGTACCAATGGGCATCCAAATGGCCCCCTGACGAGTAAACTGGTTTCAATCCATGCCTGAAAAGAGCGGCCGTCATGCGACCGATCTTTGATAATGGAGCGACTCGGGCCCGGGCGATGGCTTGGGTCGGGTGGCTGGGCTTTGTTGGTTTTATGGTGGCATTATGGTGGCTGACTCTGCCTTTGCCCTGGATGCGGCTGAGTCTGCTGCTGGCCTTCGGATTGGGAACTCGGTTAATTTTGGTACGGCGCTGGCCCCGGAAAATCCCAGTCTTGAATTACCACAGTGTGTCCGCCTGCCCGGAGTGGCTCCAGATTGCCGACCAAGTGTCGTTGACCCCGGCGGCGTTTGAGTGTCAATTGTCTTATCTGGCTAAGCAGGGTTATCGGACCCTGTTCGTCAGTGAAGTGCATCAGGCGTTGACCGGTAAGATGCGGTTGCTGTCGCGCGGCCAATATGTGGCGCTTACATTTGATGACGGTTATGCCGACAACTGGATGGCGGTGTTCCCGCTGTTAAGGAAATACGGCATGAAGGCCACGCTGTTTGTCAGCGCCGGATTTATCGCGGAGGCGATGGGTTGTCGTCCTACGATTGAGGAAACCGACCGGGCAAAATGGGGCAGTCTGGATTGGAGCGGGTATTTGACGTGGCCGGAATTGAAAGCCATGCAGGCCAGCGGGTTGGTGGAAATCCAGTCGCACGGCGATGCCCACACGCGGGTCTTTGTGGAGCCAGAGCTGAAGGGGTTTGTCGGGCCGGGTAAACCCGATTTATGGATGTTCTGGAATGCCCTGCCGGAAATGCGCACGCAATGGTGGCAGAAACTGGCGGAGAATCGTTCGTTGTGGGGCCAGCCGGTGTTCCGGCAGGGACCTGCGCTGGCGCATCGGGCCTATCGCCCTGCTCCGGAGACCGTGGCGCGGTTTCTCGCGTGGGCCGGTGAACCGGGGCGGGCAATCTTTGACAAGCCGGATTGGGAAGAGCGCCTGCGCGGGGAATGGTTGCGCCGGAACGCGGATCTGGCTAACCCGGGGAGGCTGGAGGACCCTGAATCGTATGTCCTGCGTGTGATGGAAGACTTGGGCCGGGCCCGGGAGACGCTGGAGTGCAAACTTCATACGACGGTGGAGGTGTTGTGTTGGCCGGAAAATGCGTTTTCGGAAGAGAGTGAGGCAGCGGCGAGGCGACTGGGGTATAAAGCCACCGTTTCCAACCGGTACAACAGCCGGAATGTGGCGGGTGAGGCTCCGGGGTTGATCGTGCGCACGTTTATTGGTTGCCGGGCGGCGGGGATTCGTTCCCCCCTGCTGGATTTTGCGGCGTTTGTTTTGGAGTTGAAGGTGTTTGAGGGCTGGTATCTCATGTATCCATTCCTGGCGGTGATGCATCAGGCCAGGAAGTGGATGTTTGCCTTAAGGAGGCATTGTTTATGTCGCAGGGATTACGTGTCAATCTGGGCCTGATGGGCGGGGTGGTTCTGTTCGCATTGCTAACCTCCGTATCGCAACTGGCAGCGCTGGCCATGGCGGTCGGGCTGGTGGTGTGTGCGGGCGCCATTCACAGGCTGGAGAACCTCCCGAAGGTGATCCTGTTCGCCATTGTGGCTTTGGTGCCGCTCAGCTATTTGCATACCCAGGTGACTTTCGGTTCATTCAACTCCCTCACCAAGTTGCTCTTTGTCCCGGCGTTTGCGGTGTTGGCCCTGGACTGGTTTGTGGCGCGACGTCCCATTATCCTGGGCCAGCAGGGCTTTTTTGTGGCGGTGTTCGGTCTGGTGCTGGTGATCTCTTCGCTGGCCAATGGCGGTAACCCCCATTCGTTATATTTTCTCTCACGATTTTTCAGCATGTTCCTGCTCTATTTCCTTTGTGCCAATGTGATCCGGAGAAAACGCGATCTGGCCATTCTGCTTGCGGTCATGGTGGTGGCCAGTCTTGTGTCCGCCATGAGTTCTGTTGTGCCGGGCACGGGGATCTCTTTCCAGGGCACTGGCAGTTACGCCCGTTCCATCGGCTGGTCCTTCGATGATCCGCCGACCTTTGGCACAAACGTGCTGATGGCCATGCTGGTCAGTATCTACTTCTTTTTTGTGACCCGGAAGGCATGGTTGCGGCTCGTCCTGCTGCCGGTGATCGCGATTCTGGCGCTCGCCATTGTCCAGACGTATGCGCGGGGAATTTTCGTTGTGGGATTGTTGTCAATCGGGTTCCTGTTATTCAGGATCAGGCACCGCATTTCGCTGCCGGTGGCGCTGGCCGTGGCCGGGTTGCTGGCGCTCTGTCTTTTTCCTCTGATTCCGCATACCTATTGGGATCGGGTGTCTACGGTGTTCAACCATTTTGGCGTTGACGCGACAATCAACCGGCGGCTGGCGTCCCTTCGCATTGGTTACCAGTTGTTCATGCAAAATCCGTGGCTCGGTTTTGGGCCGGGTAATTTTATCATGCAGTATATGGCGCCCGAATTCCGGTTTGACCACACCAGCATCCCGAGTGTCTGTTTCAATCTCTACCTGTCCATTGCGGCGCAGACGGGCGTGCTGGGATTGGTTGCGTTCAGCCTGATCCTGTGGGAGACGTTCCGCGAAATGCGGTTTGTAACGCGGTCCTATGGCGAGCGGGACAGTTTTCTCAAACAGGCCGTCGAAGTCCTCGAGGTCATCATCGTGGCCTTCCTGATTGTTTCCCTGTACGAGCCAACGGATTTGCATAAATACATGTGGATCGTGTTTGGTGCGGTGGCGGCGGCGGGCCACATCCGGCGGGAACAACTCGCGGCTCTGGCCGCGAAACCCGTGGAGACGACCGATGATCCAGCCCTGTCTTGACAGCCTTGAACTGCATCTCGCGGTTCCTCCCGGAGGGATTGGGGAAACGGCCTGCCTGACCGATTCCGCCTGCGGCATCTATCCCTGTTATTACCGGCGTTTGCCGGACCGCCTGAAGGTATCTACCTCCGCCATCGCCCTGATCGCGGAGACAGGTTCACTGGAACTGGACCCGGCCTTTCAGCCGCGTGAATATTTGCTGGGTGATGATGCCCGGCAACGGTTTGTTCATGGAACGGCGGTCTTGCCCAAGGGGTTGAAAGAGTGGGCCAAAAGGTTGCTCCCGCCTTTTCTCCTCGCCCCGCTTTCCCGGAACCGGTTCTGGTATGAATCCTGGGCAACCTTGGATGCCCGCGTTCACAAACTCCGGCCTTTCGAACGGGTCACGCCGGAGGGCGCGATGGAGACCTTCAGCCCGGATTTTTCAATGCGCGACCCCGAAGAACTGGTCGGGGGCGTGGCGGCGCATCTCCTGCAATTCACACGCGACATCGAGTTGCGCTATCCCGCCCACCATCACGTCATGATGGTGGGCGGCAAGGACAGCCAGATTCTGTCCCTGATTCCCAAACTGAACCCGGAACACTGGCATGTCTTTAGTGCGGCGCCGAATGGTCCCCTCGTCCGGCAGTGGATGGAGCAGAACCACGTGAAGACGGGCCGTTTTTTCAATCATGACAACCGGAACGAGGAAACACCGGGGGAAACGGAGCAGAAGATCGTGTGTAGCGACCTGTATTCCGACCCACGCCATATGCGCTGGTTGCCGGCGCTCAGGCGGATTGCCATAAGTTATGACTTCAAATGTATCTTCTGGTCCGGCTCTGCGGCGGATGCGTTGCATGTGGATCGGTCATTTCATCAGCGTTACCTGCATAAAAATCCGTCCGGCTTTTTTGATATTCATCTTACGCGGGTTCCCAGTCTCGTGGGCAACTACCATCAGGTGGTCCGGAATTTCACGGGTTGTCCGTTGCTATGTCCTTACGAAACGGAGGCCATTTGGCGTGAGGTTTACTCGCACCATGGACCCGCCGTGATTCCGGCTGGGGTGGATCTGCGGTCCCTCATCGGCGAACGGTTGGCCGGGCGGTCGATTCGCTGGTTGGACAGCAACCCGGCGCCGGATCCCTATGTTTATGAGGCTCGGTTCAATGCCAGGGAGATTTATCTGCGGGCCCTTCGCGATAGAATCCAGGGAGTGCCTGTATGAGCCGCCCGCGGGTACTCCATCTGATCCATCATCTTCGCGTGGGCGGTGCGGAGACGATGCTGGTTGAACTCATGCCGTTGCTGGTGGAGAAGGGGTTCGAGGTCCGGGTGGCCTGCCTGGATGACCGGGGTGCCCTGTTTGAGCCGCTGACGGCGCGCGGCATTCCGGGCCACTTCATCGGGCGGAAAAGGGGGTTTGATCCGGGAACCGTGTGGCGGCTCCGGCGCCTGCTGCGGGATTTGCAGATCGATATTCTTAACACCCATTCATTTTCGGCGGGGTTCTGGGGAAGGCTGGCGGCGATTCTGGCGCGGACGCCGCGGGTCGTGACCACCGTCCACACGGTTGCGGGCTGGAGCCAGCCCGTGAAGCAACGGGTGGGGAACACCCTGTTGCGTCCGGCCACTGACCAGATCGTGGCGGTGAGCGAAAGCGTGCGGCGCTCCCTCATCAGGCAGGGCATGCCGGCCGGATTGATCCGGGTCATACATAATGGGATTCGCCCGGGCGCCTTCCGCAGATCAGCTGCCCGGTCGGGAGACCGGAAGCGGCTTGGCCTGAATCCGGAGGGCGTGCTGATCGGCATGGTGGGGCGTTGCAGTCCGGAAAAAGGAGGGGCGGCCTGGGTGCAACTCATGGCGCGGCTGATCCGCACAGATCCCCACGTGCAGGGCGTACTGGTGGGGAACGGTCCCGAAATGGCGGGTTGGCAGGCGTTGGCGTCGGCGGAGGGGATTGCGGAACGGATCCGGTTTGTGGGGATGAAAACCGATGTTGCGCCCTGGCTGGCCGTGCTGGATGTGCTGGTCTGCCCCTCGGTCCAGGAATCTTTCGGGATTGTTGCGCTAGAGGCGCAGGCCGCCGGCATTCCCGTGGTGGCCACCCGGGTGGATGGATTCCTTGAGGTCTTGCATGATGGCGAGGATGCCTTGCTGGTGGAACCCGCCAATCCGGCCCACATGGCGGAAGCGGTCCGGAGATTGCTGGGCCCGGGTGAACTGGCCGGGAAACTTGTGGAAGGCGGCCTTCGCAATGTCAGCCGGTTTACCATCGGGAATACGGCGGAACAATACGCGGCGCTTTATCGCGAATTGCTCGACAGGGAATGATCCATGGTTTCCGTTTTCAAGATACACAAGGCGCTGGCGCTGTTTCTGGTGGGAGCAGCCCTGCTGGCGATCCTGTTTCTCCGCCCGTGGAGCCACGCCAAAGAGAATCCGCCTCTGGCCTGGACTGTTCTGCAGGGTGATGAAAAGGCGCTGGGTTTTGAGCGGCGCTGGGCCGGTCGGCCGTGCCTCAAGGTGAACTTGCCGGCGAATCAGGTAATCAGCATGGAAACCCAATATATTACGCTCGATCCCCAGAAGAAGTACCGGTTGCATTATCACTATAGAACGAAAACCCGGCCGCTGATCTGGTCGGGCGTCACCGTTGAATACTTCAAGCCGGGCCAGAGTCTCGGTGCCCAGTCCATTATATTTCAGGATCATCAGGCAGAGTGGGAAAAGAAAGACTGTCTTCTGGTATTTCCCGAAACGACGACCGCCTGCAAGGTGCGCCTGAGAATGCAGGAGGCGGGGGAATATTGGATCGACGATATGGCCATCAATGAAATCACTAGCAATGAGGCGAAGCGGATTTCATTTGTTGGAAAAATGCGGGAAATTCCGGTTGGGAAAGCGGCGGCACGGCCTGCGATTTCACCGGAAGGGAAATATTCGGTCAGACAGGTGGAGGGCGTGTGGTGGTTGTTTGATCCTGCGGGAAAGGCCTTTTGGAATGTCAGCCTGTGGGGGGGCGGCCCGATCGGGGATTATGGGGAATTGCCCTTGCGGCGGTTTATCCGGGATCGTTATCTGCATACCGGAAACAGTCGCGCCTATGAAAATGCCATCTTTGACAGCCTGATCGCCTGGGGGTTCAACTCCATCGGCGCGGGCATTGAAATCGAGCCGATGAACCGCGCGCTTGAGATGAGGAAACATGACAAGGCCGCGACCCTCCCCTATGTGGACACGATCATGTTGAACCTCAGCCTGGCCGGTCATCATGGTTTCAGGTTGTGGGCGATTGCCGAAAGCCTTTACGGTGCGGGCAAGGTGAAGGTGGAGGATCTTGTGATGATGGACCGGAATGCAAAACCCGTCATGGGTTCCGCCTCGTTATTCCCCGATGTGTTTAGTGAAAAGTTCAGGAACGCCTACGACCGGTATGTCAAAGAGTGGTTCGACAAGCGCGGCAGGGCGGATTTGTTTGCGGTCTGTCTTGACAATGAATTGCCCTGGGCGGAGCTTCCGCGGGCCATCTATTCGCCGGCCTGCCGCCGGGAGTTTGCCAGCTTTGCCAGGACCAAATTCAACGGCCGCATCGACGACTATAATAGGCT
>Ga0194060_10000290_pt1 | contig 36204 bp, 36 predicted proteins | sample SepL225m_MetaG_FD_163427 | JGI IMG/M metagenome (GOLD analysis project Ga0194060, IMG submission 163427) | Anoxic zone freshwater microbial communities from boreal shield lake in IISD Experimental Lakes Area, Ontario, Canada - Sep2016-L222-5m | ecosystem: Environmental > Aquatic > Freshwater >...
GGTTCAATTTGTCGCTATTAAGGATAAATCAAATGCTTAGTTTTTCCAAAGTCAATTTCAGATATGCCAGCCAGTTAGTTTTCGAAGACTTAAATTTTACGCTTGAACCCGGTGAGTTTTCTTTCCTGATTGGTAAAAGCGGGCGTGGTAAAAGTACTTTTATGAAGCTTATCTATATGGACTTGTTCCCGCAGTCAGGCAGAGTTGAATTTGGCGAATTTGATTCTTCCAGAATAAAGAAAAAAGAACTTCCTTATCTCAGGCGTAAAATGGGCGTAATATTTCAGGACTTTAAACTTTTGCAGGACAGAAATGTTTTTGATAATTTAGCTTTTATTCTGGAAGCGACCGGAGATGCTGGAAAGGACCTGAAGAAGAAAGTATTTCACTCGCTTTCGGAAGTAGGACTGTTGCATAAACAAAAAAATATGCCCAGGGAATTATCAGGCGGTGAACAACAGCGGGTGGCAATAGCCAGAGCAATAATTAATAATCCCAAACTTATTTTAGCGGATGAGCCAACCGGGAATTTAGACCCTGAAACTTCCTATGAGATTCTGGAAATTCTGAAGACAATAAATTCCCGGGGCACATCAATTGTCTGTGCTACTCACAACTATGATCTGGTTCGCAAGTTTAACACAAAAATTACAAAAATTGACAATCATAAAGCTGTAAATGTAGTACTGAAACAAAAATAAATACTATGATTTTATCTTACCAGTAACCTCTTCAGCAACTTTTTCAACCGGCTGACTGCCATCAACAAAAATCATCTTGCCTTTGCTGTCATAATAATCTAAAACAGGTTTTGTAAGAGAATGAAAAATATTAAGCCTGTTACGGATAACACCTTCTTCATCATCCTTTCTTTTATAAAAACTGTCGATACCGCCACATTTCGGACATAGCTTTAAATCGGCGAGATCGGAAATATTAAATATACTTCCGCATGTCTTACAGGTAAGGCGGTTTGTAAGTCTCTGCACAATGATTTCATCGTCAACTGTAATTGCGATATAATATTCTTCATCTTTTGTAAGTTTAAGAAAAATATTATCCAACAGTTTCGCCTGCTCAAGAGTTCTTGGATAGCCGTCAAGAATAAAGCCTTTTTTACAGCTTTCATCCGAGAGGGCATCCTGAATAATGCCGGCCATAATATCATCTGTTACAAGGTCGCCGCTTTCAACTATTTTCTTTGCCTGCAATCCAAGCTTTGTTTCATTTTTAATTGCGGCGCGTAAAATATCGCCTGTAGAAATATGTGGTATATCATATTCTGAAGCTAATGTTTTAGCCTGCGTGCCTTTACCGACTCCCGGTGCACCGAAAATTACAATTCTCATCATTTATCCTAAGTTATTTTTGAAGTTAAAAAATTAAAACTATTAAGGTTCTTTATTTGTCATTATATAAGGTGGTTTCTTAAAACTCAGATTCTCTAAATATTATTAAGTCTAATGGAAATGTTCAGGATTAAACGCTTTTATCTGCGTATAAACTATTGAATCAAAATAATTCTTTAAGCTGACGTACCGCCTGACATTTTTATTAAATACAAACACATCGGAACTGTCAAAACCATTGAATTTTGGTTGCGGAAGAGTAATCGTTGTTACGATTGAATCTTTGGTAAATACTTTAAATTCCTGCGAAAGAAATGCATCCGGCTGAACAAGTGAAATAAAACCGCGGAACGCGAGATTAACTTTCATAGTATCGATGCAATATAAGGAAAGCCTTTTAACATTTATTACATTTTTGGAAAGAAAACTCTCAACCACCCGCAGGAATTTATACTCCTTCTTATCAACAAAATCTACGGAAATATCTCCGTTGAGTGATTTATCAAGCAGCATAAGCCTGAGCTTGTTATCATAGACGGCAAAACGATTTAGTGTCGGGTCTGAAAACTCAAGAATCGAAAAGTAATAGTTCTTTTTATCTATTTTCAGGCTGTCAATAATTAGTTTTTCATATTTTATTTTTATGGGCAATTCTGTTTTCTCAAAAAGCCCTAATTTACCCGGAGTTTTCTCTTCTCCACGAATCGTTTTTTCAATGCTTTCTTTTAATGTTTTGCCAGGGCTGGAATTCTCATTATCAACAGGTTTCTTTTTATCGCAGGAAAATATCGATAATAACGATGAAAGAATTATTATTAGTAAAATTTTCATTAGTTTCTCATATCCTGAAGTGAAATTCACTTACATGAAAGTATTCCATTATTTGCATAGCGAAAATAAAGCAATTTATCGAGAATTGAAATAGTTATAAACCGTTTCCGCTTTTGCTTTGCCGATTACCTTAGAAATATCCTCAAGACTGGATGATTTAATCTTCTCAAGGCTCTCAAGTTCCTTTAATAATTTCTTTGCGGTATTTGCACCGATACCATCTATTTCGGTCAGCTCGGAAGTAAATGTTCTTTTGTCGCGCCTGAGCCTGTGGAAGGTAATTGCAAAACGGTGTGCCTCATCGCGTAAATGCTGAAGTAGCTTCAGACTGGAGCTTGTCTTCGGAATGATAAACGCTTCAGAATCATCAGGAAAAAATACTTCTTCAAGACGTTTGGCAAGTCCGATAATATTAAACGAACTAAAGCCAAGTTCCTTAAGAATATTGACCGCGCTCGATAACTGTCCTTTGCCTCCGTCAACCATGATAAGTCCCGGCAAAGGTTCATTCTCTTCCTTTAGTCTGCCATAGCGTCTTGATATTACCTCGCGCATACTCTCAAAATCATCAGGGCCTTCGGCACTTTTTATAATAAATTTTCTGTACTGGCTTTTCTTCGGTTTACCGTCCATAAATACAACCATACTGGCGACTGTATCGGCACCCTGCAAATGTGAAATATCAAAGCATTCAATCCGTCTTGGAACTACATTTAATCTTAAGTCCCTTTTAAGTGCGTTCAAAACGTAGGGAAAATTACCCTCTTTTTTCATCTTTTGAAGCTGTATCTCTTTTAACTGAAGTATCGCGTTTTGTTTGCACATATTTACAAGTGATTTTAGTTCGCCGGACTTCATAGGGATATAAAACTTCACTTTAAAAGAAGCCGCAGAACTCAGCCATTCTATCAGCACATCCATATCAGCAGGTTCTGTCTCTATTACTATTTCACGCGGGATTTCAACAATTTCATTATAATAAAACCGTATAAGTGAAGAATAAATATCAGAAAGTTCTTCATCCTCCTCCACAGAAAGCTTAAGTTGTTTTTTCCCAACCATCTTACCGCTGCGTACATTAAAGATAGAAGCTACGGCATCTTTGCCTTCATAAGCTACGCAGATAATATCGCGGTCTGTGTTATCATTAGTAACTACTTTTTGTCTGGATGAATAAATCCTGAGCTGATCAATCATATCCCGCAGTTCGGCTGCCTTTTCAAACTGGAACTGAGTTGCTGCATCCTGCATCTGTTGTGTCAGATCTTTTATAAGATCATCAGTCTTTCCTTTTAGAATTTTCATTGCCTGCTCGGCCATTTCGTGGTAGGCTGTTTGAGCAATAAGTCCTTCACAGGGACCGTCACACTTTTTAATATGGTATTCAAGGCAGAGCTTAATCTTTTTCTTTTCGATAAATTCCTGATTAATATAAAACTTACAGTTCCTTATCCTGAATATATCGTTAATCATTCTTAGAGAATTTCTCATGCTCTTAACATCTGTATAAGGACCGAAATACTTGGAACCATCACGAACAACGTTCCTTGTCGGATAAACGCGCGGGTATGGTTCATTGGTAACAACAATATAAGGGAAGGTCTTATCGTCCTTCAGCAAAATGTTATATCTCGGAGTCAGTTCTTTAATAAGATTATTCTCAAGCACCAGGGCTTCAACTTCAGTATCAGTTACAATAATCTCAATATTTCTTACTTTTTCCACCAGGATTCTTGTCTTTGCTGACAGGATATTGTTATGGAAATAAGAGCGCACGCGGTTTTTAAGGTTCTTTGCCTTGCCGACATAGATTACCTTATTCTTATCATTAAAAAATTGATAAACTCCTGGTTTATTCGGCAGATTCTCAAGTTTTATTTTAATATCATTTTCCAAAACATGTCCTGTTGAATTGCTGTACCCGGCATCAATACATACTTAAACTATTGTAGCATGATGTAATATTTGAGTAATCTAAATAAAAAAGCATTTTTGTAAGTAGCTGAGTTACCTTAATGTATGGTTGATAACCATTTATATTATATCAAAGAACCCTTTTGCTTCTTCTTCTTCCCTGACTTCCGCCCTGACGGGATAATTTGATATAAATAATTCTTTGCCGACTTGATCTGATTTCATATTTACATTACGCATACCGTATGTCAGATTCCAGGATATGATATTTGCAAAAGAAAACAGACCTCTTATATATTCACTGTCATCATACGTAATCAGCCATTTATGGTTAGTTTGTTTCATTAACTTAGCAAACCTTTCGTGATCGAAGCATTTATGCAGGTTCCCATTTTTGCCATATAACGATGATTTTGTTGCTGAGAAATATGGGGGGTCAAGAAAGATAAATACATTCCCGCCTTCAGCGGAGATTACTTCTTCATAATCATAATTAGTTATCCTGGTATCAGACAGTATTTTAGAAAGTAATTCTACCCTGTCAATACTGGAAGTTGTAAATCTTTTTTCAAAAGCAGCATTTGAATACCCGCCGCTTTCAGATGTTCCTGAAAACGTAATCCGGTTAATAGCAAAAAATGCTGCCGCTTTTTTAGTATTATCAAACTGGTCGATATTACTTAATATATATTTGTATAATTCTTTGCCATCGGCAAACATTTTTCTTAAATCACTAATATATTTTATTAATTCTTCAGGGTTATCTTTACATTCCTTCCAAAAGCAATATAAATTTTCATAAATATCATTTATCCAATATTTTTTGAAAGGGTATTTTTGCTTCAGATGAATAAACACAGACCCGCCTCCGACAAACGGTTCTCTGAATTCTGAATATTCAGGGATTAATTTAGATATGGTATCAACTGCTTTGCTTTTCCCGCCAGGGTATCTTAATGGACTTTTAATCATTTAAACACCCTCTGTTCTTATTTCAAAATTATTATTATTTGCTTTGTAAATTTAATAAACTGGTCCGGCACCTTCTTTTTTATTGTTTTTACACAAAGATAAAAACATTATAAATTGACTAACCCGAATATAGTAAAAATATTCAACTTTCAGGCTGATGTCCTCCGCTCCGGCTAAAATAACCACAAGTTTATCATAATTAACTTCATGGCAGAAAAAATAAGCGTCTGATTATAATCAAATAGAATGCCAGGACAGTCTGGAAGTATCGGGAAATATACCGGAAAAGTCGGTTTTGACACTAAAAGAGTCAACGCCGACACTAAAAGAGTCGGTGTCGACACTAAAAGAGTCGGCGTTGACACTAAAAGAGTCGGCGTTGACACTAAAAGAGTCAACGCCGACTCTTTTAGTGTCGATTTCAATTTTTTCAGTATATTTCATGGGATTTTAACAGGTAAAATTTAATCCGAAAAAATAAAAATGGGAGGTCTGAAGCTTTAAGCTGGCTGTTAACATCATACAGATGTTAAATTTATAACGGTCGCTGACATATATTCTGCCGTCTGATTGTTTTTCTTTGATAATAAAGATATTTTTGTTTTATTAATTTATGTTATGAGAAAATGTCAGAACTATAATTTTTATGATTAAATAATTAACCATGATTCATTTCATACTGACTGCATTATCATAAAAATCATCATAATCAAAAGAATCATAGTTCAGATGGATTTTTCGTAACATGAATTATAAATTATAACAATTAATCATGGAATAAGGAGCGGAGATAATATGGACAATGGCAATCCGGTTATTGGAATTATAATGGGCAGCGATTCAGACCTGCCGGTAATGAAAGAAGCACAGTTAGCAATCGAACAATTCGGTCTTAAGTCGGAAATGAAGATAATATCTGCCCACAGGACACCAAAAATACTGGATGAATATGCTTCGGGCGCAGTCGGAAGGGGATTAAAGGTTATTATTGCGGGAGCCGGAGGAGCGGCGCATTTGCCGGGCGTAACAGCGGCTTTTACTCCGCTTCCTGTGATTGGAGTGCCTATTCTGGGCAAGTCAACAAGCGGACTGGATTCACTGCTTTCAATTGTGCAGATGCCTTCGGGAGTGCCGGTTGCCACAGTAGCCATAAACGGCTCAAAAAATGCTGGTATATTAGCTGTCCAGATAATCGCCACTTCTGACGCGGAACTGCTTCAGAAAGTTGTTGAATTTAAGAAAAAACTTGCTGAGGAATCAGCCGCTAAGAATAATCTTATTAATCCTGAACATACTTCCTGATTATACCTGCCGCCAGGGAAAAAGTAATAAAATTGAATCCGGGCAACCCATTATTGTTCTGAAACTATCAGTATCAGGAATAAGACCGCGTCAGTTTATTTACTTTTTCCTTTGTTTTCCAGTCATTGTAAAGTATAAATTAATGATACCCCTTCCCGGTATTAAAAGAGGGATATTTTTTCTTATTGTTAGGAAAAAAAACATAAACAGGATATGCCTACCTCATAAAACTTTATCTCATACTTCATTTTTTGCATATCTCTAAGTGGCATGTTAATTGCCCGATAACTTCTGAATTTAAAATAAAGGTACGGAAATGCATTCACATATATTTACGAATTATCCTCCTAAAGATAAAAGCAATCTGATATCACTGCTTCAGGAAGTCCAGAGCGTCTATGGATATCTGACTGAATCGGCTTTAAAGGAAATTGCCCAGTTTCTTGATATGCCATTAAGCCGGATTTACGGAGTTGCTACTTTTTATAATCAGTTCAGACTAAAGCCGCTTGGTAAAAATATCATCCGCGTATGCAGAGGAACGGCCTGCCATGTTAAAGGCTCGGCTAATTTACTTTTTGCTCTTGAAACGGAACTTAACTGCAAGGCGGGGGAAACAACAAGGGATAAAAACTTTACTATCGAAACCGTTGCCTGTATCGGCGCATGTTCAATCGCTCCGGTTATTAACGTAAATAGTGAATACTTCGGACGGGCTACAGCTAAAGATATTACTAAGATAATTAAAAAGTATTCGGCTCAGGAAAATTCAGCCGAAAAAATTGATGAACAAAAAACGAGTTTAAAATGAAAACATTTCTTGATATATGCTGTGAGGAATGCTGGCACAGCAAAGAAAAACCATGTAGCCAGTTTATTACCTGCTGCACAGAAGGCCCGTTATGCCACCATCATCAGGAGTGCAATGATAAGTTCAAAAGTCTCAACAGGCAGATAACATATAAAGAACACGATGTCCCTCTTATTTTTATCGGCATGGGAACATGCGGACTTGCTTCGGGCGCAAAAAAGGTTGAAGAAGCAATACTTGCCGAACTGAAAAAATTAAATATTAATGCACGCATCATCGCAACTGGGTGTATCGGTTATTGTGCCAGGGAAGTTATTGTTGATATTAAGCTGCCTGGTCAGGACAGAGTATCCTATTGTGAAATTATTCCGAAGATAGTTCCCAAGTTTATCCAGAGAACTCTGGTTGAAAAATCAGTTTTTAAAGAAAAACTTTTAGGTTCTCATGGCAAATCTTCGCCTGAATTGCCGGCTTTAAATCAGGACCCGTTCTTTAAGCATCAGCTTAAAGTAGTTTTGGAAAATTGCGGGATTATTAATCCTGATTCTATTGATTCATATATAGCCTCAGGCGGTTTTAAAGGACTTGATAAAATTCTGCGTCTTATGAAACCTGAAGGCGTGATAAAAGAAATGCTTTCGAGCGGACTTAGAGGCAGGGGAGGAGCGGGCTTTCCTACGGGCAGGAAATGGGAACTGGCTCAGAAAAATAAATCTGAAGTTAAATATGTTATTTGCAACGCCGATGAAGGCGACCCTGGCGCGTTTATGGATCGTTCAGTATTGGAGAGCGATCCTTATCGTGTGATTGAAGGTATGCTCATTGCCGCTTATGCCATCGAAGCGACTCACGGCTATATCTATTGCCGTGCTGAATATCCGCTTGCCATTGCACGGCTTGAAAGCGCTATTAAGGAATGTAACAGATACAGCCTCTTAGGCAAAAATATTTTAGGTAGCGGATTTAATTTTGAACTGAAGGTAAAGAAAGGTGCAGGCGCTTTTGTCTGCGGAGAAGAAACTGCGTTAATAGCTTCAATCGAAGGCAAACGCGGTATGCCTAAACCACGTCCTCCTTATCCGTCAGATTCGGGTTTATTTGGAAAGCCGACTATTATTAATAATGTTGAAACACTGGCTAACGTCCCTGTTATTATTACGCGCGGAGCTGAATGGTTCTCGAAAATCGGGACAAAAACCAGCAAGGGAACGAAAGTATTTGCTCTGAGCGGCAAAATAAAAAACTCAGGGCTTGTTGAAGTTCCTATGGGCGTAACGCTTGAGGATATTGTTTTTAATATTGGCGGAGGCGTGCCGGATAATAAATTATTTAAAGCGGTACAAATTGGCGGACCTTCGGGCGGATGTCTGCCTGACAGCGTTATAAAAACACAGGTCGATTATGAATCATTAAAAACAGTCGGAGCTATGATGGGTTCAGGCGGTTTTGTTGTGATGGATGAAGATACGTGTATGGTGGATGTGGCAAGATACTTCCTGACGTTTATTCAGGAAGAGTCATGTGGCAAATGCGTTCCATGTCGCGAAGGAACAAAACGTATGCTTGAGATCATCGAGCGCATTCCCATGAGTTATAAAAACACAAAAGATAAATTAGAACAGCTTCAGAGATTTAAAGGTGTTGTCCACCTTCAGCGTTTAGCGGACGTTATTAAAGATACATCTCTTTGCGGGCTTGGTCAGTCTGCTCCTAATCCCGTGCTCTCTGGACTCAGATACTTTAAAGATGAATACGAAGCGCATCTTTATGACAGGAAATGCCCTGCCGGCGTATGTAAGGAACTTCTTGTTTTTACTATTGATAACGGTATCTGCAGTGGCTGCGGTCTATGTTTAAGAAAATGTCCGCAGGAAGCTATCGCGGGAGAGAAAGGACAGGCGCATTACATTATTCAGGACAAATGTATTCAGTGTGGCATGTGTTTCGAATCCTGCCGCTTTAAAGCTATCGAAATCAATTAAATATCCGGACAAAATTGTAATTATCAGGAGTTTCCAATGGTTCAGTTAACCATAAATAATATAAAGATAAATGCTGAAAAAGGCATGACCATTCTTGATGCGGCAAAGTCTGCCGGCATAAATGTGCCGACATTGTGTCATCTTAAGAATTTAACCCCGACTGGTGCTTGCCGTATATGTGTTGTTGAAGTTGAAGGTCAGAGAGGACTTATTCCAAGTTGTGCTTATCCGGTCGGGGAAGGAATGGTCGTTGACACTAACTCTACAAGAGTCAGAAGAGCGCGGAAAACAATCGTTGAACTGCTTATTGAGAATCATCCCCAGGACTGTCTGGTCTGTGTAAGAAATAAGAACTGCGAGCTTCAGGACTTATCGGAACAGTACGGTGTAAGAGAACACCGCTATGTAGGCAAAACTAAAAATCATGCAATTGATATATCAAGCGCATCTATGGAGCGCGACCCTGCAAAATGTATTCTCTGTGGCAGATGTGTAAGAGTATGTAACGAAGTTCAGAAAGTCGGGGCTATTGATTTTACTAATCGTGGCTTTTCAAGCATTGTAACTACTCCTTTCAACAAAGGACTTAACCTGAGTGACTGCATACTCTGCGGTCAGTGTATCCTTGTCTGCCCGACTGCGGCTTTAAGAGAGAAAAGTTCGCTTAAAGAAGTTGCGTATGCTCTTAACAATAAAAGTAAATTTACAATTGCTCAGATTGCCCCTGCTGTAAGAGCAACCATCGGTGAAGAATATAATATGCCTCCTGGTTCAAACGCGACCGGTCAGCTTGTTACAGGGTTAAGAAGACTCGGCTTCGACAGGGTATTTGACACTAATTTTGCCGCAGATCTTACAATTATGGAAGAAGGCTCTGAACTTGTGAACAGGATAAAGAACAAAAAGAAAATGCCGATGTTTACAAGTTGCTGTCCCGGCTGGGTTAAATATGTCGAACAAAAAAGCCCCGGCATACTTGATCACATATCTACATGTAAATCACCCCACGAAATGCTTGGGGCAGTAAGCAAAACCTATTATGCCAAGAAAATGGGGATTGATCCAAAGGACATTTATGTTGTTTCCATTATGCCTTGCACGGTAAAAAAGTTTGAATCGGTAAGACCTGAGCTGTCGGAATCGCATTTACAGGATGTCGATTCTGTTCTCACTACAAGAGAGCTGGTGCGTTACTTCAAGATGGCTGGAATTGATTTCGATGATTTACCGGAAGATAAATTTGATAATCCGCTCGGTGAATCGACAGGTGCGGCAATTATCTTTGGGACTTCAGGTGGCGTTATGGAAGCTGCGTTAAGAACGGCGTATTATATTATCACAGGCAGTGAGCTTGAAACTCTTGAATTTGATGAAATACGTGGTATCAGAGGTGTTAAAGAAAGCGTAATAAAAATTGGTGATCTTGATTTAAGGGTTGCGGTTGTTAACGGTATCGGCAATGTTGACCCGATATTGGAACAGGTTGAGAACGGCACTTGTGAATATGACTTTATCGAAGTAATGTCTTGTCCGGGCGGCTGTATAAATGGCGGAGGTCAGCCAATTCACAACAGGCCTGAAAAGGTTCAGAAAAGAATCAAGGCTCTCTATGAGATGGACTCGAAAATGGTTTTACGCAAGTCGCATGAAAATGAAGCCGTTAAGACTATTTACAAGGAGTTCTTTATTGAGCCAAACAGTCATAAGGCTCATGAAATCCTGCATACCTGCTATACCGATAGAAAGCAGCTCATGAAAAATAACGGAGGATAGAATTGAGTACGTCTGTTTTTGTGCCTGATATAATATTCGTACAATATTATTATTATTTCCATTAAAGTTAAAATACGGGTGTCAGCGGCCCCTGTGTCAGTTTTATGGACGTTGCTTCTTAAAGGTTTGCACAAAATCAGATTAAAGTTGTTTGAACAAATAAGATTGTTTTATTGCAGACTGTCATTTTTCAATACTATATGACTGTTCTCTAATTTCTCTGGTAAATAATTCTCTCTGTCTTTGATTATAATAAGTCGTTGTCCTTTCAGCTCCAATAATATTTGCTGAATAAAATAAACCAGTAATTGAAAGTGATATTCCGGTTAACAGGAAATTTGAATTTTTTGTCTTATCATTTTGATAAGCAATATATGATGTAAAACCAAATGCCGCAACAAAAGTGAATGCCTGCAGCGCATCGACATAATGCCCGCTATAAAACTGTCCTCCGCCAGGTATTATTGCCGACAGCATACTTGCAAGAACCGGACTTTTAGCTGGTATTTTGTCAGCATCACAGGTCTTTTTACAGAATGTCGAGGACAGGATGCCAATTTTTGAAAGGGGAGATAAACCTGATGCCTGATTATAATATAACTGGGCATTTTTCCAATCTGATATTTCAACCGATACAAATCCAAGATAAAATAGCGGTGTTTGTCCGGTATCTGTTTTTTGTGCTTCTTTAAAATAAAATATAGCCTGGGCGGGAATATTCATTCCAAGATAATTTAATCCAAGATTAATATAAACAGAAGATGTAATTGAATCGGCTAATTTATATTTATTTAATATATCAGAATAAGTTAAGATGGATAATTCATATTTCTGACTTAGTCTATAGGCTTTTCCAATCTGAGAATGATAATATATTATTGAATCTCTATTCGTACAGAAAAAAGCTAACTCTTTATAAATTGATATTGCTCTGAAATAATCACGTTCCTTCATTAAAGACATACCGAAATCAGCTTTAGACTGAGCATTGATATTTATTTTACAAAAAACAAATATCAAAAGAAGTATTGCAACCTTAATCCTTAAATAAAAATAGTTCATCATCTAGTTTTAGTACTCCATAATTTGTCTGAATAAGACTGTAATGAGAAAAAGCATCAATATTTTCACGATAAAAATATCGGTCAATGAATAGAACCAGACCAAAGGCTCCATGCTCTTCTATAGCTTCTTTACAAAATGAAGAACATGATATAGCAAAAGGACATCTGCTAATAGAATTAGTTGAAATGTCCTTTTTGTAAAACAGGATTAAAAAATCCGCCATATCTAAAAAGACAGACTTTGGCGGATTAGTGCTTGTTTGTTGATAAAGAGTAGAGTCAGAAGGTTCCCATGCGTCCGTTACGGCATTCGTTTCCTGCGCAAATAAAAATAACGGACACATGAGTAAGGCTGAAATAAAAAAAAGATTCATTTATTTTAATGCGACTTGCGCAGGAGCTTTGATCAAAGGCATAACCAGCATTCTGAGTTGACCTTCATTATCCAAAGCTCTGCAAACGGCATACGTTTGAGTTTCATTTCCGTTATTATATGCAGTTACTAAAGAGATTTGGATTGCTTGTGGTTCCAGATTCCACATGGCTCCGCTGGAATAGTCAATAATCATCCCTACTATTCCACCGCAAAAAAGATTTCCCCAGAACCAGCCTTGTAATTCTTGTGTTATTTGAACTGTCGATTCCTTATAACCATCAAGTTTAACAGAAACAAGATAGTCATGTTTTTTAGACAATGGCGCAATTATGGGGGTTACTCCGCTAAATACTTCTATGCCGCCCATTGTTTTAATTGTAATATTAGCTTTTTCCGGTGTTGATTTAATGGAAACGTTTTGGGACGATCCTGTAAATATTGTAGCACAACTGGCAAAAACAAATAATAAAAGAGTAACAGCAATAAATGAATAGAACTTTTTCATTTTGGTCTCCTTAGTTAATTAGAAATTGATTGTATTGTCCGCTAAGTAAATCATTGGTAACTACTCAGCTACTTTAAAAATATATACTTATTTTTTAAAAATCAATTGTAAAATTTGTATGTATTCGACTTTGTTATAACCCATTAGAAATGTCAGGCACCGGTTGCCTCATAATAAAATATAACTTTGAGTACATTCTCATGCTTGTTATCAGCATTTTTTAAAGAAAATTTCTTATTATTTGTTTATCTTTAGCTTTTCTGAAAAAGTTAGATAGTAAATCAAAAATTAAGAGGTTCAGGATGAGCATTCTTGTTGACAAAAAAACTCGTCTTGTCGTTCAGGGGATTACTGGCGGCGAGGGGTCATTTCATACGAAACAAATGAAGGAATATGGGACAAACGTTGTCGCAGGCGTAACCCCTGGTAAAGGGGGGCAAAACTATGAGGGAATTCCGATTTTTAATACGGTAACTGATGCCGTAAAGGAACAAAGCGCTAACGCGTCTATTATTTTCGTTCCGCCTGCTTTTGTCGCTGATGCAATACTTGAAGCGGCAAACGCGGGAATAAAGTTAATAATCTGCATTACTGAGGGCATTCCGGTCAAGGATATGGTTATTGTTTATAATTCAATCAAAAATAAAGATGTCCGCTTAATTGGTCCGAATTGTCCTGGAGTTATTTCACCAGGGAAGGCAAAGATAGGTATTATGCCAGGGTTTATCCACAAGGCAGGCAAAGTCGGTGTTGTTTCCCGTAGCGGAACTCTCACCTATGAAGCAGTAAAGCAGTTAAGCGATCTTAAGATTGGGCAGTCAACGTGTGTAGGAATTGGTGGCGACCCTGTAATCGGTTCGCAGTTTAAGGATATTGTAAAATTATTTAATGAAGACCCTAATACTGACGGCATCGTCATGATCGGCGAAATTGGCGGAACGGCAGAGGAAGAAGCCGCAGCTTATATAAAGAAAAATGTAAAGAAGCCTGTGGTAGGTTTTATTGCCGGACGTACTGCTCCTGCTGGCAGAAGAATGGGTCATGCAGGAGCTATCATCTCTGGCGGTAAAGGCACAGCCGAAGAGAAAATGCTTGTTATGAAAAAAGCGGGTATAAAAGTAGTCGAAAGCCCTGCAGAAATTGGTATTGCCATGCAGAAGGCTCTTGCTGAAGCAACAAAGAATAAATAAATTTAACGGAGAATAATTTTGAACAATAAAACTTTAGCAATATTAAAACCTGACTGCGTAAATAAAAATCTTATCGGTCAGGTAATTACAATAATTACCGAAGCTGGTTTTAAGATAAAAGCGATGAAGATGGTTCATCTTTCAAAAGAATCAGCCCGTGGCTTTTATGAAGTTCACAAGGACCGCCCGTTTTTCAATGACCTGGTTGAATTTATGACCTCTGGTCCGTGTGTGCCTGTCGTACTGGAAAAAGAAAATGCGGTGGCTGATTATAGAAAGCTTATCGGTGCAACAGACCCCGCTCAGGCCGATGATGGCACTATCAGAAAACTCTTTGCTGACAATAAACAGTATAACATAGCTCACGGCTCGGATTCTGACGAGAACGTGGCAATTGAAATAGCCCATTTTTTTTCCCGCAAGGAATTGCTGGATAACTACAACGACTAATATTGCTCAGGCATTGAAAATGGTTAAGTTAAATTATTTTACTAAAGGAATCAGATAATGAAAAATGTTTTTATGGTAGTTTTGGTCTTTATTCTATTAACTGGTTGTGGGAAAAAGCAGAACTCCGCTGAAAAATTGTCTGGTACGGCAAAAATGGATTCAACCGGCGCACTTCAGACTGTAAAAGATAATGCTCCGCCTAAAGATGTTTTGCTTGCATATTGCCTTAAAAAAGATCAACATCTTACCTACAAGGTTACTTCTCTATCAGCACAAAACCAGTCGCTGACAACTGACACAATAGTTAAACAGTTTGTTAAGCAGAATGTCAGTTACGTGGTTGACCTTGACGTTAAGGAAGTGGATAACGACAAAGTAATGGATATTAAAGTTACTGTTAAATCCATAATACTACATGCTGAAGCAAACGGACAAAAGGTTAATTATGAATCCGGTAAGATTACCGATCCGAAAGAAAAGCTTAAGTATGTGGAATATGAGTCTCTCCTGAATAAGCCATTTTTCGTCAGAGTTAATCCTAAAGGCGAAATTCTGGAGGTTTATCGTGTAGATAAAATAGTAGATAAGTTTCTTGAGATGCGCGGTGTTAAAGACTCGGTTACTTCTGAACAGAAAAAACAGTTCCAAAACAATATGTCAGAAGGAGCCTTAAAACCACTTATTCAACAGATTTTTAGAATATTGCCTGATAAGAGTATTGCTGTGGACTCAGCCTGGAATTACAGCTATGGTTCCAAGCTAACGGTTTTCGAAGTTAAGAATACTAATAAGTATAAAGTGCTTGGTTTCGAGAAACTTAATGATGATCGTCTTGCCCTTATAAGCGCAAGTCTTGAACTATCCGCAAAGGGTAAGAACAAGTTCTCAGAAAAAGGCGTTGATTATGATTTCAAAACACCTGAAGCGGAAGGAAGCGGAAAGATTTATTTTAATTTTACAAAAGGATACGTCCAAAGCTCAAAGACCAGTTCCAGAATAAGGCTTTCTACATCAATGACTATGGCAAAGTCTCCGAAAGGTCCAATGAAAGCGGTCAGAAGTGATGTTGTAGAAAATACAAATATTATTGAGTTGCTATAAAAATATAGAGTAGAACAATTTTTCTTAATCATACTCGATTATGAGTATGATTAAGAAAGAAGAATCGTTTTATGTTTATGAGCGGGTCATTAAAACTGTAAAATGTATTCCTACCTTTTCGAAGCGATAATCATCTCTCAAAAAATGCTAATCCAGAAGATTAATATGTGAAATCGGGATAGAAATGCAATATTTTTATCCATTAAAAAACATTGTGTGAAAGAGCAGATATGCTTAATCAGAATCGATTAAAATCAATGGGTTTCAGTTTTATTGCCACAGGTTTAATTGATGGCAATAGGCATAAGTCCATGTACTCGTTATAGAAATTAAACTGGACAATGGAAAGTATGTTAACAAACTGAGACGAGATTAAGAAAAATGGGGTGCATTCAGGGAATTATTCTGATATAATAAGAGCAACATGAAAATAGTTATTTACAGCTCCCAAAAGTTTTGTTTTAAGATAATACGAATCAGAAAATACTTTAAAAGCGAAAAATTCATGATTTGGCACATTAAACTCATCAAAAAATAAGATGTCCCCTTTTTTTAGATAAGGAGATATGCTCGTAAGAGCAAAAAGAGTAGAAGAAAATAAATCCGCATCCAGATGAATAATTTTTCTTTTACCATTGTTCATACAGTTAGTTGCAAAAAAGTCTGGGACAGTATCCTGGAATAAACCTTTTATAAGTTTAACCCTTGAATCATCAAATACCGGTATATTCGCGGCCATGTCTCCTTTTTTGTATGTCCCCCAATTTTCGGGTAAGCCTTCAAAGGTATCAAATCCGTAAAATTTGCTATTGTCACTAATGCAACCACTAAGCCACCATCTGAAGGAAAGTCCGGTACATACGCCAAATTCTAAATAGTCAATGGGTTCATTTTTTAAAGATAGTTTGTCGACAACATATTGATAAAGTTGATTACGTTTAGAATAATCCCTCTTAACTGAATAAAAGTCATTAAAGATATCTTTTTTGTCTTGTTCAGCTATCCATTTTGTAAGTTCAAGTATGTTAGATGCCATTAACAGGGGGCGTCGCATCCAGCCAAATAAAATATCAGGTCTTATTATAAGAATTGCGCCTTTTAAATATCCTATGAGTTTTATTATTATTATTTTCACTTGTTTTTCGTATTGATGTTAAATAACTGCAACTTTTTATTTATAACGATAATGTTGACTTTACATCTGAATGCCACCAAATTTATTCGATAGCTTTAATTTAGATAGTATACAATTTAGTGATTTTAGTAAAAAGAGTCAAATAGTTGCAAATTTTATAATAAAATATTGCTTGTCTCGTTAGAGGGACGATATGCTCCTCTATGCAGGATATTGATACCATATTCCAATCAGAAGTTTAAATGGACAGTTATTTTATTTTTCTCTGCTTCAAAAAAAAATCTTTGAGCAACGCCGAACTTTCTTCAGCATAGATTCCCGCAAAAACTTTAATTTTATGGTTAAGTCTGCCTTCTTCGGCAATATTATAGAGAGAGCCGCAAGCACCAAATTTTGTTTCAAAAGCAGAAAAATAAATCGAATTTATTCGGGCGGATATTGTGGCTCCGGTACACATAACGCAAGGCTCAAGATTAACATATAAATCGCATTCTGAAAGCCGCCAGTTCTGGAGATAATTTGCAGCCGCGGTAATGGCAAGTATTTCGGCATGAGCTGTTGGGTCCTTAAGCCGTTCTATCTGATTATAACCGCGTCCGATAATTTGATTTTTATAAACGACAACAGCTCCAACTGGTGTTTCATTTTCTTCAAATGCTTTCTCAGCCTCGCGTAAAGCGACGCGCATAAAACGGTAATTGTCTTCTGAAAAAAGCATTTTTTCGCCATTTCCTTTAGGGATAGTCCATATTAAAAACTTTCTGTTATATAATTCATGTTCTTTTCCGCTTGTTTTCAACGGGATGAACATACTGATATTCATCAGTCTTATATTAGAGTCTGCTGAAAAAGTATTATTTAATTTATATGGTGGCTAATGCTACCATTTGTTCATTACCAGGATATTTCCGGATAAGCCAAAAAATAAAGAGTTTCAGCTCCTTCAAAACTCTTATCAGATTAACACCCGTGAAGACTGCTATAATCCGGCTTATGCCGGCCTGCTCTAACCGGGCAGATATCTGATCCAGACCATAAAAGTTCTTACTCTGACCGGACTGCCCTTCAGTCCCGCTTCGCATGTTCTGATATTTCTTTAACTGTTTCATACTCGTATATCGTATCATCAGGTGCTCAGTTATTTGTCCGGATTTACCTTTTTTTGAGCACTTGTAACACTATTTTATTCTATATCTTATTGTTTATTATGACTTTGGGGACTTTTTCAGCGGACTCTAAATAACGTTATACCTGTTTATTAAGTTTAAATACCGGAACTTCTATAAGCGGTAATATTATGGGTTTAATTCCAGCTCTGACAGAAAGAGTATATACATGTTCTCTTAAATAAGGGAATAAAATAAAGGGAGCACTTTTGTTTGCCCAATCTTCAACATTGTTAAAATCAAAATTCAACTGGTCTACAAAGAACAGACCTATAAGTTCAACTTTTATTTTAAATGGGTAAGTAATTGGATTATCTTCACAGCCAATCCGGAGGCTCATTCCAACTTTTATAAAACTTGATTTTTTGTCAAAATGACTAACGCCAATTCCAATTTCATAATCAATTGTTTCATATTCTGGTATGTCATCAGGGAAAGACATAGTTGTAATACTAAGTTCTTTAACATTTAAAGATTTAAGCTGAATCGGGTGATTATTCATTTGAAATGTTTTTGGTTCATCCATTGTTAAACTGCCGCTAAATAATCAGATTCAGTATTACTATTGTTTATATCCCACCTGGAATTGATATTCAAATCAGGATTAATATTGCTTGTGCCGGATAAATTATAAGTTTTTCCAAAATAAGTATAATTCAAGTCTTCTGCTATCAATTGATTAATATCTTTTTCGCAATTCTTATACATATCATAGTTAGTTTCAATTAAAAATTGCGCAAAATCTTCATCCGATAAATTCTTAAAAAAATTGTTGATATTATTACTGGCATTGTCTAACCAATTAGAATTTTGCATATCAATACGCCCCTTTCACTAAATAAATGGTTAATATATTATCCACATTTCTGACACAAATAACGAGTTGGGATTTATTGTAGAGTCTGGACTTTTGGAATAATTTCCCGGCATTTTCTTTTATAAAAGTACCACGAACTGTATCTGCGCCTAATATTTTTGCAGTTACGTTAATCAGATAACCATCTGTTATTCCTTCTAAGTTCCGCTTTCTTAAATTTTCTTCAACTGTTCTCAAATGTCTGGTATGTTCTTCATTATTTAGATCCAGACATTTCCCTAATTTGATTGTTGCTTTGAGGATACCATATCGATTATATTTTTTAATATTGACAGCCCAGTTTCTTGCAGATAATTTAGAATTCTCAAAAAAATATACTCCGTCTCCCAGATAATAATTATCACCACGACTAAGTTCAAATTTTTGTTCAGCTGCTATCTTATTCGCCTGTTCATAACTCGTACCATGAAATGCGTCAGGAACAAGTTTTTCATAATCCTGAATTTTTAACGAATTTCCCATTGGAATAAAGGTTTTTCAATAAAATATAAATATTACAAAATTTAATTATAATTAAAGATTTCAATGCTCGTATTCATATCCGTCCATCTTATCTTTCTGACTACTGTATCATTCTTTGATCTTTGACATCACTATTTCTGCTAATACTTTTTCGTCCATCGGGCAGCCTTTTTGTTGTACACTCGTTAGCAGCATTGTATTCAGATTTCCCTGAAGAAAAATTAAATTCACCATTAGCTGAAAAAATTAATTATCGGTGATTATTTTTTTATGTAAGCGTTCAGACCAATTATAACATTTTTCCCATCGATTATGCACTGCGTAGCCATATTTCCATGAGTAGTCGCCACCACTAACGTTTTTCCTGATGCGCTTAGCGTTGGCTCCTGTAAGTCAATGCTGATAATAAGCTTCCCGTTTTCAATTTTTACTTCCATTTTTAGACTTCCTGTTATATTATATTTATAAAGATTTTAGATTCCCTGAATGTAACAGATAAAAAAGCAGAGTTGTAAATAATATAAATGTTAATGCAATTTGCATATTATGGTATCATTGTTTTTTATTCCGGCTGCAATTAAAGTTCTGACATCGTTTCTTTCCAGTTTTCTTATTATACTGCCCCCGGTCAGACTGAACAATTGCCATTTTATCCCATAGGTGAATCTTTTTACATGATTGTGAATCAGCGAATAAACGTAATTTAAGAATTCCTGGAATGTCAGAAACATATCGGTTTTTATTTTTATATTTTCCAATGGGAAAGTATTGGGAAATCCGGCAAATCGCAAATCTATAATATTATTTTCCCTAAATAAATATTCCTGCATTAAATTATCGAAATTATTCAGCCATACCGATGCAAAATCGAGCCATCTCAAAAAAGCCGAATTTGAATATTCTCCGTAAATATTACAATGCTTACCGGCAGTCTGCAACAACCCCGATATATTATAAAAATTTATTCTATCTTTTATATAAAAATTCCATATATATTCATTTCCGAACATAAGACACGAACAGCTCAACTCATAGAAGACTTATCAGCAATATATAATATTATTGTAATTACTCAGCATATTTCTGAGATGTTTATATTTTAGCTCAAAATCACACTTAAAATTTATTTTCCAATAATTGGGAAGTGTGAAAATAGTCTAAATTCGACACTTTTGAAATTATGCTGAGTAATTATAAAATTTGTTATAAAAATTTTCAAACTATATTGAACTAAACAATTGTCCGGTATCTCTTAATTCACTTATTCTTACTGCTTGAATATTATTCAGATCTGACTTATATCTAATATCTGAAACTTCATTTGGTATATTTCTTCCTTCAATTTTTTTTATATCTTGATGTCTATAAAACCGCAATGAATCACAAGCAACATGGTAATCATACTTCAATTTAATTGCTTGTTCCAAAGAATTGCCCAAAGTTTTAAATACTATATTATTAAGTTTCTCCGATAATACTACATCGTTTTGAACTTTAACAAGGATGTTTTCAATGAGTTGATAAATGCTTCGTCCTTCATGATGGAGCCTAATAAATATTGAGGCTATTAAAACTTGTGTTTCTTCCGCTGGATTTAGCTGCTCAGAAGAAAAAACATGTATGCGTTCAAAGTTTGAATTGCTTTTCACCTCAATTTTTTCTTTGCCTGAATTAAAATCAAATTTTTCCTCTGGAATATTATGCCAATAGTTCAAAAGTGTTTTTGGATTAGTTGAGTAGTCAATTAAAAATAATTCCGTCCAAAGTCCGTGAACCGTATTGGTCGGAGTGTCTGTTAAGGCAAGAAACACTTCAACAAATTTGTTTAGTGATTCGATTACTTGTTGTAGTGTTGGCTCGTTGTTTAGTGTTTTTACAAGTGTTTCTGATATTCTCAAAAAATATTTTTGTAAATTTCTGTCTGTGCTTGTGAAAGTAATTATAGTGAATGTTTGAAAACTGCTTTTCCCGTTCTCTGTGATTTTGCACTCAACATTTTGTTCAAGTTGCAAGTACTTCAAACGGAAATTTTTGAGAAAATTCCCTTTTACTCCTGTTGTAACAGATAAAAGTAAAACAGGATAGCCTTCAATATTTATTGCAATTTTGAAACTAAGATATCCAGGTATTGGAATTGCATTGAAAGTTTTCTCATTTCCCACTTCGGGAAATGTAAGTGAATCATATAGCTCAATTAAATTCATACTTGTCTGATAATGTCTCTGCCGATGTGTTCAGGAATCCAAATTGCAAGAGTTGGAACATTGGTGAAACAGGTGTCTCTTAAATTAAGTAAGTGAATCTGAATTGTAAGAATATTGTCATCCTTAATTTCAGAATCCCCAGGATAAATCACTTCACCTATCTTTGGGTTTCGACCTTGAAAGAGTTGTTGAATTTCAGTTTTGCGTAATTTACGAATTCTTTTTTTCCAATCATTCAGACTGGTTGCACTCATCAGATACAATAAACACTTTTTGTTTGGATTGTCTCTCAAATATCTTTTTAAAATACCTCTTAAACTTGAATATGTTGACGAATCACTTTTTCTTGTGAATCGCAAACCATTCAAAAGATTTTCTAAACAGTCTTGTATGGAAAGTGTTGCAACCAAATGTTTTTGTTCTACTGTTCTCTTAACATGTCCTACATCTTGTACAAACGATGTGGCTTTCGGATTCAGAAAATTAAAAATTGTTTCTCTGTTTGTTTGAATAAATTCTTCTGTGTCGTGAGGTGCATTTATTCGAAACCATTTATCACCAAAGCGGTCACGTTCTAAATCATCGTAAAGAATATTTGCTCTTGTCAGATTCAACATACTGTCTAATACAACCCTTCTATCCCAATCGTTCAAGTGTCGATTGTTTACATTAAATCCTTCCAACTGTCCTCTTACATCTTCTTCATGTTCAATAATATTTTTATAAGAATCAATTGTAACATTGTCAAGAAAAACTCTGCAATAACCAAGATATTTTTTTTTATAACCAAAAAATCTTGCTCGTTGTTGTATTGTGTCCACATTTCCGACTCCAATATTTCTCGGCATATATGTAACCGTTAAACCTTCAATTGTAAACCCTCTGTCCATTGATTGCCCACCTACTAAAATCTTTGAGTAGGAATTTTGCCAATTTACTTGTGTTGTTGTTCCTTGTCTTGCATTAACTTCAGTAATTGGTGTGTATTGAATTGCATGAACTAAATCTAAACCCGATAGCTGTTCAAATGGTGGTAAGTTAGGAACCGTTGTTTGTAAATCGTTGTAAGCAGAAAGAAATTCATTTAGTAATTCTGCTTTTTCCTCGTTGACTGTACCTGTAAGTAATCTCCTCCAACTTTCTTTGATTGTGTTTACCCAGTAATAAAAAGTATTATGGTCGTCTTGCAATCTTGACGGATGAATCAGCATCGAACGATTGCGCTGACTTGGGTCTCTATCTAATTTTAAAACCTGTCCTGAAGCAACACCTAAATAAAAGATCTTCAATGCTCTTAATAAACTATTTGGGGCTTCATGTAAGGGTTGTGCAGAAGGCAAATCGGCTGATGGGATTTCAATGATTAAATTCGGATTCTCTTCAAAAAAAGTAATGCCTCCAGTATATTCATCACCAGGAGTTAACAACTTAATAAAGTTTGGCGACAATCTATCCATAATATTGATAAACAAATTTGCTTGTGGCGTTGCTGTGTATTGCAAGAAGGTGTGATGAGGAAGAATATTTCGTAATGCATTTATTGTCTTGTAAATAGTCGAAACATCATTCTCGGTTAAATCTTCAATGTCAATTCCTTGTCGTGCAACCCGTGCTGCTCTTGTATTCAAACTTGCTTGGTCACCTTCATCATCAATTATCAAAGTCGGAACACCTTGTAAATTCATTCTTTGTAAAAGGCTGGCAAGTTTTCTTAAACGAGTTCCGTTCTTCATGACTGTAATCAAAATCGTTTTGCATTTATCTTTGGGAAAAGTGTTGTCAGCCCATTGTCCTAATGTGTCGGTGATACTGTCTTCAAATACCTGATTGTCTAAGTTTGGGTTTGTGAGTTGCAACCATTTTTGTTCAAAGCCATATCTTGAATTTATCCGCAAATCTTTTATTAGTCTGTCAGTAGATTGTTGGAGTAAAATTTTTGTTGTTCCTCCAAGAACAATTACAATCTGGTAGTGATTATCTCTTGCAAGAGCGGTGAGTGTTGTAAATGAAAGTGTCTTTCCGCTTTGAACATATCCGATGACAATCCCTGTTTCGTTGTTAGTTGCTACTACTGGATTGCCACATACTTGCATAATACGAAGTGTTTCATCTAAAACTCTTCTACCAGTTTCATTCAATCCTCCACCATCTGCAAGTTTCGAATTGCTTCTTAACAATCCAAAAGTTTCATCACCAACAAATGGATTCCAGTTTGGATTGTCTGTCTTGTTTTGAATTTCTATTAATTCAGGCATAGTTTATTCTTGAATTGATAAGTCTAAAATAAGTTCATTAAAATTTCTTCTCACATCACCAACAAATTTTGTTCGCTTTGCTATTACTTCTGAAAGACCGAATGCTGCCGCGATACGAAGTATCGGTTCAATTTTATTTGTGTCAGTACCTGCAAATTTAACCATGAATGAGTGAGTGAGTGAAAGACGAATTCCAATTTGTTTTGCTGATTCGTCCTTTGATTTTTCTTTTATAAAACTGTCACTAACTTCAATCATTTCTTTTAATGAAGGGTCATATGAAAGTTCAATTAAAATTTTCCATTTTTCTTTGTTGAAACGAATTTCAAATTCTCTGTGAAGTGTTTTTTCTGTCTTTGTTAATTCCAGTTGTTCCGGTTCTGCTATTTTTGATATTGTGTTGACTATAGAAGCCACCGCTTGTGGTGCTTTCTTTTCAAGATCATCAACAGTTTCATCAAGTGCTTTTTTTGCTGCCTTATATTCTTTTTCTGTTGCTCTTACTCTGTATTGTTCAGCCTGCTGCAAAAGTGGAAATGATTGGCAACTTATGTCATCCTTAAGAAGTTTTAAAAATAAATCAAGATTTTCGTCCCATTGAATCCCTTTCTTGGTGAACGAAACATCGAAGCCCTCTAAATGTAGTTCGCCAAAAACCCTTTGATAACGATAGCTGTTAGGTGCTCCAAAAATAAAGTCTGGTCGAAATCCGTTGTCAAAACTTCCTTCTATAACTCGTCCTCTGCGGAATAATGCAAAACCTGCTTCGGCTGTTGAAGCTTTTTCTCTTATAGCAATAAAGCCATGGACAGATAAATTTTTTTCAATTGGGAAATTAATTTCTTTTTTCCATAGAACCGATTCTCCCTTTGGTTCATCGTATCGTGGAACATCTAAAATTACTGGTTCTGCATAGCTTAATGTTTCTCCGCAAACTTTAAGAATCAAAATATCATTACGAATAAAATCCCTGTAAATACTTTTCAAATGATCTTTTACTTTACCAATCCCTTTCTTTCTTGGCATTCTATTTACATTAAATAACTCGATTGTAGTATAATGATAGTTCTCATCACATTCTTTTATATCTACATCTAGTTCCTCTAACTTATCCGAAAAAATCTTTTCCATTTCAAAGCATACTTTCTTCTCTGTAATTTCGCCCAATGCAGTTGATGTTACACACCATTTATCAGCAAACCAACATGCCGCTGATTTCATACCCATTCCGAATTCTGAAAGTCCAGAGGTGTCTAATGGAATTTCGGCAGCACAAAATGCTCTATGATAATCTTCTTTGTCTATCCCTGCCGCATTATCTCTAATTGTGATTTTGTTCTCGGGTTCATTAATCTCAATACTTACCGAAAGTTGAAACTTTTCTCCTTCAATTGATTTAAGTCGCCCTTTATTTTTGAGATAACTATCAATTGCATTATCTACAAATTCTGCTAACGCAAACCATGTTTCGTATTCTAAAAACTTCAGTACCGAAAGTATAGAAACTTGTGGACGAATACTTACTTTATTAGGCAGCTTCATGTTGTCGTTGGATTGCTAATTGTTGTAAATGTGATACAGTTGCATTATTTAAGTGCATTCTATCTGTAGTATCTATTAAAAGTTTTTCTGCAATTAATTGTACGATTTTAGAATTTACAGCATTGCCCAAAGCTCTGAAAGCAGCATTTTCATTGGTTGGCAATACTATTCCTTCTAACGACTGAAGTCTTAGCCCTTCTTCTTTTGTTAAATATCGGTTTTGCCAACCAATTATAGGAATTTGGGTACTAGTACATACTAATGATGGAAAGAAATCATTTTTTTTAACTCTAATTCCAGAAGCTCTGAATTGTAAAATATATTTCATAATTTTTCGATTGTCTTCATTCACATTCCATTCAAGTTTCTGCCAACTCTGAGAAGGATATTTGGCAATCTCTTTAACAATATTACAAACATATTTTTTGTTGTCAATATAAAATTCGCGACATTGTTTTATATAGTTTTTTTTCCAATTAGGGAAAGCCTTAGTTATTCTAGCATAACTTGGTAACCTTAAACTCTGTTCATTTTTTGAAAACCCTTTTAGAGAACAACCAAAATTTCCTTTAAACTCTCCTAAATCTTCAACTGAAAGTTTTAAAGGATATGAGTTTTCATAAGGATAAGTTGCACCAAATTCCATACCCCAAATAGGGCAACCTGGTATTTTCCTTTCTTTGGGAATTTGATCTAGGAATTGTTGCCAGAGGTTTATACATCCTTGATTTGCTTTTGATAGTTTTTTAATATTTATTGGGTCTATGGAAATGAATTCGTGAATATCGGCGACTGTAGTTTTCTGCTCATCAATTTCATCAAATGTAAATTTTCCCAACCCATTAAGTGAGCCAACAATAAATATTCTTTTCCGATGTTGAGGAATTCCGAAATCTTGAGGAGAATAAATTTCATGAGCAACTTCATATCCTAAATTTGTTAATTCATCATACATATATTTCCAAGTTGCTCTATTATCATGTTTTCTAATAAAAGGAACATTCTCAAGAATAAAATAATTCGGCGTGCGGTGTTTTAGAATCTTTATAATTTCATCAAAGAGATTACCTCTTTCTTTATCTTTTAATCCTGCTTGATTACCAGCTTTCGAAAAAGGTTGGCAAGGAAAGCCCGCACATAAAATGTCATGTGGGGGGATTGAGTCTATTTTTTTTTCTACTATTTTCTTTATGTCACCTCTAGCTTCAATACCCCAATTCATTTTGTACAATTCTCTTAATGTAGGATTTAATTCACTAGCAAAGACACATTCATGGCCCAAAGCATGTAAAGCTTTATGAAATCCCCCAAGTCCTGCAAATAAATCAATAAATTTCATTTGTTCTCTATATCATTTTTAAATTGAATATACTATAAAAAAATCTAACATATTAATTAACCACCCCGCCACAGAATGGACAGGGGTATGAAATTGAATATTTTTATATTCCCAAATTGAAAACCAATGATGCAAGCATCGGGAAATTGAAAATTCAAGTTACAATTTAATTTTGAAAAAATCATCCACTTTTGAATAAAATAAACTTTGTTTGCATCTATTTACTTCATCATCATATTTTTTTACGTTTTTACCGTGACTTCTATATTCCAGCCTGTTACCGGCATTCATTTGTTTCTCATTAGAAAATATTCGGACCCCGATCTGGCAAATTTATCCGTTAAATCTTCTTCTATTAATAACTCATGTTACGCAAAATTCATCTCGAAACTATGATTCATTGAGTCTCGCGTCATGCTCAGAGAAACACGTGGCAATGTTTTTAAATCTGAAACTATGATTCGTGTGATTTTTATGATAACGTAAATCAGTATAAAATGAATCATAGTTCTGACATTTTTGCGTAATATAACTTAATAAGTTCTTTCCCTTAAAAGACTGTCAGCAATATATAATATTATTATTTTAAAAACATCGGTATAAGTACGTAGAACCATGCGAACGATTACGTAGGACAGTTGGCGGACGATGGCATTTCGGACTATTTTTTACAAATTTTCAGAGAATTATCTGCCTGAACTGAAATTATTTTATCCAAAATACAAATATGATGCTTTTATGGGGCAGGGGATGCTATAAACTGACAGATTTTTCTTTAAGCGAACTGCAAATTTGTCAAATCATCTGTTTGTTCTGATGGACTGTCTGACAGCATTTATCTGATTCACTCATATTATTTTGCCCTTATCCGTGAAATCTGTGAAATCCGTTTAATCCGTGATTCAGAACTGTGATTAAAATAATTTCCCTGAAGAGAATGCCAAATCATAAAAATCATCATAATCACAGGAAACACAGTCCGGACAATATAATCTAAACGTTGGTATGCCTGTTGTCCCAATGCTGTAAGATTCAGGTACAAAACCTTTTATTGCGCCCCCTTCTCAGGGCTTTGGGGTTGTCGGGGGGTATTTATTTTTCACAGGGCGATGCCCTGTGCTATTATATTATGCCCCTTCAGGGCAGACACAAATAATAAATCACCAATTCCCGACACATCGAAGCCCTGAAGGGGCGTTATATATTAGCGATGGGCAGCGCCCATCGGGGAAAATGACACGAACGAAACAAAAATCCACACACACCACGCGTTAACCTGACAGCATTGCCTGTTGTCCCAATGCTGTCAGATTCAGGTACAAAACCTTTTATTGCGCCCTTTTTCAGGGCTTTGGGGTTGTCGTGGGGTATTTATTTTCCATAGGGCGATGCTCCTGAAAAACCATGAAGGAGTTGTTGCAGAAGCATCTAAAGTCGTTGCGGGGTAACCTAAAGTCGTTGCGCGGCAGTCTGGAGTTGTTGTAAAACAGTCTAAAGTCGTTGTAAAATAGTCTGGAGTCGTTGCAGCGGAGCGGGTAGTCTTGTCGCCGGCTTATTATGTTCTGACGCCGGGGTCCGGAGTCGTTGCAAAGTAGTCCGGAGTAGTTGCGGGAGTGTCTAAAGTCGCTGCGCGACAGGCTAAAGTGGTTGCGTGAACGCCTAAAGTGTTTGCGCGGTAGTCTGGAGTCGTTGCAGGGACTCCTAAAGTCGTTGCATGGTAACCTAAAGTCGTTGCGCGACAGTCTGGAGTCGTTGTAAAACAGTCTGGAGTCGTTGCAGCGGAGCGGATAGTCCTGTCGCCGGCTTATTATGTTCTGACGCCGGGGTCCGGAGTTGTTGCAGTAACTCCTAAAGTCGTTGCGGGAGTATCTAAAGTCGCTGCGCGACAGTCTAAAGTTGTTGCGGGGACGCCTAAAGTGTTTGCGCGGTAGTCTGGAGTCGTTGCAGGGACTCCTAAAGTCGTTGCGGGAGCCTCTAAAGTCGTTGCATGGCAGTCTAAAGTTGTTGCGCGATGGCCTGGAGTCGTTGTAAAACAGTCCGGAGCAGTTGTGGCAAACCATTTAGTCCCGTTGCCGTGTTATAATATCGTTGCGTGATGGTCTAAAGTCGTTGCGGGGAGGTCTAAAGTGTTTGCGCGATGGTCTGGAGTCGTTGCGTGAACGGCTAAAGTGTTTGCGCGGTAGTCCGGAGTAGTTGCAGGGACTCCTAAAGTCGTTGTGCGGTAACCTAAAGTCATTGCACGGCAGTCTAAAGTGTTTGTGCGATGGTCTGGAGTCGTTGTAAATTTGTCTAAAGTCGTTGCGTGGCAGTCTGGAGTCGTTGTAAATTTGTCTAAAGTCGTTGCGCGGCAGTCTGGAGTAGTTGTAAATTTGTCTAAAGTCGTTGCGCGGCAGTCCGGAGTCGTTGTAAATTTGTCTAAAGTCGTTGCGCGACAGTCTGGAGTCGTTGTAAATTTGTCTAAAGTCGTTGCGCGACAGTCTGGAGTCGTTAAAGATGGTGCTGAACAAAGTCTATGCAAGTAACCCTGTTTCACTTTTTCGGGTTTTTCAGTTTTAAAATGTTCTCTTTGTACTGAGCCATATTGTATCCGTAAAAAGATGGATTTACTACCATGTCAACTACATGGTATTTTCTGATTTGTGACCATGTAGTAACCGTATTTCTTAAAAATGAGATGTTGTAAGAAACGAAAAAAGGCTGAAAACGTTTAATTTTCAGCCTTTTTATGGTGGGGGCTAATGGATTCGAACCAATGACCCCCTGCTTGTAAGGCAGGTGCTCTGAACCAGCTGAGCTAAGCCCCCGATTAGAATTTAATAATACGAACAACTCATAAATTCATTAACAAATATGGGTAAATTATTTTAATAAAACAATGATAAAATTCCCAATAATGTAAAAGATTCTTTTTTTTTGAGCGAGCGACGGGATTCGAACCCGCGACATTCAGCTTGGGAAGCTGACACTCTACCAACTGAGTTACGCTCGCTTGTAATAATATTTTTAATACCCATACGTAATCTAATTATCATACGATAATATTTCAAGCAAAATATTAAAAAATTGTTATAATTCGCATATCTGTCCAGGAAGACCCGAACCGGAGGATATGTTCCCATATTAAGAAAAATTAATTCGATATTTCCAAAGAGCTTGCTAAATGTATTCATTTCAGCTAACTTTACTTTTCAAAATAATATACAATACCTGAATGGTTTCTTTATATGTATAAATTTATCCTTGCATTGATAATTTTAAGCGGTGTTAAAATTGCTCAAATATACGAATTTGCCGGCGAATTCGGGAAGTTTTCCAAAGCCATGTCTTTTTCAGTTAACCCTGCCGGAAATATTTATATCTGTGATGCCGATAATAATGAGATATATAAATATGATCTTAGCGGTAAACTGCTTAAATCTATTGGTGGCTACGGAACAGAAGCTTCTTACTTCGATTACCTCGCGGATATTCATTCAACCGCATTGCATGTATTTGTGGCTGATAAAAATAACAACAGAGTTCAGATTTTTGATAAGGATCTAAATTTCATATCATCGCTGACAAGAACAAACAACTTAGTAACACAGGCAGGAAGTGACCCGGTTAATATTGTTTCTCCGGTAAGTTGCGTTTGTTCGCCAATGGAAGAAATATTTATTCTCGATAGTGAAAATAAAGAAGTGCTAAAGTTTAATTTTTCAGGCAATTTAATAGCGCGGTTCGGTTCTTGTCAATCAGGAAGTTATGCTCTGTCTTATCCATCAAAGCTTTTAATAACTCAGAATAGTCTTATCGTTTTGGATAAGACTGAATTAATAATATTTGATTATTATGGTAATGGAATAACGCGCGTTAAATTAAATGAAGCAACGGATAATCTGTCAGTAACTTCTGACAATGTAATAATACTAAATTCGAGAGAAAAGCTTATGACCGCGGACTTGATAAACGGAGTGTTATCAAGCCGGAACAACTTAAACTGTTATGGTTATGAATTCGAAAAGAATATTACTAAAGGAATGATATATAAGGACAGGCTGTATGTGCTTACAGAAAACCAGATGCTTATATTTAATAAAAAAAAGGCTGAGTAAACAACCTTTTATGAAATAGCTTTTGTTACTTTATTGCCTTTTATGCAAGTCGTACATACTTTTAATCTTGTCTTTTTGCCTTTGACAATAGCATGTACCTTTTGTAAATTAGGCAACCATCTTGTTTTGGTTCTATTGTGAGCATGACTGACGTTATGTCCGGTAATTGGACCTTTTCCACAAATTTCACAAACTCTTGACATCCCATATCCTTTTATTTTGAAATGTAAATATAATTTTATTTTCATTTTTAAGCAAGGGATTTAATAACTGCATTTAAGATTTTATGTCTGAATGTCCTGTTTTATTCTGTTTTGAGTTAATTTATAAATAATCTTCTCTCAAAGCACTTTTTTTTTAAGGTAAGAATTACACAAATCCGGACATATAAAAGTAATATCCCTAAGCAACGATTAAATGCAGGTAAAAAATTAATCCACTTCGACTGAGCGGGCAAAAATATAGTCAATATTTTTAAGCGTACTCTGATTATTAAAAATTTCCTCAATTTCCTGCCGGTTTAGATATTTCGTTATATCTTCCGACTTAATCAGTTCATCTTTCAAATTCTTAGTCTGGTCCGCCCAGACATCCATTGCCGGAGCCTGAACAATTTTATAAGCATCCTCGCGGGAAGCACCTTTATTAACAAGCTTTAATAAAATTGTCTGAGAAAATACCAGTCCGCGCGTAATGTTCAGATTTTTCAGCATATTCTCAGGATAAATAAGCAAATCCTTTATTAGCTTTATCGATAAGTGAAGCATATAATCGAGTATGATACAACTATCCGGCACAATGACCCGTTCGACTGAAGAATGCGATATATCTCTTTCATGCCATAAAGCAACATTCTCCATAGCGGCCATCGAGTTGCCCCGCAGGAGTCTCGCAAGTCCGGTAATCCTTTCACAGGTAATCGGATTCCTTTTGTGTGGCATAGCAGAAGAGCCTTTTTGTCCTTTTGAGAAAAACTCCTCGGCTTCAAGGACTTCAGTTTTCTGCAGATGCCTTATTTCAACAGATATCTTTTCAAGCGTTGCGCCGATTATGGCAAGCGTAGTTAAAAACTCGGCATGGCGGTCTCTCTGTATTACCTGAGTAGAAACAGGAGCAGGTTCAAGTCCCATTTTTTCACAAACATACTCTTCCACCCTTGGCGACAGGTGTTCAAAAGTACCTACAGCACCCGATATTTGCCCGATGCTGATAGATTTTATAGCGCTGTTGAGTCTGGTTATATTTCGTTTGGTTTCTTCATACCATAAGGCGAATTTAAGTCCCATTGTTGTGGGTTCGGCATGGATACCGTGGCTACGGCCTACACAAATTGTGTTCTTATGCTCAAGCGCTCTGCCTTTAAGAACAGATTTTAGTTCTGTCATTTTAGTCATAAGCAATTCGCCGGCAGCTTTCATTTGACATGACAGGGCGGTATCAAGTATATCTGAACTTGTCATGCCGTAATGAATATGTCTTGCTTCGGGACCTGTATATTCAGCAACATTTGTTAAGAATGCTATTACATCGTGCTTGGTAGTTTCTTCAATTTCAAGGATTCTTTTTACATCAAAATTAGCTTTAGCTTTTATTATATCAACATCTTTCATTGGGATTTCGCCCATAATTGCTCTGGCTTCGCTTGCAAGGATTTCGATTTGCAACCATGTTTTATATTTAAATTCATCCTGCCAGATTTTCCCCATTTCGGGAAGTGTGTATCTATCTATCATTTAATTTCTCAAGCCTCATTTTTTTTGTTAAATAATCTTTTTCCCGTATCAATTCGAGTGAAATAATCTGCCCGGTTCTAAATTCCTGAAATACGCCCGTAAGCGACTGATCATTATTTATCTTATATCCATCAACGCCGGTTATAATATCGCCCACCTGTATATCAGCCTTAGCCGCAGGGGAATCACGTTCGACATAAGTAACAATCACGCCGCGGGAACTCGGGAGTTTATAATAATTTGCGATACCTTCATCTATTGTCTGCACTCTGAGACCTATCCGGAAGTTCCTGTTAACAGACCCTTTGCTTCTTAGCTCTTCAATAATCCTTTTAGCTTTATTAATCGGGATAGCAAAGCCAAGACCAATATTTCCCTGCGAGCCGCCGGCGGTAAAAATAAGAGTATTCATTGCAATAAGTTCTCCGATACTGTTTATGAGCGGTCCGCCTGAGTTGCCGCCATTAATAGCCGCGTCAGTCTGAATCATACCAAGGTAATATCTGTTATTTACGGGGTCGAGATTCATTCCCTTTGCGCTTATAACTCCAACAGTAACAGTTGGCTGATCATTTATTTCGAAAAGCCCGAATGGATTGCCGAGGGCGATAACCCATTCGCCAATCATTGCATCATCAGAGTTGCCAAGCGGAATGTACGGAAGGTTAGTACCCTCAATTTTAAGCAGGCAGACATCGCTTGCAGGGTCTGTGCCGACTATTTTAGCGTTATAATGCCTGCCGTTAGTCATTGTAACTGTAATTTTAACACCATTTCCGGCTACATGATCGTTGGTCAGAATGTAACCGTCAGGTGAGATAATAGTACCAGAACCAAGACTTTTAACCTCTTGATTTGTAACTCTGTCACCGAAGAACTGACGGAAAAATGGATCGGCACCCCAGACCGAGTAAAGCGGATCACGTACTTGGCGAATTTCGTTTACGCTGATACCAACTACGGCCGGACTGACATTTTTTACTGTTTCAGTAATAAGTGTTTTTCTTGATTTATCTATCTGGTCATTTACGGTTTGTCTTTGCTCTGTTGTAATAATTTTATACTGTCCGCCGTTTGTACGGGAGCATAATAATAAGTCTTCATCTTTAGATAAAAGTATAGAAGCTGAAATATCTGAGAGCATCAGCAGGACGAGAACTAAACTAAGCAGAGAAGTTTTATCCGTCATATATAATTCCTGAAAAATTTATTTGGTAAATCTGAACGATTACTAATATCCATAATAGAATTGCGGTTTCACTAAGGCGGTCAGGTTCAGACATAATCTAACCAACAACAGGTATAGAAGGGAAAAACTTCATACCGGACAGGGCAAAAATAAGAAAAATATAGAAAGATTAAAAATAAAATTGTTATTGGGGGGATTCTGTATGAAGAAAGAAGAAGTTTTGTCAGAAATAAAAAATCCCCCCGTGCTTTGAGCCTGGGGGGATATGAATTAAAATAAAAGAAACCGCTTACTCCGCAAGAACGCTAAAAGTCTCATTCTTAAAATTTTGTGTCAGGCATATTCCTTCATCAATTGTATCATGTATTACCGGGATTGCCCACTTGATCAGTTCAAAAGTACGTTCTATATCTTCATTATATAATACAAAGCCATCAAAAATCAGTTTTTTACCCTCATTATCAATTCTTTTAACAGGGACAGGGAACAGGTCAAGCAATTTACCTCTCTTCTTTTCCACCCTTATCAGGCTTGAAGCGAGACTTGAAAGCTGGCTTAACTTTGTAAAATCCTTTTTGTTAAATTCTTCTTTATAGTGTTTAAGAGCGCCCAGAATTTTATACTGGTTCAGCTCAACATCTGCAATGAAAAGAAAATCATTAGTTGATAAATGTGTCATTTTGTTTATTCCTTTATTAAAATAAATCTGATAATAATGTTCCAAGCGCCGTGCCATTCATAATATGTATCTTAGTCTGAGAAATTTATAAGAATAAAATGAAATGTAGCTTAATATTAGCCATTTGTTGTGAATTCATCATTAATATCGCCAGTCAAATAAAAATAAAAGCTAAAGCGTTTCAAAGCCGATATCAGATAAAATCTGCTTTGCCTTTTGTGCGTCAGTTTCGTTCTCAAATGACAGGCGGAACATTCCACCCAGACCTTCGCGAATCTTAAGCAGTTCGATATCCTTGATATTTATATTTTTGCTGAATAATGCATTTGAAATTCGGCTTATTATACCAGGCTCATCTTTAACATATATCGAGATATGAAATAAAGGCGAGATAAAACCTTTTGTATCCTTAGGAATAATATTACGGTTTTCCCGCGCTTCAATGAATTCATTTTCAAGCTTATCAGATTCATTGGCGGATAGCTGATTGCGCATAAGGTTAAGTTCATTTTGTAAAGAATCCAGCGCTTCAATGATTTCATTTTTATTATATTTTAATACTGGCTTCCAGATATTAAAATCGCTTGAAGCTATGCGCGTCATGTCTTTAAAGCCGCCGGCGGCAAAGTCGAGATTGTTCTTATTCCTGCTGTTTTTTGCGGCGTTATTTACAAGCGCAACAGACAACAGCTGAGGCAGATGACTTACATTAGCGACAACCTTATCATGCTCGAACGGATTAAGAAAAACCACTCGCGCGCCAAGCAGTTTTATGACAGCCAGCAACTGTTCGCGCTTACTTATACCGGCTTCTTTATCAGAAACAATATAAACTGCATTCTCGAACAGGAGAGGGTCCGAGTTCTGATAGCCTCCTTTTTCTTTGCCGGTCATGGGATGACCGCCAATGTACAATCCCCTGCTTGCAAAAGACTGCCATAATTCCTCAAACACTCCCTTTACGCCGCACACATCAGTCAGGATAGTAGTTTCTTTCAGGGAAGGGGCAAGTATCTTAAAAGCTACGAGAGAATTATCGACAGGGAGACAGAGGAAAATAATGTCTGAGGAAAGAGATTCTTCAACCGATTCTAATTGTTTGTCTATTACCTTATCTTCAAGTGCCTGGCGGGTTACTTCGGGCAAGTCAAAAGCTTTAATAAAAAATAAATTGCTACTATACTTTAGGGCCTTGGCGATTGATCCTCCAATCAGCCCAAGTCCTAAAATTGAAATTTCGGTATGTTTTATTTTTTGTTCCAAAAAATCTTTACAGTATTATCAAATTTCCCTGACTGATTAAATAGTTCTGCCGATTGCCTGAGCGATTGTTTTTAATTCCTTCATCATGCCGAAATACTGATTAGGCAGAAGTGCCTGTGGTCCGTCTGAAAGTGCCTTTTCCGGTTCATGATGGATTTCTACCATAATAGCATCAGCACCCGCAGCTACGGCGGCTCTTGCCATCGGGATTACCTGATCACGGTAGCCGGTTGCGTGCGAAGGGTCGGCACATACCGGCAGATGACTTATCTTATGAACAACCGGAATGGCGGACAGGTCAAATGTATTTCTTGTATATGTTTCAAAAGTTCTGATTCCGCGTTCGCAGAGTATTACATTTTTGTTTCCATTCGATAAAATATATTCAGCCGACATCATCCATTCTTCAATTGTACCGGCAAGCCCGCGCTTTAGCATTACGGGAATTTCACTTTTCCCCAGCTCTTTTAAGAAAGGGAAATTCTGCATATTACGTGCACCGACCTGGAAAATATCTGTATATTTTGCAATAAGGTCAATCTGTTCATTTTGCATTACCTCGGTTATAACAAGCAGTCCGTTCTCATCAGCGGCTCTTCGTAAAAGCTTTAAGCCCTCTTCGCCCATGCCCTGGAAAGAATCAGGT
>Ga0194060_10000291_pt1 | contig 36189 bp, 15 predicted proteins | sample SepL225m_MetaG_FD_163427 | JGI IMG/M metagenome (GOLD analysis project Ga0194060, IMG submission 163427) | Anoxic zone freshwater microbial communities from boreal shield lake in IISD Experimental Lakes Area, Ontario, Canada - Sep2016-L222-5m | ecosystem: Environmental > Aquatic > Freshwater >...
CGGTCCGCCCTTCACCCGCTTGGTTATCCACCAGCGCGACTCCGTTTTCAGATCGACGACGGTTTCGCCGCCTTGCGGTGCGCCCGTCCCGATGGCAATGCTGTAGGGTATCTTGCACCTCCCATTAACGGCAAAACCCTGACTGGGCACCGGAAACACAGCCCGTGCCTCCGCGCCGGCCGCCACCGTCACACTCTTGTTCGTCTCGGTCAGCGTGACTCCCACAGGTGCCATTCGTACCGCCAGCGTAAACGCCCGGTCCGTGGTGTTGGTAAGCCGCAACGTCACCTCGCCGCCCTTGATCGAACTGATTACCGTAGACGACACAGTCATCAGAATCGGAACCAGGGACTCCTCCAACACAATGCCGTCCTTGCCCTGAAGCCGGATTGGCAAGAACGTACCGCCACGGACAGCGCCATTCATGACGCTCTGATGGGTCAAGGCCATCGCAATCTTGAACGGCTTGACGGACTTCGCCGCCACCGTGAGCGCACGCGAGGCGGCCCCATCCGGAAAACACACGTCGGGCACAGGGGAAGTCAACTCCACGTTCAACGCCTTATCGCTCGAGTTGTTTACCCGCCCCGAGAGATAGAAAATGCCGACATCAACTCCCGTCATCCGCGGCAATGCATCGATCTGCAGCATTGCATTGGCTGCAGCCGCAACCGGCGCCGTGCGCCCCGCCAGCGCGCCATAGCGCCCGGTCCGGCTCCCATCAATGGCACCCCAGTACGCCGGCATGCGGTCAAGTTCGGAGATCAGGAACCAATGGCCAACGGTCCCATACCCTTTGCAACGCCAGATACCACCAAAATACCACTCACCAAAAAACGTCCACACCCAGTCCTCTGATACCACGGGCGACCCCGTGCCATGCGTCCCCTTGTACCCGGCGCACGCCCCCTTCTTCGCATCAGGAGTCGCAAGTTCCGTCTGACACACAGCCGCCGGCCACTCTTGCACGCAACCGCTCAGGCTCAACCCCCGGATCCCCCAGAAGGACGGTTTCAAACCGATCGGCGAGAGACGCTCCGACGCCTGCTTGGGAAGTTCAGCAGCAGGCACGCAATCAGCCGCAGTCCAGGCATCCTCTTCGCGCGCCACTTCGCGCGGTCCGCGACAGGCCTTCTCATATTCCAGACTCGTCAGCGGACGCAGTCCGGACCAGCCCATGTAGGACTGGATATCAAACAAGGAAAGAAAATTGCACGTCCGATCCGGCACATCCGCCACATACGATCCATCAACATTGGTAATCGTATACCCATTGAAATTGTACAACGAAGGACTAAAGCGTCGGACATTCTCCATCGCCATGGCGCCATAGCGCTGGGCGTTGTAAGTTGTGGCTTTCAGATCAGATGCCACCGAGTTCAGAAAACCAGCGTACTGACCCTGGCTGATCGGATACTTCATGCAATAGTACGCCATGACGCCATTCGGCCAACTGTCGCTTTCCGGTGTCATCCCCGGCCCGACTTTCGGATAGCCGCCCGGCTTGGTCGGATCGGTGTTGTCAATCAACGTCAGCGGATATCCCCACGGGCTCTTGGATTTGAACGGACCCTTCGGTATATAGACCATCGGAATGGCATATGCGTTAATCTTCACCTGGCTGGGATCCGTCACCTTATCCACGCCATGCAACCAGCGCAGTTTTAGACCGGTAAAAGCATTGGCGCCGGATCCAACCGCCGCCCGATAAACAAACACACCTGTACCTTTACCGCCGTCATCGCTCAGGCCGACATCCAGCGCCGCACCTGCCGGCTTAACATGCTGGGCGGCATCCGCACTCAGCGTCACGTGCAGCTCATCACGGTCACCGGACTTGCGGAACTTGACGAACACCCAGGCCGCGTCCCAGCTTTCGAGTTTAAGCGGCTTGCCGGTAACGTTCTTCTCCGCCGGCTCCTCCCACTTCGCACGCCAGGAGTTATCCCAGGCGAGATCCAGCGTCACCACGCTCTGATCCGCCGCGCCACCCGCCTCCCATTTGACGTTGGTTACCTTGATGGACTCAAGGCGGCGAGCCTCCAGGCCCGGATCTGCTGAGGGCGCGACTGGCTTGGTTGTGACCGGAGCCAAAGCCCCGGGCTTCCGCACCTTGTTTCTCGCCGAAGCGCCATACTTGGCAGTGCCCGAAATGATACGTGTCCCGCCCTGATAGGCCACATTGACCCAACCCCGGTCTATGACACCCACGCCGTTACAGTTTTTCGGCCAGTCCTCGGGCGCACCCGTAAAGGGCGCGTTTGACCGCCGGGTCGAACCGCCGGGCGTCCCGGCAGGCGCCGAACCGTCGCCATGCGTGGCCCGGAAATTCCGCGCCAATAGCGGCGCGGTCAGCGCTCCACCGTTACCGCCCCAGTAGGCGGCCCCTGCCGAAATTCGGTCACTGGTGGGCGTAAAAAAGGACCCAACCCGGATGACGGCGATCGGCACGCCATACCCGCCTGCCATGTTTCCTTGGAGATAACGTTCCGTCGGAAGACCCTTGTCGGTGAGTTCTTTACACACTTTCTCTGCCCTGATTCCATTCGTCGAACCGGTCTGGTTCTCATAGGGCACCGAATGAAGCGAACCCCTGCAGGACTTCACAACTTCCAACTCCGACAAGGGGCGCAATCCCGCCCACACCGCGTACGCGACAGCATCCACGGGGTTAAGTCCGCCACACGCGCGAAACGGCAACCGGGCACTATAGACAGGGCGACTGCTATTCGAATGTGCCTTGCCACCCGATGACTTTCCTTCTTTCGGCTCAGCCGCGATCGAACCGAGAAGATCGTCCGTTTCCTTATCCTTGCCGCTCCCGGCATTCTGACCCACCCTGGGCATCAACGATACATCTGCCGACGACCAGATCGTGAGGCCGCCGATTTCCGTCCTGGTAAACGGCGCATACTCCGGACCGGGATCGATCGTGGCCTCATCCTTATCCAATTTATAATCGGCCGCGGCTTCACTACCCACAAAAGCCCGGCCTGCGGCAACATCAGGCGGCAGCGAGTTGAGATATTCCACATACTGCCCTTGCGTCAATTCATACTTCATGGAGTAAAAAGGCTCGTAACCCGTAGGATAGTCGTCGTTCAACACCCCGGGTGAACCGAGCGTGGCCCCGCCAGCCAGCCGTTCGGTAAAAGTTAGCGTACCCCAGAGTTGCCCGGCAACCGGCCCGATGCGTCGCGCGTTGGATCCTTCCGCCGCTGGCTGATTCCACTTCTCGTCGATCAGGAACGGGATCCCAAGTCCACCCCGCCAGGCCCCGTCCGTCAGAATGCCGGTCGGCGGACTGTAAAAGGAACCATCCGCATTCAATCCTGTGCTCTCATGATCATACCGCGCGATCGGCACGTCGGGTCCGTCGGCAAACTTCGTGGTAAACCCGGTTGCAACCTTGGCGCCCACCTCGAATGGACCCTCCGCCACATACACCATGGCGATCGGATGCACGGCGATGGCCGCCTTCGCCGGATCGATCTTGTCCGCCCCATGCTGCCAGCGCAGTTTGATCTTTTTGAAAGCTACCGGCCCGGCCCCTACCGCATCCCGATAGATGAAGACACCTATCCCGCGCGTGCCATCTTCGGACTGGCGAACCGTATTCGTGGCCCCGGCCGGCATGACATGGTCCGCAGACTCCGCACCAAGGGTCGCATGCAGCCAATGGTTGCGTTCGATGCTCTCCGGCGAATCCTTTTCGGGGAGGAACTTCACAAACACCCAGGCCGCATCCCAGTTCTCGACTTCGAGCGGCTTGCCGGTCACGTTCTTGTCCGCAGGCTCCACCCATTTCGCCCGCCAGGAGTGTCCCCACGAGAGATCAAACGTCACCCAACTGTAATCCTTCGTGCCGGGTTCCCATTTGACGTTCGTCACCGCCAGGTCGTACGTCGGCGCGCCCTTGAACCGGGCGGCAGCAAGATCATCCGCACTGACTCTGGAGGCAGCCGCCAGCAGTGCCAGCCCGCAAAGGCAGCGCGCCAGACGGCGGGTGTTCACTTCTTCATTGCGTTGCTTCATCGTGTTCTCCTTCTTGTGCATCAGACGAATCCGACAGATCAGATGGATCGGCTTTCCATTTTCACTATTCAATTCCCAGCGGCGCAGTGCGCACCCCGCGCCACTTGTGCGAAAAAATCCGCGTGGGATCCACAAGATCCGCGATCATCCGGTCCGAAAGCCGGATACGTTCCAGATCCACCTTAGTCCCCACGTAATGCGTGCAGCGGAATCCGGCGCCCACCGCATCGGCCTGCGGCCAATCCGGGGGCAACACCGGAACCCCGAGGCCATGCGTTCCCTTGAACGCCCGCCCCGTCGCATTGGCAACCGTGACGGCCCGTTCGGTCTGCGGATCGCCCTTGAATGCGCCCCATTTGAAACAAGCCAATTCGCGGACGCCCCAGTAAGAGAGCGACCCCTCGTCCGCCCACGGCTCGCGCGGCCCGCGCACAGCCTTCTCCAGTTCCAACTCCGTCATCGGCCTCAACCCGGCCCAGGCCGCATAGGTGGCGCCATCCGCCCAGGAGATCGCAAAACACCCCGCCCCCCCGCGCGGCCCACCTGCCCAGAATTCATAGGTATAGTTCGGGGCAGTCCCCTTACGGGACACCCCCCCGTTGGTTCCGGTATACCCCACCTTCGTCGGCAGGGCGCGCTCATGTCCGGCATAGCGCTCATCCGCCTGCGCGGCCGGCAACGTGTTCAGAAAGGCGGCATACTGCCTGGGCGTGATGTGGTTCTTCATACAGTAGAACGCCGCATAACCATTCGGGAACGAGGCCGGGATTTCGCCGCCGTCTTCCGGCGATGCGCCCCCCGACCAGAGCCTGCCTGCCTTGCGTCCAGTAGGGATCGCACCCGGACCTATCACCCGATACGGCAATGAGCGCGTCGGATCATCGGAATAGGAGTAGAACGCATTGACCTCTGTCCCGCCGGAACCCAGATAGAACGACCCGGCAGGCACATACACCATCTCAATTCCGAATGCCCGGATCTGCGCCTTGACAGGATCGGCAATACCCTTACTGGCTTGCAAATCCCAGAGTACCGTAACCCCGCGCGTCATCACGGTGCCGGCGCCATTCTCTGCTCGCCGCAGGAACACCCCGGTAAAGCCGTCAGTCCCGTCCGGCACCACAAACTCCAAGGGGGTCAGACTCTGGTCGGAGGCGAAGAAGTCACGGTAGCGCTCCAGTCCGCCCGGCTTGCTGAAATCCTTCCTCCCCTGCAGATGGTAAAGAAGTGGTCCCTCGGCCGTGGCTGGCGGGAGCGATGTCTTATCGTAACTATAACCGGTGGGATTTTTCACCCGATCCGCCGCCAACCGAACGGGTTGCCACTCGGAAGAGTCATCCGGCCTCACCTTGAAAAAAACCCAGGCCGCATCGTGATTAACCTCGTGCCGCCAGGAGTTCTCCCAGGAGACATCAAAGGTCACGGCGGCCGTCTTGGCGTCACGCGCGGTGACCTTCAGATTGGAAATCACCACATCCGGATCAAAATAGCCAGCCGCCCGCGCCGCGCCGGCGGCAAACAGGAAGGCGCAGATCATAAGCCACTTCATTTGTCTGTTCATCGCATATTCCTTGTTATTCGTCCGACAGGTCAGACGGGTCCGACAGGTCATTTCCCCTCCACATCCAACACCACATCATCCAGCCGCTGTCCGCTCTTGGCATCGTGGAAGAACATAAACAAATTCCCCAGGGCTTCGGCTTTTTCCACGGTTATCTGGCACTGCACCAGCAACGTGTTTGCACCCTTGTGCAGTCGCGCATGTTTGACCTTCTCTTTCGTGCCGGGGCGACTGTCATACACCACATCGCCATTGCACACGACGCGCACGATAAAGGGTTTCGGCCCGGCCGACAAACCCCAGTCAACGCTTGCCAACAACATGTCATCAAGCCAGGTCCAGCGCGCGGTTTCACACCCGATCTTGATGATGGCCTCCCGATCACTGGAGACCATCACGCGCGTAGCCGCCAGCACCAGCGTATCCTGCTCCGGAACCGGCTTCAGCCTGGCCAGCCAGAGACTGGAACCGTTCGTCACGGAGTCCCAGGACTTGGGCGGCGTGCCCGATTTGAAAAGCTCCGGCGGAGCTTCCCACGTTGTATCCACTGGCGCATCCGGGGCGAGATCCTTCGTCAGCCCGTCAAGGTCGTCAATTCCCGGAGCATTGGCGCCACCGGCCGCATCCAGCGACGGCCCTTTCTTCGAAACCTTGCGCCGCCCGATCCACCAGCGCGACTGGCTGCGCAGCTCGGCGAGCGTATCGCCAACCTGCATCGACTCCTTGGTCACACCAACACGATACGGAATCTTGTAGAAGCCCTCGCCAACGGACGCGTCCCGGCAGCGGACAGGGAAGGCAACCTGAGTCCGCACGCCCGCGGGCAGTTCGACGCCGCGCCGGGTCTCGGCAACCGCGAGGCCCGCAGGCGGCTGCAGTTCGACCCATAAAGTCTGACTCTTGTCGGTGGTGTTGGCCAGTTGCAGCATCACCGCGCCCCCGTCAAACGCCCCGACAACCGGCGCCACCACCGCCATCGGATCAATCAGCGGCAAACGCACCGAAGTCTCGGCCAGCACCTCGCCGCCGGGAATTCGGACCTGAATTGGAAGCATCTGCCCCCGGCGTGCGGCCCGGCAATTCTGCCGCGTCACCACCGTCAGGATCCGGAACGGTGTGGCGCTCTTCGGCTCCGCCGTGAAGGAGCGCGACGCCATCCCTTCCGGGAAGCAGGCGTCCGGCAACCCCGCAGTCAGTTCCACCTTCTGCGCCTTGTCCCCGGCATTATGAAAACGCCCCGAAAGATAAAAGATCCCGATGTCCGGTTGGGCCAGATCGGGCAGCGGATCCACCTCCACCTTGCACCCTGTGGCAGACTTCATTTCACGGCCGGGCGCCACGGGTGCGGATCGCACACCACGGAAGCCAACGAAGGGCGCGCCGGAATCGTAGCCGAACCTCTGGTCGCCCGATTCCGCCCCCAGCACTCTCCCCTGGCGGAACGACGTGCGTACCAGGTCCCACTCGGAATCGTACCCGATCTTCAGCGCCATGCCACCGCCACGCGTCATCAGACCGGCAAACGTCGCAGGCCAGTCGGACGGCAACACCGGCGTGCCGCGTCCATGCGACCCCTTGAACCCGCGCCCCACCACACTGCCAGCTGAAACGGTATACCCAATCACCCCGCCGACATTGAGATTCTGGATCCCCCAGTAACCCGGCCCGACCTCATTCGCAACCGGCTGGCGCGGGCCACGACACGCTTTCTCATATTCCAGCTCGGTTATCGGACGCAACCCCGCCCAGGCCGCAAACGCCGCCCCCTGTATCCAGGACAACCCCGCACCATCGGATTCGGTGAAGATCCGGCGTACCGGCCAGTTGCCGCCCCGGAAAGCCATCAAGTCCGACCGAACTTCGGACTGCATTTCCAGAAACCCGCCGAACTGCCCTTGTTTGATAAACTGCTTCATGCAGTAGAACGCGCCGTAACCATTGGGGAAGGTGGATGGAATCTCCCCGGCATCCGAATCATCCGGCGCAACCCCCGTCGCCCAAAGCCGTCCTGCCTGCGGGCCCGTCGGGATAGCACCCGCATCCGGAACCCGGTACGGCTGGGTGTTTTGACTGCCATCGGTGTACTGATAGAAACGGTTCGGCTCGCACCCGCCCGACCCCAGGGAGAACGGTCCCTCGGGCACATACACCATTTCGATGCCGAAGGCCTGAAGAGAAGTGTTCAGTGATTGGGCGTCGCACACCACTGTGACGCCTTTGGCCGATAGAGGCCCCGCACCCGGCGTGGCCCGCTGGAGGAATACTCCGGTGAAGCCGTCGGGGCCGTCCGGCACGATGAACTCCAACGCAGTTCCGCCCTGCGACTGGCCATAGCCCGTGGGGTTCCGCACCTTGTCCGCCGCCAATTTGACCGGCTGCCAGCCCTTCCCATCAGCGGACTTCGCCTTGAAAAACACCCAGGCCGCATCATAATTGGTCGTGTTACGCCATGACTCATCCCAGGCAATGTCGAAGCGCATGGTCGCGCTCGACGCATCGCGAGGCACAACCGTCAAGTTCTCGATACGCAACTTTTCATTGAACAGGCCGGACGCCACAGCCGTTCCAGACGCTGCCCCCCCCCGCGTGGTGAGAGCGGATGGGGTTCCGGCGCCAGCCGTGCGGACACCACGAAAGCCCGACGCGGCGTAATCCTTGATGGCAAAGTAGTCCTTGCCCACACCTTCGACACTGCGGTCGGAAACACGCAGCGAGTTCTTCCCTGTGCCACGCCACAGCCCGCCACCACGATACTTCAGACCGTCCCCCAGGGCGTGCCAGTCTGTCAACTCCGTCTGCGTACCATCCCCATGCAATCCCGCAAAGCGGCGTCCCCGCAACGCGCCCACGGTGACGACCGGCTCCCAGACGTTTCCGCTCATCTCCATGATTCCCCAATACGAAGCGCCCGCACGCACGCGGTCACTCTCCGGCGTCGCAAAAATCCCGGCCCGCAACGGCCGGTTGATGGCATTGGCGGCAAAACCCTGTCCCCCGTGATTCAGAGGAGAACTCTGAACCATCGTCCCCATCCACGCGGCATTGCCGTGTGTCGCATCGGGGCCGTTGCCCCCGACCCACGTGACCGTCTCATCAGGTTTACCGGCGTTTTTGAGCGCGTACCCGTCGGGCGGGGTATCCTTGCTGTTGGTGCCCACCGCTTTGTCCGTCCCCCAGGCAAATTCATCCGCGACCGGCTTGAGCGGCCCGCGGCAGGCCTTTTCGAACTCGAGCTCGGTCATGGGGCGCAGTCCTGCCCAGGCTGCATAGGCCAGACTTTCGGTCCACGTCAACCCGTCGCACACCTGATAGGGCGTCTCGGTCCCAAAAAGAGCCGGCGCACCGGGTTCGGCTATGCTTATGCGATTGTTACCCGCTCCCGGCAGTCCTTTCATGGCGCCCTGCTCTGCGCTGCTGAGCGTGTTGAGGAACGTCACCACCTGTCCCTGCATCAGTTCATATCTCATGCAATAGAACGCCGAGACCCCCTTGGGGAAAGGAGCCGGCAGCGACTGCACCGCACCCCCATTGAAGTCGTCAAAACCGCCGACACCATCGCGATTGCCGAGAGCCCCTGCCGCATCGCCGCCCAACGTGAGTGCCGCCTCGCTCGCGATCCGGAAGGGGGCCGTGGTTTTGCCTTCCGAGAACTGGGTTGTCACTCCGTTAGTCGTTCCATCGCCGACCCAGAACGCACCCTCAGGCACGTAGACCATCCCGATGGCGACAACCCGGATCTCCATGGCGCCCGCTTTGGCGGCCTTGTTCGCGGTTGTTTCGACCGCGTCGAACATCTTGCCCAACGAGTCGTCTTCGGGTACGTCGGACTTCTCGCCGATTTCTTTGGGAGCACTCGCGGTCGACCGCACCCCTGGCACGCGATCCGGAACCACTTCAACTTTCGTAATGCTTCCCACCCCGTCCGCGTCATACTGCCAGCGCAGCTTCATACTCTTCCAGTCGTTCGGCCCGCTACCGAGTGCGTTGCGGTAGACGAACACCCCGAGTCCGCGCTTGCCGTCGTCGGACAGGCCCATGTCCAGTACCGCTCCGGCGGGAGCCGTGTGATGGGATGCATCCGTGTCGAGTGTTGCGTGTCGCCAACCGTCTTCGCCGGGTTTATGGAATTTCACGAATACCCAGGCGGCGTCCCAGTTCTCGAGGGACAGCTTGCCCTTGCCGCCATGCTGCTCCTCTCCCACCTCCCATGCCGCGCGCCAGGAGTGATCCCAGGCGATGTCAAACGTGAGCGTGCCTGCGCCCTTGCTGTCGGCCGCCGTACACTTCACATTCGTGATCCGGATCGGGTCTGCCTTCCCTGTGCCCCGGAACCGCGCATCAACAGGACCGGCGGCAAATGCGCCCGTCGCAACCGCCAGGAGCAGCGCGCACATCGCCGTGAGCACGCCTGTCCTGGTAAGCAGATATCTGTCAGGTAACCGACTCATCGCCAGACTCCTTCCCGTCTTCTGAAACCTGAAAACTCTCTCATATTCTCCCGGCCAACACAACCCTCAGCCTCCACGACTCTGAAGCAGGGGTGCCGCTCCGTGTCACCACGATTGTAGCCGTCTCACAAAGAGCGATGGTGAGAATAGGGGCCAATCTGTTGCCCGCCTGTGCCTGCGCCGGGCCACAGTCCCGGCGCTACTGCTCTGTCCCCTGTACCGCCGCGGCTACGTCCGCGGCGGCTTCCTTTCCACCACGTTGCGTCATTGTCACGGCGTTACCCGTACCGTAGGTGTTGCCTAAACCGGCCGGGGCACCTGAACCCGAACCAAAACTCAGCAAAGAGGGCGTGAATCAGGCAGTCAAGATCGACAATGAATATTGGAAATCACCAATGTTTGGTGTGTTTCGCAGAATGCGGATGGCGAACGTCAACTTGCCGGGGCAATCTGAAGGGGTTCCGGTCAACAGATTGTGTACCCCGAAGGGCCCCCTCTTCTGTAGCCGTCGCACAAAGGGCGACGGTGATCGACCCGGGTGAATAAGGGCAATCTGTTGCCCGCCTCTGCCTGCGCCGGGCCACAGTCCCGGCGCTACTGTTCTGTCCCCTGTACCGTCTTGTTACAAAACTCTTTGCCCACGAAACACACGGAATGGCAGGGAAATCAGTATTCAGTGTTCAGAAGAATTCTCTTTCCGTCTGACTTCTGAACACTGACTTCTGAATACTGAACACTTCCCCTTCTTCCCCTTCTTCCCTTACTCCACCTCAACCTTATAGAACTTCTGGACCGCACCACTCACGGCATCCGTATACACATTCACCGTCGGTGTGGCCGGGATGCCGTTGGTCAGCGTGCTGAATCCCGTCATCAGATTCGTCGCCGCCTTCAAGAGGTACACGCGTCCCGTGGCGCTCTGCCAGCGCACTATGAATTTGCCGGGAGTCGCCGGGGTGGTGAGGGCATCCGTCAGCTCCAGGAGCGATGTGATGTCGTTCGGATTGGTACCGGCCAGGTATTCCGCCAGATTGTTCATGCCGTCGTGATCCGGGTCGTCGGTGTCGCCATAGGCGAGCGTCCCGAAATAATCCAGATACCAGTCGTCCGGCGCCGTGTTGCTCGAGCCCGGAATCCCGTCCGGGCGGACGGCACCCACGTACAGGCCGTCCAGAATCCCCGTCGGCCCCTCCGCCGAGAGGCAGATGGGCCGCTGTTGCGGCATGGCAAAGCCAAGATTCGACGCCACGTTCGTGCCGTCCAGATAGAGCGCCCACGTCTGCAAGGCGTAGTCCGCCCGCGCCGTCAGCCGCGCCCAAGTCCCGGCCTGGCGCGACGCGGTGTTCGTCAGCGTGATCCATTGGGATCCGGCGGGCCGCGCGCCGTCACACACGACCAGTCGGCCAGCGTCGTTGAAGAAGAATACGCTCGCGGCATCCGGGATGCTCCCCGGCGCCACCGCCCCGGCCACCTTGATGCGCAGATCCATCCAGACCGTCTGCGGTGTGCTGGTGAAGACCTGGCTGACCGCCACGGAACTGTCATTCGTGCCTTCGATCCGCAACGCCTGCGCCCCCTCGAACACCTCGCTCGTCTGCACCGTCGCCGCGTTGGTGGGATTGACCACCCAGTTGTGCTGGCCGTGCAACAATCCAAGACTGACGGTGTCGGACTCGAATCTCTCGGTGAAGGGTAGCGCCGTCAACGTCTCAAGCGCGTTGGTCGCGCGGCCAAGCTGAGCTTCCAGCACGTCGGGCAGGCCGTCGCCGTCGCTGTCCACCGGCACGGGCCCGTCGTTGTCAATCCCGGTCGCCGTGACGATCACGGGGTCCATCCCCGCGGACGAACAGGTAAAGGTGGCCACGCGCTGGGTCACGACGCCGTCCTCCACGTTGGTCAGCGTCACCGTCTTCCAGAGACTCCAGTCCGAGGTCGAGAAGACGAGGCTGCTGCCCGACTGCACGGTAATCTGCGAATCACCCCCGTGCGCGACGTTGACCGTCACACTGCCGGCCGGGCAGGCCGAGAGATTGACCCGGAACTTCGCCGTACCACCCTCCGGCACGCCGACGAACGCCACACTGGCCTGGATGGCGACATGGATGAAGTTGGCCTGCACCGTGGCCGGGGCGGAGAGCGTCACGGTGGTACTAGCTGCGTTACTATTAGCGAAAGTCGCCGCGCCACTGGTCACACTCCAGTTCGCGAAGACGTAGCCTGCGCCAGCGGTGGCGCTGATGCCCGTCGCCGCGCCCTGGGTCACCACCGTCGCGCCGCTGGGAGCCGTACTCCCGCCTGCACTCGCGTTGACGGTAAGCGTGGCATCGTTTTCCACCTCCGTGGCCGTCACACTGCCGCTAACCAGACCGGCGCTGGAGCAGATGATCGTGGCCGAACCGTTCGCCGCGTCGGCATCCTCGGCCGCCGCCAGCGTCACGGTCTGGTACGTGGCCCAGTTGGTGGTGGTGAACGTCAGGTTCGCGCCGCCCGTCACCGTAATGTCGCTGTCGCCCGCCGTCCACGCCACGGCCACCATGACGTCACTGGTCGGCTGGGACGAGAGGCAGACCTGAAACGTGTTCGTGCCGCCTTCCGGCACGCTTACCGAGGATGGGCTTGTCAGGATGGCGGAGTCCGATCCGAGCAGCGAGCAGGCGCACACCAGGCTCTTTACGTCCGCCCAGCCGGCCTCGATGCCGGCATTGGTCATGATATCGAGCGCGGCCTGCGGCCAGTTGCCGCCGCTGACAACAGTATTACTCTCCATGACGCACCTTGTACCGTTGTTCTCGTAAGAAGACGTATCGGTGTAGTTATTGAATATGTGATTATCATGAATCGTTGAAACCCATGCAGAGTACCAGCGTGCATTCGCTATATTGGCAACGACGTTATTGCAAATGCTAAGATAGGCAGAGCCTTCATCGGTGTATAGCGCCCTCCTTTGGGTAGTATTTGCGCTGATGTTATTAGTAACATCGTGGAGGAAGTTCCCGCGCTCTTCAGAATTGGTTTGCGCGCTCAATGTGTAGATGCCACCACCATCGGACAACTCTCTACAATAATGGTGCAGATTGTTGTCGTTGATATGGTTGTTACTTGCGTAGGAGTATGTGCCCCAGCCCCACCCAACAGAAATCGCAGAGTATGTCGTCCATCCAATTTCGTTATGTTGCAGTGTCAGATCGGAAACGTAACCAGCAATGATGCCGGGGCCGCCACGATATTCACAGGGAACATCATGGATATAGCAGTTTTCTACCGTATTGCTCGTGTCTCGAAGCCTGACATCACTTCGCGTTGGATCGGAAACATCTCCAATTCGTATCGGAGCCCCGGATATATCCGAGAAAGCGCAACCTGATACACTACTGTTTTGGACGCCAGCACTAAGCTCCAACCCGCCAGCCCCTAAGTGCTTAAATACACATCGCTCAAATCCAACAAAACTGGCATGACGCACGCTTATGTTTCCTGGTATCCAGTAGTAAACATAATCCGCTGTTGACGTGCCGCTAACATAACACCAACCCGACTGTACCTCGGGGTACCCATTCGTGTTTGGATCGAGCCAGGTGGCATGGGCAAAGGTCAGTCCACGAAACTGGACATTGTGTATCGGGTTTCCGATGGTACCGGAGGCTGACACCAGCGTCTCCAGTACTGGCGCAATCACCTTTGCCGCGGACAAATCCTCTCCCGCCCTGGGTATGTAATAGATCACCCCGGCGGTTTTATCCAGATACCATTCACCGGCCTGATCCAATAACTCGTAGGCATTCTCTATATCGGTTGGAGTTGTAACAACCTGATTACCTCTAGCCGATGCTATTGCGCATCTTGTCCAGCCTGGATCTGCCATCGTTATGGTTGTGCCAGAGATGCTTTGCACACTGCATCGCTGCTCTGTCCATAATACAGCGGCGCCCCCTGCTGTTCCACCCTGCAGGGCATTATAGACGAATTCGATATTGGTCTTGTTGCCCCAATTCTGCATGTTGGATTCTGATGTCGTGTATCCGGTCGATGTTTTGGTGGCGCCTGTAAGTCCTGACCCCCTGTGTGCGCGAGTCGCACGGACGCAGTTGACGTACAACTGCCGGGTATCCAGACCCGGAACCGTGGCCTTCCAGATATTCGTAGCCGCATTATGGAGCGTCCATCCGCTGATCGTGCGACCCCCGCTGATCACCGGAAACTCACCCGGGTACGCGGCATAGACGACGTTGAAACCGTTCGTGCCGGAATCACGCGCGTCAAGGGCGAACGGGGCAGAGAGCGCGTACATACCCCCGCGCAGGTAAACCGTGATGTCGCCGGTCATGCTTGCGCTGACCGTGCGCACCACGTCGCGCGCCTTCGCCAGGGTCGCGAACGGCTGATCCAGCGTGCCCGGGTTGGAGTCGTTGCCGCCCGGCGCCGGAGCGACATAGTAGTGATTGGCGTCTTGCCCTACCCCGGTTCCACTGACCGCCTTGGTCGGGGACACCGCCCCGATGCTGCTGCAGATGATGCTCCCCGAGTACGACGTCGCATTCGGCGGATTGAACCTCACCCAAATCGTCTGGGACGCCAGGTTGGCGCCCGAGGGCGATGATCCATTCGCCACACTCACCGTGCAGGACTGCCCGTAAGTCCCCGATGGATTCGTGCTGACCGTGAACGCCGTCGGCGCGGTTATCGTCACGTCAGCCTCGAGATTAGAACCCAGCACCGTAAAGGTGTACGTCGTCGAGAACGTGTTCGTGATCACGTTCCCGAAGGCGAGCGATCCCGGTGTGACATAGAGCATCGGCGCGTCGGCTGAGATCGCCGTGGCGGTCAACGTCACCACTGAGGTCACGGTCCCGCTGATGTTGGTGCAGGCGGCGCTACACGATCCAGGCGACGTCGGGATGAGCCGGACATAGAGGTTCGTGGTCGGCACCGCACCCGACGCATTGGTGGTCAGCACCAATGACGAGGAGTAGTCCACGGCATTCGTGCTAATCGTGTAAGGCGAAGGCGCGGTAATCGTAATGTTGTCGGTCAGATTGGCCCCGGCCACCGTATTGGTCATCACGTTGGTCGTGTTCACAACCACCGTGCCGAAAGCGAGCAGATTGGAGCCAACGGTGATGGTGGGCGTCGCGGCTACGCCGGTCATCGCCCCGTAGTTGTTGAAGACCGTGTTGGAGGCCATGGTCAGGTACTCGGCCCAGACCCAGTTCGTGGAGCGGGCGACGGAAGAAATGCGAACCTCGTCAACGACTCCGACAACCGAAGAAAGCTTAAAGCCACCCCAATTCGTAGTCGGAGCACTCAACGTCCTGGATTCCAAGACGCCGCCATTCTTGTAAACGCTACAAGCGTTGGTGTTATCCGTGAATGTGAAGTAAGTCCAGTTATTTGATGACCAATACGCAGACTCCTTGAAGCGACCACCGGGATCTGGGACATCAATGCCCGCATACAATAAGCCGCTCGCGTCTGCATGAAACCCGAAGGCGCCCCAGAAAGTCCCGGCCCCAATGGCCTGGTTCCAATTCGTGAGAAAGCTCGGTTTGAGCCAGCACGAAATGGAAAAGACGTTGGTTTGCCATGTCGGCCCCGGGAAGTTCAGGGTATTGCCGGAACTGAAGGATTGTCCCGTTCCGACATAGCCGACCGCGCCCACATTGTTCGTTGAGAACCCGTTGTACAGGTTCGCGGTGGAATCCTGGGCGTTCGTCTGGGTCATGTGCCACACACCGGCATACCCATTCGCCCACGTCGCCCCGTTGGTCGTGCAGGCGAGTTGGTTGCTGGCACTGGTACTACCCCAGTTGGCCCAGATGGCGCCGGACCCGTCGGCGGGAATGGTGGGCACCTGGACCCAGACATAGGAGGCGCCATTGGTGTTCCACGATTCAATCTCGTAGTTGAGGCTGTTCGTCGTGTCCGTCGAGTTCGTGGCGAACCGCAGGTCGTACCCGTTCGTGGCGGCGAAGTTGTTGTAGTTGAAACTACTGCTTCCGCCCACGTTGTTGCTGAGCACCACCAGCACCGGGAAGTTGTTCAGCATCTCCGACCGGTTGGTGTACCCGCCAAACATGATCTGCATCTGGCACGGCGTCACCGCCTCCGCCCTCGGCGCGAACGCGGCGAGAAGGAAGAGAGTGAGGAGAGCGAAGAGGACGGTGGTCGGTTGGCGATTGGCGGTTGGCGGTGGTCGAAGATGGAAGAAAGAAAGCGGGGGATGCGTTCCGACACGCAACACCCGACACTCGACCCCCGTCAAGCGACTTGCGCTGGCTTGCTGTGTGTTCATTGCTGTTCCCCCGTCACTCGACACTCTCTCCCCGCACTGGTTATGAGCCAAAAACATCCCCACTTTCCCGTAATTATCACACGAAACAGAAATGGGCGCCATGTACGTACGTGACATTATTTTTGGATTTTTGTGACCTGCATTTAGGCGATAATCGGGCGTAATCGCAGGCCGTGCTCCTCGGCCAATCTTGCGCTATCGGTCTACGAGTACCGGCGACGATTACGGCCGACGATTATGCGCGTCGATTGGGAGGGCGAGCCTCCCGGCGAGCCGCGAGCCTGGAAATGATAAGAGAGACGGCCTGCAACTCCATCGTTTATAAGCAGTTTTGTAAAATATATTTGCCATAATCTATAATTTTTGGGAAAGTATATTCATGAAACGAGACATCCAGCCGGTTCTTGCCGGCATGCTGTCCGACCCCCGGCAGAGCGATGTGGTCCTAGTGGAAGGTGCGCGGCAGGTAGGTAAGTCCACCCTGGTCAATCAGGTGTTGGCGGAGATGGACTGTCCCAAGGTCGCCATCGATCTGGAAAAGGACCGGAAGATTGCCCGCTTGATCGACAAGACGGCGGATTTCGAAGATTTCAGGTTGCTGCTGCGGGATCAGTGCGGGCTCAAGGAGAACGGCAGCATTCTCTTCATTGACGAAGCCCAGGAGTGCCCGGTGCTTGCCCGGTACGTGAAGTCTTTCAAGGAGGACTGGCGCGGGGTCCGTGTCGTGCTAACCGGTTCCTCCATGCATCGTCTTTTCGCGAAGGACGTTCGGATTCCCGTTGGCCGCACGAAAAGCCTGTGCGTCCTCCCTTTCAGCTTTCCGGAGTTCCTGCGGTGCCTGGGCGAAACCGAACTGGCCGAATTTGTGGCCACAACCCCGGAGTCCATTCCCCCCTCCCGGCATGAACACGTGCTGCAGTTCTACGACCGATACCTGCATGCTGGAGGATACCCGGAAGCCGTGAAAGCGCTGGCGGCCGGCGAAGCGGCGGAGCCTGTCATCGACGAGATCGTAGGGACACTGCAAGACGACTTTGCCCGCAAGGAGGATTATGAGCCTGCCCTTTTCGAGTCAGCGATCAGGGCTATCGCTAATCACGTGGGCAGCCCGTCAAAATACACGCATCTGGACACAACCAAGTACGCCGCGAAACAGGTGTTTGCCGCCTTGGGCGCTTGGCACCTGCTCATCGAGGTCCAGCCCCAGGCGATCGATCCGCAGCACTCGGATTTTCTTCCCAAGCGGTATCTGCATGATCTGGGGGTCGTCAATCGCCACCGGAGCCTGGCCGTTCCCGCCATCTCCCTGTTGCGAACGCTCGATCCGCCGCTGCGGACACCACTCGGAGGGTTGTTCGAAAACGCGGTTCTTCTGAATCTGTTGGAGGGGGGATCGGCCAAGAAGAAGATCGGCACGTGGCGAAAGAACGCCGGCAGCACCGTGGAGGTGGACTTCGTCATGGACGCTGTGGAAATGGGATTGAAAATACCGGTCGAATGCAAAGCAACCCTGGCCGTCAAGCGAAGGCACGCGGAGGGCGTGGTGGATTACCTCCGGACGACGCGCCAGTCGATCGGGGTACTGGTAACCGCCTCCCCCAGCGAGGTCATCCACCGCGGCGAAGGGCGCTGCGTGCTCAATATCCCGGTGTATTTGGCAAGCAGGATGAATATCCTGCGCTACGCGCAGAAGCACGTCGGCTGACAACGATCATCCGCATTGACATCCCAGATGGATTTTTGTGACATTCCCTCATGCGTCACCTGGCACTCCCCAACCTCGTACACGAGCTGGCCCCCGAGTTGTGGCCGCGCGGCCGCCGTGCATGCGACCCGATGCCCCTGTATGTCGAACGCTACCGGGGCCCCCGCACCGTGCGGAAACTGCAAGCCCACGCCTTCTGGGAACTGACCGCCGTCATGGCCGGCACGGAAACGCTCATCGGCCGGACGTCCATGGAATTACAGCCGCCGGCGGTCTGTCTCATTCCCCCCGGCTACCGGCATGACGAAGTCGCCCATCACGACGTGGACACCATCTGGATCGGGTTCCAGAGCCGGGGGATCGTTCCACCCCGCCTGCGTTCCGGCGTAACCGTCGTGGACAGCAAACCGCTGATGGACCTGATGGAGCAGGTGTGGCTGTTTGCGACGACCACCGATGGCCGCATCGGTCCGGAACTGGACGCGCAGCTCGCGAATATACTGCATCGCTTCCTTCGCCTGGCCGCCGAGGGCCAGCAGAAACCGGCCACCGACGCCATTCAACACGCCGTCGAGTATCTCGTGAACCACCACGACAACGACCTGCACATGCCGGACGTCGCGCGTCGGCACGGGTTCAGCACGGGATATTTCTACCGGCAATTCCGCCAACGCACGGGGCTTGCGCCCAATGCTTACCTCACCCGGATCCGCCTGCAGACGGCGTCGCAGTTGTTGCAGCAAAGCACGCTGCCGGTGAAGGAGATTGCCGGCCGGGTCGGCCTGCCTGATGAGGCGTACTTCAGCCGCCTGTTCAAGAAGGCCACGGGCGTCAGCCCGATGCACTACCGGTCCAATCCGCCGGGCCGATCCCCGGCGAGCTGATCGCCGTTGCAGCGCGGGATCCTCCCCCGAGAGGCGGATAGGAGACCGCCCGTCTACTTTCGTTTCTTCATCTCCCGGATCACCACGTTGTCGAACAGAAGGGTGCCTTCGGGGATCTCCAGGATCATCCCGACGTGTGCCCCTGTCCGGTCCCACCAGCCGTACTCCCAGCGCCGGGCCAGGAACTCGCCGTTGAGGAACAGGCGCGAGTCGAGAACCGGACAACCGCGCCGGTCCGTCCTCGGCACGCACACCCATTCCACCTGGTTCCATTCGCCGGCCGGCCTGGCTCTCTGCGTGAAGGTGCCGTTGAAGAAGGGCGGGAAGTTGTTTTTCCAGTTCACGTCAATGTTGATGCCGTCCATGGCCAGCCGGGGTTCGCCCTCATAGGTGTACTCGTACGCCAGGCTAAAAGCCATGCTCTCCCGGTAGGACCATGCGATCGGTTTTGTATAGATCGCGACGCGGTGCCCGGCCGGCTCGCTTCCGGTTAGCACCGCCACCCGCTTGAAACGCCCGTCCCGCCGGATTTCCACGGTTCGGATGTCGGGGCAGCCAGCCTCATCCGACATCCGCTGTCGATCGCCTTCGCCCTTCTTGGTACACAGAACCCAGTGTTGCAGGCCCTGTTCGAATGAATCCTGAAACAGGATGGCGCCGTCCTCGTAGGCGACGTTATCAACCTCGGGAAGATAGTCCGGCTCCTCGTGCTTGCTGAGTTCCCCCTCGCCCGCCACCGCCACTTCGCCGGTGTTGACCATAACACGCTTCTCCTTTGCGCTCACCTCGACTTGACCGGAATACACACCAACCTCCGAATCCTGCGGGGTGGCGTTCACGCGCAAAATGGTGCCCATGACCGTGGCCGCGCTGTGGGGCGTCACGAACGTCATGAGGGCGTCGGCCGGCTGGCGCCGGATCGTCGCGTCGAGCAGGCCCTCCCAAAGCCGAACCACCTTGGCCACCGACCGCGCCTTGCGAATCAGGGAGAATGTGCTGTTCGGACCGCACCCTATCACCGATCCGTCCAGGTAGGTGTACTTCAGATACCCGTCGGGCCCTGTTGTCACGCGATCTCCGGGAGCGAGAACGTCCCCCACATTCAATGTCAGACCCCTGTCGGCGTGGACAACAGAGCCCTGAACCGTTACGACCGTACCCTGAACCATGAATTCAACAGCCGCCGCGGCTTCTTTGACCATGAAACGCAGGGCCGTGTCCAAGGTCGCCGTCCGCACCAGTTCCTGGGCTGCGGCGGGGCTCGACCGCACCTGTTCATCCAGTCGTTCCATCTCCGCAGAAGTGGCGACCCCATTGAGGTAGCGCACCACGAGCCATTCGAGGTCTTCGCGTTTCATGTCATCGTCCTCCCTTCCTTCACCATCTCCCGCTCCATACAATCGCGCAACCACCGGCGAGTCCTCATTAGCATCATCCCTACCGCCTCCGTGCTTTGATGGAGCCGGTCTCCGATTTCGACAAGCGACAGTTCATCAATGAACCTCAGGTCGAGGGCGTTTCGCCCGCGGGCCGGAAGCTTGCCGAGGCAGGACCGGAGATGGACGAGACGGGCATCCTCGTCCTCGGCGACTTCCGTCGCGGCTTCGGCCAGCGCCGCGACCGCCGCCTCGGAGAAGACCAGCCGGGAGCGCGCCAGCGTCTGGCGTCGTTTGAGAACCTCCAGACGGGCAATGCCAGTGGCCCAGGCGGTGAAACTGCGAAAGCGGTCATATTCGCCGAACTTCCGCCACAAGACCACGGCGACGTTCTGAAACAGGTCATCCGCGACCGTTTCGTCACCGGTGGCCGCAAGCAGGTAACCCCGCAACCTCGTCTGCGCCGGCAGGAACAGCCTCTCGAATTCCTCGTGATTCTGGGTGTCGCTCATGGCTCCTTATGTATCTATCAATCAATCCGCTCGAAACCTCGATCCATAACCGAAAAACTGCGCTGCCATACATGTATTCATCCCGCTGCCGCTGGCGGCGGCCATCTTCATAGGTATTTCATCGCCAGTTCGGGATCCGATTCCGATAGAATGCAGGCCGGCAGCCCTTCTTGCGAATGCTCTGGCGATCGGTCCTTCCTGCTTTCACACCCTCTCGCCCTATCCGCGGCTGAAGCGCAGCGTACGGATCTCAAAGGGGCGCAGGTCGAGCGCGACTTTGCCATCCAACAGTTTGGCAGCACCCTGCTCCTCCTCCAGCATGTTGACAGCCGTCACCCGTTTTGCCTGCAGCGCGCAGGTGAGCGTGCAGGTCGTGGCAGTGCGCATGGCCTCGTAGAGGCGCACGATCACATCGCCGGAACCATCCTCGGCCGGCTTGACCGTCTCGATGATGACGTTGGGTGCGTCCAGCGCGAAGAGGCTGGCCGTTCCCGCGGCGCCCGGCTGAACCGTGACCGGCACGTTGAAGTCGTAGCCGCTCTGCACAATACCGGCGTCGCGGAAGGCCGCGTGGTTCCAGCACTGGAACGCATAGGCAAACTCCTGAACGCCCAGGTCCGCCGTCATGTCCGGCGCCAGCGGGGCGCGTAGCAGGGTCAGGTTGATGCTGTGGCCTTCCACGCTTACGCCGTACTTGCTGTCGTTCAGCACGGCCGCCCCGCGCCCTTCCTCCGCCAGCGCGGTCCACTTCTGGTTGCAGACCTCAAAGCGCGAGGCATCGTACTCCATGGAGTCGTGCGTGGGACGCCGCACATGCCCGAACTGGATCTCATGCAGGGCGTCCTCGCTGTGCACGGTGACCGGGAAGTTGACCTTCAGGAGCTTGTGCTTTTCCTGCCAGTTGATTCGGGTGCGGAACTCCACGCGCGGCGAACCGGCATGCACCGAGATCTCCTGCGTCAGATTCGATTCGTTGATCTGCCGGGTGACGCGTAGCGTCGCGACCAGCGGCCCATTGGCCACGACTTCGATCCGGGCCTTGGCGTCGAGCGCCACGGGCTGAAACTTGTAGGGGCTGTCGATGTCCCAGGCGTCGAACCAGCTCGGCACGTCCTTATAGAGCTTGAACGCATTGCAGGGGCCGGCCGCCATCTCGCGATCGCAGGACAGATCCCGGATGCTGGTGATTTCGCCAGCGGTATTGAGCGTCAGCTTGACGAGCTCATTCTCGAGCGACTGCTTGGTCGCGCGCACCGCGCTCCTGGCCGGAGCGGCCGGAGCGGCCTTGCGCAACGTCAGCCAGCCGCAAGCCGGCAGTTTGGGCGTGCGCGTCAGGGTACGGCCGCCGATCACCTGCACCGGCAAGGCTTGGCCTGCGTCATCCTGTACGCCCGCGAAACCGGCAGGAAGTTCAATCAGGGCATCCCGCTCCCAGGAGAGGGAGTTGAACACAGTGATGGCAGCGGCGGATTTCTGCACCAACGCCTGCCGCGCCTTGTCCGCGATCGCACGTGCGTCGCGAATGACTGCGGCATGCATGGCCTCCGCCTCCTCGTACACGCGATGGATGGAGGAGCCGGGAATGATGTCATGGAACTGACAGAGGAGCACATCCTTCCAAAGCTGATCGGCGCGGGCTAACGGATAGTCAGCCTCCGCCAGCCAGGCGGCGGCGGCGCCCCAGAGCTCGGCTTCGCGCAGACCGAACTCAGACAGGCGATTCCCCTTCTTGGTCTTCGCCTGAGTGGTGTAGGTGCCGCGATGGATCTGCAGGTACAGCTCGCCCACCCAAGTCGGCACCTTTCCGCGATCCGGCGAGCGCATCATCTCATCGAAGAAGGACACCGGCGTATCCTGCCGGCACTTCGGCAACCCTTGGAAGTCCTGCTGACGCCGCAGGTACTCGAGGTGCTCGCGGGTCGGCCCGCCACCGCCATCGCCATGGCCAAACGGCATCATCCGTATCTTATGCCACCCATCCTTTTGCGCACGTTCCTGCCAGCGTGTCAGCGTCGTCTGGGGATTGGTTTGGGAGTTATAGTCGTTGTGCAGATAGGAGAGCACGCGCGAGCCATCCAGCCCTTCCCACCAGAACCAGTTGTGGGGGAACTGATAGCCGCCGCCATAGGTGCAGTTGATCTTCTGTGTGGAGAAGTAATCAATGCCGCAACCGGCCATGATCTGCGGCAGCGCGGCGGAGTAGCCGAACACGTCCGGCAGCCACATCAGCCGGCTGTCTACGCCGAACTCCTCGCGAAAAAAGCGCTTGCCGTGGATGAACTGGCGTATGAGCGACTCGCCACCCGTGACGTTGGTGTCGGGCTCCACCCACATGCCGCCATCCGGGATCCACTGCCCCGCGCGCACGGCTTGCTTGATGCGTTTGTAAAGCGCCGGGTAGTGCGTCTTGGCCATTTGATAGAGGTGCGTCTGGCTTTGCAGGAAGCGGTATTCAGGATATTCCGCCATCAGCGCCAGTTGCGAGGCAAAGGTGCGGCAGCACTTCCGCTCCGTCTCCTGCACCGGCCAGAGCCACGCCACATCGATATGAGAATGGCCGAAGGCGTGCAGGGTCGCGGCGCTGGTGCCATTGCGCGCCGCCATCACCGGCTGCAGGACCTTGCGTCCGGCACGCACGGTCTTCATCATCTCAGCGCGCGGCAGCTCCAAGTCCACCACCAGCGACATCTCCTGAAGTGCCGCATCCACTTCCGCGACCCGCAGGGATTCCTTCTCCTGCGTGAACTGGGCATATTGTGCCAGCGTCTCGGTGTCCAGCCAAAGCTGAAACAACTCCTCCTCCCAGATACCGAATGTTGTCACGCCCACCTTGGTCTGCTTGGAAGGTGGTTCTGGAATCATGGCGCGGCCATGCTCGCAGGGCCCCCCGCCAAACTCCCATGGCCCGTGTCCGCCGTAACTTTCCACCAGGATGTGGAACGTCTCGCCCCCCTTGGCGTTACGCGTCAGCGTGATCTCGCGATCAGTCCACCCTTTCGCGCCGGTCGCGACGCCATTGACAAAGATGGCCGATTCGCCCCCGGTCTCGAGGCGCAGTGCGAGGCGTTCCCCCTTGGCGGTTTTGGGCACGACTACCTCGCCCCGGAACCAGGCGTATTCCCATTTGGCGCCCCATTCCGTGCCCGCAGGCATCGGATGGAACTTCTGCTGCTCCGCCTCCGTCGGAGTGATGTGCTCCATCGTGCAGAAGCCCTGCAGGTCAATGGCCCCGAGTTCGCGATAAAAGAGTCGAGGCATGGTCTCGCGCCACCGGGTTACCCGCCGCTGCCAATCCTGGTTCATCATGTTCAAGGGCCCTTTCTTACTCAAAACCGATAATCGAACCCATCTACGTCAATATAGCCGCTTTCGGCCCGGTTGTTAAAGGTGTAAATACCAACGATGTCGCCGCGCCAACCGCCGCCGACCAGGGCATAGGCTTCGCCCAGCGGAGAGAACGTCTGTCCGTCCGTGCTGAAAGAAAAGACGCACTGGTCGTCAAAGCCTGCCGCCGAGCGTAGCCAGAGAGCGGCTGTGCCTGCGGGAAACGCGGGGCCGTCGGTGGGGGTGTCGGCCTTGTTGAAACGCATGGCCAGCGTGGTGCCGGTCTTGCGCACGGCAATGGATGCCGAGGTGTTGCCGGGGCCGAAGTGCACCAGCCCGGCCTCCTGTCCATCGGCCAGAACGGACACGGGTCGGTCCAGGCCGTGGTGCGCAGCGGCTTGCCGTTCTTGTCCTGGATCTGCCGCACCTGCCACGGGCCGGCCGGGTTCGTGGCCGTGCAGACGTAGAAACCTTCGCCGGTGTAACAGTTCACAAAGACCCAGAACTTGCCGTCGTGGTAGCGCAGGCTCGGAGCAAAGACGCCGCCGCCATAGCGGTTCATGCGGTTCCAGTTGAATTCCGGCGCCAGCACGGAGAGGTCGGGGATGGCCGCGCCGATGGTCGTCCAGTTCACCAGATCACGTGAATGCAGGATCGGCACGCCAGGCGACATCTGGAACGTGGAACTCGCCAGATAGTAGTCCTGCCCGACACGGATCGGACAGGGATCGCTGTAGTCAAAGGCCAGCACGGGGTTGCGAAACGTCCCGTCACCCTGGTCACCGGACTTGCCGGTGTGTTTGTTCTCTGCGCAAGATGCCTGTGTGGTCAGATGGCTCAACGCCGAAAGCATCCGCTCGAGGGGTGTGCTCTTCACACGACCTCCTCGTCCACCCTTGCATCCCGGCACCCCCACAGTAGCACCGGTGGCCTGCCAACGGCGTTGGGCGCAAACGCGTCCGACACCTTCACCCGGTTGTTTCTAAACACCAAGCCATCTACGAACCCGGCGGTAAGCAGGCTGGGATTGGGCGAGATGAACGTGTTATCCTCAATCACGATTCCGCCGTGGTATCCCGGCCCGCCTTCCACGGCCTTCGGCACTTCCGGACTGATGTTGATGGGCGCCGAGCCGTCCGCGTAGCCGCAGTTCTGGAACGTATTGCCGCGGATCGTGAGATCGCGCACGGGCCCCGACTCGAACCAGTAGTTGGCATCGCCGGACACGTGAATCGCGTGCGACGAGTTGTAGAACGTGTTGCCCTCGATGAGCATCGGCCGGTTGCTGCCCAGCAGGAACCCGCGCGGCCGGTTGTTGCCCGTGCGGCAGCCGCGAATGATCACTGCCGGCATGCGCGTGGCATTGGCGATGGCAAAGCCGGGGCGGACTTCCGCGGGGATGGGCTCCTGGAAACGTAGCTCGAAGAAACGGCAGTTGATGACGCGAACTTCGGACACCACCCCTTCGGCCAAGGTCTGCATGGTCTGCTGATCCGTGAACGCCACCCGGTCACCCGGCCGGTACGAGCAGATCCCGTGCTGTTGGAAGTGCTTCAACTCGGCCTCGATCGTGTCTTTGCCCACAACGCGCGAAATGCTTGAGTAGATGCCGTGGATGTTGGTGGCGTCATCAAGCATGTTGTCGAACTGGCAGTCCTCCATCCGGATCGTCCCTTCACAGTTGACGAAGTGCGTGGCATCGGCAAGGACGGAAATGATGCGCGGCGAGCCCGGACGCGTGGCCGCCACAACCCGCTTTAGCGAAATATCCGTCGAGAGTTGCCCGATCACCCCCATGGCTCCGACGTGATAGAGTCGCACATCTTCCACGGTGACGTTGCGCGACTCATGAATGAACACGCCAGGGTTGTTGCGCTTCTCGTGGCTGAGAGTCACGATATTGCCGATCGTGTGGAGCCACGGCGTCTTGTAATGCAGGCGCACTACGCCCGGTTCCGGCTCCGTGACGGTAAAGGGCTGCGCCCACTTGTCGAAGGTCTCGTCAAGATGCGCGATCGAGCCGCTCTTGATCGGGTAGTAGAACATGTTGTGCGTCGGCGCACGGGTGCGGGGATCGAACTCCGTGATCAACCAGCACCAGTCGTTAAGGCTCATCCAGTCAGCCGTCGTAAAGAACAGCGAGCTGCCCTCCACGCGATAGGGAAACTCGTTCTGATCGATGCGCAAATCCAGCGACTGTTCCGTGCAGGCCACGACTTCGCCCTGCGAGAAGAAGGGCCGGGCGCAATCCACGCTGAAGTTGCGCAGCACGATGTCGCTGGAATGATCCACCACAAACGGGGTAATGCGGCCATGGAACATAAACTCCGCGCCACCGCCGTCAATGGTCAGGCCGGCAAACCCGATCAGCGGAAACGCGATGCGCTTGGGACCGCAATCGTTGTTGGAGATGTAGTAAAACTTCTCCGGTGCGCGGTCCGGGCGGAAGTGATAGACGCCCGGGTGGAATCGCAGCGCGGGCTTCTCCGCCGTGCGGCAGGCGGCCAGCGCCCGCTGGATGGCAGGCACAATGTCGGTGGAGGAGTTTTCGTCGAGGTAATTATTGATATCGATGATCATGGGCTTCTTCCTTGTTGCTGTTGGTCAGATTTACTCCTGCTTGTGGTCGAACCGGTATCTCCATAATCGACGCCGAGCGCCGCGGGAAGACAACCCGCGCCTTGCCACCGGTAACCGCGACCGGCTGGCGGCGCTCGGTCATCCAGGCCTTCCGTACGGCCACCTGATCCTCCGGCGTCCCTTCGAGCAGGTACTGCACGGCCTTGCCGTCCGGCGGTGCCAGCACGGACAGATCGAGTTCCGCCTCCAGGTCGGCATCAAAGGATCGGTTAACGACATGCACGAAGATAGCCTTGTCGCTGCGCGTGGCCACCACATCGAGCAGAGCCACCCGCGGTCGGGCATGGGGCCAGTTTATCTGATAGGGCTGAGCGACGACCGGCACGTTGGTTGTCTGAATGGCCAGCAGGCGGTCGCCGTGGTGCAGGTTGTAGAAAGTGGTCGCCGCGCCCTGCGCGTTGTAGTGCGCGGGCATTTTTCCGGTGGGATCCACGCGGATGGCGGCGATTCCCCAGGAGTGCCCCACAAGCATGGACTGGTTCGCAATATGAATCACGTCCGCATGCCGCAGCAGGCCGTTCAGGAAGCCGGCACATCCGATGGCAGCCGCATGGCGCCAGTCCAGGCCGTCACCCAGACGGACCTCCCTGCCACCCCACCCGTTCCAATTCCACTCGGTCGAGACGATCTCATAGCCGTAGGTGGTCAAGCCGCTGCCGAAGCCCTGGCAGTTGCCTGCGTCGTCAAAGAAGCCCGGCATGGTAGCCCAGGCCAGCCACCAGTCCGACGGCTTCACCGATTCGCGCGGCACCGGCTTGCCATCCAGTTTCGCGTCCATGACGCTGCCAAATGGCGAATAGAAGTGGTGCGTAAGATAGCGGATACGCTTCCTGATCTCCGGATCAGCATACAACTGAGCCTCAACTGAAAACCCGGTCTGGGCATCCGCAATGAACTCAATCGACGGATCAACCGTGCGCATGGCATCCACATATGCGATCAGGCACTCCCGGTACCACGGCACCAACTCGTCGGCCTTGTCCGTGCCGAGCGCCTTCTTCACCTCCTGCGGGAACCGGCCGCACCACCACTCGTTGCCGATCTGGAAGATCTTCACGCCGTACGGCGCGGGGTGCCCGTTCTTCGCGCGCACGGCAGGCCAGTCCGGCATCCCCTCCGGCAGCTTCGCCCCCACCGGCGCGTTGGCGTAGGCCACCAACCCCGCCGCGTGCCGCGCCGCCTCAGCCAGCGGCTTCCTCTTTGCGAGCGCGTCGAGGAAGTTGACGACCAGGATGCTGTCCCATTTGAGGTCGGCGGCCAGGCGCAGGTATTCATCGTAACCGAAGCGGTTTGTGACCTTGTGCCCTTGATGCCCCTGGGTCACCGGCCGTTCCGGCGCGCGGCCGGGGACGTTCGCCACCATGTCGGTCCAGTCAATGTAGTCCACGTCCGTGCCGCCGGGAAAGCGCACGATCGGGATCTGCATGGCGCGCAGCATGTCCACCACTTCCGCTGACAGAGCGCCATTCGTATCGGTCGCAATCTCCGGCCCGGTCTCGCCCCAGCTTGGGCGCTCGAGAAACTGACCAAAGAGCCGGCGATCGACCCTATGCAGCTCTTTCGCTTCCACGCGGATGCGGATGGGATCGCGGGCTTCGGAGCTGTACCCAACAGAGGCAACGAGAGTCGATGCAATAATAATGGTTACCAGTGATTGTCGGTTCGTATGCGATGTCACTGAGTGATTCCCCTCGACGTCTACCCCTCTGTACGGATGCGACGGAGCGCGTCCCTCCAGATACCGGAGATCTCCCCTTGTTATTAAGCGCCGACCACGACACGGATGTTAGCCTCACGCCCCGGAGGTAGGATCGGGATCAGATTGCCGGTCACCAGTTTTCCATCGACGTACATTTCCTTAACCATTTTCGAGACGCCATCGGGTGCCTCGATCGTGATGTTGTAGACACTGCCGCGGTACGGGCGTTTGACGGTGATCTTCGGCCATACGGAGGGCAACCGGGGATCTACGCGCAACCCGTCGAATTCCGGGGTGATCCCGGCAAAGCCCTCAAACAGGACCCGGTACATCCAGCACACGGTGCCGCTGTTCCAGGGAATGCCCGTGCGGCCAAGTTGGCCGGAAGGCGCTGTGTTCGTGTAGGAGGCATACACATAAGGCTCGACCGTGTGCTCAGGCCATTTCTGGCTCATGTAGGCCGGAATCAGTTTCTTGTAGAGTTCCAGCGCGCGATCCTGGCGGCCGATCCTGCATTCCGCCAGCATGGCCCACGTCACCGCGTGGTGCCAACTGCTGCCATTGTGGTGATGCCCGGCGGCATATCTCGTGATCATGCCGATCCGCTTCTGGATCTTCGTGTAGGGCGGCGCCATCAGGGGAATGCCCACGGGGGTATCCATCAACTCCTCGACCGCCTCCATGCTCATCCGGGCCCGATCCGCCGGGGCAACGCCGGACAGAATCGCCCATGCCTGTGGATTCACCCAGATCCGGCCTTCCCCTTCCGTGCTCGAGCCGATGACGCCGCCGTCATCGTCAAACGCCAGCAGGTACCAGCGGCCGTCCCAGCAATGCTGGTTGATAGAATCGGCCAACTCGCGCGCCTGCGCCAGAAAACGCGCGGCGTCGTCCTTATGCCCCGTGCGCAGGGCCATCTCATGCATATCCATCAAGTTGTGGTGATAAAACAACCCCATCCAGACGCTCACGCCGGTGGTGGCGGACCCCACCAGGCAGTCGTTCCAGTCACCGCACTTGGTCAGGGGAAGGCCGAACCGCCCGCTTTCCCGCCTGATGTAGTCGATCGCCCGCACGCAATGCTCGTAGACGGTGCCCTCGCCCCCATCCGCGTAGCTGAACGTGTGGTCGAGCCAGCGATAGTCGCCGGTCTCGCGAATGTGCCGGGCGGTCAGCCAGGTCAACCACAGCGGAAGGTCGGAGTTGATGGTGCGGTGATGGAACGAGCCGAGAAGATTGATGTCATGACGCGTGCAACCATCGCTGAATTGCGTTTCCAGGACCAGGGTCAGCCGCGCCCTGGCGCGCTCCGGATCATACGCCGTGACCGCGCCCATGTCCTGAGCCGTGTCGCGCACGCCGAACCGGGAGTAATACCGGGTGAACATGTTGTAGCGGTGCCAGTTGTTGGCAAAGCGGGTCATCTCACTGTCCGGTAATTCGATGGTCATCCGGCCCAGGTAGTCCGTCCACCACTGTTTCAAGGCGGCAAACGCCGCATCCGCCTGAGCAACCGTTCCGTACTTGGCCCGGATGCGCCCGGCATCGGAGGGGTCTTTGGCCATACCCACCAGAACGACAAGGTCTGCGGATGCACCCGGAGCCAGTGTGATGTCCATCTGCAACACGCCGCAACTATCCAACCCCTTGTGCATCGAGTTCCGGCAACTCCCGGACTGTACGGCCTCGGCGCCGGCGGAGAAGCTCCCATCTCCTGTAAACGTCTCCAGCACGCAATCAAAGCCGGACGGGGCCGGGCTCGACGCCATGAAGCCCACGCGATCCCAGGTGCGCTCGAACTTGTTGTAGGTGGTCCGGTAGTCGACAAACGGCCAGTGATGGCACTTACCGATAATCATGTTGTCCGAATAATAGACATCATCGAAGCCGGTTTCATAACCGGTCAGGCCGAAGCGCCAGAGCACGCACGGAAACACGCGCAGCGCACGCGGCCGGGTGCTGGTGTTCTCGAGGCGGATCCGCCAAATCTCCGTGGCCTCGTCCACCGGCACAAAGTAGGTCACGCTGCCCGCGATCTCGCTGGTCTTTGATTGCAATCGCGTATAGCCGAAGCCATGTGTGCATTTCCAGTCCGCAGGCTGCTTGGGCGAATCCATGCCATTGATGGTCCAGACGGCGCCGCTCTCCTGGTCGCGCACGGCCACGAGGCGCGGATTGTTGTCGGGGCAGAGGCAATCGTTCACAGGAGACCGGTCGAACACCGCCCCGGCGCCCGTTTGCGTAAAGCTCGACTTCAACTGGTCGGTGAAGATCAAGTTGCGCCAGGGATTCTTATGGTCGCGCCTGGTAAAAGAGAACTCTTTGCCGTCTTCAGAAAAAGACCAGAAATCGCCGCGTAATGACATTGCTATCTCCGTATTGTTGTTGTGTGCCCGGCTTGCCAACCTCAGCCGTTTTGAAAGCGTGAACCATTAGCACGAGACGCAGTTGAAGAACAAGGCAAAATGGCAGCGGGATTGAGGTTTGGGCGCACGCGAGTTCTGCCGACTTTGCCTGTCTGCGTAAGCATAGACAAAAGGCGTTACTGTCAGAATACTTAATTTGGAACTCACGAACTCAGGAGAAAGATTGTATGTTGACGGTCATTCCATACACAAGCTTCCTGATTTCCTGAGTTCCAAATTATTCCTCATCAAAAAAGGTCGGCAGAGGTCCAATGCACCCCTGCGCTTCCCTTCGCTACGGCAAGGGCAATGACGGACGCTGGCGGAACTGCTGCGGCGAAAGCCCGGTAAGGCGCTTGAAGGTCTTGGAGAAGTGAAAGGCGTCACTGAACCCAAGGCGACACGCCACCTCCTCAAGCTTCACGTCGGAGGCGCGCAGCATCTGACGCGCCGTCGCGATGCGCCTGCCAAGCTGATACTGAATGGGCGGCAGACCGAACAGGGCGGCGAAGCGACGCGAAAAAGCGGCCGGGGTCATGTGTAGCAACCTGGACAGCTCCGGCAGGGTCGCGGGCGGCTCCAAGGTCCGTTCGATCCGTTCCAGTACGGGAAGAAAGCGCTGGAACTGCACCTGGCTGATCCGGTGCGGCAGCGCCTCACCAGGGGGCAATGCGCAGGCCGCCAGCAGTTGAAACAGGAGTCCGCGGATTTCCAGTGTCTCTGCCCAGCTCGCGCCCGTGGCGGCACCCATATCGTGCAGCTGAATCAGGCGGGAGAAAAGGGCCCGAATCTGCGCGGGTTGCGCGGGCGTCACTTCGTTCCGGCACGGAAGAAGGGCACCCAGCTCCACACCGCTGACAGGCCCGAGGCAACAGTGCAGCCACTGGATCACCACACGTCTATCAGTCTGATAACCGAGCGGAGTGTGTGCCGGGAGAAAGTAGAGGTTCCCGGGACGCAAAACAATCTCCCGCCCTGCCAGATTGACCCGCCCGCGGCCGTCTTCAATATAATAGATCCTGTTGTACGGATCCCGCGACGGCATAGCACGCCAGGATGAGTCGAGCTCGTTCCGCGCCGCCTTCAGCAGCTGCGGTATCAGGTCGAAGAACAGGTCGGCAGGCTGGGCGGACGACTGCTCCGGCCGCCGGACATTAATAGCCACTCTCTTCATGATCAAATAAATACATGAATGAGCCAAACGCGGCAATGGGAATATTTAAGGATATGTTCCATATTGTGCGCTGTTGGCAGGCATGCCGGCTGGCGGCATGCAAATAAACCACAGATTGGAGGCACTCATGGCAGGCGTACGGACAGAAGACCGGGAGATCTTGCGGCGGTTGGCTGAACAGAAGGCGGAGATTGCGCGGCTGCCGGTGCAGCAGGAGCGGTTCCAGCTCTGGGGCGAATTGAACAGCCTGAAGGCGCGGCGGCCGATGGTGCACATCAAACCGGCGGAGACGCCCTGGCATGAACTGAACGGGGAAAAGGAACTGATGGTGCAGTGCCAGGATCCCCGCTTACAGTGGATGGAGACATGTCTGCGGCAGGAGCTTTATCAATGGCGGCACATGCCGGGCGACATGGTGGTTGAGTCGGTCTGGTATGTCCCGTTCGTCTGTGATCCGCAAAGCTCGTATGCGGACTATGGAATCCAGGAGAAGCAGCGCGTGGCCGAAGGCGGGCATGACGTGGGCTTTGAGCCAGTGATCCACTCGGAAAAGGACGTGGCGGCGTTGCGCGCGCCCGAGGTCTGGGTGGACTGGGCAAAGACTGAGGAAGACCACCAGTTCGCCTGCGAACTGTTCGACGGCGTGCTGGAGGTGCGCAAGCGCGGGATTACGCACGAATGGTGTGCGCCCTGGGACCAGATGATCCACTGGTACGGCATTGAGCAACTGTACATGGACATGATTGACCGGCCCGAGCTGGTTCACCTCCTGCTGCGGAGATTCACCGACGCGCTCCTGCAGGTGCTGCGCCAGCAGGAGGCACTGGGGTTGCTGGATGTCGGCAATGGCAACTACAACTGCGGCTCAGGCGGGCTGGCGGTGTGCAAGGAACTGCCCGACGCGACCAACCGCCCTGCGGTGGTAAAGCCCTGCCACCAGTGGGGCTGCTCCACCGGACAGATCTTCAGCGAAGTGTCGCCGGATATGCACGAGGAATTCTGCCTGCGCTACGAGATCGAATGGCTGCGGAACTTTGGTTTGAACTACTACGGCTGCTGCGAGCCGCTGCACCGGAAAATGGGAATCCTGCGCAACGTGCCGAACCTGCGCGCCATCTCCATGAGCCCGTGGATCAACATTGCGGAGGCGGTGGAAGCCGTGCAGGGCGACTACGTGTTCAGCTACAAGCCCAACCCGGCCATGCTGGCATCGGAGCGCTGGAACCCCGCCGAGGTGGAAGCCTCGCTGCGCGACGTGCTGACCAGGACACGCGGCTGCCATGTGGAACTGATCCTGAAGGATATCACCACGGTGCGCCACGAACCCCGCCGCCTGTGGGAATGGTCCGACATCGCAACCCGGCTGGCCCGGGAGTATGCGCGGTAGGAACAACTTTGCCGACACCGCGCCGCACAGGTTGCAGACGCGACGGCGGCCCATCCAGATAATGCACGATCCACTTCCCTATGGTCGCATCAGTGGAGTGACCGTCGGCCATGCGCCGCAAACGGATCCTTGGTGGCGGATCAGCGTCCGGAACTCAATCGAGGCTGGCTCAGGCGTTATGGGCACCTGATTTGGCCCGATGTACAAGCAACCGATTTCGCCGGGAGGAAGTGATGTTATCAGGTTGCGAGCTTGCTCCTGCGCGGCCAGCCACTTCCGCTTCAGCACGCCGAGATCAATGGGGCTCTGCAAACTCAGGCGCGCCAGATCCGCCTGTGAATAAGCCGTGTGCCGGCCCGCCTGCTCCAGCAGGAAATCGGGCGTGAAGCCGGGATCTTTTCCGCATGCCGCCCACGCCAAAGCGCCGAGAGACAGATAGGTTTCGTGGAGATGCAACACATCCACGAAATCGCGAACCTCACTCCGCCCGGCAAGGGCCAGCATCTTGTTGGTGGCCGCATCGGCGTCGTGCAAACGGTAGCCGCAAAACGCGTCCTGCTGCACAGGGAAGAAACGGAAGGCGCTGTCCTGTGCCCATTCGACCTTGAGTTGTTGTGCGTCCACGGTCACAACGGCACGGTGAAACGTGGGTGTCCGCAGCGTCCACTCGATATGATATCCGGCATCACGGAGCGTCACCGCGTCCTGCTCCGCGCAACGTGCGATACTGTCTTCCACGTCGTGGAACAAATCGATGTCCTGCGAGAAGCGGGGACTCTTGCGGTCCCTATGCAGCACCGTGGCGCCAGCGAGATAGCTCTCGGGACTGCGGTTCGCGGCAATGCATCGCAGCACCACCGCCTGAATATCGCTTATCGGCATAATTTTGCGGCCAGAAGAAATCCCTGCCGCCCTCCGTCTTGTCGCAAGCCACGCACCAACTCAGGAATGTCCTCGACTGTCACGCGCAGGTCCGGTCGCATGAACCAGAAGCACTGCGCATGAAACTCCCGAAAGATCTTCCGGGCTTCGCGTACACGAACCATGTCATGCGCCGCCGCGGAGGACAAGCTGCGGCGGCTCTTCGTCCCGCCTTTCCGCCCAATCTCAGCGAGATACGCGCGGACCTCTTTGGGCACTTGTTTCATACGGAAAGCATCATAAGCCGCTTATATTAATCACGCAAGCGGAAATGCAGGACTATCCGTCCCCACCCCCAGTCTCTTCCATCCTTCCATAAGCCGGTGGCGCAGGACAGCGGACGCGGCTCAATCTATTTCCGCACTTCCACCACCGGCGCCGCCATCAACCCGCAGGGGACCAGCTGATACCCCTCGAACCAGGTGTCCGGACCGCGCACGAAAGCGTCCGGCCCCGTCCAGGCCGGCCACTTCTCGTTGAGATGAAAAGGTCCATGCGAGTTGCGGCGGTGCCCGATGACCTCGATGGTCAGTTCGACCGGCGCGCCGGTGAGCAGCGACGTGATCTCCACCTCATTCGGTTCCCAGCCGATGATCCCAGCCGTCTGGCCGTTGACCAGTACGCGCACCGCCACGCCGCGATACTCGGGCACCCGGACAAAGACCTTCTCACCCGCCGTCGGCTTCACATCCAGCGTGCGCCGGTAGGCCACGGAGCCGCTGTAGAACGCCAGCCCCTGCTCCACCCAGTCGCCAATCTTGAGCGCGGTCGGCGCCGCCGTCAGGGCCACGGCCGTGTCGCGCACCGCCGTGCCGAAGTTGCCGAGCAGATAGACGATCTCCAGCCCCGGATGGGTCTCGGTATAGTCGCACTCGAGCACGAGTTCGTTCGCCCCGAGTTTCAGGCACGCCGTATCCAGCGGCAGTTTGCGCAGCGAGCGGTCAACCCACCAGCCGCACTCCGCCGTGTTGGTGAGCGCATGGCCGTTGAGCGAAACGCGGAACGTCTGCGGCTCTTCCAGCGCCAGGAACAGATCGCCGGATGGGAGCGCCTGGCAATCGAAGGTGTAGGCGAGAGCAACGGTCGTGGACTTCGGCTTGGCCGACTTCTCCCGCGCCCACGGCTGCACCATGCTGCCACCGCGATGCGGAATGCCCAGCGCGTCGCGCACGGCCCGATCCACACGCAGAATCTCGGTGTGGTCCTGCCACGGCTGTTTGCCGATGCGAAAACGCGGCCGGTCGAGCACGAGATTGGCGCATTCCGAAAGCGTGATGCGCCAGCTCTCGTCTGCCAGAGTCTCCGTGCGGATCGCGCTCAACGGCGCGGGCCGCGCCATGGCCGCACTTTTCGCGGCTTTGGGGATCACGAACAGGCGGCTGCCCAGAGCTGGCAGGGCCGTCCGGATTTCCCAGCCGTTGCCGTCGCGGGAAGCCTGCGCCGCCACGATGGCGGCATTCTCCGGATTCAGCTCCAGCGGCGATCCCTGGCAACCCTCAAAACCACGAATGCGGACCTCGCCAAAGGCGAGCTTGCGGTCGCGCGCCAACGGCTGACCCATGAAGTGACAGGTGGCGTTCGCAAAATCCTCGCCGGTGTTGCAGACGAAGAGATAGAAGGCGTCCTTGTCCTCGCGCAGGAGGTACAGGGCGGGGCCGATCTCGCGTCCGTCGGGACCGGCAATGGATAGACGGCGGGCCGCAGCCACCGGCGCCACCACCGCCGCCCCGATCTCAGGCGTATGCGGACAGGTGGCGGCAAAGGCCTTCACTTCATCGGAAGCGGTTCCCTCGATCGCGGAGGCGATCTCCCCCACGAACGTCACAACC